>Ga0272448_1000098_pt1 | contig 122181 bp, 76 predicted proteins | sample YNPCB0191_FD_202220 | JGI IMG/M metagenome (GOLD analysis project Ga0272448, IMG submission 202220) | Hot spring sediment microbial communities from Yellowstone National Park, WY, United States - YNP-CB-019-1 | ecosystem: Environmental > Aquatic > Thermal springs > Hot (42-90C) > Sediment... | reverse complement strand
CTGCCGTACGGGGTGCGGATCACCCCCGAAGCGCTGGTGATGGCCACGCGGGCCTAAAGAGACGGTGACGAGGCGAAATCACCGTCAGACCAGGGCACTACTGCGTCTGAAAATAGCTAAACTTCAGTCTGGTACGCGGCTCGCTTGCCTGTATGCGATTCACTTTCGCTATATTCTTCTCGCCATCCCTCGGCGCGTCCTCCGCGTCTCTGCGCCTCCGCGGTGAAAATCCAAACAGCCCCCTGCTTGTCATACCAGCCCGAAGCACCGCACGATGGCGTAGAGCAGGGCGCCGGCGGCGGCGCAGGTGGGGATGGTGAAGACCCAGGCGATGACGATGTTCGAGGCCACCCCCCAGCGCACGGCGGAGAGGCGCTTGGAGGCGCCGATGCCGAGGATCGACGAGGAGATGATGTGGGTGGTGCTGACGGGCACTTTCAGGAAGGTCACCAGTTGGATGGTCGTGGCGGCCACCGTTTCCGCGGTGAAGCCGTGGATGGGCGCGAGTTTGATGATCTTGTGCCCCAGCGTCTTGATCACCTGCATGCCGCCCAGGCCAGTGCCCAGTGCGATGACCAGCGCGCAAGCGATCTTCACCCAGAGGGGAACGCCCACATGTGCGCCGGGGTGTGCGGCGTGCAGGAAGCCGCCGGAGACTAACGCCAGGGTGATGATGCCCATCGCCTTCTGCGCATCGTTCGACCCGTGCGAAAAGGCCATCAGCGCCGAGGAGAAGACCTGCCAGAAGCGGAAATGCTTGTTGATCTTATGCGGAGCGACGTTGTGGAAGATCCACATGAGAACGATCATCAGTCCCCAGCCCACCGTGAAGGCCATCACCGGCGCGAAGACCATGAAGAAGCCCAGCTTGCTGAGATACCCCATGTTCAGCGGGATGCCGCCGAGGAGAAAGACCCCGATGAGCCCGCCGAAGAGGGAGTGGGAGGTGCTGACCGGCAAGCCCCAGCGGGCGGTGAGAAAGCTCCAGGCACTGGCGCCCACCAGCCCGCAGAGCAGCATCGCCGGGGTGATCTGCAGGTGCAGCAGATGGATTTTATCCATATCTGCGAATTTGTTGGCGATGCTCTCCGCCACGCCGGCGTGCACCATGGCGCCAAGCAGGTTCAACACGGCAGCCATCACCAGCGCGGCCACCGGCGTGAGCACGCGGGTGGAGATGACGGTGGCGATGGCGTTGCCGGCATCATGCATGCCGTTGACGTAATCGAAGGTGAGGGCCGTGATGACCACGCTGATGGTCAACACCTGCATGAGGGAGGCCAGGTGCAGACTCAGCACCACAGAGGCAGTGAGGATGAGCGCCGCGATGACTGACCCGGCGATGATCCATGGGAGACGGTTGGCCGGCGCCTGCGCACTCGCTCGTGATGTCACCTCCGTGTCGGGCATCATCGGCATGGTATTTTCCGTATCATGCTGTGCCTGGCAACCGCCGTGGCTTTCCCAGCACTGATGATGATACAACTGCCCGCACTCAGGGCACTCCAGGATTTGTTCCCCGGCATGCACCGGTGTCTGACAATGTGGACAGATCGTGGTCGTTTCGTTTACCGACACCATATTTTACCCCGTCGCTTGCGACGATTCCCTGGAAAATGCGGATTGCGGACTGCGGAATGCGGAATATTAGACCGGCACTCGTATCGTCCACAGGCATTTTCATTCGTGACAGATTTTCAGCACTGCCACTCCCCTCTATCCCTGGGAGAGGGGCTGGGGGTGAGGGAGAGCGAAAACCCTGCCTTACATATTCTTGGCGACAACGCTCTCAATGATATCCGCCAGGTCCTCGCACTGGTCGATGGCTTGCTCGATCTGTTCGAAGATCTCTTTCCAGCGGAGCAGATTCATCACATCGCCGGCGCGGAAGAGGTTGCCGAGGGCTTCACGATAGATGCGGTCGCCGGTATTCTCCAGCCGGTTAATCTCGATGCAGATCTCGACGATTTTTTGCCGCTGCCCGAAATCGCGCAGGCGCGACACCACATCTTTGACTTCCAGCGTGGTCTGGGCGAGCACCGCTGCCAGTTGCACGGCCGCCGGATGTATTTCCGTCACGTTGTAGAGCACCACGCGCTCCACCGCCGCCTGCGTGCAGTCGATGATGTCGTCGAGACGGCTGACGATGGCGCGGATATCCTCGGGGTCGAGGGGGGTGACGAAGGTACGGTTGAGTTTATCCATCACCTGGTGAATGACGGCATCCCCGCCGTGCTCGATGTCTTCCATCGCCTTGCGGTGCTCTTCGGCATGGGGAAGGTCATTCAACATCTTCTTGAGCATCGCCGCGCCGGCGACCCCCTTATCAGCCGCTTCCTCGAACAACTCAAAAAAACGCTCATCACGCGGTATCAGTCGTATTCGGGCCACACCCGTCCCTCCAACAGCTCATTTGGATTGCCATGTAACAGAAGTGAGGATACATGGGGCTAACGGAATACTCACATCCCGCTAATGTAGTCTTAATACGACACTAACAGATGAACTCCTTCTCATTTTTACCGATACGGCAGATTGATTTCAACAGTCTTTACCGAGGGCACCTGGGGAAGCTAACGATTGAATAACCATTTTTCATAGATCGGTTCCTCATTATACCCGGTCGCGAAAGGCCGTGAACCAGCGAATCGCAGGGCAGGCATCATCGCGCCCCGGCATCGCATTTCATTTAGGCACTTCTTATCAAATCGGCAGGAATTCGACTATCGTTGGCAAAAAAGTCCTTGTACGGCGAAAGCGCGCTTGCGTAAGAAGAGAGGGCAGCGTCCGTGCCGTCGGAGGGAAACAAATTATGCGTCCGACTTTTGAAGTAGTTGCTGTCGGCAACAATTGCTATACGATCAACGACCGGGGTCGCACGGTGGCGCTGGTGACCAGCCAGGGGTATATCGACTGGCTGCTGCCCTCGCCGGAAGACGAGGGGCCGCTCTACACCGAGATCGTCAAAGAAACGCACCTGAGCTATACGCTGGGATTCAAGCTCTTGCTGATCACGCCCACCCCGGCGACGGAGCTGACGGCGTTTGATTACCGCCTTGAGGAGAACGGCGCGCGGCTGGTGCTCATCGGCCATGGAGTAACGGGCGACGGCAGCTTCGCCTCGCTCACCACCGCGGTGCTCACCGCCGATGCCGCCATGGAACAGTACCTATGGGAATTTGAGACGATCATCACTTGCCTGGCGCAGGAGCCGATAACTTTCCCCTATGGCATTGAATATAACAACGTCTACCCCAGCAAGGCGGGGCGCTGCATGCTCTTCGCACCGCAGAAGGAATATGACTGCACGCTGATGACGGACAAGGACGGCGTGGTATGGCGCTTCCCACATCAGCACATGATGCATTACGGTTCGGGCGTCGCCGGCAAAATCGGCGAGTTGAACTTTGCCCCGGGGACAACGGCCGGGTTCTTTGGCGATCCCTCGCCAAAAGGCTGTCCGGTGGTCATTGTGAAGGAGAGCACGCTGGAACCGCTGTGGTGCATCTGCGACATGTATTACGACCTGCACTGCCAGGCGCGGCTGAACGCGCCGGCGCAGCCGGGGGATGTGTGGCGCTTCGCCTACCAGATCAAATATCTCGACCGGCTGGAGTCCGACCGCATGCTGGTAACCTCCCGCCCGGTGCCGGTGACGACGGATGATTGGGGCGCGCACAATTACCCGCGGTTTGAACTGGGCATGAATACCTTCACCAACTGCTGCAATATCGACCGCCCGGATGACTGCTCCGGCTTCCGCCCCCGCCCGCCGCAAAAGGTGTGGGACCGCGAGGTGGGTCATCGCACCAAGGGCTCCCTGCGCATCACCAACACCGAGTCGCAGGAAACCGCCTGGGGCGCCGAACCACCCACGCAGATCCCCGCGGAGACCACGCTGAACATCACCGCCAAGGTAAAGACGGACGGCGTGGAAGGCAAGGGGATGTTCATCCGCGTGCGCTATCACACCTTCGTCTGGCAACCCACCCCGCACGTCGAGTGGACCGCCACGCTGGAGTCCACCCCGGTGACCGGCACCACCGACGGCTGGGTGCAGGTGACCGTGCCCGCGCTGGAGGTGCCGAAAGAGCACTTCGACTACCTCCTCTGGATCGAAGTGGTGCTGGACGGCAAAGGCACCGCCTGGCTCACCGACGTGGACATCGACCTGCAATACGCCACCCCCGAGATCCCCGTCTTGGAAGAAGGCGGCCTGGACAAAGCGGTGAAATTCCGCCCGCGCTCCAAGGCCGGGGCGGCACCAATGTAATATCAATTTTCACCGCAGAGACACAGAGACGCAGAGGAAGGGAAAGCAAAGGGTCAGAACAGGAACGGATCTGGCCTTTTGCTTTCCGCATTTCTACCTTCAACCAAATATTCAGTCCAGGTGACCGATCAGAGCACTGTCTGGAAGCCGATGGCCATCGCGCTCCGGGTGTATCTATGCACTCGGAAGCATCTTTCCACTCGGTAGAGCCCGAAGGGCTGAAAATTCGTCAGCGAAGGGCAGCGCCCTGGGAACCAGTATCATACCAGAGATCGGCGCCCTGTAAAGGGCACAATTCGCCCATGTTTCCGGATAGATAATCAGCGGTAGAATAGTCACGATCAGCATCCGAGGGAGGAGGCTTCCGATGGCCGAGAATAGCGCCCATTCACCTCAAATACCTACCCGTCGTCGCCGGGGGTTACCGCTTCTCGTCGGGCTGGTCCTCGTTTGCCTGGTCATCCTCGCCACGCTCTGGATTAGTATCAACCGGCTTGACCGACCGCTGAAGCCGGCCTTTATCGGCGATTCCAGTAGATTGAAACAGACGGTGATCGTGCCCACACTCGATACCCCCATGCCAAAGGGGAAGAATGTCATCTGGTGCTCGTCTTTTCAGATCGCCTGGAATCATCTGAAGAGTGATATCATCAAGGCGCCGATTCAGTTGCACGGCGCGCAGGACGTTGCCGGGCGGTTGAATGTGGCGAAAGAATCGGAAGCTGATTTGCCGAAAGACTCCTATTACGCCACTGCAGGGTTTGTGAACGATGGTATTGTGCAGAAAATCCAGCAGGAGATGGCCAAGCGTTTTCCTGCCGTGCCGCCTCCCACATTTCAAACTGCTCAAATGTCAGGAGCAATCGTTTCATACGCATATCTGCAAGCAAACGCAAAATTCAATTTGCCCTTCTTTGCCATACCGAAAAAAGTGCAATTTACTGATTCGGCCGGCAAACGCATCGACATAACGGCTTTCGGGATTAAAAAGGAAGATGAGTACCGTTATTACCAACTTCGAGCACAGGTACAGGTACTCTATAATGATCAAAGGAGATTTGGGCGGCAGCAAGGGGAATGCGTCATTGACTTGTGCCGTGATTTGCCGACTATGGTTGTGTTAGCGTCCGTTAAACCAAAAGGAAACCTCAGTGAAACTATGCAGTATGTAGAAACCGTAGTTGCCAAACAGTTCAAAGAGGAAGGAACGGCTGGGAACTATGGTGAATTGGGACCCGATTCAGCGCTGACAGTGCCAAATATCTATTGGAGCATCGACCACCACTATCGTGATTTGGAGGGGAAGACGCTGCAGACCAATACAAGATCCAATTCCCTCATTGATGCTTTTCAGACAATCCATTTTCGCCTGGACCGTAACGGCGCAGAATTAAAATCTGAAGCAAAACTTGAAGTTAACAGCATATCTCCCGACTACATTTTCGACCACCCCTTCCTGCTCTACATGAAACAACGCAACGCCGCCCGCCCGTTTTTTGTGATGTGGGTGGATAATGCGGAGTTGTTGGATAAGCGGTGAATTACATGGCGGAATGACAGGGATTTGTCCAACAACTTGTTGGACAAATCCCTCAAGCGAATTCTGCCCTCACAGGGCGTTAATCTCTAGTACGATACCGGATTCCAGGGCGCTGCCCTTCGCTGACGAATTTTTTTGCCCTTCAGGCTGTACCAGGTGGACATCCGTAAACCGTGCGCATATCTCCACCCGCAGCGCGATGGACATCGGCTTCCAGACGGTGCTAAGATGCTCACGGCTTGGTTAATGGATGCCTTTATACCTTCTCACAGATCCTTTAGCTAAACAACACTTCCACATCCCCCCGCGTCAGCGATTTGAAGAAGCTCTGCTCCGAGCTGATCAGTTGTTGCACCAGCACCTGCTTGCGCTCCTGGAGCTGAAGGATTTTTTCTTCCACGCTGTTGCCGGCGATGAGTTTGTAGACAAAGACGGGTTTCGTCTGGCCGATGCGGTGGGAGCGGTCGGTGGCTTGTTGCTCGACGGCGGGGTTCCACCAGGGGTCGATATGGATGACGTAGTCGGCGGCGGTGAGGTTGAGGCCGACGCCGCCGGCGCGTAGGCTGATGAGGAAGAAGGGGGTGGCGGGGTCCTGCTGGAAGGCGTCCACCTGCGCCTGCCGGTCTTTCGTCTGCCCGTCCAGGTAGGTATAGGGAATCTGCCGGGCATCCAGCGCCTCGCGCACCAGTGCCAGCATGTGGGTGAACTGCGAGAAGACCAGTGCCTTGTGCCCCTCGGCGCGCAACGTCTCCAGCGTCTCCAGCAGCAGGTCGAACTTCGCCGACTCGCCTTTGAAGCTGCCGTCGAAGAGCCGGGGATGGTTGCAGATCTGCCGCAGGCGCAGCAGCCCCTCCAACACCTGCATGCGCGCGCCATTCATCCCCTCGCTGTCGATCATGCCGAGGAGCTGCGCGCGGTAATAATCCCGTTCGCGGGTATAGAGCTTGCGCTGGGCCGGCTCCATCTCGCAGTAGAGGATGCGCTCCGAGCAGGGTGGCAGTTCCGGCGCCACCTGCTCCTTCGTGCGGCGCAGGATGAATGGGTAGACCATCTCGCGCAGCAGGCGCGCGCTCGCCTCATCGCCCTTCTTCTCGATGGGCGTGGCGAACTCCGCGCGGAAATACTCCAGGTTACCGAGCAGGCCGGGATTGAGGAAGGCGAACTGCGACCAGAGGTCTACCGTGGTGTTCTCCACCGGCGTGCCGGTGAGCACCAGGCGGTGGTCGCCGGTGAGCATGCGCACCGCCTTCGCCGTCTGGCTCTGCGGGTTCTTGATCATCTGCGACTCGTCCAGCACCAGGTAGTGGAAGCGATACTCGCGCAGCAGGTCCAGGTCGCGCAGCATCACTCCGTAGGTGGTGAGCACCACGTCGTAATTGTCGAACAGCTCGGGCTCCTGCAGGCGGTCCTGATCGGAGTGCAGGTAGAGCCGCAGATTCGGCGTGAAGCGCGCCGCCTCGCGCTCCCAATTGCAGAGCAGCGAACGCGGCATCACGATGAGGTCGGCATTGGTGGTGTGCCCGCTCTCGTGGTGCGCCTGCAGCAGCGTCAGCGCCTGGATGGTCTTGCCGATGCCCATGTCGTCAGCCAGGCACCCGCCCAGTTCATAGTCATGCAGGAAGTGCAGCCAGTTGTACCCCGCCTGCTGGTAGTGGCGCAGCGCCCCGGTGAAGCCGGTGGGCAGGGGGTACTCGGCGATCTGCGTGAACGTGTGCAGGCGCTGCCGATACGCGGCAAACTCCGCATCCACCGTCGCCTGGTCGGACTCGCCCAGCAGCGCGTCGAGCAGCATCGCCTGCGTGCGCGCCAGCCGCACCCCGTCACCGGTCTCTTCGCCCAAGCCGAAGAGGTGGCGGTAGCGGTTGAGCCACTCCTGCGGCAGGTAGCCGATGGAGCCGTCGGAAAGCTTTACGTATTGCTCCTGCCGGCGCATGGCCTTGCGAATCTCCTTCAGCGAGATGGTCAGGTCGCCGAAATGCACCACCCCGCGCACATCGAACCAGTCGATCTCGCTGGTGACGGTGAGCGAGAGCGTGGGGGCGGCGCGGTTGACGCGCGCCAGCGTCAAATTGTCCTCGCCGTAAACCTCGAAGCCCGCCTGCTGCAGGCGCGGCACCTGGTGCAGCAGCAGGTCGACCACATCGGTGCCCTTGCGCAGGAGGAACCAGCCCGGCTGGTCATCGCGCTTCAGCCCGAAGGAGGACAGGGATTTGGCGGCCTCCGCTTCCACCTCCGGCCTCCGCGTGATGCGCACCAGCGCCGTGCTGCCGGGGAGGCGCTGGATGCCTTGCGCCGGTAGCAGCGGATCGAAGGGCAGCTCGTAGTCGCCATAGCCAAAGCGCAGTTGCGCGCGCAGCTCGCGCTGGGCCTCGCTGAGGTAGAGCCGGCGCACCGGCGCGCAGTCGCACTCTTCCCAGGTGAGCCCGTCACCCCGGATGGGCACCTGCGCGGCCAGCGGGAGCAGGTACTCCGCGAAGAACTCCTCGACATCGCTCGCCGGAATGTCGAGCTTCGGATGCACGAGGAACGGGCGCACGACCTCCGCCGCCGCGTCGAGCGGGAAGATGGTCTGCCCGGCGAGCGCCCACGCGGGCTGCAGCACCATCAGCTCGATACGCCCGGGCACCGGTTGCCCGTGCAGGGTGATCGATGCGGTGAGCTGCAGGTCGTGCTCCACGGGCGCCAGCTCCAGTGCAAAGGTCGCGCGCTCGCGCGAGATGGTCACCGGGGCGCTGAACGGATTCATGGCCGTGCCCATGAACACCGGGGCGTCCGCGAGCACCGGCAGCAGCGTGTCCAGCGCATCACCGTGGTGGTAATACTGCGCGCTGACGACCAGCCCCAGTGCTGCCAGCGATTCGGGGGTGAGGTTGCGGAGGTTGGCATAATCCGTCCTGCCGCGCAATTGGCGGGCGAACTGGCCCAGCCGTCCCGCCACCACCGCCGCGGTGAGCGCAGGCGCGTCATACTCCGTCTCCTCGGGCAGGTGCCGCACGGCGAGGGTATACGGGGTGACTTTCCACTCCGGCGCGCGCGTGAGGCTGAAGAGCAGCACCGCCTGCCCGGAGGCCGGGCGCCGCGCTGCCGGCTGCCGCACGGGTGCCAGCGCCTGCTGCCAGAAACTCGGGGGATTGGCCTGCAGGCGGGCATTCAACGCCAGCGCCGCGGCGATCTTATGCGCGCAGAGCACCCGCGCGTCCCCGTCGCTATAGTCGCAATGGCACAGCAAGCGCACCTGGCCATCCGCACAGACGACATCGACGGTATGCGCCTTGCTGCCTTGCACAACGACATTGGCATACCGGGGTTCCAGCGTGTGCACGCGCGCTCGCCCTTCCCGGTACAGCGCCTGTCCCCGCCGGACCACTGCCGGATCAGCCATCGCCAGCAGTAAATTGATATTCAATGATTCAGCAGATAAAGTACTCACAATTCAGAGCGCATGATACAGGAGATTGGGTGTCATGTCACCCTTTATTGGTATTATTTTTCACCGCGGAGGCGCGGAGACGCAGAGAATGAGGGAGGGTGAGGGAATGCACCAATTGTTACTGACATTGAGACTTCACAATCGTCCGATGTTGTGAATTGAGTCAACCAGACACATTTTCAGTAGACAAAATATGTTATCTTCTATACAATGTCTACCGAAAGGATGAGATCAATGAATCATTTCGGCGAACGGCTGCAACAGGCCCGCCGGATGCGACGGCTCAGTCAACGCGACCTTGCTGCTGCAGTCGGGGTGAGTTTTCAAGCAATCTCAAAGTATGAGACCGGGCAGGATATGCCCGGTTCAGCTATCCTGCTTAGGCTGGCGCAAGCTCTTGCCGTTAAGCCGGACTTCTTTTTCCGCACCCAGGTTGTCAACATTCAAGTCGCGCCAAGCTATCGAAAGAAGGCATCCCTGGGGGTAAAAGAGTGCGACCATCTCCTTGAGTACGCCCGCGAGTGGATGGAGCGATATCTCGAAGTCGAGGAGATCGCGGCAACCCATCAACAGATACCACCGGTGAACGCTGATCTGCCGACTTACGATGTCGCAACGATAGACGAAGTGGAGAATGCTGCCAACGAGTTACGGGAGCGATGGGATATCGGTCACGATGCAATTGAGAATCTGACCGAGCTTCTCGAAGATAAAGGCATCAAGGTCGGAGTATTTGAGGGACCGGAGGGCTTCGATGCGATGACGTTGATTGCCAATAATTCTCCGGTCATCGTTGGGAACGCGGCAGTTCCCGGTGATCGCCTGCGCTTTACATTCGCCCACGAATTAGGCCATCGGGTGCTGCATCCCGTCAAGGAGATGGATATTGAAGCTACGTTTCATCGCTTTGCGGGAGCCTTCCTGGTACCCGAGAAGATGGCACGGTATGAACTCGGCTCCGTACGCATACGGCTCAACTTCGAGGAGTTGCTGCTGCTTAAACGAAAATACCGGATGAGCATGGCCGCCTGGATCTATCGAGCGAAAGACCTGCATATCCTCTCCGAACACGGCGCCCGACGCATGTTCCAGGATCTTAGCCGATACGGGTACCGTAAAATCGAGCCGGGGGAAATTTCAACCGAATTACCCACGCGGATGGAGCGCCTGGTCTATATGGCACTTGCCGAACAATTAATATCGCGAACGAAGGCGGCCGAATTACTGCGAAAGTCACCACTGCAGATGTTTACATCAGAACAGGATAACGATGGAACCTCGGCCATGTTGTATCACTGATGCCAATATCTGGATCGACTTGGCGATCGGACGGATATTTTCACATGCACTTCAATTACCAATCGAGTGGGCGACTACTGATCTTGTGGCGGCACAATTGCTCGATGGCAATACACAAACACAGTTTCAAGCGGCAGCCGGCATTCGCATTTTCGAACTCTCCGGCGTAGAAATGCAGATGCTTTACGATTTCATGGAGAGATATCCACGTCTGAATCGATCGTATGCGGACCTCTCAGCACTCGTCATTGCCGTGACACATCAACTCATGCTTATCACTGGCGATGGTGGTCTGCGTGAGGCAGCAAGCCGAGAACATGTCAAAGTGCATGGCATACTCTGGGTCTTTGATCAGCTTGTCGAAACGTATCGAATACTTGAACCTGCGGAAGCCGCACTCTCGCTAGAGGATATCCTCCGAGCCGGTTCTCGCCTGCCGGAAGAAGATTGTCGGCATCGCTTGCAGAATTGGCGATACCATCGCCAATAATTCTAATCTCTCAGCTTGTTACCTCATCGAGCCACTACTCAATTCCTCCAACGCCTCCCGATACACGCTGACATCGCACCGGTCGTAGTCACTGTCACGACAGGTGAAACCCTTGAACAAATAAGGCAGTTCCAGCATGTGGGTGAGGGCTGGGGCAGCGGCAGGATCGCCAAGTTGGGCCAAGGCATGGGCGGCGTCAGGACTGGTGTAATCCTGCTGGTAGAGCGCGTTGATGAGCGCCGAGACGGCCTCGCGGGCATGGAGCGCGGCGAGCGCGGTGATCACCTCCGGGCAGGCTTTTCGGGAGCGCAGGGAGTGCAGCAGCGGCGGGATGGCGCGCGCATCGCCCAGGGCGGCCAGCGCGGCCGGCACGGCGGTTGTGGCGGTCCAGTAGTTCGCGGAGGTGAGCAACGGGGTGATGGCCTCGACCACACGGGGGTCATGCAGTTGCCCCAACGCCTCGACGGTGGGGTGCTGAAAGTTTGTCTTCAGCATGGCAAGCAAGGGCGCCACTGCGCGCTGATCGCCGATGCGGCCCAGTGCGGTGATGGCGGCGATACGCACTTCGTCATTCCGTTCATCCAGCAGGTGGAGCAAGCCCGGCACCGCGCGGCCATCGCGCAAGGTGCCCAGCGCTTTTGCGGCATAGTACCGCTGTCGCCAGTCTTTCGCGGTCAGGCGCTCGAGCACTGCCTCCGAGACCGGCGTCACGCGCAGACGGTCCAGCGTTTCGGCCGCGGCATCCGAGACCACCAGCGGGTCGTCACGATCGATATAACGGCTATCCAGCACCGCGGCAGGATCGGTGAGGCAGGGGAGGAGCGCCGTGATGATGGGGGTGAGATCATCGGCGGCAAAGGCGTCGATCCCCTGCGCGGTGAAGTAGCGCACGCCGGCGTCGTCATCATGCAGCGCCTCCAGCGCCGCCGGCAATCCGCGCGGGTCTTTGAGCCCCTCCAGCGCGCGCACGGCGATCTCGCGGATGCGCGGGTTGGGATGGTGCGCCTGGGTGAGCAGGATGGGGGCAACCTCCGGCCCACCAATGGTCGCCAGCGCCGTCGCGGCTGCCTCGCGCAACCCCACGACCTCCAATTGATACACCCTCGCCAGCGCGGGAATGGCGCGCGGGTCCTTGAGCGCTCCCAGCGCCTGCGGGAAGCGGGCGAGCAGATAGTCGGGCATCCGCGGCGTCTCTGCCTGGCTGTGCGCCAGCGCATCCAGGAGCGGCTGCACGGCGCGCGGATCATGGCTGTTCCCCAGGGCGGTCGCCACCGTACTGCGCAGCCGCACATTGCTGCAGTGCAACGCGGAGGCCAATGCCGGGATATCGTCCCCGCACAGCCGGGCCAGCGCTGCGCCGCAGTCGATCCTCCCCTCCCAACGATCCTGCCACTTCCGGTTGAAAGAGGCGATCATTGGTGCGATAGCGCGCTTGTCGCCGATGGCGGCCAGCGCGGCACAGGTTTCCTCGTGCTCCTGGTCGCTGGCGCTCTGCAGCGATGGCAACAGCGCCTCCACCGCCTGCGGATCTTTCACCCGCGCGCAGGCGCGAATGGCCTCGATGCGGATGTCCTTGTTCGCATCAGCGAGCATGGACAGCAGCGTCGGGGTGGCGCGGGCATTACCCAGCAGCCCCAGGGCGGTGATGGCGCGCAGGCGGGCGGGGTTCTCGCGGTCACGCGCGATCGCGTCCAGGGGATCGATGGTCGCCGGATCGGCCTGCATGCCGATGGCGCGCACCAGCGCGGCAAGGACGAAGTCATCTCGCTCTGCCCGCAAGGCGGCCACCAGCTTCTCCGCGACATCCGGTACATAGGCATCTGCGCACATCGTAGCCGCCTGCCGGCGGGTATTTTTGTCCGAATCGATGAGAAACGCCGCGACGGGCAACACGGCCTCACGGCGATGGTAATACTGCAACCCGTCGATGGCGTGGCGGCGTACCACCGGCGAGGGATCGTCGAGTAAATCCAGCAGCAGTGGAAAGGACGGCTCATCACGCAGCCAGCCCAGGCTGCTTGCCGCCGCAGCGCGCACCTGTGGGTCGGTGGTAAAAAGCAACCCGCGCAGCGAGGCGATGACACGCACGTCGGGATAGCCGATGGCGGCCGCGGCGGCCACCACACGGACACTTGCGGAGGCATCGGCCAAGAGTGGCACAAGATCGGACGCGCCATCCGGATCGTATTGGCGCTCGATCACGGTGACCGCCAGCCCGCGCACCCCTGGCACCGGATCGCCCATCCAGGCATGCACTTGCGCGGGAGCAGGCGGCGCGTGACGGGCGAGGACGGCATCGACATCATTGACTAACCGGGGCCAATCCTCCTGCTTCAGGCGCGCCAGCAGCGCTGTGGCGAAGCGGGGTTGCCAGGGGAGATCATCCTTCATCGTCCGCATGAGCTCCGCCACCAGCACCACATCGCGGCTCGACAACGCCGTCAACAATGCTTCCACCCGCTGGGGATGCGGCGAATGCTCCAGTGCGACGCCCGCGTACCAGCGCACCGCGGCGTCGGCATCCTGCAGACCGGTCACCAATGTGGGGAAGGTGCGGGCGTCCCGCAGGTTGGTAAACACCTGCATCACCCCACGGCGCACCTGCACATCGGGATGGTCGCACACGCTGAGCAGGAACGGTACAGCCGGTGTGCCGATGGTCTGCAAGGCATTGATCGCCGTGGTCCGCGCCGCTTCATCGCCGCCCTTCAACTGTCCGAGCAGCGCGGTGATCCGCTCCCCCTGCGACTCCGCCCGCACCGGCAGCACGCCGGCCAGGCAAAGCACCGCACACACGCACAGATACCCAATCCGCATCGCGTCGCCTCCTACAATGTAGAGTGTGCCATAAATCCGCAAGGCTGTACAGCAGTTATCTCTTCACCGCAGAGTCGCTGAGACGCAGAGAATTGGGGGGGAGTTTGGGGGTGTGGGAGTAATTAAACGAGCATTATCGTGAGAGCTGGCTCAATAGGATGACATTAAATAGGATCAGCTACCAATGCCAGATACCCCCACACCCCTAAACTCCCACACTCCCATACATCCCCTCTGCGTCTCCGCGACTCTGCGGTGAAAAATGAAATAAAATCATTCCCCCAGATCAGTGCGGAAGAGGTCGTAAGCCACATCCTGCTCCTCCCCGATGAGGGCGATGCCGCCGAAGTAGAGATGGCCATCGGAGGTGAAGACGGGGGTGCACAGGGCGCGGTCATAGTGGGCGAAGAGGCCGGTGGCCGGGATGTCGAACCACGCACTGGGCTTGCCGTCATGCGTGAGGTGCATGAAGCGGGTAGTGCGGTGATCCTGCGGGTCGCAGCCCAGCAGTTCGATCCAGATGCCGTCGGCCACGGGATGCCAGCGGGCGTTGGTGGTGCCCCAGGTGATGTTCCCCTCGGGGATGGCGTAGGGGAATGTGATGCGCGCGCAGACTTGCCCGGTCGGGGTATAGATGGTGAGCAACTCGGCCGATGTCTCGGCATCGGCGGTGCGCTGATAATAATAGCCGCCTCCATCCCGCTGCGCGGACGGCACATAGCGGACGAAGCGGCCTAATGCATCAACCATCACCTGCCGCCAGACGCCGGTATCTTGCTCCTGGTAGGCAATGTAGCTGTTCCCCTGCGCATCAAGAGAATAATCCATGCCCCAACTGCCGGGATACAGGTGCCGGTAGGCCACGGAAGGCAGGATGCGCTCCGGCGAGAGGATGCCGTCACAGCTAAGCCGTGAACCATGCACCCCATAGCGCACCACCAGGCAGCGTGCCTGTCCGCCTGCCTCGTCGCCGGCGATATATTGACCCAGGAAAGTGCGGGCATTCCATCCCGCGCTTACCGGACCGGCTTGTTCGACGAGCGAGGGGAGACTCGTTGCGGTCAGCCCGTCATCGCGCAGGTGGCAGGTGACGCATTGGTCGCGGGTGAACAGCAGGGTGGTGCCATCGGCGAAGATGCGGAGATCATCCGGCGGCACGTAATGCCCGGATTCCCCCCGATACAACGACAATGGCCGCTCCTGCGCGTGGTTGATGCGTTTCACGCGGACGGGGCGAAACGCCAGCGTCTTCGCCGGGCGCAGGCAGGCCAGGCAGAAGACGCTGGGCGGCATGGGAGCCGGGCTCTGCACGGCAAGATAGCAGAGCGGCAGCAGAAGCACGGCCAGGATGATACGCAACGCGGTTTTCATCATTTCAACCGAATGACGGAGATTGTATCATTGCTGTAGCCGACCCAATCGAACTTGATGGTATTGCCGGCAACGCGGTAATTCGTGCCCCGGGTATCCCACTGATTAAAGTGCACGGAGTATTCGCCATCAGTAGTGTTGATGTAGGCGCCGGTGCCGCCGCCCAGGTAGAAGAAGGAATGCTCATACCCTTTACTCCCCGCACTTTTCAATAACAGGATGTCGCCGACATGCACCAGGCGGCGCGGCACGCGGGATGCCGGCACCCCGTTCAGCACCATTTGGTAGCGGCCTTTCACCGCCCGATTATACAGGCCTTGCGCATTGGTATATGGGTCACGGTGGTTGCCAAACTTCCGCCAGGCACTGATGAAGAGATGGGAGCAGTCCATGCCGATAAAATGCTCGGCCTGCACATCGGTGCCGCCATAGATACATGCACACCCGGCGTTGGCCCCCGCGTACTGCAATAGTTGCTCGTTAGACGGAATATCGGAGGCGTACGGGCGCCGCCAGGCCACCCGCGTCACGGCATTGGCGATGCCATACCCTTTTGTGATCGTGTCACTACCCGGTGTGAGCAAGGCAGAATTGCGCCCCTGGTGGGCGAAACTCACCTTCACCCGGTAACGCATCACATTCGCATACTGGACCGGCATACTCTTCGGCATGCGATTTGCCGGCATCAGCCAGTTCAGGTCCGTCTTCCAGGCGCCGGCCTCCGGGCCATGCAAGGGCAGTTCCTGGTAGAGCGGGGTGATGCCTTGCCGCTTCCAACTGTAGCCATCATCGGGGTCCTGCCACATTCGAGCGGTGCGTGGAAACTTCTTCGGGAGATACTGCACGCCGGTATATTGGGCATCAGTATTGGGCTGGATGGTTCGCCACTCGAAGTTCAGCTTCGCCCAGCCTTGTGCGCTTTGCCAGCGATGCAGCGCCACTTCGCGACCGTCGATCAGGGCTCTCACCGGGAAAGTGGCCGGAGCATCAGCATCTCCACAGAAATAGGTGCCTCCGCCCGCCGGCGTGTAGGCCACGGCGTAGAGAGTGACCGGTGTATCCCAGGGCAGCGGGTCCGGATTGCGGGTGGTCGGCAGGCTGCCATCATGGCTGATGGCAATGAAGACCTTGCTGAGGAGCGGCTCCGCCTGGAACGGCGCTGGACGAGGACGCGGGCTATCCGGCGCATGGCGCGTCATCGCCAGGATGCCAAGCAGCATGAGCATCATCATTGTGACCGTTATCATCCATGTGACATGGACTCGACCAGGCATCCGACTATCCCTGTGATAAGTATAGAGGGGAATCGCGGGACGGCGTGTGGATATTCAGGAACAGCGTAAGGGCACTCGCCGGCAGGATGCCGGCGCTCCCAGGGGAAATGCGCAATTCTGATCAAACTTTCGCAATCCCGGTCACTGGTGCAATCTGCCGCTTTGTACTATGATACGGACAACGATTCTATGGTACTCTTGCATACCCCGTGGTTCAATATCGGCGCGTGGGACCTGTTGTTGCTGATCGCCGTGAGCAGCATGGGCGTGGTAATCGCGTCCCTGCATGATCCCCGTTTCAAGGCGCTGATGCTCTCGCTGCCGCTCCCGTTCACCATCTCCGTGCTCTCGGTGGGCAAGCCGCTGGATGCCACCAATGTTGTCGCCTTGAATGTGCTGCTGGCGTATACGCACGGGGTGCGCCTGCTGCATTATCGCTGGCGTGTGCCGATTATCCCCGCGATTCTCATCTCGGCGCTGGGGTATTGCTGCCTCGGGGGCGTGCTTGCACAGCTCATCCCCCGCACGCCGACAGCGTTCTGGCTGGCCTGTGCCGGCACCATGGCGTTCGCCGCCTTGCTGCACTACGGCCTGCCCGCGCGCGAGGAGCCCGGCCACCGCAACCCATTGCCGCTGCCGGTGAAATGCGCCTCCACCTTCGGGGTGGTCTTCTTCCTGGTGCTCATCAAGCAGATCATCCAGGGGTTCATGACTGTCTTCCCGATGGTCGGCGTGATCGCCTCCTACGAGTCTCGGCACAGCCTGTGGACGAACTGCCGGCAGATCCCCATCATCATGCTGACCATGACGCCGATGATGATCGCCATCTACCTGGCGGAAACGCGCTACGCGCTGGCCACCGGCTGGGCGCTGGCGCTGGGCTGGGTGGTACTCTTCGCCATCCTGCTGCCGATGACGCGAGACGTGTGGCTGGGGCTTCCAGCCCGTGATGAGCATGCGAATCGGTCAGGGGCTGCCCCCGCGGCAAAACTCGGTTGATGTCATGCAAAAAAGGTAGCGACTGGCACGCCGGTATGAACGAGCGCGCCCGGTGAGGGCTGTCCCCGCGCTATTCTCGCGAAGGCGCCTCTGATCACGCGGCTTCGCGGAACACTACCTCGGCGCTATTGAGTATCTCCTCACGGCGCAATAGATTTTGGCTTTGCTCAACACCACGGCGGCTGACCAGCACATCCACATCGCTGTCCGGCCTGGCATCCTCATGCACGACAGAACCGAAAAGGGCGAATTCAGTGATGGGCCAGCGCCGGTAAAACTCGCGAATGCGATCCCCATATCGAGTGGTATTATCACCTTGATCATCTCATTTACCGTATCGCACGGTTGCCGGGTTGTCAATTTTACTTATGAACCATGGTGCTTGATCACAATCGACTGAAAGATCGCAAACCAGGAAAAGTGCCACGCGGAATGGTATGATATGATGCCATTCACTGGTACACGAACGAAGGGGAACATGTGGTGAGCGACACGGCGAAGCTTCAGCGGGTGATCGCGTATATCGATGGGCATCTCAAAGATGATCTCTCCATTGCGGCGCTGGCCGATATTGCGGGATATTCGCCGTGGCACCTGTATCATCTCTTCATCGGCTGCACCGGCACGCCGGTGATGGAATATATCCGGGTGCGACGCTTGCAGAGTGCGCTGGATGAGCTGGCACATGGTCGCCGGCTGTACGACATCGCCGTGGATTATGGCTTCGCGACGCAAGCCGGCTTCTACAAGGCGTTCCAACGGCATTTCGGCTGCTCACCGTCACGCTACCGCATACATAAGCAGCGGCAGATCAACAAACAGATTGATCCGGTGCTGCTGAACGTGGCCAGAGGAGGGGAAAATATGCAAGATCGCGTCATTATTCGTATCGTGCAGGAGGGCGATGCCGAAGACCTCTGGGAGAACATCTTCTCGCGCAATACCCTGAACGAGGTCAAGGATCGCATTGCGAATTATCTCCAGGTATATGCCGCGGAAAAAACTGTTCCGCTGGTCGCCGAGGTCGACGGGCATGTCATCGGCGTCATGTGCGTGACGTTCGATCAGCATCCGCTGGGGGCGCACCGCTGCAGCCTGGGCGATGTGGTGGTGAATCCGGGCTTCCAGCGCATGGGTATTGCCCGTCGGTTATTCGAGGAATGTAAAGTGCGCGCTGTTGCAAAAGGACGCAGCATGATAACGGTCTCCACCCGCGGTGGCACCACGGCGGAAACGGTGTACCACAAACTCGGCTTTATCGAGTATGGTCGCCTCCCCAACGGCATCATCGAGCGCCCGCCTTTCTGGGAGACCGAGTGCGCGTATGATGAGGTCATGTTATACACAATGTTGATAGCGTGTGAATAACTCATCACCAGCGTAAGTTCGGGGCAGGTAAATCGTGTTACCTGCCCCGTGCCACCCGGAACCGTTGCGGTGAAATACCCCCTATTCACCGCAGCACAATCCACCCCCACTTCTGCGGGCGAATCTTTGATTCCGAAGGCACGTCGTTGACGATGCTCACTTCCGGGCTGTCGTCGGACCACAGGGTTTTGGCCAACACCATGCTGCCGCCCTGGTCGGAGAAGAGGGCGCCGAAGTCGGCACGGATGCGCTGGCCCAGCGTCAAGTCGGTGAAACCGAGTTGCGTTGCGCGCACCTGAATTTCCATGGTATACCCGCCGGGACGGCGTTTGCAGACCACTTGTGCATTGAGCGGGCCGACGTGGTCGAAGGTATGCGTGCTCACCGGGCTTTTGAAGGTGCCCGGCGTCTTGTCCTTGCGGTTTGAAAGCGGCTCGTAGAGCATCACCAGCGGCTGCTCCCCGCCTTTGCCGTCCGGCACCATGGCGGCCAGGAGGCGCTTGTCACCGAGGATCGGCTGGTCATTGGAGCGCGGGGCATCGGGGTCGGCGGAGGAGAGGTCGATCTCCACGCAGTCGCCGCTTTTGAAGAGCAGGCTCGGGTTGCCGCCGCGATTCTGCATGGGGGAACTATCCGTCACGTCGAAGATCACGTCGAGCGTGCCGTCCGTATTCCAACTGGCCGCCGCCCGCCCCTTGCGCTGCTCGTCGACAGCGAAGGGAGCCCACTCGGCGTCTTTCCACTTGCTCAGATCCGCATCGGGGGTAGTGGAGAGCGAACGCGCGAGGAGCGCTTTCGCGGTAGCGGTCACGCCGGATTCGATTTTGCTGCTGGCCACTGCCTGCTGGGCGTCTTTCGCAGTGATGGTGATAGGCAAGGTGGCGAAATTCACCGCATCCAGCCCTTGCACCTCCCAGATGCGCGCGCCGGCGTCGCCGCCCAGGTACAGGTATTTCTTATACTTCTTCGCATAGAGCGCGGTGCCGTTGAAGTTCTCCGCGAAGACCGCCATCCCGTCCATCGGGGGCTCTGCGCGTACATCAGGGGTAATCGAGGTGATATACAAGCCGGTCTCTTTGTCCAGCACGTGATATTGCCCCTCATAGGAGGAGATGGTCACGAAACGGCCAAACTCGCCGGTCATATGCATGGCGCCGATGATCTCTCCCGGCTTGCTGATGACGGTATTCCAGGCGAGATCCGCGGACTGCACGATATTCTTATACTGCCAGAGGAGCTTCAAATCCGGCGAGAGTTTAATGAGGCTGTGCCCGTAACCGAGCAGCGATTGGCCGCGCTTCAACTCCCCGGTATCCTGGCGCATGATCACATACAGGTTCCCTTGCGCATCGACCATCCAGCCTGTTGGCCCACCCGGCACCGGGAAAGGGAGCGCGCCCGGGTGCGGGTTATGGTCGTACGAGGCTTTCCCCAGCAGCAGCCGGCAGTGATCCATATCATAGCTCGGTACGCCGTTCCCGTCGAAGCCTTCGAACGGGAGCTTCCAGATGCCGACGGCATCACCGCAATAGATATCCATATTCTCCGCCATCCAGGAAAACCACATGCACCCACCGCTGACCATGCAGGGCTGTGTTTCGGCGGGGTCTATTTTGCCATCCTGGTTGCGGTCAATGCCCATGCACATGGCACTACCCGATCGCCATTGCGTGCGATCGCCCGTGATCGGCAAGTACCAGAACGCCACGCGCAGCACGGCACGATTGTTGATGAGTTCGTAGATATCTCCGTTCGTTTTGCTGATGAAGGTGCGCCCCTGGAAATGAATCACGTGCCCCGGGCCATCGCCGTTGACCGGACCGCTTTGCCCACGGTTGCCGTCGTCGTAAATAATCGCCGTCGGATGCGACTTGCCGGTGGCATAGTCGACGGCAAACTGCGTGTTTTCCGAATAGATGTGGTCCGGGTCCTCGGGGTCCATCACCACCACGCTGGAGTAGGGCACCGGGCCGACATACTCGGTGACGAAGCTGCCATCCGGCTTCCAGACGCTCTCTCGTTTCGGGTTCATTGTCTCTTCCGTCACCCAGAGATTGCCGTCCGGTGCGATGGCCACTCCCAGTGGGCGGCGCATCGCCTCTTTGATCCATGGGCCGGGCGCGAGCATGCCGCCGCGTTTGCCGATGGTATTGAGGAGCTTGCCATCCGGCGCGAAATGCCAGATTTGCTGGAAAAAGCCACGCACGGTGACGAAGAACTCGCCGTTCTTCGCCACGGCGATGCGCCGCGGGTCCATTAAGCTTGACACCAGTGTTTTGCGATCGCTGCCGTCCACCTTCATGCTGATCACCGTGCTGTCAGCGACGACGTAGAGGCGGCCATTCGGTCCGATAGCCATGCCACGCGGCTTCTCCACCTTGTCGATGACGGATTGCTGCTTGCCGCTGGCTTTGTCGAGGCAGAAGATCTGCCCGGCCTGCTCGGAGGAGACAAAGACGCTGTCCGCGTTGACGGCGATGCCGGAGACGTTCTTCGTGGTGCCTATGCCGCCGTTGGCCGCCGGGTTGGTCAGCACTACGTACGAGCGGTGCAGGTCGCCGATGGCTTCGTTATATCCCGTGTCCGCGCTGAGCTTGACATAGCCGCCGGTGGTGCAGGGGTTGCCGTCGAAATCACCGGCGAGGACGAAGAGATCGGTTCCGTCCGTACACATGTCGATGGTATTCGGGCCGATATCCGACACCGGATCGGTGCCCCATTCGCGCTGGCCTTGCGGGGTGACCTTGATCAGCACCCGGCTGGCCTCGCCGCTGATGTCGGCGATGAAGACATGGGTGCCGTTGGCGGTGATCGCCGTCGGCCAGCCGTAATCCCCCGCCCAGGAGCCTTTGTTGTCACTGGAGTTATACGGCGGATTGCCGGGGTTGTTCGCCGCTGCCAGCAGCTTGCCTGTTACGTTGAAGTAGGCCCAGTGTACGGTGTATTTGCCCGGCGGCACCGGCTTGCCGTAATTGTCCAGCCCGTTCCACAGCTCGGTATTCTTGCCGGGGTGGCGCGGGGTATCAGCCAGCAGCCAGCGCACGGTATGCCCCTGTGCATCGCTGATGTGCATGCTGACATGCACATCCGCCTTGCCGGGAATCGTATAGCCGATCGGGAAGAAGTCCGTCTTCGGCTTCTGCGGCTGATTCTCATCCAGCGCGACCACCGTGCCCTTGGGCAGGTGCCCGCTCTTCTCGTAGATTGCCTTCCCCCAGCCGCCGGCCGTCTGATAGGCCAGACCCGAGTCTTTCGGATTGCGGATTTCGGACAGGTCGGCGCCGAAGTGGTGTCCCGTCGAGTCTCCCCAGATTAACTGCCAGATGCAGGCCAGCGTGTCACCGGCTTGTGGCGGGTCGTTTTCACAATGCAGCAGCTTCCAGGAGATGGCATATTCCAGCGTATAGCCGTTGCCGTCGGCATCTTTTTTATACGCGCCTCTGAATCCCGGCGGATTGATCACCCCGCCGTGGTAATTCATGCCGTAGGCCATCATCAAACACGGCCGGGCCTGCGGGGTGTAATACCACATGCTGATATGCGCGATGCAGTCACTCTTCGACCAGGGGTCTTTCACCGGCCACCCGAGCGCCCGGTCCGTGGAGATGCGCACCTGCAGGCAATCGCCATTCCAGGGCTGCGATCCTTCGGCATCCGGATCGCAGACGTTGAACATCGGCGTGTTGTCGGAGATATGTGCGGCGATATAGAGGTTCTCCGCGTCATACATCATGTCGCCGAGTAGGGCGAACTTGTCCTTTTGCTCTTCATACCGATAGGTGAAGAATTCCCCCGACCGATCCCAGTCGCTCAATTCTCCATCGATGGTCACCTTGCCCGGTGCCGGCACGATATGCACGGCATCGAAGCGGCCTACATTGATGTTGGCGCGTGCGGCAACTATCATGAATACCAGACCGATGAGCAGCATGAATGCTTGCAGTGAACGTGAATACGCCATGGAACCACCTGATCGCCCGAATGAACATTAAACCGGTTTAATGCTACCATTATAGCGAAGGACAAGAGGTTGTCAAGAGGAATCAGGAATCAACAACGTTGACAGCCATCCCCCTGACAGCTAGAATCGAGAGATAGTGAAAGGCTGTTGAACAATGGACGCTTCATCGCGACGCACCATCCGGACCAAAGATGTGACCTTGCAGGATATTGCCAACCATTGCGGGGTGTGCAAGGCCACGGTGTCGCTGGCGTTGCGCGAATCGCCGTTGATCTCTCCGCCCACCACAGCGCGCATTCATGCCGCGGCGAAGGAACTGGGGTATCGCCCGGCGCTGCAGAACCTGGCCCGGCGCCTGGCACTGCGCAAGCAGGGGGTGGAGTTGATCAATCATCTCATCGCCCTCTTTCTGCCGCTCTATGCCACGCAGGCCAACTATTATTATTCGATCTTCCGGGGCATCATCGATGTGCTGACACCGGCCGGTTTTGCCGTGGTGACGATCGATACCTTCCAGCGCACCTCGAAGCATGACCTGCCGCACATCTTTCGTGGCGGCGAGATCGATGGGATCATCGCCATGCAGGCACCCTTCATTGCGCCGTTGCTGGAGAGCCTGTGTGAAGACAGCCAACTCGCCGAACGCCCACTGGTCTCGATGGTCCTGCCGATGCCCGGCTGCTCCAATGTGATGCCCGATGTGCGCGACGGCGCCTATCAGAGCGCCCGGCACTTGCTGGAACTGGGCCACCGGCACCTCCTGCACTGCGTCTTCCCCGAAGTCCCCGGGCAGGAACCCCAGCCCACTAACCGGCTGGAGGGGGCGCGCCAGGCGATGCGGGAAGCGGGGATCGATCCGACAACCCACCTGCATATCTTCCACATCGACGGTTGCTGGTACAGCCCCGATCTGCTGCAGGCCAACCCCGAGGGGCAGTCCCCGCAAGCGCGGGAACAGGGTGCCCGCTTGCTCGCCTACCTGTGCGCGCATCCGGAAGTCACCGCCATCCTGTCGCTGAATGACGCCAATGCCTTGAATGCCTGGTATACACTGGAGGAGGCGGGGATCAGGGTGCCGGAGGAGATCAGCATCATCGGCTTCGACGACACCGACCCGATGCCCGGCGACCGCGGCAAGAACCTGCTCACCACCGTACACCTCCCGTTATTCGAAGTCGGCCAGCACGCCGCGAAACTGATCATGCAGCGCATTACCGGCGAACTGCCCGAGGATGAAGAGCAGGTGCTGCCGGTGCACCTGGCCGTTCGCCATTCGACGGCAGCGGCACGGTAGATTTGTGTGGGAGTTGGGAGTGTGGGAGTAATTTTCGCGTTTTACGTTACCGCCCCTATCGGCCAGTGAGCTCTTTCTCTTTCTCTTTCTCTTTCTCTTTCTCTTTCTCTTTCTCCGAGAGATTATAGCATGGCTTGTTTTTCGAGTATTCGAGTAAGAGAAAGAATAAAATCGCTATTGGGGTAACACAACGCTGATGGAAGTATGGGAGTGGTAGCCGGAGACGCGAGAAAACTCCCACACCTCCACACTCCCATACTCCCACATAATTACATCGCCCCTTCATCTGCCGTCGGCCCATACGTCGCCGGCACCGGGACATCGTTCATGCGGAGGTAAAGGCCGAGTTGCGCGCGGTGGTGGATGACGTGGTTCATCACCATCCCCCGCAGTACGCCGATGCGCGGCATGGTGAAAAACACCTTGTCGCCGGAGCGCAGGGTCCAGTTTTCCATCATCGCCGCATCGCTGGCGCCTTAGAGAGCCGTGCGGAACGCAGCGGCATTTTTGTCGAAGATATCCAGGATCTGCTGGCGAGAGGTTGGTTTCTGCGCCATCATGGCCTGGGCTTCCGGCGAGGCCAGGTCGAATGACGGCGTGGTAATGGTCGCCGCGCCCCAACCGAGCACCATCGCCAGGTGCATGGCCAGTTCGCCTAAGGTCATCGACTTTTCATGCGGCCGCCAACCGAACTTCTCCTCGGGAATGCGCTCCAGGACTTTCCGGGTGTTGGCCACTTCAAAACCAAACTCGTTCAGCATCGCGGTGTTAAGCATTGATCTTCTCCTCTATACGACGGTGAAATGTGAAATGTGAAATGCGAAAGTACGACTCCGCCCGCCTATCTTACCATATTCCTCCCCAACCAACTTCAACTAATGTTAAAGACCGAAGAATCGGCTGGTCACCAACCCTGCATAGCGCTATACTCTACCCATGCCGGATAGTTGCTTGCATATCACTGTGAAGCCCAAGTCGCCGCGGAATGAGGTGGTGCGCACGCCGGAGGGTGTGCTGGTGCGCGTGACGGCGCCGCCGGTGGAAGGCGCGGCAAACAGCGCGGTGATCGAGACGCTGGCCAAAGCGCTGGGCGTGCCCAAATCCCGCCTGACCATCACCGCCGGCGCCAGCGGACGCGTGAAGCGCGTGGCAGTGAGCGGGGTGGCGCCGGAGGAACTGGAGGCGCGGATGAGTAAGTTGCCGGGTGCTTCCTGAAAATGCATGTGATCGACCATCGGGAGGGAACGCCTTCTGTGGCATTCCTGGGTGCGTTGATCTGTCAGTGTGCGGAGAATGCGATCTGTGATCACCAATACGCGTTAGCCGCTCACCAACAGGCCAACGATCACATGGAACGCCACTGAGGGCGTTCCCTACGGGTGGTCGCGAAACCTTACTTCCGCACAATCAACCCATTCGGACTCTCGAACTCCGGCGCCCAGTGGTCGGATTTTTCCGGCAGCGGCGGCACCACGCCGGAGCGCTTGGCGAGGCGGGCGGCGTTGCGCAGCCAGTCGGCGGCAGCGAGCAGGTCGGCAGACACCGCCTGCTGGTAATCGGTCATCTCCTTTAATCCGGATGCGTGTGAGCGGGCCATCCAGAGCATGGAGAAGGTCTTCGGTACTGTGGCAGTGGCCTTGGCCAGCTTGCGCAGGCGCGTGCGCATCTCGCGTGCCAGTGCTTTCAAGCCGCTGAGGTCGTTGCGCGCGCGCAGATCGGCGTAGCGCTGGTGGAACTCCACCGCCAGCAGCGCCTTTTCCCCGAGCAGGCTGTCCTGCAGCGCGGCCAGCCACAATTCCTCGATGACCAGCGGGTAGCGCGTGCGGACGCGCAGACGCTTGAGCTGGGCCTGCGCCTGGCGGGCATTGTCGCGCATGGTCTCCGCAGCAGCCGGCGTGAGTTGCTCCCGATACGCGGTCCCCTGCAGGAAGCCCTGGTGGTAGACGATGAAATCGTCCACGGAGAGGCCTTCTGCCGGATTCGCCACCCGCTCCAGCATCTTCATCACGCCGATGAGCTGATCGCCGTCGTCGCCAAAGAGCAGGCGCCCGTACGCCGCGTCGAAATCCGCGGTGTGGCCCGGGTTCCAGCTCTCCGCCGCGCCGAAGGCGTAGCTGTAGTAGCTCAATCCCTGCAGGTTGGAATGTCCGGCATCGCCCCAGTCGGTGTTCAACAGCCCGCGCGCACCATAGCGCACCGCGTAGGCGGCCATGGCGCCGATATTGTGGCGTGCAATGCGCAGGCGCGGAAAGAAGGACAGGTGACCCTGCGTGGAGGGGCAGACGTAAAAGGGGATGCCCGCCCGTGCGAACTTCCGCACGTTCTCCTCGTCGGGGGTCTCCCGGTAGTCCCACTGCAGCACAGTCACATCAGTGGGGATCTCGCTGATGAGTTCCGGTGCATTCAGGATGACGTCGCCCCAGAACATGATGCGGTGGTCATACTTCGCCGCCAGCTCGCGCAAGCGCAGAATATGCTGCAGATAGACTCGCCCAAGCCCGGTCTCCTTCACCAGCGCCGCACTCTTCCCCTGGCCCAGGTCCCAGGTCTCATCCGCGTCGACGTTCAGTTGATGCGAGCGAAAATTCGGCAGGAACTCCGCATACAGCTCATCGAGCAGCGTGTACGTTTCCGGCTCGGTGGGCGCCAGCGTCCATTTCTGATCGCTCTCCGCCAGGTGCACGTATTTGCGCTGGCGCAGCAGGTGGCCCTGGTGGCCGAAGGACTGCAGATTCGGCACGAACTCGATATGCCGCAACACACAGGCCGCGTCGATGGCGATGATGTCATCCGCGGTGAGCGGATCATAGCCCTTGGAGATCGTGGGATGGCCCGGCCAGCAGAAGGCATGCTCAATATAGAGTTGAAACTGGTTGATCTTCCATGCGGCCAGCAACTCGACCGCTTCCAGCAGGGTGTCCAGCGTCGGCACTTTGCCGCGCGAAATGTCCAGCATCACGCCGCGCACCGGGAGGGCGGGGTAATCGGTAATGGTGAGCAACGGCAACGTGCGCCCGGCCTGGTTGATGAGCTGCAACAGCGTCTGCACCGCGTAGTAGAGCCCCGGCGCATCTTCGCCGACCAGCAGGATGTCATCCTCGCGGATGCGCAAGAAATAGCCTTGCGGCTGCAGCTCGGGGATTGCTTCTCCGGCCAGGAGGGCGGCGTCGCGCTCCCGGCGCGCCAACGTGATGGTCGGCCCGGGGTGGTCCGCGGCATACCGCTTCTCCAGCGGCAACATGACCCCCTGGTAGCCATGCAGCTCATCCTGGAACCAGCGGGCGGCAAACAGGTCCTGCTCATCCGCTGCGGCGGGCAGCACAATGGTCAGTCGCTGGCTGATGAGGTGGTGTCCCTCCGTCTCATGCACCTCAACCGGTTGCGGGATGAACAGCCATTTCGCCATAGATCTGTGGTCCTCTCATCACATCAGTGCCACGCCGTACGGCATGGCGCATGTGAGCGCAGATGGTCCTGTATAAATTCCGGTATTATCGGTGTGATTCCTGCTAATTGACATCACGGGCGGTAATTTTACCGATGTCACTGCCAGCCGACAGGATTTTGATGGGTCACGCGAAGAAAAGGAAGTCCGGTGATCGCATCTGTGCGACGGCGGAGTGAGCATCACTCCGCCGCACGGGTAATCCAATGAGAGGGGCAGTGCCCAGTATGCCGGCATGGCGTTTCAATCAGGCAGCACGCCAGAAGGTGCGCAGGTCTTCCGGGAGCTGTGCGGAGACATCAGCCGCTTCTCCCGGCGAGATTTGCTCTTTCAAGGCGTGGAAGACGATGCGCGCCACCTGCTCGGGGTCGACTTCCTGTGGCATGTGCTCCTGCAGCCAGTTGAGGAATTCTTCACGGTTGAGCTTGTTCATGCCGCGCATGCGCGAGGTGAGGCGCTCCCACCAGTCGCCGGACTCCCACATCTGCTTCCAGGCCGTCGGCAGTTGTGCCCACACATCATCCGCTTCATCCGCGGTGAGGCGGTCGCGGAGTGCCTGGAACACGAGAGTCACAAGCTGCTCGGCCTTATCCGGCGAGTCGACGCCGGGGAGTTGCATGACCCGAGAGATGAGTTCCTTTTTCGTCATGACACCTTTACTCCTTTCCGAGAAGAATGTACCCTTAATAATCGAGGGGTGCGATGAATTCCGTACCAATGCGTCACAGTCGTGTGTGAGGGTCGAAACCTGGGGTAGGATAGTTGCGTGAAGGATTCCTGGCGGTCAAGGATACGGAAATGATGATGACAACGTATTTACGGCAGCGGGTTGCGACATGGATGGGGCTTTCCACGCTGTTTATCATATTGCTCTCCGGTTGTGGCGGTGGGGGTCACAGCAATACGCTGGCTGCGTTCACCTCCCCACCGGCGCCGGCACTGGGCAAAACCCCCGCCGACCTGTTCTACTACAATTCGCCGAACTATTTCTACCTGTATACGAAAGATACGGCGCCGTTTGATCCCGGCTCGCAATTTACGGATCATAATTATCCGGTGCCGTTATACTACCAGACGGTGGTCAGCCCGCCGGACGGCTTCGTGCTCAAGGATCAGAGTGAATTTGCCATCCAGCTCTGGGCACAGGCCGACCCGCGCGTGACGGTGATCAGCGGTGTAGGAGCGAGCGACTCGCGCGTCAAGGTGTTTCTCGTCAATTCCATCAATTACAATAACATGAATGATATCATCGGCCTCACGAAGCTGGTGGGCAGCAGTTCCGATCCGCACTTCGAGGTGTACGTCGCCATTCTCGATCCGGTCAGTCAGAGCGCGATGTCGAACCTCGAGCTGTTGAAAACGCTCACCCACGAGCTGGGACACGCCTTCGGGCTGGGCCACTCGCCGGATCAGCACGACCTCATGTATTTCCAGGCGAACGGCCAGCAAGGCCCGTCGCCGCAATCGTTCCTCACCCACGGTGATGCGATGGCCATCTGGTCGACGCTCAACAATCGGCACATCAACTGGATCACCACCCGCCCCGTTATCACCCCCTTCACCGCCGCCCCGCAGGCAGACACGGCAGCGCCGCGCGCCATTGCCCGGGTGACGGATGAGGGAGGCACGGTGGTGTGCGTGTATACGAGGCATTGAGCGGCGTGAGAAACTGCCCTCGCGGCAGCGTACGGTGCGGTCATACGAAGAGGGTATCAGCACTTCGGGGTATGCAAGCACGCCTGTGGTAGGAAGGCCAGCGTGCAGACGCGGGGCAGCCTTGACCGGGCGCCAGTTCCTGCACGGCTACCATCCCACAACGTCCTGCGGGTGTGCCTCGCGGGCGGTTCCGCGCAGGCAATCCGCAGACTTCAGCACATCGTCATCATGCTCTTCAGTGACTTCCCGATTTTGCGTTTGGCGCGCTGCAGGGCATTGTCGATGGACTTCACACGGCGGTTGAGCTCGCAGGCGATTTCCTGGTAGGACTTCCCTTCGAGGTGGCTGCGCAACACGGCGCTCTCCAGGCTGGAGAGATCGCGTTTGATGCGGCGGCGCAGGTCATCGGAGAACTGCTGGGTGATCACCACTTCTTCCGGATCGCTGGTCGCGGTTTCCGCCAGCGTATCCAGCAGGGTGCGGTCGGAATCGGCGTCAAAAAGATTCGTGTGCAGGCTCACGTAGGAGTTAAGCGGGATATGCTTCTGGCGGGTGGCCGCTTTGATGGCGGTGAAGATCTGGCGGCTGATACAGAGCTCGGCGAAGGCGCGGAAGGGGAGCATGCGGTCGTTACGGAAATCGCGGATCGCTTTAAAGAGACCAATCATCCCTTCCTGGACGATGTCTTCGTGATCGGCGCCCACCAGGAAGTAAGAGCGGGCTTTCCCTTCGACGACACTGCGATATTTGCACAACAGGTGTTCCGTGGCTTGTTCCGATCCCTCCTTGGCATAGACTACCACCTCTTCATCCCCCATGCCGTGAAAGTTGATGAAATAATCGCGAGCCATCTGGTACATAGATACGCCCTCCATTCTACCCTAGCATGACCTGTGCATGGCCGGTATCGCAGACGAGCGATTCCGCTCGGCATGCCTTCCGACGCAGGGGGGACACAACATTTGTCATTGATCTAGGGGACGCCACTACAAGAGATCCCTCTTCATGAATCACACTGGCATTATAGGAACAAGGGCAAGTCAGCGTCAAGGGCCTAGAAGGGGGCGCGTCGGTTTTTCTCACAAAATTCCTTCCACACCCTGTGAATATTTTATTTCCTTGCTGTTTTCCGCCCTGCCAACAACTGCCGTACCGCCCCGCGGATATCCGCTTGCGCCATCAGTGCTTCCCCGACGAGGATGGCATCCACCCCCGCATCCTCCAATTTTCGCACCTGCTCCGCGCTGCGGATGCCGCTCTCGCTGACGATGAGACGATCATCCGGGATGCGCGGCCGCAGGCGGAAGGTGGTCTGCAGATCAATGGTGAAGGTGTGCAGGTCGCGATTGTTGATGCCGATCACCGGCGCGCCCACCTCCAGCGCGATCTCCAGCTCCGCCTCGTCATGCACCTCGACGAGGGTGTCCAGCCCACACTGGGTGGCGGTGACCAGCAACTCCGCCAGTTCCTGCCGCGCCAGCGCCGCCACGATGAGCAACACGGCGTCCGCGCGCCCCACCGCCTCATAAATCTGCGCCGGGTGGATGATGAAATCTTTCCGCAGCAGCGGGCAGGGGCAGGCCGCCCGCACCTCATCCAGATAGGCCAGCTTCCCCTGGAAATGCGGCGCGTCGGTGAGCACGGAGATTGCCGCCGCCCCCTCCGCCGCATAATCGCGGGCGATGGCCGCCGGATGAAAATCCGCGCGGATGAGACCGCGCGACGGAGAGGCTTTCTTCACTTCGGCGATGAGCGCAATGCCGGGTGCCGCCAGCGCGTTGGCAAAGCCGCGGGCCTGTGGCACAACATCCGGCGCCGAGGGCAACTCCCCCCGCGCCGCCAGCCCCGCCGCCGTATCGGCCAAAATGCGATCTAAATACGTGCCCGTCTGCTTCGCCATGCTGCACCCAGCTTGAGAGAATTCCCACCCGGCCACGCCGCCGGTAAAACCAGCCCGTATTCTGCCATAACTTTCGCGTAAAAGCAAGTCAGGTCTCGGTGGCCGCCTTCGCAGGTCCGGTGGCTGCCTTCGCGGCAGAGCTAGTCTGAAATCGAGAACAACAGGTTGTGGTTGGCACACCGGATTGAACGAGCGCGCCGGGTCAAGGCTGCCACCGCGTGAATCTGATCGGTCTTCAGGAGGGCGAGGCTCCCGCGGAGCCAGATACGAGAACCGGGTGCATCATCCGGCTCCGCAGGAGCGTCGCCCTCCCGTGGTGACCTGACCTGATAAATACGCGGTGGCAGCCTTGACCAAGCATTATCCAATATACCGGTGTGCCAATCGTTGCCTGTTTCGATAGTCTTCAGCCGGGCTCTGCCGCGAAGGCAGCCACCGACCTGATGCTCTCCACTCAACGGGGCGATAATCTGCTATACTACCCCCATACCTGCCGTGGTTACGGACGATACGAGGTAGGATGATGTCAACTGCTACACCCAGGCCGCGCCGTGCTCGCCGGCGTTTCTGGCTCATACTCGCCGCCGTCGTGCTGGTCATCTTCCTTGGCTGGCGCTGGCTGCGGCCTTCCACCCCGCGGTTACAGGCGATCATTCCGCTGGAAGACGTGATCGATGATGGGAGTGGGACCAGGGACGCGAAACCGCTCTTTTTCGCCACGCATGATGTGCTGCTGTGCAATGGGACTACCCCAAATGATCCGACCAGAACGAGATTGACGCTGACCGGATGGGACGGCAAGCCGTGTTGGCGCGTCACCGCCCCAATCGGATGTAAAGACTTCAAACACATCAACACTTCGCGCAGCCTGGCGCTCTCGCCGGATGGGCATGTGCTGGCAATGGCGTTGCCAGACACATGCGGGGTACGGGTGTTGAGCTGGCGCGATGGGCGGTTGCTGGGCGATGTGCGTCTGCCGCGGCAGGCGGGCAGCTATTCGACCTTGAACGTGACCGATAGTAGCCGCATCTGGCTGATGAAAGCCGCCAATCCCTGCCGCCTATGGGCGATTGACGGCACCCAGGTTGCCGAAGGCGAGTATCGTACGAACATGCGCGACGTGATATATCGTTATTTTCTTTCGCCGGATGGCACGGCCCTGTTTGGTGGTGGTACCCAGCTTGGGATGTATGAGTATGCCACGCTCCAGGTGATCGGCAAGCGCGTTATTGCAACCAACCGTTCCACGGGGAAGATCAACGAACTGGCACCGACCTGGTATCCGGACGGCGAGGTGGTTGGCAAACACGGGGAACTCATGAGCCCCACCGGCCTGGTGCATGGCCCGGATGGGTGGCAGCTTTTCTCGGCACGTAATACCAACCGACCGATGTTGCAGATGAAAGGGAATCGCTTACGCGTGTTCCTCCTGCCACCAGATCATCCCTGGGAATTGCCGCTACACAAAGAACAGTCCACCGAAAGCATGTGCTCATCGGATGGGCGTGTGGTAGCGGTGTCCATGGACGAGGAGGAATCATCCAAAACGATCACGGCGTTGGAGCGCTTCCCATACCTCAAGCGCACCATCGAGAAGTCCATAACCTATAAGATCCTGTTCTACCGTTATCCGGGTCGCCTGTGTGCCATACTGCCGATAGGCCGTGCAGACGCATTGCCTTCTTTAGTCGAAGGTGGCATCCGGTATGATATGACTGATGGCTCACTCTCACCAGACGGCCACCGCGTGGCACTGCTCTGCGAGGATCCGCAGAAGCATCAGGTGTTGCTGGTGTACAAGTGGTAAGCTCGGTGGCTGCCTTTGCGGGGTTTCGGTGGCTGCCTTCGCGGCAGTGCCAGTTCGAAATCGAGAACAACAGGCAGCGACTGGCACGCCGGATTGATCCATAGCGCCCGGTCAAGGCTGCCACCGCGTGAATCTGACCTGGTAGAAATATGCGGTGGCAGCCTTGCCCAGGCGTTTTCAAATATACCGGTGTGCCAATCGCAGCCTGTTGTTCTCGATCTCAGACGAGCTTTGCCGCGAAGGCAGCCACCGAGACCTGAGGTAAAATAATGTCAACAACCACACCCAGGCCGCGCCGTGCTCGCCGGCGTTTCTGGCTCATACTCGCCGCCGTCGCGCTGGTCCTCTTCGCCGGCTGGCATTGGTTGCACACGCCGGCCATGCGGCTACAGGCGGTCACTCCGCTGGATGGCGTAATCGATGACGGATATGAGCCGTTCTTTTTTAACACGCATGATGTTCTACTGCACAAGGAACCTGTTCCGCATAATCGGACCATGATGAGGCTGACACTCATCGGGTGGGATGGCAAGCCGCGCTGGCGTGTCACCGTACCCTGGCCATCGTTGTTACCGGATAAAATCGATCGCGATGACTTCATGCCCTGGCGCGACCTGGCGCTCTCGCCGGATGGCCATCTACTGGCGATGGCCTTGCCGGATAAGAAACACGAGGTGCGGGTATTGAGTTGGCGCGATGGGCGGTTGCTGGGCGATGTGCACCTGCCATGGTCGCCGGGCGGTTTCTATAACCTGCAGGCTACCGAGAGCGGCCGCGTCTGGCTGATGCAATTCGTCGGCTCCCTCCGTCTGTGGGCGATTGATGGCACGCAGATTGCCGACGGCGCTTATCCCGCCAAAATTCTCGGGAGGCTCTCTCCCTATGGAAGACGCTATCTCTACTCCCTTTCGCCGGATGGCACCATATTACTCGGCGGCAACCCCCGCCAGCGTTTGTATGATTACGCCACAGTGCAGGTGATCGGCAAGCGCGTGGTGGTGACCAGCCGATCAACGGGAACCATCAGCGGTCTGACGCCTAACTGGTATCCCAATGGCTGGGTGGTTGGCGATAATGGGGAGATCCTCGGACCCAACGGTATGATCCATGGCCCGGACGGGTGGCAGAATTACGCATTGCAATATAACGCCCGTCCGGTACTGCAAATGCGCTCTCATCAGACGAACTGCGTTCGCCTGTTCCTCCCACCGCCGGATCATCCCTGGGAGATACAATTGCGCACGGCTCCACAGATATCCGCCATGTGCTCAACCGATGGGCACATCATGATGACGACCGCAATGGAACAGCCATCCAACCTGATGGCCATGCTGTAGCGCGTGCCATTCCTCACCCCGAGCATCGACCGGGCTACTCCGTATAAAATCCTGATCTTCAGCTACCCCGGTCGCCTGCGCGCCATGCTGCCACTACGCCATGAAGATTCGCCGAATTCACCTTTCGGTAATATTTATGTGATCGAACACGGCAAGCGCTATGACCCCAGGAGAATATCATTATCGCCGGATGGCCACCTTGTAGCCATCCTTGGCGAGGATGCGCAGAAGCATCGGGTGTTGCTCGTCTACAAATGGTGAGAAATAGGACCGGTCGCAAATACGCGGTGGCAGCCTTGACCTAGCGTTATCACATATACCGTTGTGCCAATCGCTCCATTTTCCTCTCGTTTTCAGCCGAGCTCTGCCGCGAAGGCAGCCACCGATAGGTCCTATTACTCTCCCGCCAGCGTCTTCATCGCCTCCGGCAACCCCTCGATCAAGTCCAGCGCGGTCATGCCGCGCAGCCCCTGGCGGGCGGTGATCTGTTCACAGGCGAGGCCGCCGACATAGGTGGCCAGCGCGCCGGCTTGCAGGGGGCGAAGGCGCTGGGCGAGGAAGGCGACGATGGAGCCGGCGAGGGTGTCGCCGGTGCCGGCGACGGCGAGGGCGGCGTTGCCGGTGGGATTGACGAAGGTTTCGTCATCCGGGGCGGCGATGACGGTGGGGGCGCCTTTGAAGACGGTGACGGCATTGAAGCGGGCGGCGGCGCGTTTCGCGGTGCCGAGGCGATCCTGCTCTAACTCGGGCACCGGCTGCCCGAGCAGGCGCGACATCTCGCCGGGGTGCGGGGTGATGATGGTGGGGGCGTTCCGCTCATGCCAGAGATCGTCATGCCCGGCCATGGCGGTGAGGGCGTCGGCGTCCACCACCAGCGGGCCCGGCCAGCAGGCGACCAGGCGGCGGATGGCATGGGCGGTGGCGGCATTGCGCGAGAGGCCGGGGCCGATGAGCGCCGCCTTCACGCTGTGCGCCTCCGCCAGCAGGCGCGACACGGCCTGGAAGCTCAACGTGCCGGCGCGGGTTTGCGGCATGGGGCGGAAAACCACCTCGGTGAGCGCCGCGTTGCACACCGGCACCAGCGAGGCGGGCAACGCCAGCCGCACCAACCCCGCGCCGCTGCGATAGGCGGACAGGCTGGCCATCGCCGCCGCGCCGGTCATACCGAAGGAACCGGCGATGATCAGCGCCTCGCCGACAGAGGCCTTATGCGAGGTGGGCGGGCGGGCGGGCAGCCAGGAGGCCGCCTGCGTCGGCTCGGTGCACTCTGCCACCGCCGGCCAGGTGGCCAGCACCTCGGGCGGAAAGCCGATATCCGCCACGCGCCAGCAGCCTGCCAGCTCCGCGCCGGGGTGAAGCACCAGGCACGGCTTGGGCAGCGCCATCGTGATGGTGCGCGCTGCGCGGATGGCCGGCCCATACACCTGCCCGGTATCCGTTTCCACGCCGGAGGGCAGGTCCACCGCCAGCACGCCGTGCCCATCACGAACCGCATTGGTGCGGTCGATGACTTCGCCGATCACCCCATGCACCGGTCCGGTGACGCCGGTGCCCAGCAGGGCGTCAATCACCACGCCAGACTGGGACAGCAGACCATCGTCGAGAGTATCGTGAATGGGCACACCGGCTTCGCCGGCGGCGGCGTACATGGCACGCGCATCGCCGGAGAGGGTGTCGGCAGGGAAGGGGCAGAACACCGCGACATCGACCCCATGCTGCCGCAGCACCCGTGCCGCCACCAGCCCATCACCGCCGTTATTGCCTTTGCCGCATAACACCAGCACCATGCCCGGGTGATCCGGCAGCATCTCCAGCGCGACCTCGGCCACTGCCCGTCCGGCCCGCTCCATCAACCGCAGCCCGGGAATGCCCAGTTCGTCGATGCAATAGCGGTCCAGCGCGCGCATCTGCTCAGCAGACAGGAGTTTCATGCGGTCCCCCCTTTGAAAATGCGGATTGTGGACTGCGGCTTTTTACCGGCGCTCGCGTGATCCACGGGTATCTTCATTCGCGATCAGATGAAGTCTGCGTCAACTCCGATGTCTGTAATTGAACCACAAAGACGCGAAGAGACAAAGAGGGATTTGTTTGCTTTCCGTGCATCATGGGGGGTATTCCGTCACTCCCCTTGGCTGGGAAGCCAAGGGGACACACGGGCTGGAAGCCCGTGCCACAAAAAAAAGGCGACCCTCCCACGAGGGGAGGGTCGCCGGTCGTGTGATTTCGCGAGCGAAATTACAACGCCCACTCCAGGGCACCGCGGAGGACTTTGATCCGCGAATGGCCACTCGGCAGCGCAATCATGTTCATCCTGCGCTCGCCATAAAGCACGCTGGCGGCAACATTGCATGCCACGTTCTTTTTCAGCATCACGGTCCAAACAGGATCGGCATCTTCCTTGACGACCCCACCCGGCACAGCGCCGACGGCGGGAACGAAGGTCGAGTTCGTGCCGGTGTAGTACCGGGCGCGGAACAGCCAGTCTTTCGCGAAGACCCAGCGAAGATCGCCTTCCCAACCCTTGGTGACATTGCCGTGGGCGATGGCGCTGCTCTCCGACAGGAAGAGCGGGCGGTCTACCCAGTCAATATCGTAGGCGTTGATGGACGAATAGGGGTTCAGGATCGAGTACACGGTCGAATAACCGGGCTCGATGTCACCATAACGACCGGTCAGGCTCAGGCCTTTCCAGTTGTTCAGGAGATCGGCACCGACGACCCAGGCTTCACTGCGCAGATGCTCACCGGTATCCGGATTCGTGGGGGCCATACCGCTGGCGTCGCGGGTCAATTTCGCATATTCACCGAAGATGCGGAAGTTGCAGATCCGACCATCGACGGCTGCGCTCCAGCCTTTTTCCTCGAACGCACCGGACATCAGCCAGGTGCCAACGACATTCCAGCCGCGCCAACCGAAGCCGAGGTAGGTGTAGCCATACACATCCTGCGGCTCGATGAACGGGTTCGGCGCGCTGACCGCTCGATCAACCGTCGAACCGTTGATCCCGAAGGTGATCGGCCCAAAGCCGGTATCCGCGGAAACACCGATCAGCGGCTGGGCTTCATTGTCGACCAACAACCCTTCGGCGACTTTGTTGGTAAAGCGCCCACCGGTGAAGGAGACTTTATGGCAGAAGATTGGCGCGGAGAACGCTACATACCAATCCCAGAGTTGCACATTGTCAAACCAGACCGGGGTCAGGTTCGACGGAATCGGCGAATAGATCGTCGTGGTGGTCGGCGGAATTTCGCCCGGGAGCACTTCGGCCGCGCCGGAAACCGGCGTAATGACGCGGAGCGTCGCATGGCCAGCGATGTTCGAGGTGATATTGCCGTCAACATTGATGTCCTGCAGATACACACCGAAGCGGGTACCCTTCAAGGTGTCCTTGGCCAGGGTGAAATCTTCCGTGCCACCGATGGCGGCGCCGAAGATCGCTACGTTGTCTTCATCAGCGGTCGGGTTTTCCGGTTTGGTGGTCAGCACGCTGCCCATCAAGCCGAAGCGGACGCCGCCGACCAGGCTTACGCGCAGCGGCGGGATGCGCTGGACGGCCGCTTCCAGCGCGGCTACCTTGTCACCGACGGCGCGCAGTTGCCCGCGGATGTCGGCGATGGTCGGACCGAATTCGGTCAACAGTTTCTGGATGTCGGCGAGTTGCTGCGGGGTGAGGCCCGGATCGCCTTTCTCACCGCGCGGACCGGTCTGGCCTGGAGGGCCAGGCTGCCCTGCGGGACCAGGAAGCCCGGCAGCGCCGGGGGTGCCAGCGGGACCCATCTGGCCAGCCGGACCGGCTTGACCAGCCGGACCACGCAGCGCATTCTGCACTTCGCGGTCGGTGAGGATCAGGTTCTTGATGTCCTCGATGCTGGCGCCTTTCGGCGTGAGCTTGTTGATCCTGTCGAGCATGCGGGCGAGCGCGGTGGCCGCCTCGTAACGGGTCATCGGCTTCCGGCCATCAAATGTGGCGCCGGGCCGCCCCTCGATGATCCCTGCTTGCGCGAGCTCTCGAATTGCCGCCGCTGCCCAATGATTGTTTGGGACATCCGCAAAGGGCTGATCAGCCTGAGCGAAACACGGGACAACGGAGACGGCAAGGAGGACAATCAGGAGGGGGACAATCTTCTTGCTCATTTGTAATACCTCCTCTTGCTAGGACGATTGTACCGGGGAGTTTCCAGTTCTGCATCGAGGAGGGCACAAGTGTTTCCGTGTTTCCTCTCGGCCCACCCCCATTATTTCGACATGGAAGTCAACTGGCCTTACAGCCTCCCCATGTCGGTACTTGCTCTCTCCTGGTGAGGGAACGAGTGGTTTACCGACTTGAGGTAAGTGTAACATACCCGTTATGCCATGTCAACAAAAACTCTTGCCGCTTTCGCCATAAACTCGCACACCAATAGCGCTGCTCGGTATGCGTGCTGCGGCATGTCACCCCATGCGGCAGCAGTGCCCATCACTACCCCATACTGACCAGTGTAGGAGCCTCGTGAAAACGGTGTGTTCGTATTTTTACTAACCTGTTGCCGTGCGCAGCCCCATTGTTGCGCATCAGCAACAAAAAGGCGCAGTCAGCAGTGCGAAGTGAGCTGTCAGCAGTGTGCTAGCGCGGAAAACCGATTCCGTTTTTGCAGGAAGTCGTATGTGCCGTGGGGAAGGGTATGTCAGAGACCTCTGCGTCAGAGGATTCGGGTGATGAAATTCTCCCTCATCCGTGATGCAGGACAATGCTCGTGGACGCTGTGAGTGCCGGCCTATCATTCCGCAATCCGCAGTCCGCACTTAAGGGAGATGACTATGAACGCCGAGATTGATATCGCTTCCGAGGCATTCGTCAATGAGACCATCGAGAAATATCGCCGGTATGTGAACCCCGGACTGGCGAACCTGATGGATTTTGTCGGCTTTCATGCCGTGGAATGGGGCGGCGAAGGGATGGTGGTGCGCGACAGCACCGGGGCGGAGTACCTGGACTTCCTCGGCGGCTACGGCGTCTTCGCGCTGGGACATGCGCATCCCGCCGTGGTGCGCGCGGTGCAGGCGCAGGCGGCGCGGCTGCCCATGTCCTCCCGCGTGCTCTTCAATCGTCCTATGGCCGACCTCGCGGAAAAGCTGGCGCAGATCACTCCGGGCGATTTGCAATACACCTTCTTCTGCAATTCCGGCACCGAGGCGGTGGAAGGCGCGCTGAAGCTGGCGCGCTTGAGCACCGGCAAAACGCAGATCATCGGCACCGAAGGCGGGTTCCACGGGAAGACCTTCGGCGGGCTGAGCGCCTCCGGACGCGAGATCTATCGCGCGCCATTCAGCCCGTTGCTGCCGGAATTCGTGCATGTGCCGTACGGCGACGCGGCGGCGATGGAGGCGGCCATCACCGCGCAGACAGCCGCCATCATCGTCGAGCCGATCCAGGGGGAGAACGGCGTGGTGGTGCCGGGCGATGACTACCTGCCCGCGCTGCGCGCGCTGTGCGATGCGCATGGCGTGCTGCTGATCTTCGACGAAGTGCAGACCGGCTTCGGGCGCTCCGGCGCGCTGTTCGGCTGCCAACACTGGGGCGTGGCACCGGATATCATGACGCTGGCGAAAGCGCTGGGCGGCGGGGTGATGCCCATCGGCGCCTTTACTGCAACGCCGGCAGTATGGAAGGCCTTTGAGCCGAACCCGCTGCTCCACTCGTCCACCTTCGGCGGCAACGAGTTGGCCTGTGCGGCGGGACTGGCCACCATCGAGGTGATCCTGGCGGAGGACCTGCCGGCGCACGCAGCGGCGATGGGCGCCCTGCTGCTCGACGGTCTGCGCGATGTGGCCGCCCGCTATCCCGGCACCATCACCGAGGTGCGCGGCAAGGGGCTGTTGATCGGTGTGGAATTCACTGACCGCGACATCGCCGCGCTGGTGATCGCCGGGTTGGCGCAACAGCGCATCCTGGCCGCCTACACGCTGAACAATCCCTGTGTCATTCGCTTCGAGCCGCCGCTGGTCGTCACCCCCGCGCACATCGCCACCGTGCTGGCCGCCTTCAACCACTCCGTCGGCGGGGTGCTGGATTTGCTGGCGTAATTCGATTCAAGGTCCTCGGGAGGGCGAGGCTCCTGCCGAGCCAGATTGTGCAACCGGTTCTCACATCTGGCTCGGCAGGAGCCTCGCCCTCCCGGCATTATGCATCCACGAGTATATTTTTCCCGACAATGCGTCCCCGATTGCTCTTCTCCATGGAGTGCGCACGCTCGATAGCGTTATATCATAACTGATAGCGAGCACCAGCGTGTGTGCTTGTCACTCGCCAGGATAGCCGGTGACCCATGCCGCAGTTCGATCCGAATGTCGATTACTATGAGATCCTCCAGGTGCATCCGGTGGCGCACCAGGAAGTGGTGAAGCGCGCCTACCATACGCTGCTGGGCCAGTTGCAGGGGCATCCGGACCTGGGCGGCAGCCACGAGCAGGCCGTGCGCATCAACGAGGCGTATCAGGTGCTCTCCGACCCGGAGAAGCGCCGGGCGTATGACGAGGCACGGCGCCAGCAAACGATGAACCGCACCGAGCCCCCGCCCCCCGCTGCCGCCAAAACGGTGCTCTGCCCGCGCTGCGGCACGCGGAATCGCCTGCCGGCCCACGCCCACCTCAGCCGGGCAAAGTGCGGCAAATGTCATGCCGCGCTGTCGCATCGCAGCCCGCTCGCCAGTGAGTTGCCCCGTCCCGAGAGTCACCTGCGGCTCACCACCACCCAGCTCGAGCTGTTGGCGGCACACGGGGAGGTCCGTATCGCCCAGGCGCATCTCCCCTCCCATGGCCATCTCTTCTGCGCGCGTTGCCATGCCGGCTGGAGCGGTGTACACCTCCCCACGCACTGCCCGTATTGCGGCAGCACGGAGTGGGGCACCTTCCGCGTCTTCCACTGCCGCCACTGCCGCCACCAGTTTTACACCACCCGCCTGCATGCGTGGCCCTACTGGCTCTTTGCCGCCTGCCCCGCCTGCCGCCAACCCCACTGGCATAGCGACTGCGAAAAACACCTGCTGCGGTGGGTGTTGAATTGGTTTGTGCGGGGATAGGCATCGTGGCAGTATCGGTGGCTGCCTTCGCGGCAGAGGCCGTCTGAGCGCGAGAACAACAGGCCACGATTGGCACGTAGGACCGTTCGAGAACGCCATGTCAAGGCTGCCACCGCGCTGTTAAGACCAGGTATATATTTGCGGTGGCAGCCTTGACCAGGCGCTCTCGCATATACCGGTGTGCCAGTCGTTACCCATTCATCTCGATCTCGGACGGGCTTTGCCGCGGAGGCAGCCACCGTACCTGGTACTATCAACGCGAAGATCGCCATGCTGGCGCTTGATGACTGACCGTATTTTCGCTATTCTTTTTCTGCGAGACTTCACTGGAGATTCCACTATGCACACCATCATCACACAACTGCGCACCGACTTAGCGAACAGCGCCGACGAAAAGACGCGAGCGGGGTATACGCGCTTCTTTCGGGAAGCGGTGGTGTATTACGGCGTGAAGAGTCCTCAGGTGAAGGCGATTGCCAGGAAATACTGGAGACAAATCAACGCGTTGGAGAAAGCGCAGGCGTATGCGCTCTTCGAGGCGATGCTGGCGGCGGATTACTGCGAGGAGGCGTTCCTGGTCGCCGAGTGGCTGCCGCGGATGAAAGATCGGTTTGCGCGGGTAGACCTGGCGGTGTTCGCGGGCTGGATTGATCGCTATCTGAATAACTGGGCGAAGATCGATTCGTTTTGCAACCACGCGGTCGCCGACTTTCTCGAAAAATTCCCCGAAAGCATCGACGAGATTCTGCGCTGGCGCACCTCGGAGAATCGCTGGATGAAGCGCGCCTCCGCCGTCACCCTGATCCTGCCCGCCCGGCGCGGGGGCTATTTGCGGGAAGCTTTTACCATCGCCGATACGCTGCTCCGCGACCCCGACGACATGGTGCAAAAGGGATATGGCTGGCTATTGAAAGAAGCCAGCCGCCAGCATCAGCGCGAAGTGTTCGAATATGTGATGCAACACAAAGCCGTCATGCCGCGCACGGCTTTGCGCTACGCGATTGAGCTGATGCCCGCGGAGATGCGGGCGGAGGCGATGAAGAAGGGGTAAGCCCCATAGGCAATATGTTACGATTATAAGCCTTCGTACTCTTTCTCTTGCTCAAAAACCATCACTTCCAGTGGGCTGAACATTTACCACTAACCAGATGTGCATTTTACAGAGCATGAGTAAGAGTAAGAGAAAGAGTAAGAGAAAGAATTAACGGGTGCACACCGACACCTTACGCCCCCACCCCGGCTTCCAGCACCTGCTCGACCTTCTTGCCGTTGATGTGGAAGATGGAGCGGCCGCGGCCTTCGTAGTAGCTCCAGCCGACCACCACATCCATCTCGCCATCGCCGTTCACGTCCAGCACAGCGTCGATGGTGTAGCGGTAGGGGGCGGCGAAGGCTTCGTCGCGCAGGCGGAAATCGCCGTCAATGAGGATCGATTCCATTTTCCCTTTCACTGTTCTCTGCAGCAGGATGAGCGAGTAATCATTTTTACGCGGCTGCGGATCGGGGTAGTTGCGGCGCGGGGTGGTGGCGCTGATCAGCGTCTCGTCCTTGCCGTCGCCATCAAGATCGACCTGCACCACGCGCGTGACATGCACTCTGGCATTGGGCAGGCCTTTCTTCACCAGCATGTCATGCACGGCGGTCTCATAGCATTTCTGGCGGCGATCCCCCTCTTTCGGCACGCGCGGCAGCGCATTCCACTCGCCGCAGATGCCGATGGTGCACGTGTCGTCAATGCGCAGATTGCCGGCCGGTTTGACTTCCACGATGGGGGAATTGCCGGACAACTCATTCATCTCCGCTTTTTTACCGACGCCAGTACCCAGGAAGCGCGTGAAGCTGTACAGCCGGTACGTCTCACCGCCTTTGATGCGCGGCATCATCTTGTTCTCATCGACCCACTTGCCGTCGATCGCTCCGCCAAATAACAGGTCGGCATTGATGTCGACAATGGGATGCACCCCTGCCGGCGCCTTGGCAGCCGCCAGGCAAAGCACAGTCAGGGTGAGAAGAGCACAGACTATGATGAACGCATAGAGCAATCGCTGCACGGTGGAACCTCCTGGATTGATCGACTTAATAATTCGCGAGAAAGCGCAACATTCCTTCTGTAATATATGGCTTCTTACGCGGGCGATATGTTACGGGGTCGTTGTCTGACTTTTGCTCTATCGCATAAATGCAGAAAGGCATGATCGAAAGATCGGTGTTCGCATTCAGTCGGGGACTGTCCCCGGATCTTGCGCTTGTGACCAATTGCTATTGCCCGTTGAAGGGACTGTCCCCTGCCCTCGTACCAAAGAGAGGGGGAGGTGATCGGTTCATCATAAGTTCCGAAGGAACGCCAGCGTTGAGCCGCGGGTGGAGCGAAGCGGAACCCGTGGAGAGATCAGCCATTCGATTCAGAGAGTCCCGAAGGGCCGGCAGCAGCGTACCTGTAACTCTGGCTTTCGGCCCTTCGGGGCTTGGGAGGCGGAGAGACAATCAACCCACGGGTTTCGCTAGCGCTCCACCCGTGGCTCGACGCTGTCATCCCTCGGGATTCTATGCTCAATGCCCTCTTCATCAGTTCGAAAACTGACCAAAACAGCGCGCCCCCTCCAACCGGAGGGGGCGCATTCAACAATCCGCATTCCGCAATCCGCAATTTCTACGCCGGCGCGTATTTCGCCGCAAACGGGCGGTGTGAAATCGGCGTTAGGCGGGTGAAGGGGCCGGCGAGAATCTCGTCGGCGTTGAGGTTGAAGACCTCGGCATAGGCTTTGATGCGCGGGGTGATGGCTTTCAGCGCATCGCCGCTTACCGGGGTCACCGCGAGGTATTTCATCTTCGGCAGTTCATCCGGGGTGGCGCGGAGATAGATCTCGCCGCCGTGGATGCCGGTGGCCAGGTAATCGCCCACCAGCGGCTGGCCCGGCTGGCGGTCCAGTCCCAGCGCGATGAGGATGCCGCCGGCCATGTATTCGCCGAAGAAATCGCCCACGCACTCGCCGATGATCACCGCGGGTACCTGGTTTTTGAACGCTTTCATGTGGATGCCCACGCGATAGCCCGCTTTGCCGCGCACGAAGAGGTCGCCGCCGCGCATGCCGTAACCGAGCGCATCGCCGGCGTGGCCGTGGATGATCACACGCCCGTCATTCATGGTGTTGCCCACGGCGTCCTGCGCGTTGCCGAACACTTCGACGGTGGGGCCGTCCATGAACGCTGCCAGATCGCCGCCCGGCACGCCATGGATGGTGATCCGCACATCTTTCCCCTGCAGCCCGTCGGCGATAAAACGCTGACCGCGCACATTGGTCAAGGTCAGCCGTTTTTCACCGTCCGCCACGCATGTGCGCACCAGACGATTCAAGTCACGGTAATGCAACTGAGCGGCGTCAATGACGCGCTGCGCATCCTCCGCGCTTTGCTGATTGCTCTCTTCCACGATAACCTCCACCATCGCTGTGGCCCCCCCATATGTATTGCGGATTGCGGAGTGTAGATTGCGGAATGATCCGTTGCCTACAGCCGGGCAATCACGCCATTTTTTACCTAGAGCGTGTCCCCAAGTGCGGTTTACGCTCGGATCTGGGAAGAATGGGAGTGATGGGAATTATATGCTGAGATCCCATTCTTCCCCTATCTCCTATTCTTCCGATACTTCCCATAAATAGCTTGTTTTTTCCTTGGGGCTCTCCATCCCAAGGGCCTAACCCTGCATGAACGGGGTCAGGTTACGCCCCGACGCCGGCTGGTTTCACGCCGAGCGTGGCCAGCGTGTCGTTATCCAGCCCCACGCCGCGCAGGCGTTCGCGGCTGCCGCGCAGGGACTCCACGGCGTTGACGCCCATGGCGCCCAGCATTTCTTCCAGTTCCGCGCTCCATGCCTTCACCAGGTTGCTAATGCGCTCGGCGCCCCACACCGGGTCGATGCGGCGGGTGAGTTCCGGGTCCTGCGTGGTGATGCCCCAACTGCAGCGGCCCGTGTAGCACTTCTGACAGAGCGTGCAGCCCAGCGAGAGCAGCGCGCCGGTGCCGATGGCGCAGACATCGGCGCCCAGCGCGATAGCCTTGGCCAGGTCGGCGCTAGAGCGAATGCTGCCGGCGGCGATGATGCTCGCGTTGTTACGGATGCCTTCTTCGCGCAGGCGCTGATCGACGGCGGCAATGGCGATCTCGATGGGGATGCCCAAGTTGTCGCGGATGACCGCCGGCGCCGCGCCGGTGCCGCCGCGCACGCCGTCCAGGTAGATGTAGTCCGCCCCGGCGCGCACGATGCCGCTGGCGATGGCCGCCACGTTGTGCACGCAGGCGATCTTCACGCCCACCGGCTTCTTATAGTCCACCGCTTCCTTCAGCGCATAGATGAGCTGGCGCAGGTCTTCGATGGAGTAGATGTCGTGCTGCGGCGCGGGCGAAATGGCGTCCGATCCGATGGGGATCATGCGCGTGGTGGAGACGTCGGCCGTGACTTTCTCTCCGGGCAGGTGGCCGCCGATGCCGGGCTTGGCGCCCTGGCCGATCTTGATTTCCACCGCGGCGCCGGAGTTGAGATACTCGACGTTCACGCCAAAACGCCCGGAGGCGCACTGCACTACCGCACAGTGCGAATACGGCTTCACTTCCTCATGCAGGCCGCCTTCCCCGGTGTTCCACAGGATGCCGCACTGCTCGGCGGCCATCGCCAGGCTCTTCTGCGCGGTGAGCGAGATGGAGCCGTAGGACATCGGCGAGAAGATGATCGGCATTTCCAGCATGTAGTTCGGCGCCAGTTCCGTTTTCAGGCTGACCTTGCCACCGGCCTCCACGGCCACATCGACGCGATCCGGCTTGCGCCCGAGATAGGTGCGCAGTTCCATCGGCTCGCGCAGCGGGTCGATGGACGGGTTGGTCACCTGGCAGGCATCGAGGAAGAGCTTATCGAAGAGCACCGGGAAATCCCAATCGGCGCCCATGCCGGTGAGCAACACGCCGCCGGATTCCGCCTGCCGGTAGACATTCTTGCGGTGCTTCACCGTCCAGTTGCAGTTGGGCCGGTAAAAGGTCGGGTTGGGGAGAATGGTGATGCAGTTCTCCGGGCAGAACGTCTCGCAGCGGTGGCAGCCCACGCATTTCGTTTGATCGACCACCACGCGGTTCTCCCACCGCAACGCCCCCCACCCGCACTGCTTCACGCAGCGCCGGCAGCGGCAGCACAGATTATTATCATTTGTCCAGCGAAACTCTGGTGTCACAAAGCTGGTTACCATTCCTGTCCCTCTCAACCTTGGAAAGTGATTCGTGATTAGCAATTAGTGATTAGTCCAGTTACCCGGTCACTTATTCTAATTACGAATTTCGGCATTTGGTCCGATCACTACTCACTACTCACTAATTACTACTCACTACTTACTAATAACTCGATCCCCTCACCCGACGCATCGGGACGACGGGGGTTAGGCAAGCATGCACATATCCGCGCGCTTCACCATGCTGGGAATTTCCGGGAAGACATCCGCGTCCAGTTCGGTGATCACCGGCTCGCCGCCGCGCGGCGACCAGATGCGGTCCGGAGCCTGGCACATCTCCAGGATGCCCGATTCTTCGCTGGAGAGGTAGACCCAGTCATCCTGCTCCGCGGCGACCAGCGGGCGCAGCTTGATACGGTCGTTCAGCCCAATCATGCCGCGGCGATGGCCGAAGACGATGGCGAACGGTCCATTGATCAGCGCGCCGGCATAGACCATGCGCAGGGTGCGGTAGAGCGCTGCCTGTTCCGGGTTCGTCTCTTCCAGCGCGTCGATATCCTTCCAGAACGGCGCCGCCAGCACCGTGCAGGCGATATCCACCGGCAATTGCTGGCGCCGAATGAGCAGGTCCAGCAGGTAGGCGATCACCTCGGTGTCGGTGCGCAGCGTGCACTGGTAGCCGAACTGCTCCAGGTAGCGCTTATTGATCCCGTAGCTGGAGATTTCGCCGTTATGCACCACCGCGAAGTCGAGCATGGTGAAGGGGTGTGCGCCGCCCCACCAGCCCGGCGTATTCGTCGGGAAGCGATCATGGGAGATCCAGATATACCCCTGGTACTCATCCAGCCGGTAGAAGCGCCCGACATCTTTCGCCGAGCCGACCGCCTTGAAGGCGCCCATGTTTTTGCCGGAGCTGAAGACATACGCCTGCGGCTCGCCGTCCTTGTTGCGCGCGTTGAGTTCGATCACCGCGCGCTGTACGAAGTCCTCGGCGCTGGGCAGCATCGTCTCCGCCAGTTTCAGCGGTTTCGGATGCACGAAATAGCGGTAGAGCATCGGCGCGGTGGAGGGGTCCACGCCGCTCACCTGCCGGGTCGGGATCGGCTCTTCGTGCACGATCTCAAAACGCTCATCCAGGAAGCGGTCGGTGTCTTCCTTCGCCCGCGACGAATAGAACATCAGGTGCAGGGCGAACTCCTCGGCGAACTGCGGGTAGCAGCCATAGACGGCGAACCCGCCGCCGAGCCCATTGCCGCGTTCCTGCAGCAGGCCGATGGAACGGATGACCGCCTCGCCGGTGACCATATTGCCACGGCGGCTCATCATCGCGCTCAGGCCGCAGCCGGAGATATTACGTTCTGTCAGATCGTAGGGTGTATGCCCGTACATGATATATTAACTCCCACGTATGTCCATTCAGCAGTCGGCAGTAGGCAGTGGGGTGGTGCATGGTGAGCAGGGTCGCTGGTTCATGAGCATCGGGTACTGCGTACTTTTGACTGATGACTGCAGACTTCTATTATTCGCCCAGCAGGGTTGCCAACTCTTCTGCGCCGGATTTCGCCGACGCGGGAAGTTTCAGGCGTTTTCTGGCCGCCTCCGAGCCAGTGATCATGACGCCGGTGTTCTGGACGGTCGCGATGCCATCGGCGACGCCGGTCGGCACCACGCCGCGCTCCACCGACAGGTGTTTGAGCGTGCGGAAAATTTCCATCATCGAATAGGACTGGCAGCAGCGGTCAGCACAGGTATAGCACTCATGGCACTTCCAGGCGGCTTTCGAGGCAATCACGCCATCCAGGTCGCCGGCGGCCAGCCGCTGGATCACCTCATTGGGCACCCAGGTCGGGTCGCCCAGGTTCACCGGGCAGTCATTCCGACAGCCGTTACATTCCGCGCAGCCGGTGAGCCCCTTCAGGTTAAAGTGTTGCTTGAGATTCTCCTGGGCAAGGCGCAGTTCCGCCCAGCGCGCGAAGAAGGAATTGGTATCGACGCGGTGCGCGGGCAGGCCCAGTTCATCCGGCTCCAAGCCCAGCGCCAGCCCGATGAGCTCCATGTAATTGAGCACGGGGACATTGTAGCACTCGCCGGCGCGGGCGAAGTTCGCCTGCTGGATCTCATACTGCATGGTGCAGGAGGGGCAGGCCACGACCATGCAATCCACCTGCAGCGCGGAGAGTTCGCGCAGCTTCATGCGGCACATGTTTTCCGCCTGCGCCTGTTCGTCGGCGCGGGCGAGCAGGCCGCCGCAGCAGAGCATCTTCGAGTCATAGTTGACGGATTTCGCGCCCAGCGCTTCGACGAGCTGGTCGAACTTCTTCGGCGCGAAGGGATCATCGAAACCGAGTTCCCGGCTGGGGCGCAACAGGTGGCAACCATAATGCACGGCGATGCGCAGCCCGGTCATGGGCCGCACCACGCGCTGCTGCAGCGTCTGCGGGCCGAAATCGTCCCAGAGCACCGCCAGCACATGCTTCACATCGGTGTGCGCATGATAATGCCGCCCGATCTTGGCCAGTTTGGCGTTGACCGCGGCCAGCAAGCGGGAGTTCGCCATCAATTCGTGGTTGGCGCCTTTGAGGGTGCCGTAGCAGCCGGTGCAGGGGGTCGCCAGATCAACGCCGGCCTCTTCCGCGATATCCAGATTGCGCGCGGCGGTGAGCAGCCAGGCGTCATGATCGGCGTTTTTGATCATGGATTTTTCCGGGCAGCAGGTAAAGCCATCAAGATCTTGTGCGGAAATACCGAGGGCTGTGAAGACAGCCCGCGTTGCCTTTTCTATGTGAGGCAGGCGATTGGGGGTGTAGCAGCCCCAGAAATACCCGTATCGTGCCATTTGACCTTACCGTCCCTACCCGCGCTCGATCCCCATCGAGCAAAATAGGACTAATCCTATCATATTAACGTTACCAGCGTCAATAGTGCTCACTGGAAGGCCGTGAGCTTTTTCACGATTGCCGCCGGTTGCCTCGCCCGGTTGTGCAGACAGCGAAAAGGGACCGCAAGGTCCCTGACAAGACAATTTTCACTGTCCTGTTCAATTTACGGGCAAATTGTTTCCATAATATTACAACAAACTCACTGCTTATGGGAAGAGGAGGCCGGGTGCGTGCTGGAAGACCGGTGCCATTTGGGGTGAGAGTATGGGGGTGTGAGAGTGTGGGAGTTATCCTTGTTGCATTACTTTACAACCTCTGTTATCGTATGCCTCCTCGAACTACGCCGAAACCAAAATGAGCAATTTCTGGCCTGCTACCGCCTGCAGGGATTTTCACCCAGGGTCGTGCCTCTGGGATGATTCTTACTCGAAATGTATATTTGCAAATAGATAGATAGCAGACAAGGTGGCTATAAATGGTCCTGGTGTGTTTTTTCAGAGTAAGAGAAAGAGTACGAGTAAGAATGCACGGACACAACCGTAACGTCCGTGCTGGCACTCCCAAACTCCCACACTCCCACACAGATTTACCGTCTATTCGTCGGCAGCGACTTATGCGCGACGACCCAGAGGTCGCCGTTCACGGCTTTCGCCGCATGGGCACTCTCGCCGCGCGCTTTCATCTCTTCGGCGAAGGTATGGGCCGCCTTCGCTTCCGCGAACGCATCGAGCTGCGCTCCGCAGTATTCACAGGAATCACCGGCATCGCGCGGCACTTCGACGTCGTGACCGCAGAGCGGGCATGCCAGTTTGAATTGCAGTGGTGCCATCATGGCCTCCTCAGGCTTGGTTCAACGTTCCTGGTTTCAGGCCCCAGGTTCCGGAATGGTACAATTCGGCTGCAGTGGTATCATACCCGGAAGGTGGTGATACGGTAAACCGGGATGTAGTGACAAAAATTTCTGGTGAACTTTTTCTCAGGATGTCATTTTTACCCATTGAGAAGTTGAGAAAAAGTTCGTAATTGCGTAGAATAATAAATATGTGTCCTCACGAGGGATGCAACTAAGGAACAACAACGATGCCCATTGTCACAGTTACGCCGAAGGGACAGGTTATGATTCCGGCAAACCTGCGCAAGCGCTTCGGCATCAAGCCGGGCCGGAAAGTGAGCGTGGAAGTCGAGGGAGACCGCCTGGTGGTCCGCCCATTACCGGAAGATCCGGTCGATGCGCTCTACGGCATTCTGAGCCGCGAGCAGGACACCCGACCGGCCAATCCTCCGGCGACAGGCCGGTCGAAACGCAGCAACCGGCGCACCGCCACCATCACGGATGATGACGAAGGAGACTGATGATGCAACGTGTGATTCTTGATACCGATGCTTTTGTGCTCTATCTGCTGGCGGAAGAAGGCGGCGCCATCCAGCGCCTGCTGCGCGCTGCCGAAGCTGGCCACACGGAAGTGATGATGAACACCTATAACCTCGCCGAGGTGTATGTGCATCTCGCCAAGCAGCTCACCGGCGAGCAGTTGGACCAGATTGTGCGCGCAGCCTACGCGTTGCCCATCCGCCGCATCCCCGTCTCCGACCGCCAGGTCTTCGCCGCGGCACGCCTGCGCGCGGAATACGCGCTCGATGCCGCCACCGCGATGGCCCTGGCCACTGCCCTCGAAGAAGACGCCGCCCTGGTGACCGCCCAGCCCCTGCTGCATACCCCGGAAGGCGTCGCCGTCTGCCCGATCATCTCCCACAGCGACAAACCGACCCCGCGGCAGATGCAGGTGCTCATGGGCGTAGCGTAAATTTGGCCGAAGGCTGAGGGTGGTGGACTGAGGGAGCATTATAATGACCAGGCGTGAGCGCATTCTCACCGCCTTGAACGTCGGGGTGTCGGACCGGCCACCGCTCAGTTTTGACACACATGGCGACAGCCTGTGTGGGGTGCTGGCGTCACTGTGTCCAACTTATTCTTTCCTCTTTTCCGCTTCGTGAGATTCAATATCGGCTTCAGAAACTATTACAACCTTTACAACAAAACACCTACTCTTAAAGTTGTTCTAGATAACAATTTAATATACTAGCGACGCCGCCCATAGATAAACAGTTCAAACGGAGATCGACCGTCAATATTAACATCTGCAAAACACATGGTTATCATGTAATCCTTGACACGAGCGGCTACATCATTGGCGTACTCCATACTCGGTCGGTTCGAGTCTAGCGGTTTGAGACCATGGAAAATATGCAAATTCTCTCCAACTCGTTCAATGAATAGCTGTGGTATGGATATTACCGCAAACCCTCCACTGCGAAGAACGCGGCATGCCTCACGAATCGCAACTCGTCGATTGAACAATGTCGACTGGTAAGTCCGAAGTGACAGATACAAGTCAACTGAGCGGTTATTTATGTTGCTTAAGTCCTCTGCTTCGCCCTCATATGGGATCATCCCAGATAGAATGTTTCTAGCAGAGTCAAGCGCTTCAGCCGAGACATCAACTGCCTCGAATTTTTTGAACCTACTCATGATCGCTTGATCAGCCTTTCCGTGACCGATTCCGACATTTAGTACGCTGGTGTCCGGATTAACTCCAATACCAAGTTCTTCTAGAAGATCGACCAGATACTCTTCCCATGGCCTTATACCATCCAGCTTGATCGATGTAATGTCGATGAGTTTCTCATCAAGTACGTAAGGCTTAGAGTATTTATCGGTGTATGCCTTTGCCCTTGCCGCCTTCAATATCCTGTTAACTTCGTATTTGCTCTTCCCTTGCTGATCTGGTGCGCTCAAACACACCAGATCATCCAATGTGAGCCTATCATTGATGTTAATCCCCTCAATGTGGATATTGTGCCTTATTGCTTCGTTTGTCATAATTTCTGGGATTGACTGGTGCCTGTACCTTGAACTTTCTGGAAGCTGCTGTTCTAGATCACGATCCGGGTTTGAAGGTGGTTCAGGTTCCGGCAAAGGATTTGGCTGTGGTGTAGGATCAGGAAAAAACCGAATTGAAGAGCAAATGACGAGGATCAGTGCCACAGGGCCAATGTATTTTAGACTTTTCGCGATAGCAACAGTGAAAGTCGGAATCTTAACAATTCCAAAGTCCAGGCCAGAGAAGTACGGAGCTACAACTAGAATGAAAGTAAATGCGCAGAGGAAGTACTTGAATTGCTCTGGAAGACAGAGGACTTCGAAAAAACTACGCTTATTATTCATACCTTAATCCCTTAACAATATTGCTTTTCAACAAAGACGAGTAAAATTGACTGTGCAGATCATGACCAATCCGAGCTATTAAATTATACTATAAGCATGTTATTATGGGAAGAAGCACTGCTCTCTGTTATTAGCTCTTCCTGCTTCTGAATTCAGTACAGTAAGTATTAGGTCGAGATTGAATGAGGACATATGTCACTCGTTCTCATTATCAGTAGAATGAAGGGAAAGTATGACCAGGCGTGAACGAATCTTAACCGCGCTGAACGGCGGGGTGTCGGACCGGCCGCCGCTCAGTTTTGATGCACACGGCGACAGCCTGCGCGGCGTGCTGGCATATTACGGCGCCGCTGATAAAAACGCCCTGTACCGGTGTGCCGGCATCGACGGATTCAGTGTGTGGGACTGGAACGCCGTCATGGGCGCCTACACCGGTCCCGCGCACACCGCCCCCGATGGCACGCCTTGCGATTTTTGGGGTGGCGCCTCCCAGCAGCACTACGGTCTTGCGCAGTGCGCTACCGTGGCCGACCTGCACCATCACCCCTGGCCGACCATCGCCGATTTCGACTTCTCGCACGTCGCACAGCAGGCGCGGGAGATCAAGGCGCAGGACATGGTGGTTTCCGCGGGGCACCTGGGGCTGGGGTATCAGATGCATAACACGCTGCGCGGCAACGAAAACGCGCTCTACGACCTGTGCGATGACGACTACATGCGCGCCTACCTCGATCACCTCACCGCCTTCACCCTGGAATACATCGACGCGCTGCTCACCGCGGGACAGGGAGAGATCGAAGTGGTGCGTGCCGACGACGACCTTGGCACCATGGACAAGCTGATGATCAGCCCGGCGATGTGGCGCACCTACTACAAGCCGTGCTGGCAGCAGGCCTTCGACATCGTGCACCGGCACGGCGCGAAGGTCTGGTTCCACTCCTGCGGCTACATCATGCCGCTATTGGACGACCTCATCGAGATCGGCATCGATGTCTGGAACCCCTTCCCGCCCTATGTGAAAGACAACGATCCCGCGCAGATAAACGCACGGCGCCGTGGCCACCTGGCCCTTGACGGCGGCGTCAGCCACCTGACACTGGTACACGGCACCCGCCAACAGGTCATCGACGAAACCCACCGCGTCCTCGACACCTTCGCCTCCGACGGCGGCCTCCTCATCGGCCCCTCGCAAGTCTTCACCGAAGACATCCCCACCGAAAATATCGTCGCGTTTTTTGATACAGTGCTGGCGTATTGATTTTTTCACCGCGGAGGCGCGGAGACGCAGAGATAACGCTGAGGGGTATAGCGATAGTAAAGAGAACTAATATTTGGGTGTATTGGTCGGCGAGAGACGCACCGGTTTCGGGGACTGACATCGAAACTCCACCTTTCGTGTAAGTAAACCCCTCTCATATCTGCTAAAGCCTTTCATCCATGGGGAGTTTCGGTGTCTGTCCCCGAAACCCTATGAGAACACCCGCTCCTGAAATACGGTCGTTTACACAACCGGAGATCATAATAGAGTTTTGGGGACAGACACCGAAACTCCCCATAGCTTTCAACTGTTCGCTTTTCTCAAAAGCCGGCAGCATCTTCAACAACCGGAGTTTCGATGTCAGTCCCCAAAACTGGTGCATCTTCCGTTTCCCTTGGCGTATCCTCTGCGTCTCTGCGCCTCTGCGGTGAAAAATCCATCACCTTGCCCTTCACCCGCCAATCGGGTACAATCTACTGCGGAGGTAGCGCCGATCGGGCGCGCGTTCCGCTCTTCCGGATCCCCGTTTGGCGCCTCACACGTTTTCATGCACACAACAGATGTCATCATTATCGGTGGTGGGGTCATCGGGCTCAGCCTTGCGCGTGAGCTTGCCCATCGCAAACTCTCGGTGACCGTGCTCGAACGGCACCACCCGGGACGGGAAGCCTCCTGGGCGTCCGCCGGCATGCTCGCCCCACAGGGTGAGTTGAGCGAAGGAGCCTTCCTGCACCTGTGCCTGGAGAGCAACCGGCTCTACCCGGCCTTCCGCGCCTCCGTGGAGGAGGAAACGGGCATCAAATGCTACCATCGCGAAGCCGGCACGCTGGCGCTGGCCATCACCGCGGAGGATGAAGCGGAATTTCGCGAGACCTACGCGCGGCAACGCGCCGACGGGCTGGAGGTGGAATGGATCTCCGGCAGCGAGGCGCGGGCGCTGGAGCCGGCGCTGAGCGAGCGTGTGCGCGGGGGCATGCACCTGCCCGGTGACCGCCACGTGGAGAATCGCGTGCTGGTGCCGGCACTGGAGCAGGCCTGCCGTCAACTGGGGGTGGAGATCATCAGCGGTGCCCATGTAAACCGGCTGCTGGTGGAGCATGGCCGCGCGGTTGGCGCGGAGACGATCCTTGGCAATTTCTACGGCGAGACGGTGGTCAATGCCGCCGGCGCCTGGTCCGCCGCCATCGGGGTGCCCGACGAGGCGTTACGCCCGCCGATCTTCCCGGTGCGCGGGCAGATGCTCGCGCTCACCCTGCCACGGCCCACCTTCCTCACGCGCACGGTGCGCTCGCCGCGCAGCTACCTGGTGCCGCGCTACGATGGCCGCCTCTTCCTGGGCGCCACCATGGAACAGGTGGGATTCGATAAACGCAATACCGTGTGGGGCATCAACAAACTGCTGGGCGGCGCGCTGGAGCTCTTCCCGGAACTGGAGGGGTGCTGCGTGCAGGAGATGTGGGCCGGCCTGCGCCCCGGCACGGTGGACAACCATCCCGTGCTCGGCCTCACCAGCCTATCCGGCTATGTGATGGCCACCGGCATGTTCCGCAATGGGTTGCTGCTCACACCGGTCATCGCGCGCACCATCGCCGACGTGGTGACCACCGGCCAGACCTCCGAGCTCATCACCCCCTTCGCCATCGAACGCTTCGCCCACGGGGAAGTGACAGCGGGTCGCATCCCGGGTGCGTAGGAATTTTTCACCGCGGAGACGCAGAGAATACGCCAAGTCGGTGGGGATGCACTGGTTTCGGGGACTGACATCGAAACTCCGGTTATGAAAGATGCCGCTGGTCATGAAGTATCAGATCGGCGGAAGGTCCGGGGAGTTTCGGTGTCTGTCCCCGAAACCCTATGAGCGCCTTTGTTTCCGATCAACGACGATTCCCTTTCCTGCTTGATGTAATCAAAGGCGGCATCCGCCTCAAAAACCCTATGAGGTAACCGGTTCTATGCAAATCATCGTGAACGGAACAGCCACCGAATGTGCCGAAGGCGCGACGGTGGCGCAGTTGCTGGAACAGCTTGGCATCGCTATTGCCGGCACGGCGGTGGCGCGTAATGATACCATTGTCCGCAAGGCGGCGTATGCCGATACCCACCTGGAGTCCGGCGATCGCGTGGAGATCATCCATGCCGTCGCGGGAGGATAGCCTTGTGCCGTAAATTTTTGCCTTTTGCCTTTTTCCTGTTGACTTTCCTCTTGCTCATCGGGCCGGCATCGGCGCAAAAGATGATGGACAAAGTGTATGGCCAGGCCCCCTGGCAACTGGCGAGGGGTGAATACTACTTCCGCGTGAACGGCGTGCCGACGCTGGTATTTGGGCGCAATCTCATCGGCAATGAAGCGCAGTTTGTCGATTACTTCCAGCAGATGGCACAAGCGGGCGAGCGCCTGGTGCGCATTCATCTGACGCAGAGTGTGCCATGGCCCGGGCCGGCTGGGGAAGTCGATGCGGCATGGGCCGCGCGCTGGGAGCGCATATTCGACCAGGCGGCACAGCGGGGGTTGGCGGTGATCCCCGTGCTGGGCGTGTGGGTGGACTGGAACAATGGCAGCAACCAGGAGGCCTGGCACGACTGGGAGAAAAACCCTTTTAATGCGGCGCTGGGCGGCCCGGCGGCGACACCGGCAGACCTCTTTGCCGACACCCCCTGCCAGCAACGCTGGCTCACCTGGGTGCGGCGGCTGGTGACACGCTGGCAATCGCGCCCGGAGATCGTGGCCTGGGAGATCTTTTCTGAAGTTGATCTGGTGACCGGCGCCACAGAGGCCAGTGCCGCCGCCTTCGTTACAAATGCCGCCCGCGTCATCCGCGCCGCCGACGGCATGGCGCGCCCGCTGACGGTGTCGATGTCCGGCGTGAAGGACTGGCCGCTGGTGTTCGGCAACCCGGCTATCGAGATCACCCAGGTGCATCCCTACGCCGAGGTGAACGGGGGATTTTTGTCCGATCTGCTCCTCGTCAGTGTGCACGAACGGCTGCGGCGGTATGGGAAACCGGTGTTGCTGGGCGAGAGCGGACTGGATGCCCGGCCTCCCGGCGATACGTTGACTACGGCGGAACGCGCCCCGGTGGGCATCCGGCATGGCATCTGGGCAGGGATGGTCAGCGGCGCGCTCAACGCGCGCATGCTCTGGTGGGAAGACAGCTATTACCCGCCGATCGTTGCCCGCTACCAGGAGATCGCCGCCCCCGCTGCCCGTTTCGTCTGTGGGATGGACTTCACCGGCGTGCGCCCCGTAGAGGCCGTCATCTCCGACAACCTGCGCGGCGCCGCGGTGGGGAACGCGCGGTTCATCCTCGCCTGGTTCCGCGATGCGTGGTGCAACCCGCCCACCTGGCCGGTGCGGAAGCTCAGTCATGAGATCATCTCGTTCCCCGACCCGGGGGGCAGTCCATCCTGGCAGGTGCAGTATGTGGACCCCGCCTCGGGCAAACTCATCGCCCAGCGCGTGATCACCCCCGCCAACGGCCGGCTGGTGTTGACGCTGCCGACATTCCAGGACGCCATTGGCATTAAGGTCGTGGCACGGGCAGATGTGGCACGGGCTTCCAGCCCGTGAGTCGCCTTGGCTTCCAGCCAAGGCACGTGGAGGGGCCTGGGCTGGAAGCCCAGGCGACACACGGCCAGGATGGCCGTGCCACAACACATGAGCTGGAAGCTCATGCCACCTTATTCGCCGCGGCCAATGCGCCAGGACATGGGGCGCATGAAGTAGCGGCTGGAAACCACGGTGACGTGCGGGCGGTTGAGCAATGCCGTGCGCAGGCGGCGGGCGGTGAAGTTGTGCAGGAAGTGGGTAATGAAGCTGCCTGTCTCGAACTCCGGCAGCACCACGATCACCCGATCCCCGCTGCGTTCCAGGTCTGTCCAGTCCAGGTAGTCCATGATCGGCTCGATGAGCCAGCGATAGGGCGAGGGGATGATGTCCAGCTTGATCTTCTGCCCGATATACGGCTCGACGAACTCCGTCCAGCGGCGCTGCAGTCGCGGCGTTTTGTCCGGGTCCATCTCGATATGTACTGCGCGCAGCACGCTGTCCGCCCGCCCATCGGCAATGGCCCGCCCGCACTCCAGCCCCTCCAGAATGCCGCGATGGACATCCGAGGAGACCAGCACCAGCACGGTCAGCGGCTCCGGCGCCTCGGTGAGCGGGTTAAAGTCGGTCGCATGCACCGTCATCGTCTTCTCGAACCAATCGTAATGCCGCTTGATGAGCACACAGATACCGATGATGATGGGGATGAGCAGCAGTACGTATTTGGCGCCTTCTTCGAACTTGGTCCTCGCCACCACCACGGTGACGACGCCGGTCACGATGGCGCCGATGATGTTGATGGCGACCCCGGCGACCCACCCTTTGGTGCGCAGTTCATGAATCTTCTTCGCCATGCCCAACTGTGAGAGCGTGAAGCAGAGAAACACACCGATGGAATACAGGCCGATCAACTTGGAAACGTCCGCCTCGAACGCCCAGACGACCAGCGCGGAGATGATGGTGAGAGCAATGATGCCACGGTTGTAGACCAGCCGGTCGCCCTGGGTGGCGAAGGCCTTCGGCGCGTAATTATCGCGCGCCACGAAGGCCAGCAGGCGCGGGAAATCCGCGTAACTGGTATTGGCGGCGACCATCAAGATGAGCAGGGTGAACACCTGTGTGGCATAATACATCGGCGAATAGCCGAAGGTGGCGCGCGTCACCTGTGAGAGGATGGTCTCACCATTACCGAGGGTCGGTGCAGCATGATACAAGTGTGCGGCGAACGCCGTGCCCAGGAAGAGGAAGATCAGCGTGGTCACCAGGATGAGCAGCGTCTGCGCGGCGTGTTTCGGTTCGGGTGGCTTGAACGCCGACACCCCATTGCTCACCGCCTCGACACCCGTCATGGCCGAACAACCATTGGAAAAGGCGCGAAGGATGACGAACATACTCAACAGGGTACCGCTCGACTTCACGAGGTCGCCAGCGGGCGGCAACAACAGGTTTTTCGGCAGCGTCGGGTCTACGCCCATGGGCTGTAAATGATGGAAGGCGAAGTAGCGGATCAGTGTCGTGACGATCATCGCCCCGACGGTGAGCGCAAAGCCGTACATCGGCAGGGCAAAGGTCAGCCCGGATTCTTTGGCGCCACGCAGATTGGCAACGGTAATCAGACCGACGAGCAACAGGGCGATTTCGACGTGAATCGGTTTGAAGTGCGGAACGGCGGAGGTCAAGGCGTCCACGCCTGAGCTGATACTCACCGCCACCGTCATGATATAGTCGATCAACAATGCGGCTGCCGCCACCAGGCCGACAAAATGGCCCAGGTTGCTCTTCGCCACGGTGTAGGAGCCGCCGCTCGTCGGATACAGATAGACAGCACGCCGGTAACTGGTGGCGACGATGAGCATCAGGATCGCGATGGCCACGCTGATGCCGAGCTGATATCCGACGGCGGATCCCCCGCCGGCCATCGATACGCCGGCCAGTACAATAAGAATTTCCTGTGGGCCATATGCGACGGAAGAAATGGCGTCGGATGCAAACACCGGCAATGCAAGATAGATCGGCAGACGGTGCTCTAATTGGACTGATGTTTCCAGTGGTCTTCCGAAGATCATAAAGCGCAGACGAGACTGGAGGTTGCGATAGATCGCACCTAATCCCCCCCCGCTCCGTGGTTCCACCATGGTTATCGTTCTCCGCTCGCATGGGCCTCAAATCGTCGGCCCGTAATATGGTCATTTCATAATCATTCCGAAATGCCAGGGGCTAGCATATACACCTGAACGCCTTCTGTCAATCTCCCCCGGATAAATGAGGTCAACAATAAAGGTGGCGTTACCACGAGGTTAATAGGCGGTTACATATACACACGTGAGAGGAGGGACACCGTTCGGGTCGAAATGTAGATACAGCGCCGAGTATTGCCGACGGCGGCGGCGGCAACGATGGGGGAGGATGGGATGGTTCCGGTCGAAAAAGTTGCGCGGATCAAACTGCTGGCCTGCGATGTGGATGGCGTGCTCACCGACGGCGCCATCATCTATGGCACCAGCAATGTCGAGCTCAAGGCCTTCAGCGTGAAAGATGGGCTGGGGATGAAGCTGGCGGAATGGTGCGGCTTGCCGGTGGTCTGGCTCACCGGGCGTAAATCGGAGGCGGTGGCGCGCCGGGCCGATGAATTGGGCGTGCAAGTGTACCAGAGCGCCACCGATAAAGATGCCGGCCTGCGCCAGATCGCGCGGGACCGCGGGCTCGCGCTCGCGGAGATTGCCTATATCGGCGACGACATCAATGACCTGCCGGCCATGCGCCTGGCCGGGTTTGCCGTGGCGGTGGCGGATGCCATGCCGGAGATCACCGCGGCAGCGGATTATATCGCGAAGACGGCCGGCGGATTTGGGGCGGTTCGGGAAGTTATCGAATATATCCTGCGCAGCCAGGGACGCTGGGAATCCGCCGTCGAGATCTACCTGGAAAATATCCGCACGGTGAAGCTGCCGGGACAGTGAGCGGAAGGCAAAATAGGGCTGGCAAGGCTGCACTGGTAGCGGGGGCAGACACCGCTGCCCGATGCGCGTTCAGTGCTCGTAGAACACCGATTTTGCATACCGGCCAATTACGACCAGTGAGAGGAACTGTCCCCGAAACCCTCTGCGCGCTCCTGCTCTCGAACTACGGCCTGGCTTTTTACCCGAAAGCGGGCGCCGGAGCAATTCCGGCGCCCGCTGGCGTATTTCCCAGCCAATCATACGTTACCAGACATGGCTGCCGCGCATGATCTGGTTACTGGTTCGACGGCGTGGCCGGTGTATTCTCCGGCGGCGTGGTAGTCGATGGGGTGGCCGCCGGCGGGGCCGGCGCGGCCAGATATTTCGCCAGCCGTTTCTGTAACTGAGATTTCTCCATGGCGCCGACGATGCGTTCGGCCATGACGCCTTGCTTGTCGATGATGAACTTCACCGGAACACCCGGGAGATCACCGAACATCTTCATCACGCTATTTTCCGCGAAGACGATCGGATAATTGACCGGATGCTTCTTGAGATAGGAAGTGACGGCCTTGTGATCGCGGTCGATGGTGATGCCGATGAACTGCAGATCCTTCTTATTGTCGATCGCATCTTGCTGTAACTGTACGAGCCCCGGCATTTCGCCGACGCAAAATCCGCACCAGGTGGCCCAGATATCCAGGACGACCACTTTACCGCGGTAGTCGGATAACTTGACCGGTTTTCCGTTCGTATCCGTCAAGGTGAAATCAATGGTTTTGGGCTTCTTGCCAGTGTCGGCGGCCTTCGCGCGCGGCGCCTGCATGTAGACCACCATCGCGGCCATAATCGCACCAAGGCCAAGCAGCAATGCCAGGTAACGTAGTTTCATTTCAAAAACCCCTCCAGTTTCTGCGATAAGGTGAGCAGGAACCCACCGTTCTGGCTCAAGTATGTGAGCTGATTCGTGATAAGCAGCAAGCCCATCACCAGGAGCAGCGCCCCCGAGACGATCTCCACTTTGCGCAAGTGACGGGTCACTTTATGCATCGAGTGTAAAAAGAGATTCACGAACACTGCGGCCAGCATGAACGGTACCGCCAACCCCAGCGTATATGCCACAAAGAGCATCCAGGCGTGTGCCGGAGATGAAGTGCCCACCGCATAGGTCAGCACGCCGGCAAGAATGGGTCCAATACATGGGCTCCAGCCGAACGCGAAGGCGGCGCCGATGAGCAAGACGCCCAGCAACCCGTACTTTCGCGTTTCAATATGAAACCGACGTTCGTTAAACAACGCGCCGATACGAAACACGCCGATGAAATGCAATGAAAAAATAATGACGATCAGACCGCCCACCCAGCGGAAGATCGCTTTCCACCCGTCGCCCAGCCCACTGATCAGGCTGGCAACGCCGCCCAAAAGCAAGATCGTGACGAGACTGAATCCCAGGATGAATGCCAGCGCACTGCTGAATAACCGCCAGCGCGCTGAACGGACCGAGTCGACGGCCTGCATTTCCTCAAACGAGAGTCCGGAGATCAGCGAGAGGAAGGCCGGCACGATCGGCAGCACGCACGGTGAGAGAAAACTCACCATACCCGCTAAAAACACCAAACCCAGTGATAAACTATGCCCCCCCATGCGTTTCCTCCTTGATTACGAATGGCATCAACATCAGCCCGCTTGATTCATACCCTTCAACATCCGGGCTAACGATGCATTATTCATGCAATCCTTACATGAATAATGCGAGCTCGATGCCGGCACTGGACACCAGGCACCATTTCACGCAAAGCGTTCCAACTAATTAGAGAACGTCTATCTTTGCGATATTGGTTATGTTATTAGTGCCCGTTGGCTCCTGGCCTCAAACTCAGTTTTACCCACTTTATATCTATTTAGTTATATAGTAAATGAAAGAGTGTTTGCGTCTTGTGCGATTTTATCCACAATCTGGAGCGCCTTGCGAGGTCAAATACGGTGAGATCGCTGAGTGCCGTCGGGAGGGGTAAGCGAGACAGTGTGATCGAAGAGAAAGTGGATTACTGCAATGCAATCTCGAACGCATGCTCGATGCTCTGCAGCGGGAGGCATTTGATGCCCAGCTTTCGGCCGACCGGCGTTTTGGCCGGCGGCATCAGGCAGGTCGTAAATCCCTGGCGGTCTGCTTCGGCAACCCGCCGGTCGGCATGCGACACGGTGCGCACTTCGCCGGTCAGGCCCACCTCTCCGAAGCAGACAACATCCGATTGCACCGGGCGATCCCGATAGCTGGAGGTGACGGCGAGCGCAACAGCGAGGTCTGTCGCCGGCTCGGTGATCTTCAACCCGCCCGGCACATTGATGAAGACATCCTGCTGCCCCAAGGGAATATGGCAGCGTTTCTCCAGCACCGCGAGGATATGCGCCACGCGGCGGACATCAATGCCGGTGGTGTTGCGGCGGGGCGCGCCGAAGGGGGACGCCGGGGTGACCAGCGCCTGTACCTCCGCCAGCAGCGAGCGCGTACCCTCCATCACCGCCACCACCGCAGAGCCCGGACTCCCGCTCTGGCGTTCGCCCAGGAAGGCGGCGGAAGGATTGGGCACTTCGTCCAGGCCGCGTTCGCCCATGGTGAAGATGCCCAGCTCATGCGTGGGGCCGAAACGATTTTTCGCTGCGCGCAGGATGCGGAAGCTGAAGTCCCGGTCGCCTTCCAGCTCGAGCACGACATCCACCATATGCTCCAGCACGCGCGGGCCGGCAATTTGCCCTTCCTTCGTGACGTGGCCGATGAGCAATACGGCGGCCCCCGTCTCCTTGGCGGCGCGAATGAGCCGCAGGGTGGCGTTGCGGATCTGGCTCACCGCACCGGGCGCGGAGTCGATGCGGCTATCGAAGGTCGTCTGGATAGAATCGACCACCGCGAGGCCAGGTTTATGCAGGTGAATATGTTGCAGGATGGACTCCAGCTCGGTCTCGGCCAGCGCCAGCATCTCCTCATGCATGGTGCGCAGCCGTTCACTGCGCATGCGTACTTGCTGCAGCGATTCTTCCCCGGTCACGTAGAGGGTGGTTTGCCCGTTGCAGGCCAGCGCGTAGCCCACCTGCAGCAGTAATGTCGATTTGCCCACTCCCGGGTCGCCGGCCAGCAGGATGGCCGACCCGGGTACCACGCCCCCGCCCAGCACCCGGTCGAATTCAGCCAACCCGCTTTTCCGCCGGGGTTCCGTGCCCGGCGGCACATCGCAGATCGGCATGGCAATGGAGCGCGTGAGCGCCGGCGGCGGCGCGGCCGGGCTGCCGGGCGCAGGCGCCGTGGCCACCTCTTCAACCAGGCTGCCCCAGGCGTTGCAATCCGGGCATCGTCCATGCCAGCGCAGTTGCTGACTGCCGCACTCGCTGCACACATAAGTCACCGTTTTGGGCATGGTCTTATCGTATCATGATAGGGAGAATTTGTCAGGGGGTGCCGGTGAGATCGAAGACGGGGTGCATCGCTGTCGGCGCTGCCGGTAACGACATGGCTACCCGATCAAGCCGGAATCAGCATGCTTGATCGGGTAGCCATCCCCATCAGGGGTGGATGAGCCTGCCGGATGGGCAGGCGGATCCCTGGGCGCCATCCTGGCATCCAGGGATCACGCAACGGTTCGGTGGCAGCTCGCCAGTTCACCACGCTTGATCACTGGGGAATAAACGCGTTGATGACTGTGATTGTATTCACCGCAATGGGCACATCGGTCAATACTACGGTCTTGCCATTCGCCGTCACCTGGATGGCGGTGCCGGATGACTTGGTCAGCCCGGTTGCCACCACAGGTACCGCTCCGACCGCCGTGAAATTCCGCCCTTCCACCAGAGCCGTTGCATTGGGGAGAATGGAAGTCACTCCAGCGGCATTCCTCGTCACCGCATAAATAACCAGCGTTGCCGTGCCATTCGTGGGGATGGTCACCCCGCCGGGTACAACCGTCCCAAGGTCGTTCCGCGTAAACGTAAAGATCGTAGGCAGGTCGACCATGGCCCCGGAGCCGGTGAACGGTCCGGCAAAGCCCGTGAAGGTGGCCGATGACCCACTCGTTCTGCTACTGGTTTTGATAATGTAGGTTCCTGGTCGAACATTGGTAAACTCGAATTGCCCCTGGCTATTGGTCCGCACAGCAGCCGACCCCGACGATGGAATCGCCACATTCTGATTCGAACCTGCAGTCCCCGTGACTGAATTGGAGACGTTGCCCGACACGCCGAAGCGCGTCGGAGAGAAGATGGCACGGACGAACAAGATGGTGCCTGGAGTAAACGTCACACCGGGCAACTCCACCGTCTGCCCGGTGGCAGGGTTGGTGACGAGGATGCTCTGAGGGGACCCCATCACGTTTTGCACGATCGCGAACGCAGGACTATTGGGGGTGCTTTGCACCGTCTGGTTGCCAATAGTCACGGAAAATTGCGGCAATGCGTTGCCGACCGAATCAAAGGCTTCCACGACCACGGTGGTGGTGTTATTCGTGGGGGTGGTCACTCCGGTCTGCGTTTGCAGTTCCTGCAGTGTTGGGGTGGTGATGTTGATGATCCGCGTGGTGCGCACATCAAACGGTCCGACGAGTGTTGGCACCGTATTGGCTCCGCCAGTTGCCAACAGGGTATACGTGCCCGGCGAGAGATTCCTGAAGCTGAATGCTCCGGTATTGGACGTGAACGGTGAACGCACCTGTGTCCCGCTTCTGAAGAGTGTCACCGTTGAATTCGGAGCCCGTGTGCCCCCCGTGGAGAACACGCCACCGAAAATGGAAAGACCGGATGTCCCATTTCCGCTGCAACCCACGAGGACCGTGAGTAGGCAGAAACCCAACAAAGCAGAAAGCAGCTTTATCCGCATTTTGTCCTCCTTCCGACAAACTGCCAGCGCATAATCTGTCGCTAGTGTAGAATGCGCAGTATAAAAGCTGTGGATACTTTTGCATCCACTGGCAGAGCTGTTGTCAAACTTATATGTCAATCTGCCGGAAGTTACTCATCCTGCTCAGCCATCTAACACGCATTCCTCGGTTCCTTGGGTCTGTCGTCGGACAATTAATGCGCATTTTCTGGCATTTACACGACCACCTTGGTAATTGAGCAACTCACCACGGTGATCACTCGGGGGTCGAGTGAAGTGAAGTGGATGCCTCACGGATAAGGCAATCGGTTATGCAGGAAGCAGGATTGCGGGGAGAGTGGCGCTACGTGTGGGTCGGTTGCCGGAAACACGTGGCCGACACAAGTCAGCAGTGATTGGCGGCCAGCCCGGTGGTCCGGGCTGGCCGCCAATCACTGCTGACTCTGGTGAAATGCCGGGCTGGCTACGTGCCGGTCTTATACTCCGGCACCGACCCGGCATAGTTGGCGATGACCTCGAGCAGGTGATCCTTGTCGAATGGCTTGGCGATGTGATCGGTGGCCCCGACTTCGCGACTGCGCTCCATATCCAGCGGCGAGTCCAGCGAGGACAACATGATGACCGGTACGTTGGATTGAAATTGCCGCCGGATGCGCGCGCAGACTTCATACCCATCCAGCCGTGGCAGCATGATATCCAGCAAGACCAGGTCCGGGGTTTGTTCGCGGAATCGCTCCAGGGCGTCGATGCCATCTTCTGCAAGCGTCACCTCATAGCCCGCGCGCCGCAAGATCAATTCGAGCAATTTGGCCAGCTCGGCATTATCCTCAACCACTAATATCCGTTTCATCTCGACTCCTTTTGGGTTGGAACCGGTTTCACCAGGTGCAGTTCCGCGATACCGTTCGCCTGCTGACGAACCTCTACGGTCGGGATCAACATATGCAACAGCGGGATACCACGTCCCCCGTGCGCCAGCCCGGCGGGAAAGGTACGCCGCCCCATGTAACTGGAGATGCCCGGGTCGACCTCGAATGTCACCTCGAATTTCTGCGACGTGATCTCGCACACCCCGCGTATCCGAAACCCCGGCGTGTGCTGCACGAGATTGGTGAAGGCCTCCGAGACCGCCAGGGCAATATCATCGAGGTCATCCGGACCGAACGGCAATGTTTTCGCTTCGGACATGATGAGATGACGCACTTCAATCACCGAACCGGGATCGGCAGGGAAGGAGAAGGCGATGCGTCGAGCTCTGGGCTGCGGAACGGCCTCGCTCATCGGCTCTCCTCTCCCTCACGTTTCACCACCAGTATCGTAATATCATCCGTCGGTTCACAATTTTTAAGCGTATTGTTCAGCACCCCTTGCACGAGTTCCTGTGCCGGAAGTGTACAAAATTCACGCACTGTGCTACAGAGTGTCCGCGAATTGACGCTATACCGCCCGTTACAGCGGATATTCACCAGACCATCGGTATAGAGCAGCATCACATCGCCGGGTGAAATATCAAACCGTTTGTCCTGCAGCGTCACTTCGGGGAAGATGCCCAGTGCCGGCCCCTGGCTGGATAGTTCAACCGTGCGATGGTGTTCATCCTGCCGGCACAAATAGCAGGGATCATGTCCGGCGCTGCTGTAGATGACCTTCCCGGTCGCCGGGGTATAGCGGGCAGCGAACATGGTGACAAACATCTCCGGACCCATATCCTGATAAAAGAGGCGGTTCGCCACCGTCAGCAAGGCGGCCGGGGAGCGATACCACGGGGCATTCGCTTTGATGACATACTTGACCATGCTCACCAGCAAGGCCGCGGAGATGCCCTTGCCGGAGACATCGCCGATGAGGAAGATGATATCGCCGCCTTCCAGCACGAAAATATCGTAAAAATCGCCGCCGATCTCGCGCGAAGGCATCCAGATGGCGCCGATGCTCGTCTGGGGGATGGTGAGCATCTGACTCGGCAACAAACTCTCCAGGATCTCGCGCGCCACGTTCAGGTCACGCTTATGCAGGGCTTCCGCCTGCTCCTGGATGATCATTTCCTTCTGCTGCAGGTAGGCCTGGCCGATCCCTTCCGAGAAGAAGTCCAGCAACAGGTGCAGGCGCGCCAACACCTCAATGAACTCCGCCGGATGCCAGTACTGCTCCCGCCGGTAGATCTCGTAGACGGTATCCCAGAGGGTGGGGCGCAACTGCTGCAGGGCATGGAACATTTCCTGAAACGAGACGCCCGCCTGGGCACTTTCCAGGCCGACCTGCTGCACGATGGTCAGGCTGACCTCCCCTGTCTCCGAAGTGGGCGATTGCAGGAGCACCAGCAACTGATCGAACAACGCCCCCCCGCGCTGCTGCAACAGGTCTTCCATCGCCTCGGTGATGCCTTGCATCTGCCGCACCGTATCGAACCAGCCGGGAATCACCCGATCCTTCTCGGATTGCAGCCGGTTGGCCAGTTCCAGCAGCAATGAACGCCCGGGGAGCGACAACTCCCCCCGCAGGGTAAAGCGTGTCTGCTCCATCTCGACTTCCCGCTTCTGCAGGTATACCGACGTGAGCGGAATGCGGATATCTTCGACTACTTGGTCGCGCGAGCGGCCCAGGAAGAAGACCGCTTGCGGGGTCAGGCGCCCCAGTGGGTAATTCGCCGCCAGGTGTTCCCATAACGCATGCGCCAGGATATCGATGGCTTTGGTAAATGAATAGACATGCAGGTTCCATCCCCCGGCTTGCTCGCCCCACTCCTGACCGAGTTCATGCACACGCCGGGCGTAACTGGGGTCCTGGCGCAGACGGAGCGCCCAGATACGTACAGTGTCGCGGGCAAGCCGCCGAATCTGCTCCCGCTGCTCTTCTGAGAGCTGTGAGAAGAGGAGAATGGACGACTCCCAGGCGCGCTCAGCACGCTGGACAATTTCATCCGCTGATTTCTCCACGAAATCAGCGAGCGGAATCAACGCAGGATCCGCGACATTATAACCGCCCGACGACGCTGGAACCATTTCGTTGGTTGTGCCCTTTCCCTGTACACGTATAGGGGTTTCCACTCTAACATTAATCGGCGCAGACGGCACTGCGTTTTCTCGAACAAAGGGGCGGTTGTGCGGTGAACAGTACGAAAGTGGCACCCAACCCCTCACCCCCCTTCCCGGAGATGGAAGGGGGAGAGATAGCTGGCTGGCTGTATAACGGGGGGTTAGGTGCGCGCGAGCGCTGCCGCGAACCGCTCCAGCCCTGTCTGCAGGTTTGCGTGGCGAGTGGCATAATTCATGCGGAGGAAGCCTTCGCCTGCGGCGCCGAAGACGCGACCGGAGACCAGGCGGATGTGGGCCTCCTGCAACAGGTAGTCCGTAAGGGCGTCGCTGGAGCGCCCGCGTTGGCGGCAATCGAGCCAGGCCAGGTAGGTGCCCTCAGCTTCAATCAACTCCACGGCGTCCATGGAGTGTACCTGTGCCGTGATCATCGCACGGCTTTCCTCCAGGTACTGCAGCAGGGCGTCGAGCCACTCGTCACATTCGCGGTAGGCATATTCCAGCGCCAGGATGCTGAAAAGGTTCGGGCGGCTAATCCCGCTGCCGGCTTTCTCCCGCTGTATCTGCTCGCGCAGCGTGGGATTGGCGATGATCTCGTAGGAGCAGTTCAAACCGGCGATGTTGAAGGTCTTGCTTGGGGAGAGGCATACGATGCTCTGCTGCGCGAAATCGGCATGCAGTGAGGCAAATGGGCGATACAGTTGCGTTTGCGCGAAATCCGCATGGATGTCATCGGAAACGACGATCACGCCGTGCTCCAGGCAAATGCGCCCCAGCCGGGTGAGTTCTTCCGCGCTCCACACGCGCCCCACCGGATTGTGCGGGTTGCAGAGAATGAGCAGCCGGGCATCGCGGGCCTGTTCCTCCAGCAGGTCGAAGTCCATCTGATACCGGCCATGCACCAGCCGCAGGGGATTTTCTACGAGGGTGCGGCGATTATTGCGGATCACCGAGAAGAATGGCTGATAGACCGGGGGCTGGATGATGACGCGGTCGCCTTCTTGCGTGAAGGCGCGGATGGCGGTGCATAACGAGGCGACCACCCCCTGGTTCATGGCAATCCAGCTCTCGGAAATCGCCCACCGGTGCCGCCGCTTCACCCAGGCAGCAATAGTGGCGTAGAAGGATTCCGAGTATTGCGTGTAGCCGAACACGCCGTGCAACACGCGCTGCTCCAGCGCCGCGGCGATCGCCGGCGGCACCAGAAAATCCATATCCGCGATGCACAGGGGGATGGCATCCTCAGATGGCAATTCGCTCCAGCGAATGCTCTGCGTGTGTTTGCGATCTACCGGGGTATCGAAAATAACCATAATAACCATCACTCCATCGAGGTCGTTTCAAACAGGCTTTCTCTCTACTAATTCCCCACCCGCACAGGCGTAAATCCTCGCACTTCCTAGTGAACGGCGAGGAAACGCCGGGCCAACGAAAATTTTGAATTCATTCGTAGTAATTTGCGGCTCTCTTCCCAGAATATGACCACTTTCACATCAATGATAATTGATTATATGATTGACGGGTAATATTTTATGGTACTATAATCGGGAGACTTCAACAGGAGGATGATCCTGATGCGATTATTGATTCTGGGCGGTGTGGCGGCCGGCACGAAAGCGGCGGCGCGCGCACGGCGCGAATATCCCGAGGCCGAGGTTACCATTGTGACCCAGGACGAGTATGTGGCCTACGCCGGGTGCGGGCTCCCCTATTTCGTCGGCGGGGAGATCAGCGAGGCGAAAGAGCTCATCGTCCGCACGCCGGAGGAGTTCAAACAGGAGAACGGCATCACCGTGCTCACGCGGCATCAGGCGACGCAGATCGACCCCACGGGGCATATCGTGCAGGTGCGCGACCTGACGAATGGGGCCCAGCACGTCTTCCCGTATGACAAGCTGATCATTGCCACCGGTGCGCTGCCGCTACTGCCGAATATCGACGGCGTCGCGCTTAAACGCGTATCGACCGTGCGCGGGCTGACCGACGCCAAAAAGATCCGCGCGCTGCTCGACACGAAAAAACTGCAGCGTGCCGTGGTCATCGGCGGGGGCTTCATCGGCCTGGAGATGGCGGAGAATCTGGCGCATCAGGGATTGACGGTGAGCGTCGTCGAACTGAAATCGGCGATCCTCCCCGGCTTCGACCCGGAGATCGCCGCCTTCGCGAAACAGCATCTGGCGGAACACGGCGTACAGGTATATACCGGCGAAGCGGTGACGCGCATCCTTGGCAATGCCCACGGTGAGGCGGTGGGGGTGGAGACCGATGCGCGCACGCTGGACGCTGAGCTGGTCATCCTCTCTGCGGGTATCCGCCCGAACACCGAGGTGGCCGCTGCCGCCGGCATCGCCGTCGACCGTCGCGGGCTCATTCTGGTCGATGAATATCTGCAGACCAATCTCCCTGACATCTTCGCGGTCGGCGATTGCGCCTCCGTGCGCAACCGCATCACCGGCAAGGATACCTACTCGCCCATGGGGTCGACGGCCAATAAGACCGGGCGCCTGGTGGTGGCCAACCTCTTCAACCAGCAGGAGGCCTTCCCCGGCGTGCAGGGCACGACCATCGTGCGCCTGTTCACGCTGAATGCAGCGCGTACGGGCTTGAGCACCGACGAAGCGCGCGAGGCGGGCTTCGATGTGGAGACGGTGCTGGTGCCTACGCCGGATCGCGCCCATTATTATCCGGGCAATCGCATGATCATCACCAAACTCATTGCCGACAAAATATCACACCGCCTGCTCGGTGCGCAGATCGTCGGCGAAGGCGTGGTGGACAAGCCGATCGACACATTGTCGCTGGGTATCGCCATGGGCATCACCGTGGATCAACTCTCCGGCATGGACCTGGCCTATACCCCGCCGTTCGCCTCCGCGCTGTCGTCGAGCATCGTGGCGGCGAACGTAATGCTGAACAAACTTGCCGGCAAGGTACGGGGCGTGTCGCCGGCGGAGCTCACGCCGGACGATACGCAGATGCAACTGGTGGATGTCCGCACGGAGCCGGAATTTCTCATCGCCGCCATTCCCGGCGCCGTCAACATCCCGCTGCACGAGCTGCACGAGCGTCTGGGTGAGCTGGACCCATCCCGTCCGACCGTGCTGGTCTGTAAAGTGGGCCGGCGCGCCTATGCCGCGGCGTTGCAGTTGCAGCGGCAGGGATTCGCCGACGTGCGCATCCTCGATGGCGGCATGACCGCCTGGCCGTATGAAACGGAGTAATAAAAGCATGCTCCCTCACCCCCCAGCCCCTCTCCCAGGGGTAGAGGGGGGTAGGCTTGTAGAGTTATCATACTGATTTCGCATTTCGACATCGCTGCCCCCCTCTACCCCTGGGAGAGGGGCTGGGGGTGAGGGCGATCACAAGGGAGGACCCTTTTATGGCTGACTATACGTTGAATTGCCGGGGCATGCAGTGCCCGGGGCCGATCATGCAGCTCTTCCAGCAGATGAAGGCGTCACAGCCCGGCGATACGGCGACCATCAGCGTCACCGACATGGGCTTTAAAAAAGATATTGAAGCCTGGTGCCGCAAGACGAAAAACGAGTTGGTGTCGCTGACGGAAGACGCCGGCGTCATCACCGCCGTGGTGCGGAAAGGATAAGGGAATATTATGTCGGAGAATCAGAAAACGATCATCGTCTTCAGCGGTGACCTGGATAAAGCCATGGCCGCCATGATCATCGCCAGCGGGGCCGCCGCGATGGGAAACGAGGTGACGCTCTTCTTCACCTTCTGGGGATTGAATCTACTGCGCAAGCCGGAAAGCGTCAAGGTGAAAAAGAACCTCCTGGAGGCGATGTTCGGCTGGATGATGCCGCGCGGCGCCCGGCGGGCCACCCTCTCGAAGATGCACATGGGCGGTATGGGCACGGCGATGATGAAGTACGTGATGAAGACAAAAAATGTCAACACCCCGGAAGAGCTGATGCACAATGCGCAGGAGATGGGCGTCAAATTCATTGCCTGTTCCATGTCCATGGATGTGATGGGCATCAATCCGGAAGAACTGATTGACGGCGTGGAGATCGGCGGCGTGGCCACCTACCTGGGCAGCGCCGACGAGGCGAACGTCAATTTGTTTATTTGAGTGGTTAGTAATTAGTGAATAGTGATTAGTGGTATTATCCGATCACTAATCACTATTCACTAATCACTTTCCCTAAAGGAGAGTATATGACCGAACACCTGCCGTTGTCTGACCGTGCGCTGGAGCTGATCGCGCATCGCTTCAAGTTGCTCTCCGACCCCACGCGACTGCGCCTGCTCCAGCAGTTGATGGCGGGGGAAAAGAGCGTCAACGAACTGGTGAGCGCCGTCAACAGCACCCAGGCCAACGTCTCGAAACACCTCGCCATTCTGGCCGATGGCGGGCTGGTAACCCGGCGCAAAGCCGGCGTCAGCATCTTCTACCGCATTGCCGACCCCTCGCTCTTCACCCTCTGCGACCTGGTCTGCCGCAGCCTGCAGGAGCGCGGCGCGGAGGAGTTGGAGCAGTTGAAGACGTAAAGCCTTGGGGACTGCCCCCGTGGTAATGCTCGGTTGATGTGATATCAAGAAGGCAGCGATTGGCACCTGGTATGGACGAGAACGCCCGGCCAGGGCTGTCCCCGCGTGAACCTGACTGGTTATCATGTATAGTGGGAGGGCGACGCTCCCGCGGAGCCAGATTATGCAACCGGTTCTCTCATCTGGCTCCGCGGGAGCGTCGCCCTCCCGAATCTGGCTGGTTGCAGACCCGAGGGCAGCCAACCGGACCCCTACACTTTCACCGCCCGCAATATCTCCTCGAAATCATACACCCCGCTGGTCTGGTGGCCGGGAGGCACCGTGAGGTAATCGGCGGGCTGCCATTCGCCGCAGATGAGCCCGTTGATCAGGCGGATATTGCCCGGGAGGGGGAGGCAGGCTTTGCCGTCGGCTTCGGCTTTGGCGTGGAACTGCTCGGCGTAGCCGAGATGGGCGGTTTCCGGCAGGTCGATGAAGACCACCTGGTGCTGCTCGGCGCCGGGCAGGGTGGGATGCATGGTCTCCCAGATGTAGCGGGCATCTTCCTCGCCGTATTCCTCCACCAGGGCGGCGTAGGCATCGCCGAAGTGCATAGTCGCCTCGCCGTCCTGCTCGGTGCGCAGGTAATAATCCCCACGCTCCAGGTAGCCCACGGAGCTGAACGGCATGCTCGGGTTGGGGCCGAAGTGCTCCTTGAATGCCTCGCGCGAGCCAAGCAGGATGGTACAGCAGTCGTGCGCGCGCGGCATCACCAGCGGCACCTGCCGCGCCTGCAGCCCCACTCCGGCGTTGCCGCACAGTCCGAAGAGCAGCAGGATGGCATCATACCCCTTCACCGATTGCGACGCGGCATCGATCTTCCCCTGCAGCGTGGCGCGCAGCCCCTCAGGGTGGATATGCTCGCCCAACTCGGTGAACTCGACATCAATGATATGCGGCGACTGCGCAATGCACGCACACGCCTCGCGCATGAAGACATTACAGGCAATGAGTTTCAACAGCATGAAAGGTTCCCCCCGCCATACGATAGCGGAAAGTGCGGGGACGGGCAAGAGCGAAGGGAATTTCACCACAAAGACACAACGCGTGAAAATCCCTTCGTGTGCTTCGCGTCTTTTTGGTTCATTTCTCCAACAACATCCCCGCCAGTTCGATGACCGAGGGGAGGAGGAGATCGGGCGCGGCGGCGCGCAGGGTGGCTTCGCTGGATTGGCCGGTGAGCACGGCGACGGTGCCCATGCCGGCAGCCTTGCCCATCTCGATATCCATGGGGTGATCGCCTACCATGAGCGCCTGTGCCGGGGTGCGATCCAGCAAGCGCAGCATCGCTTCGGCGTGGGCGGGGTGCGGTTTCGGCAATGTCACGGCTTCACGGGGGAGGAAGGCGTCGACGGGCAGCACGATGTCGCCGATGATGCGCTGCACTGCGGCGGTGGAATTGCGCGTGACCACGCCCAGCCGGAAGCCCGCTGCGCGCAATGCCTCCAGCGCCTCCACCACGCCTGGCAGCAGATAGGTGGCCGCCGCGGCCTCGAACTCAATGGCGCTCAGGCGCTCCATGGCAATCTGCTGAAACGCGGACGCCGTTTCCGGCACATGACCGAGCAATCGTGTGCCTTCCTCGATCGATTCCAGCAGCCCGAACCCATTCAGCAGCACGGGGTCTAGCCCATGCTCCCGTGCGGTCGCCAGGATTGATCGCCGCATATACGCGAAATCATACGGGCAATTCGCCAGCGTACCGTCGAAGTCAAAAACCAATGTATTGATGTGTCGCATATTCATCCTGGGAGCGTTTCGTAAAGAATCCGGGCTTGGCGGTTGGCAAAATTATGCGACCAAGCAATCTCTGCCAACAGTGTTGTCAGTATTTCATTATAGCGGTCAAGGATGGTGACATTGTGCGACCAGCTAATTTCTCGCGACAATGTTGCGAGTTTTTCTTGATGGCAATCGTCTCGAAATAGAGCTTCATTCGCCAAAGGTTAGAAGCCGACAACCCACGCATCCCGGGAAACTCGACCTGAAGATCATGCACCAGCGTCCCGACAATCGCTTTCCCCCAGGATCACCGCATAATCATGAGGCACGAGATTGTCGGAAATTTGGTTAGGCACTGCGGCCTCCCCCTGTAATCCGTGGATTGAAAGATACCATCCTGCCGGTGTGATGGATCATATTTTACTCGGTTTCGATTGACCGTGTCATCAACGTCGAGCCGCTGAACGGTATTGCATCATGAATGAACGTGCTATTTCCCCCAGGCACGAAGCAGATCACTCGACCAGTATTTCGAGGGTACGATCATCGATACTTTCGTCATTTCCGGGCGGACGAGTAATGGGAAGAGACCTTGACTGAGGTATCTCCCGGGTAGATGCCGGCGGTACACCATTATCACCGAGGCGAAGCATTCACGACCATCGGTTAAGGAAAGCGGGACGGGAAGATGCATCGAACGATCCATTTCATCCGTGACCACTCTGGCGAAATGGAGTTCATCCCGGTCCGCTGGCCTTGTCCCTTTCAAGCTGAATAGCCGATGTGCCAACGCCATCAACTCATCGGGATGGGTATCGAAATACGGATCCAGGCTGTATAACGCCATCGCTGGACAATCGTGCATGCCCGGATGAAAGAGCTGTTTGTTTGCCTGGATGAGCGTGCCCCAGACAATGCGCCCCTTTGTGAGCAATACACCTTGCTGCAGATAGATGCGCCAGATAGCATCGCCCGGTTGGAGAACAGCCAGGTAGGCGGCGACATGTGTAAATATACCCATTGCCAGAGCGGAAACGTCCGCGGGGGATTGCCGATTACCTGTCGGCAGCAATCGATAGTCGATGGCATACGAGTTACCTCACGACCGGGGCGGTATGGGTGTGTGGAAGCACCGGATACTTGCCTTACCTATCTGCGGGCATTCCCCACACCCATCGCCGATAAATCCTACAACATCGGCGTCAGCAGATCAATCGCCCGCTTGATATCGATATTTTGCTGCGGGCCGCTGATTTCGCGCTCGATGGTGAGCGCGCCGGCATAGCCGTATGCCTTCAACTTCGGGATGAGCACGGGGAAGTTTACGCGGCCTTCACCCAGCGCTTTCTCCTCACCCAGCTCATAGCCATTGGTGGGATACTCGCCGTCCTTCGCGTGCACGCCGCGGATGTATTTGCCGAAGATATCCAGTGCGTCCACCGGGTTGGCGTTGCCGTACATCAGCAGGTTGGCCGGGTCGAGGTTGATGCCGATGTTCGGGAAGCCGATGTCCTGGATGCAGCGCAGCAGCACCATGGGCGTCTCCTGCCCGGTTTCGAAGTTGAAATAGACATGGCGGTCGCCGGCGAATTCGACGATGGTTTTCAACGCGTCAACGGCGCCGATGTAGTCGGGGTCTTTCGGATTGAGCGGCAGGAAGCCCACATGGGTGGCCATATCGTTGATACCCAGCCAGGTGGCGATCTCGGCGCCGCGCATCAGTTCTTTCGTCCGCTGCTGCCGGGTGGCCGGGGGCACCAGCCCGATGGTCGACGGACCGCCGGTGTAGTTCCATTCCGCCGGCCCGCTATAGCCGCACCAGAAAAGCGTGATGGTCACGCCGTACTTGTCGGCGAACTCGCGATGGCGCGCGGCCAACTCGGGGGTAATCGTTTCCGGCGCCCAACTCACCAGTTGGCAGGTATCCAAACCGAATTCACGGATCGACGCATACGCGGGCTCGGGGTCCGGGCCCATGTTGGTGATCACACCGAGGGAAAGGGCTGACATAATCGCTCCTTTGTATGGATGCACGGTTTAGCATGCAAGGATTCAGGTTGATCAGGCACATTGTGCCAAGTTTCACGGAAAGGTGCAAGCGAATTGGTTTTTAGTTTGTTTACCGCAGAGGCACAGAGACAGAGAGGTCACGCGGAAAGAGAATGAGGGGGAGAGAGCACGGGCGTGCTTGGATTCCCCCTCATTCTCCTCTGCGCCTTGCTCTGCGATGGAACCAAAACTGATTATTTCGTCGCCAGCACCTTCGCCAGTACCGGCGCCAACATATCCGCAACGAGGCCATTGCCTTTGGCAGTGAGATGGACGCCGTCGGCGTAATAGGCGGTAGTCTTCTGGTCGCCGTCCCGGCCCATGCCGGGAATGGCGGAGATATCGACCAGCGCATCGGCATATTCGGTGTAATGCTCACGCAAGAGCTGATTCAGGGCCTGGCGCTGGGGTTCGAATCCCGCCCAGGCCTCGCGCGGCAACACGCTGAGCAGGATGATCTTCTTCCAGCCGGCTTTGCGGCGTGCCTGGCAATAGGCCTTGATCCGCTCGTGCGCTTCCTCGGCCTTCGCGGTGTTCACCACCAGGTCGTTGGTGCCTTCCCAGAAGACCAGCACGCTATTCCCCCGGACTTTCTGGACCAATCGATCAAGGGAGGGGACAGAGAGGGCATCGAGTTGTTGCGTGGTCGCGCCGCCGCGGCTAAGATTATACCAGTGGGTGAGGGCCGGGATCTGCGCCGCGGTCTGCGCCGGCCAGGTTTTCCCGCTGCCGCAATACATGCCGGTGGTCATCGAGTTCCCGACGAAAGCGGTGATTCCAGTATCGGTCGATGTGAAGAGCGGCGCCCATTTCCGCAGCAGGTAATCATGCACTTGCGCTGCCTGCTGCTCATCGTGAGCGACACGGAAGATCAGCAGTTCTGCGAGCTTACCCGTGAAAAATGCCGCATTCTGATAGGCAAAGAGGTGGAAATCCGGGATGGCGGTGGGCAGTTCTCCGCCAGTTGCCGTGCCGGCGGGCATGCCATCCACATAAAAGCGCCGCGTCGCGCCATCACGTTGGAAGGTGAGCAGATGCCACTGGCTATCCTCGATTTCGAATGAGGCATCCGCACTGCCTTTCGTGGTGTAGAACGTCGGATGAGCGCCGATTGTCCAGCCGGCAGCACAAAATTCCGTGCCATCCGCTGCGCGGAACGAGATGATCGGCGAGTTAGCAGGCGGCGTCTTCACCAGCGCGTAGACGGTCATCGCGCGTGCCATGGCATGGACATCCTTCGCCATCATGAAGCCGTTCACCATATTCTGCACCACCGGGCACTCGTGCTCATGCACAAGTTGAGGGCGGCTCGTTGCTATGTCCTGTACCAGGTCGTTGTGCTGGCCGCTTTTATCCTGCCATTGACTTACGCCATTATCCGCCAGCACCAATGTTGGCGCATCCGCGGCGTCATACCACCCGAGCATCCCTGTACGCACCGCTTCAGGCAGCACCGGTGCCGGTTCCACCGCCCACGCAAAAAGCATAGCACCGAGCAATGCCGACAGCATACAAAACATTCGAGAGCCCATACCCTTACCTCCTTTGCGAATGGTTCCATTATAGTATAACTAACCGATTATTGCCTATCATCCCATCTCTCCGTGTTCTGCAGGGCACGATGGTTCGATGAAGAACGCTTTTTGCAAAACCAGCCTGAACCTGTATAATACCTTTCAGCTTTGCGCTTCCCCGATGATCATTGGCGTGGATGGCGCACCGGGGGAGCATTGATGGCGCTGGGCGCACCACCACAGAATACGGGATCATATACCGGTTACACCACGTTGACGCGCTGGATCGTGTTGATTGCGGTAATGCTGGGCACGGTGTTGGAGGTGCTGGATACCAGCATCGTCAACGTGGCCATCCCGGACATGATGGGCAACCTGGGGGCGACGCTCGATCAGATCGGCTGGGTATCCACCGGCTACATCATCGCCAACGTCATCATCCTCCCGCTCACCGGTTGGCTCTCCGGCCATTTCGGACGCCGGCGCTACCTGGCCGGGTCAATGATCCTCTTCACCGCGGCTTCACTCTGCTGCGGCATGTCGCACACACTGAACCAGCTAGTCTTCTTCCGCATCGTGCAGGGGGCAGGCGGGGCTGCGCTGCTCTCCACCGCGCAGGCGACGATGATGGAGATTTTCCCGCCGGCACAGCTTGGGCTGGTGCAGGCAGTGTACGGTATCGGTGTGATGGTCGGCCCCACGGTAGGCCCCACGCTGGGCGGGTGGATCACCGACAACTACACCTGGCCGTGGATCTTCTTCATCAATGTGCCGATCGGCATTATGGCGACCACCCTCACGCTGCTCTTTATGCGCGATTCGCAATACCAGAAAAAAACCAATACGCGCATCGACATCATCGGCATCGGCTTCCTCGCCATCGGGCTGGGCTGCCTGCAGACAGTGCTGGAGAAGGGCAACCGCGAGAACTGGTTCGACTCCAGGCTCATCTGCTGGCTGGTCGCCTACGCCACCGTGTGCCTGCTGGCGTTCATCATCTGGGAAATGCGCACCGAGCACCCGGCCGTCAACCTGCGCATCCTGAAGAATCGCACGTACGCCGCGGGGGTGCTGATGCAGGTGGCCATTGGGGTCGGGCTCTATGGCGGCGTGTTCCTGTTGCCCATTTACCTGCAGGATGTGCGCGGGTATACCGCCGCGCAGACCGGGTGGATCCTGCTGCCCGGCGGGCTGGCCACCGGCTTCATGATGCCGCTGCTCAGCCGCATCGTGCTGCGCGTGCCCGCGCGCATCCTGGTCTTCATCGGCTCCTGCCTCTTTATCGCTTCCATGTGGATGCTGCACACCGTCACCATGGACACCGGGCCTGAGCACCTCTTCCTGCCGCTCATCGTGCGCGGCATCGCCTTCTCCTGCCTCTTCCTGCCGCTGGCCATCGCCACGCTCTCGTTGTTGAAGGGCAAGGAGATCGCCGAGGGCACGGGGCTGTTCAACCTGGCGCGCCAGCTTGGCGGCAGTGCGGGCATCGCCGCCCTCTCCACCTACCTGGCCCAGCAGTCATCGCTCCACCGCGCGGCGCTGGTGGAGAAAGTGACGGCCTACAATCCTCTCGCCCAGGCGCGCCTCTCCGGCTATCAGCACTTCTTCCTCTCCAAGGGAGCCAGCTTGGCCATCGCCCACAAGCAAGCCTTCGCCGCCATGGATGGGGTGATCACCGGCCAGTCGTTCCTGCTCGCCTTCCAGGACGCCTTCCTGATGATCGGCCTCATCTTCGCCGCCATGATGCCCCTCATCCTCCTCCTGCGCAAAACCTCGGTGATCCCGGCGGGCGGGAAGATGGATGTGCACTGAAGAGATAGCCGCAAAAGAGTACAAAGGGCACAAAAGATTATTTGAACAGATGACGCCAGCTATCGAAACGTTTGATATTCGGATTGTATCAAACAGTGCGCCTGCCTGGCCACGCCGTAAACGGCATGGCGCATGATGACGCAAGCCGTATAAAACCTTCTGCGTTCCCTCTGCGCCTCCGTGTCTCTGCGGTGAAAAACTAAAAACGGCTCTCCCGCGCGGTCTCAAAGAACGCCAGCAGGTTGTCGACCGGAGTGCCGTGCTGGATGTTGTGGATGGCGCCGGCGACCAGGCCGCCGTCCTTTCCCAGCACACGGATGCGTTCCGCTGTCTGGGCGCGCACTTCGTCGGGCGTGCCGAAGGGCAAGGTTTGCTGCGTATCCGTTGTGCCGCCCCAGAATACCAGCTTATCACCCCAGCGGGCTTTCAAGGTGGCCGGGTCCATGCCCACGGCGGAGCACTGGACGGGGTTCAGCACGTCAAAGCCGGCCTCGATGAAATCGTCCAGCAGCGCGGTCACTGCGCCGCAGGTGTGGATGAACGTCTTCCAGGTGGTGTGCTGGTGAATCCACGCATTGATGCGCGCGTGGTGCGGTTTGATTAACTCGCGGTAGGTATCCGGGGAGAAGAACGGACCGGTCTGCGTGCCGAAATCCGTCGCGCTGACCACCACCACGTCGAGCTTGTTGCCCGCCGCCTGGTAGAGCAACGGCAGGTTGGCCATGGCGATCTCGGTCTGCAGGGCGAAGATGCCTTTGATGTACTCGGGATACTGCAGGAAGGCCATATACCACTCGTCGACCGCGCGGATGCCTTTCGGGTGCTTCATCCACGTGCCCGGCACCGCGCCGATGTCGCCAAGCCCGCCTTGCCCGAACCAGTACACCAGCGACAGGTCCGTGTTGGCATAGTGGTCATCGGTCTGCGCCTGTATATAGGCCAGCTCTTCATCGCTGTACGGGCCGACATACCCCGCGAGCCACTCGGCAGGGTCCAGATGCGCTTCATCAATCGGCTCCTGCCGGATGATCGCGTCGAAATAGAAGCCCCCGTTCGGCAGGTGACCGGAGGGCGGCGCGCTGGCATCGCCTTCGGGGTAGATATACAGATCACCCTTCTCGTCTGCCGTGGTCACGAAGTCACCGGGCACCAGCACCGCGGTGCCATCGTGCAGGCGCCAGGGTTTCCACCGCTCGTTTTTAAAGCCGAAGTTCGTTCGCAGCCCGAGGATCGGCTGGGTATCGATCCCCAGCAATGCGCGCACTTCCGGCTCAACCAGGCCGAGAATCTGGTAGGGTTCGTACACCTTCACCGGCTGCGGCGGCAGTTCCAACGCCGCCCGCAGTTTCGCATACGTGCTGGCGGCAATCCCGCTCACCGCCGTGCCGCCCAGGTCAATGGGCACACGGTCCGCCGGTTGATGATTCAGCGCAGCGCGCATACGTTCTCGAGAATTCATCGGTACACTCGCTCTGGATTCAGGATTTCAGATTCAGGATTGAAGGGCTGTCACCGGCAGCAAGTCGCACGACTGCACAGCTTGCGTCCGGCATCCAATCCCATATAGAGTGGATTCATAGGCAGTATACAGGTTTGAAAAGCTGCAACAAAGGGGGTGCACGAAAATATTGGCTTGTAACCAGTTACGATCCCAGTTCTGCTCTCTCACTGCTGAAACGTCGCCGCGATCTTTCGTCGAGTGAGGATGATGAGCGGCAGGAGATCCAGTATGATGATGACGAGGAGCATGATGCATTTGTAAACTGCGAAGGGTTTATCGAACACCTCGATGAGGGTGAAAATAGTCAACGTGGCAATCACCAGCCCGAGCAGGTAAATCGATATGATGCGCGCTTTATTCGATAGTCGGAAAAGCTGGATGGCGAAGACGAATTTCGCCGTATAGCACAGAAATAGCGCGATATCCATGCACACAAGTAACGCGTCCCCTTCTTCTTTTGTCGATATAAAATCTTTGAGTATATCCCCGAACAGCAGAGCGCCCGCCAACCCGATAATCAGCATCTCCACTGCCACCGCCGTCACCCACCCTGGCCGGCGTGACTTCCAGGCGTTGTCAGCAATGGGCGCCGGCGTTGGCGGGATCAGGGTGACATCATCAGGCATGGGCATTTGCGGTTCCATGCCGGTATTATATCAGATTTGACCCGCCCGAAGGACGCATCAGCCCAATACTCCCACACCCCACACACCCAAACTCCCATACTCCCATACTCCCACACACCGCACGATTCCTGTTATAATCAGCACAGGTTATTCGGCACGGCGGGGGAGGAGCAGATGAAAGTCCGAAAAGCGGTCATCACGGCGGCTGGTCGCGGCACGCGGCTGTACCCCGTGGCCGACACCGTGCAGAAAGCGATGCTCCCGCTGGTGGACCGGGATGGGCTGGTGAAGCCGGTGATTCAGATCATCGCGGAAGAGGCGCTGGCCAGCGGCATCGAAGAGCTGTGTGTGGTCTGCGCCCCCGGCGACGAAGCCCATTACCTGCGCCAGTTCAGCGCGCTGCGCGAAAACCTGCTGAGCGCCTACAACGGCATCGACTGGGCCGTGGAACAGGCACACCGCATTGACCACATCCTGGAGAGTATCCATTTCGCCGCACAGTCCGAGCCGCTGGGCTACGGGCATGCCGTCTATAGTGCGAAGGCGTTCTGCGGCGACGAGCCCTTCCTGCTCCTGCTCGGCGATCACCTGTACCTGTCGCACGAGGCGGAAAAGCGCTGTGCGCAGCAACTTATTGAATGTGCGGTGCAGAACAACAGCGCTGTCGCCGCCGTGCAGGCCACCCGCGAGCACGTGATCGGCAACTACGGCACCGTCACCGGCAAGCACCTGCCGAACCAGCGCGGCGTCTATCGCGTGGAGCGCATCATCGAGAAGCCATCGCTGTGCATCGCGGAGATCGAGCTGCTCACCCCCGGGCTGCGTGCCGGCCACTACCTGTGCTTCTTCGGCATGCACGTGCTGACCCCGGTGATCTTCGACCTGCTCTCCGAGCAGATCGCCTTGACCGACGTTGCACACACCGAGGTGCAATTGACCCCGGCAATGCAGGAACTCGCCCGCCGTGACACGCTGTACGCGCTCGATGTACACGGCATTCGCTATGACATTGGCCAACAGTACGGCCTGCTGCGCGCCCAACTGGCGCTGGGCATTGCCGGCGGCCAGCGCGACCTGGTGCTGACCTTGTTGAATGAGCAAATGCTGGAGCTGCATCAGACTTTGCATTGAGTTGGTTCAGGATTCCGGGGCTTTTCAGTAAACGGCGAGTATACGACGATCCGGTTAACGAGAGATGCACCGGTTTCGGGGACTGACATCGAAACTCCGGCTCTTGAATATGCTGTCGGTTGCGATGTCTCCGACCGGTGTAGGGTTGAGGGAGTTTCGGTGTCTGTCCCCGAAACCCTATTATATTTTCCGGTTGCAGATATAACTGCATTTCGGAGACTGGTGTACTTATAGGGTTTCGGGACAGACACCGCAACTCCGTATAATTGAAAGGTGTTATCAGGTATAAGAGCGGTTTGCGTACACGAAAGGTGGAGTTTCGATGTCAGTCCCCGAAACCGGTGCATCTCCCAGAACTTGGTAACTGGCTGCGGGGACAGGGGCTTGCATCCTGAATCCTATATCCTGGATCTCTCATGAACGATTTCATCCGCGTGATCACCAGTTCGGACGCCGTAACCCGCGACCGGTCGCTCTTTTCCCTGGCGGCAGGGATGTCGACCGGGGCGTTGCTGGCGGCGTGTGACGAGCTGGAGGCCTTCCGCACCACCGCCGACAACCTCTTCGAGCGCGTGCGGGCGACGCATTTCCTCTTCGCCGTCCACCGCTTCATCCTCTGTGCCGCGCCGGACGTGCCGATGGCCGGGGCCATTCCGCCCGACGGATATGATGACCTGCTGGCACGGCGCTACGAGCAAGCGATCCTGCGCTTCCGCGCGACGCTGGCGCGCTCGGGGCCGAACATCACCCTCTTCAGCGCGCTGGCGAAGGCCTATCACCGGCTGACCTTCCAGACGCTGGCCAACCAGGTACGGCGCAGCGTGCGCGCCTGCGCCGGCAACCAGTGGATGTTCCGCGTCGGCCACGCCGATGACCACCCGCTGCGCCTGCACCCGCGCCTGCTGGAGCGCAGTGCGGATTCGCTGCTCTATCCCATCCTGTGCGAGTCCACCCCGGTGCGGCTGGACCTGAGCCACAGCGGCTGGTCGGATATCTTCTTCCTGGGGATGGACTACCCGGAAGGCGCGCGCGTGATCAACCTGTCGGTGGATCTGGGCATCTACGGGCGCGATCCGGAGAGCCGCCCGCCCATCGAAACCTATCTGCGCGTGATCCCCGAGCCGGTCATCCGCCTGACGAGCATCGACCTGCGCGCGACAAAAGACATCACCACGCTCTACGACCTCTTCAACTTCGGCAACGATTACCTCAGCCTGCTGAAGGCGGGCCTCATCGCTTCCGGCGTAGTGCCGCCCTCCTTCGAAGGCACCGGGCAGTCGCTGGCGCACGTGCTCGAGCGCATCATCGGCCCGGGCATGGGGCTGGAGTTGGTCACTAATGTGAACGACATCCCCAAGGGCTCGCGGCTGGCCGTCTCCACCAACCTGCTCGCCTCCATCATCAGCCTGTGCATGCGCGCCACGCGGCAGATTGCCGGGCTGGAAGGGGAGATGAGCGAGGTGGAGCGGCGCCTGGTGGCTTCACGGGCGATCCTCGGCGAGTGGCTGGGCGGCTCTGGCGGCGGCTGGCAAGATTCCGGCGGCATCTGGCCGGGCATCAAGGTCATCGAGGGGATGCGCGCACAGGCGGGCGATCCGGAATTCGGCATCAGCGCCGGTTGCCTGCTCCCCCGCCACCGGCTGCTGGGCGCCGGCGAGGTGCACCCGGAGATGGCGGAGCGGCTGGAGCAGTCGCTGGTGCTGCTGCACGGCGGGCTGGCGCAGAACGTGGGGCCGATCCTGGAGATGGTGACGGAAAAATACCTGCTGCGCAGCGAGGCCGAATGGCAGGCGCGGCAGGAGATGCGCGCGATCTTCGACGGCATGCTCGATGCCCTGCGCGAGGGCGACGTGCGCACGCTGGCCGGGCACACCATGCGCAACTGGAGCGGACCGCTACAGGCGATCATCCCCTGGGTGACCAACGCCTTCACCGCGGCGCTCATCACACAGACGCAGGCACGCTTGCGCGAGGATTTCTGGGGCTTCCTGATGCTCGGCGGCATGTCCGGCGGCGGCATGGGCCTTTTCGTTGCCCCGCAGCGCACGGCGGCCTTCCGCGACGAGCTGCTGACCATGTTGCAGCAGGCAAAGGGGCAGTACGAACGCGCCCTGCCGTTTGCCATCGACCCGCTGCTCTACACCTTTCGCATCAACCATCGCGGCAGCACCGCCGTGGTGCAGCGCGGGGATGCGGCTTTCCTGCCCACTGGCTACTACATGCTGCACCTGCCGCTGCTGGTGCGGCAGTCGCCGGAGTTGATCTCCTCGCTGCGCCGCGCCGAGGTGGATGGCGTCACGGCGCGCTGCACCCGTCTCGAGGAGACGCGCGCGCTGTTGCGCACGGTGGTGAGCAACCTCTTCCGCGTCTCGCAGCCCGCCTCGCTGACCGAGCGGCTCGCCTGGGATGAGGAAGCCGCGACGATCAAGGCGGAGAATGGCTTTGACCCCATCCAGCACGAGCGCATCCGGCACGATCTGCGCAGCGGGCGCATCGGCCTCACCCACAATCGCCTGCCCATCGATACCGAGGTGTGCGACGTGCAGGACAGCGATGTCACGCTGCTGGCCCAATACACTCCCTCCGGCGCCGGGGAGCGGGCGTTACGCGACGGTCGCGTGGCGGTGATGACGCTGGCCGCCGGGGTGGGCAGCCGCTGGACGCATGGCGCGGGGGTCATCAAGGCGCTGCACCCCTTCGCGCAGTTCGCCGGACAACACCGCAGCTTCCTGGAAGTACACCTGGCGAAGACGCGGCACGCGGCACGGGCGTATGCCGCGCCCATCCCGCATCTCATCGCCACCAGCTTCCTCACCCACGCGCCGATCGCGCAGGCACTGGCGGAGACCGGCGCCTTCGGCTATGAGGGGCCGGTCTACTTGAGCCCGGGCCGCTCCATCGGGCAGCGCCTCATCCCCATGGTGCGCGACCTCGTCTTCCTGTGGGAGGAGATGCCGCAGGAGCAGCTAGACGAGCAGAAGCAGAAGGTGCGTGACGACACCCGCGCCGCGCTGTGCGACTGGGCGACCGGCGCCGGCGAGGGGAACGATTACGAAGACAACGTGCCCATCCAGCGCTTCAACCCGCCCGGCCACTGGTACGAGGTGCCGAACCTGTTCAGCAACGGCACGCTGGCGCGTCTGCTCACCGAGCACCCGCAGGTGGAGACGCTGATGTTGCATAATATCGACACGCTGGGGGCGGATCTCGACCCGGCGGTGCTGGACCATCACCTGACCTCGCGGGCGGTCCTCACCTACGAAGTGATCCCGCGGCGCATCGGCGACCAGGGCGGCGGGCTGGCGCGCGTGAATGGCCGCGTGCGCCTGCTGGAAGGCCTGGCGCAGCCACGTGAGCAGGACGAACTGAACCTGCGCTATTACAACAGCCTCACCACGTGGATCCAGGTGGACCCGCTGCTGGCGCTCTTCGGCCTCACGCGCGACGAGGTGATCAGCCAGTCGCCACGCGTCATCGAAGCCGTGCGCGCCATGGCCCACCGCGTGCCGACTTATGTGACGATCAAGACCGTGAAGCGCCGCTGGGGCCACGGCCAGGAGGATGTCTACCCGGTGGCGCAGTTCGAAAAGCTCTGGGGCGACATGACCAGCCTTAGCGACCTCTCCTGCAGTTTCCTGGTCGTCCCCATCCACCGCGGCCAGCAACTCAAAGACCCCGACGAACTGGACGCCTGGGCCAACGACGGCAGCCGCGAAGCCATCGCCGCGCGGTGCGATTTCATGTCGGCGGTGTCGGTTCGGGGATAGCCGCAAAAGAGCACAAAGGGCACAAAAGGGGCTCAGGTATGGTGGCTGCCTTCGCGGCAAAGCCCGGCGGAAACCTATAATACCAGGCAGCAATCGGTAAGCCGGTATATGTAAGAACGCCCGGTCAAGGCTGCCACCGCGTTGATAGGACCACGTACAAAAACGCGGTGGCAGCCTTGACCGGGCTCTTTAAGCAGAACGGGGTGCCAGTCGTTGCCAGTTCTTCTCGATCTCAGCCGGGCGCTGCCGCGGAGGCAGCCACCGTACCCCCCTTTTGTGGCTAATCACCTCCGCCGACACGTCATTGCACATTCCGGGATGGCCACGTCGTTCACCTGGATGCCGCCGCTGCAGACTTGTCCGCTGACCAGCATGGCCTTGCAGCCGTTTTCCTGCACGTTGGTGACGCGCACGGTGCCGATGACCAGGCGGTTTTCGTAGACGATTTCATCGGTGTTCGGGTTGTGGATCTGCGTGACGCGGGTGAGGACAAACTGGTCGCCGATCTTCACGCCGGCCAGCGTGCCGCGGTCGAGGACCACCTCGCTGCTCGAGAGCACGGAGACCACCACGGCTTCCATGGGGAAACGCTCAAGGATACATTTGGTGATCTGACAGATGGCGCAGCGCGTCGCGCGTCCGAAGCGGCTCTCGATCCACTCCTGGTTATGCGAGCTGATGGAGGCGATGAAGCGGCTCCAATTGCCGCCGGTGATGCGGAAACTGCCTTCACAGTTCTCCGCGCTTCCGGTGGTGGCCAGGATGATGCGGGCGGTGTTGGTCTCGATGATCCGCGCGTCGATGGTCACCTGGGCGATGCTCTTCTCCGTATTGATGCCGAGAAAGCCGCTGACTGCCCCCACGACGCCGCCGTCCCGATGTTTCTTCACGCCGAATTCGGTAAGCTTGCCGCCCAGGATGTAATCGACACCGAGGATGCGCCCGTAGCGCGGCGCGGTGCGCGGATTCAGCAGACCCTCCTGATTCAGGTGCTGCTCACGCAGGATATTGTCCAGCTCGCTGCGTTCGATAACATCGAAGGACCCGGAGTTCACCAGCGCGCTGATGAACATATCCGACAACACGCCGCTGAGGCGGGTGGCCGCCAGTTCGCCAATCTGCTCGCATCCGCAGCAGGTCAGGCCGGGGGGCACCTCGAAGTTGACCACGGCAATACGCGGGCGATGGAAGCACCTCTCCGGCAGCTCTTCCCCCACCCGCTGGGCCATCGCTACCTGCCCGCCTCCCATCAACACCCCCACCAGGAGCGCTGTCACGGCATACTGGATTCGCATCATCACTGCCTGCCTCCCACGGGACGCCGGGCGCCCCGATATATATGACTATCATTCCCCGGAGGCATTTGTTTGCTGAGTCATGAATGCATCAAATATACGTTTCTATACAAACAGCGTGACAAGCTGCATCACACGCCGCCGGGACGGCGGCGCTCCCGGCATCACCAGCCGAACACCAGCCACTCTACCTGCTTGCTCTCCAGGTCCTGCGCGACGATGCCGACATGGCGGCCATCCGGGGAGAGTGCCCAGGCCTGCGGCCAGTATCGGCGCTTGTCGAGGAGAAATTCGTAGGGGGCGGAGCTATCGCCGAATCCTGGCGACCTGGCGTTCGAACATCTTCACGCACTGTCGGGATAACGGCGCTCCCGGATGATAACACAAATCCCCCTGACCCATCACGAGCGATGGGTCAGGGGGATGACGGTCCGGCTGTGATCCGGTTACTGTTTGATCGTCTTCGTCACCACGCAATCTACTTGCGATGGGTTGTTGATCGAGATCGCATTGAGCGGCAGGGTCAGGGTCGCGCCTTTGCGGACGGTGGCATCCGGCGTGACGATCACCTGCAGGTTCAGGCCGGTCTGGGCCGGGAGCGCAGTGCTGGTCCAGCCAATGGAACTGGTGACCTGGGTGGTGATATCGCGGTTCAGACCCAGGACCAGATATTTCACTTTCCATCCGGCAGGTGCGGCCGGCGCCTTCAGGTTGAACGGATTCGACGAGACATCTGCGTTCAGCAGGGTGACGCTGTACATCACCGACTTATTCGCCGTGGTCTTCTGCGTGCTCACCTGGTTGGTGCCGTCGGCGTTGAAGATATCGTCGCCGATGACCATCGTGTCGGTCGGACCTTTGATCCACAGATCCGGCCCCAGGTGCAGGTTCGTGACGGCCTTCGCCACATCCTGCTTCTGTGCATTGGCCTGTGAAATCGCCTGCAAGGCGACCGCGCAGGTCTTCTGCGCCGAGGCCGGGCCAGCCCAGGACATATCCACGCGCAGGTAGACGATCTGTCCGGCATTCAGCGTGCCGGTCGTCCAGCCGGTGGAGGTCATGAACTTACTGGTGACATCGCCGGTCTTGGTCATATTGGCGTTGACGGTGTAGACCTTCACCGACCAGCCGGTCGTGTTCGCCATGTTCTTCACCGTGAAGGTGTCCTTCACATTGCCGGCATTCTGCACGGCGAAGTAGAACGTCGTGGTGTCATCGGCATCCGAGGTGACGGTCCGCGTCTGCCCGGTGCCATCCTGGTTATAGATGGCATTCCCGATGAACGGTTTGTCGCCATCATAGCGCACCCACAGATCCGGCTGGTGGTTGCTCACGGTGATGGTAAATGTCCTCACCGTGGTATCCACGCCGCCGTTGGCCGTGCCGCCGTTGTCCTTCACGGTCACGGTGATCTTCGCCTTACCGCTGACTTTGGGCACCGGTGTGTAGCTCAACGTGCGCGTGGTCCCCACGCCGGTAATGACCGGATCGGGAATCAGGCCCGGGGTATCGGACTTCGCGGTGATTGTGAGCGTCTGCCAGTCTTCCTCACCCTTGCCGCCGGGGCCGATGCCGGTGAGGATCACCGTCTTGGTGCCGGTCGGATCGGCAAGCGTAATATCGGCGATCGGATTCATCGTCGGCGCGTTGTTGACCATCTGTACGGTCACCGTGAAGGTCTTCACGGTCGTGTCGACACCGCTATACGCCGTGCCGCCGTTATCTTTCACCGTGACAGTGACATGCGCCGTACCGTAGGCATTGGCTTTCGGCGCGATGGTCAGCTTGCCGGTGGTACTGTCACTGGTATAGGTGACCACCGGATTCGGGATGAGCGCCGGATTATCGGAGGCCGCCGTGATGGTGATCACCTGACCCTTGTCATCCGCATCGCCTGCGCTGATGCCGCTCAGGGTGATGACCTTCGCGGGATCATTCTCCTTCATCGTCAGGTTGCTGATCGCATTGATGGTCGGCGGATCGTTAATCATCGCCACCTGCACGTTGAATTGCATGGTGGTGGTATCCACACCGCCGTTGGCCGTGCCGCCGTTGTCCTTCACGGTGACGGTGACCTTCACGGCCCCGGTCTTATTGATGATCGGGGTACAGGTGAGCGTCCCGGTGGTTCCGCCGGTATATGTGACCTTCGGCTGCGACATGATCGTCGTATCGCTGGAGGTCGCGGTGACCGTCAGCGTCTGCCAGCTCTCCTCGCCGTTGCCACCCGGCCCGATGCCGGTGAGTTGCACGGTCTGCGCGCCGGAGTCCACGGTAAAGAACTGATCGGCCACCTGGTCGATGGTCGGCGCATCGTTCACCGCCACCACCTTGACCTTGAATTGCATGATGGTAGTGTCGATGCCGTTATTGGCCGTGCCGCCGTCGTCCTGTACGGTGACTATGATGGTCGCCACGCCGTAGAGAGATGGCGCCGGCTGGTACGTCAACGTACAGGTGGTATCACTGGTCGGGTCAACCGACAGGTTCTGAATGAGCGCCGTGTTATCCGTCACTGCGCCGACGGTGACGGTCTGCCAGCTTTGCTCGCCGGCTCCGCCCGGCCCGATGCCGGTCAGGTCGACCGTTTGCACGCCCGCATTCTCCAGGATCGTCTGGTCGGCAACCTTATCGATGGTCGGCGCAGTATTTACCGAGCGTACGTTGATGGTGAACGTGGTGCAGCAAGTATCGACGCCGCCGTTGGCCGTGCCGCCATCATCTGTCACCGTGACGGTGATCGTCCCGGAGCCATAGGTATCTGCGACCGGCTGGTAGTGGAGCACGGCCGTTGGACCACCGTAGTAGTCCACCGTCGGTTCCTGAATAATCGTCGTATCATTCGATGATGCGGTGATGGTGAGCTTTTGCCCTTCATCGTCCGCGTTGCCGGCACTGATGCCGGTGAGCGTGACATCCTGCACGCCGCAGTTCTCCAGCACCGTCTTGCTGCCAATCGGATCGATGGTCGGCGCGGTATTCACAAAGTTGACCGCGATCCTGAATTGTACAGACTTGGTGTCCACGCCGCCGTTGGCGGTGCCGCCATCATCTTTTACGGTGACGGTGATGGTCGCCACACCGGACTCATCGGCAGCCGGTGTGAACGCCAGCGTGCCTTTCGGCTGCGGACTCAGGTACACAATCTGCGGATCCGGGATGAGCAACGGATCGGACGAACTGGCGGTGACGGTGAGTTGCTGCCCATCGTCCTCCCCATTGCCGCCCGGCCCGATGCCGGTCAATGCCACCTGATAGGGCGGCGACGACATATTGTCGGGCGGGTTGTGCCCGGTCAGCCCGCTGTTCTCATTCACCGTCTGATCGGCAATTGGATCAATGGTCGGGGCATGGTTGATCAAGAGCACCGTGATATTGAAAGCCACCGTGGTGGTGTCCACGCCGCCGTTATCCGTGCCGCCATCGTCCTTGATGGTGAGAGTGATCTTCGCCGTTCCGACCTTATCCGTGGCCGGGGTGAAGGTGAGCTTACCCGTTGTCCCGCCGGTGTAGTTCACCGTCGGATCGGGAATGAGCGAGGGATTGTTGGATTTCGGCGTGAAGGTGAGCTTCTGACCGGCATCATCCGCATCGCCGGCACTAATGCCGGAGAGGGTGAGCGTCTGCGGGCCACAATTTTCCTTCACGACTTGATCGGCAATTTGATTGATGGTCGGTGGATCGTTCACCGGGACCACCGTGATGGTGAAGGTCTTCACGGTAGTGTCCACGCCGCCATTCGCCGTGCCGCCGTTGTCTTTCACGGTGACGGTGATGGTCGCCACCCCCGTATTCTCATTCGCCGGCTGATACGTCAACGTTGCCGTGTTCCCACCGCCGAAGGCGAGGGTCGGGTCCGGGATGAGCGTGGTATTACTGGATTTCACCGTCATGGTAAGCAGTTGCGCGCTCTCCTCACCATCGCCGCCCGGGCCGATGCCGGTGAGCGTCAGCGTCTGTGCATCGGCATTCTCCAGCACCTGTTGATTCGGGATATTATCAATCGTCGGCGCGTCGTTGACCGAGAGCACGGTGACAGTGAAGGTCTTCACGGTGGTATCCACGCCGCCGTTGGCCGTCCCGCCGTCATCCTTCACGGTGACGGTGATGACCGCCACTCCGGACTTACCGGCGGCGGAGGCGAAGGTCAGCGTGCCGGTCGTATCCGGGTTGGCATACGTCACCGTCGGTGTCGGAATGAGCGCGGTGTTGTTGGAACTCGCCGTAACCGTGAGCAACTGCGAGCTTTCCTCACCCGATCCACCCGGCCCAATGTTCTTAAGCTGCACCGTCTGCACGCCGGCATCCTCATTGAGCGTCATATCGTTCAGCGCTGCGAGGGTCGGCGCGTCGTTCACGGACAGCACGGTGATTTTGAACGTCTTCGAGACAGTATCCACACCACCGTCGGCCGTGCCGCCGTTATCCTTCACGACGACGGTGATGGTCGCCACACCGAACTTATCGTGTATCGGCTGGTAGGTCAGGGTGCCGGTCGCGTTCGGGTTGGTATAGCTCACCGTCGGGTTCGGGATAAGCGCCGTGTTGTCCGAGGTCGCGGTGACAGTCACTGTCTGGGTGCTGCCTTCCGCTCCGGCGCTGATACCGGACAGGCTCACTGCCTGCGCCGGGGCATCCTCCAGCACGGTCTGATCGCTGATGGTATTGATGGTCGGCGGATCGTTCACCGCCGTCACGGTCACCTTGAAGGTCATCGTGGTGGTGTCCACGCCGCCGTTGGCCGTGCCGCCATTGTCCTTCACGGTGACGGTAATGGTCGCCACGCCGTTAGCATTTGCCACCGGGGTGAAGGTCAGCGTGCCGGTCGTGTTCGGACTGGTGTAGGTCACCGTCGGAGTCGGAATGAGCGCTGTGTTGTTGGAACTCGCGGTGACTGTGAGCGTCTGCCCGCTCTCCGTGCCTTTGCCACCCGCGCTGATGCCGGTGAGATTTACCGTCTGCGTGCCGGCATCTTCCAATATCGTCATATCGGCGACCTGATCGATGGTCGGCGCATCATTGACGGAGAGCACGGTGACCTTGAACGTCTTCACGGTGGTATCCACGCCGCCGTTCGCCGTGCCGCCGTTATCCTTCACGGTGACGGTGATGGTCGCCGTGCCGAAGGCATTGGCTGCCGGGGTGATGGTCAGCGTGCCGGTGGCGTTCGGGCTGGTATAGGTGACTACCGGGATCGGGACGACCGCCGTGTTATCCGATGTTACCGTGATGCCTATTGCCTGTGCGGCGTCATCGGCGTCGCCCGAGCTGATACCGGTGAGATTGAGCGTCAGCGCCGGGTCGTCTTCATTCATCGTCTGGTCGGCGATATCATCAATGGTTGGCGGATCGTTCACCGCGAGCACCGTCAGTTTGAACGTGCGCGAGATGCTGTCCACGCCGCCGTTCGCCGTGCCGCCATCATCCTTGACGGTCACGGTGACATTCGCCACACCGACCGTTTCCGGCTGCAGCGAGAAGGTCAACACGCCGGTCGGGTTCGGACTGCTATAGGTGACCGTCAGGGTCGGATCGAACAGTGGGTTATCGGACGTCACGCTGACGGTGAGTGCCTGGCCGGCATCATCCGCATCGCCCGCACTGATGCCGGTCAGCGCGATCGTATGCGTTTTCGAGTTCTCCAGCACAGTCAGGTCGCTGATCGGATCGAGCGTCGGCGCGTCGTTTACCGGCAGCACGGTGATGACGAATTTCCGGCTGATGGTATCGACGCCGCCGTTCGCCGTGCCGCCATTATCCTGCACGGTGACGGTGATGACTGCCAAACCAGTTGCCTCATGCACCGGTTGGAAGGTCAGCGTGCCGGTGGCATTCGGATTGGTATAGGCCACCGTTGGATTTGGGACAACCGCCGGATTATCGGAGGCGACGGTAATGGTGACGATCTGCCCGGCTTCGCCAGCGCTGATGCCGGTGAGACTCACCTGCGTCGGACCCGCGTTCTCGTACGACGTCTGATCGGCAATCGGGTCCAGGGTCGGTGCGGTGTTGACACCGAGTACATTGACGGCGAAGGTCCGGATAGTGGTGTCGATGCCGCCAAAGAGGGTGCCGCCGTCATCATGGACGATCACGCTGATGTGCGCCGTGCCGGTCTGATTCATCAACGGCGTGAAGATGAGCGTGCCCTTGGTGTCGCCATTATTATAGAGCACCGTCGGGTCGGCGATGAGCGTCGGGTTGTCCGAGGTGGCGGTAACGGTGACCGTCTGCCAGGCCTCTTCATCCACGCCACCCGGCCCGATGCCGGTGAGACCCACGGTGTGCGGCCCGGAATTCTCCAACACCGTCTGATCCGCGATCGGATCGATGGTCGGCGGGTCGTTCACCGGAGTCACGGAAATGTCGAAGGTCATCACGGTGGTATCGCTGCCGCCGTTGGCCGTGCCGCCATTGTCATGCACGGTGACGGTGATATTCGCCGTGCCGACCTGAGCGGGCATCGGATGGAAGGTGAGCGTCGCCGTGGTATTCGGGTTGCTATAGGTGACGACCGGGTCAGGAATGAGCTGCGGTGTGTCTGACAGCGCGCTGATATCGAGCACCTGCCCGGCATCATCGGCGTCACCTGGCGTGATACCGGTCAAGGTGACGGTATGATTGCCGGAATCTTCCAGCACATCCTGATCCGCAAGCTGATCAATGGTCGGCGCAGTATTCACATAGAGCACCGTGACCTTGAAGGTGGTCGTGGTGGTATCCACGCCACCGTTCTGGGTGCCGCCATTATCCTTCACCTTCACGGTGATGGTCGCCATGCCGGAGTGCGCGGTGGCCGGGGTGAAGGTGAGCGTACCCGTCGCCCCACCGGTGTAGTCCACCGTCGGGTTCGGCTGGAGCGCCGTATTGTCGGAGGTCGCCGTCACGGTGACGATCTGCCCGTTCTCCTCGCCGGAGCCGCCTGGGCCGATGCCGGTGAGTTGCAGGGTATGGGCGCCGGAATCTTCCTTCACCGTCTGATCGGCAATCGGATCGATGGTCGGCGCATCGTTCACCGAGAGCACGTTGATGGCGAAGCTCTGCGTAATGGTATCGATGCCGCCGTTGGTTGTGCCGCCGTCATCCTGCACGGTGACAGTGATGTGCGCGGTGCCGAACTTGTCATGGACCGGTGTATAGCTCAGCGTGCCGGTGGCGCCGGCGGTGTACGCGACCGTCGGATCAGGAATCAGCGTGGGATTGTCAGAGACGGCCGTGATGGTGATCTGCTGCCAATCCTCCTCGCCGCTACCGCCCGGGCCGATGCCGGTGAGAGGCACCGTCTTCATGGCGGCATCCTCCAGCACCGTCTGGTCGGCGATCGGGTCGATGGTCGGCTGGTGGTTCACCGGGTCCACGTTGATGTTGAAGTTCATCGTCGTGGTATCGATGCCGCCAAAGGCCGTGCCGCCGTCGTCCTGCACAGTGACGGTGATGGTCACGGACCCAACCTGATCATGGCCCGGCTGGAAGACAAGCATAGCGGTGCTGCCGCCGGTATACGTGATCGTCGGGTCCGGCACAATAATTGGCGTGTCAGACAGCGCCGTAATGGTGAGTGTCTGCCAGCCGTCATCCGGGCCGGCGCTCAGGCCGGTGAGGGTGACCGCGGTCGCCGGGGCGTTCTCCAGCACCGTCTGATCAGGGAGTTGATCGATGGTCGGTGCTTCATTCGCCCCGCGCACCGTCACCTTGAAGGTGCGGGTGGTGGTATCCACACCGCCGTTCGCCGTGCCGCCGTTGTCCTTCACGGTCACCGTGATATGTGCGACGCCGAATTGATCGGTCACCGGCGTATAATCAAGCGTGCCAGTCGTTCCACCGGCGTAATTCACTGTTGGATCCGGAATGAGCGCCGGGTTGTCGGAGGACGCGGTGATGGTGAGCGTCTGCCCGGCATCGTCGGCATCGCCGGCGCTGATGCCGGTGAGGTTCACCGTCTGCTTGCCGGCATTGATGAAGACCATCTGATCGGCAATCGGATCGAGCGTCGGCGCAGTATTCACGAAGAGCACCGTCACCTTGAAAGCGCGGGTGGTGGTATCCACCCCGCCGTTGGCGGTGCCGCCGTTATCTTTCACCGTCACGGTAATATTTGCCGTGCCGGAGGTGTTCGCCACCGGGGTGAAGGCCAGGGTTCCGGTCGGGTTCGGACTGGTGTAGGTCACCGCCGGGTTCGGGATGAGCGCCGGATTGTCGGAGGATGCAGTGATGGTGAGCGTTTGCCCGGCATCTTCCACATCGCCGGCGCTGATGCCGGTGAGGTTCACCGTCTGTGGCCCGGCGTTCTCCAGGATCGTTATATCGGTCAGCGGGTCGAGCGTCGGTGCAGTATTCACAAAGAGCACCGTCACCTTGAAGGTCAGGTTGGTGGTGTCAATGCCGCCGTCCGCCGTGCCGCCGTCATCCTGCACGGTGATGGTGATATTCGCCGTCCCGGATGCATTCGCCGCCGGCGTATACACCAGCGTGCCGGTATCGCCGAAGAGGTAATTCACCGTCGGGTCGGGGATTAGCGCCTTATTGTCGGAACTTGCGGTGACGGTGAGCTGTTGCCAATCCTCTTCGCCCATTCCGCCTGGCCCGATGCCGGTGAGATTCACCGTCTGTGCGCCGGCATTCTCGAGAATCGTCTGATCGGGGATGGCATTGATCACCGGCGCGTCGTTCACGACATCCACATTCACATTGAAGAGCATGACCGTGGTATCGACGCCGCCGTTAGCGGTGCCACCGTCGTCCTGTACGGTGACGGTTATCATCACGGTGCCATACTGGTACGGTAGCGGCTGCAGGGTGAGCGTCGCGGTGCTGCCGCCGGTATAGGTGATGATCGGGTCGGGGATGATTGCCGGCGTATCGGACTGCGCCGTCACGGTGAGCGTCTGCCCGGCATCATCCGCGTCGCCGGCGCAGATGCCGGTGAGCGTAATAGTCGTCGGTGCAGAATCCTCGAACACGTCGAAGTCCGGGTACTGGTCAATGGTCGGCGCCGTATTGACGAAATTCACGGTGACTTTGAAGGCGGCTGTGGTGGTATCGATGCCGCCGTTGGCCGTGCCGCCATCATCCTTCACCGTGATGGTGATCTTCGCAGTGCCGATTGCGTTGGTTGCCGGAGTGTACGTCAGCGTGCCCGTCGCCCCGCTGGTGTATGCCACCGTCGGGTTCGGGATCAGCGCCGGGTTATCGGAGGTCGCGGTGACAGAGGTCACCTGTCCGATGGCGCCACCGCTGATGCCGGTGAGGTTCACCGTCTGCGGCCCGGCGTTCTCATCAATCGTCTGGTCGGGGATGGCATCGATGTGCGGCGGATCATTTGCGGTCACCACGCTGAGCGTGAACGTACGCACCAGGGTATCGACGCCACCATGGGCGATACCGCCGTCGTCCTTCGCGGTGACGGTGATCTTCGCCGTGCCGACTTGCCCATCAGCCGGAGTAGCGGTGAGCGTGGCGGTGGCGTTCGGACTGGTGTACGTGATGACGGGATCCGGAATGAGCGCCGGGTTATCGGAGGTCGCGGTGATGGTGATGGTCTGCCCGGCGTCGTCGGCGTCGCCCGCACTGATACCGGTCAGGTTGATCGTCTTCGCGCCCGTATTCGCCGGAATCGCCTGGTTGGCAATCGGATCGAGGGTCGGTGTATCGTTCACCGCAACGACGGTGGCCTTGAAGCTAACGGACGCGACCGGGCCAGCGCCGTCATCGTCCGTGCCTTGGGCGGTCACCGTAATGGTCGCCTGTCCAACCACCTCATGCTGCGGGGTGAGGGTAAGCGTGGTGCCGGCGATGGCTGCCTGCACGATCTCCGGATGATCCGAATTCGCATTCACTGCCAAAACGTCATCCGCATCGAATGGCGTGACCGTCACGGTGAGTGCCTGCGCCGGATCATTCTCATACAGTGTCTGGTCGGCAATCGACGCAATGGCCGGCGGGCCATCCGGGACAGCGATCACGGTGACGTTGAAGGTCATCGTCGCCGTCGGGCCTTGCCCATCGTCGTCGGTGCCGAAGGCGCTGATGGTCACCGGGTCAATGCCATGCGCTTCAGCGACCGGCGTAACGGTCAGCACGGTATAGTCGTTATTGAATTGCGCGGTGACGATTCCATTCGTCGTGGTATTCACCGTCAGCACATCATCATTGTCGAATGGAGTCACGATAGGCTGGCCACCATTCACCGTCAACGCCAGCGGCGCACCGTTCTCCATCAGCGTCTGATCGTCAATATGCAGAATGGTCGGCGGACCATCGGGCACGGCGTTCACCGTCACGGTGAAGGTTACCACGGTGGTATCGATGCCGCCATTGCTTGACGTGCTGTGACCATTGATCGTACTGCCGGCACTGTTACCCGGCCTGCAGCCGCTTCCGGATCCCGTGCCGCCATCGTCCTGTACTGTCACTGTGATATGTGCAACACCGTGCTGCTCATACTGCGGTGCGTAGGTAAGCTCGGCATACCCATCTTGCGGGTAGAAATCGAGGGTCGGGTTCGGAACTAGCGTCGGGTTGTCCGAGGTGGCGGTGACGATCACCATCTGCCAATCCTCTTCTCCGTGACCGCCCGGGCCGATGCCGGTAATGTCTACGGTCTGGGGGCCGTCATTCTCCTGACAGGTCTGGTCCGCGATCGGATCAATGGTTGGCGGGTCATTCACCGGAGTTACGTTGACGTTGAACAGCATCGTGGTGGTGTCGTTGCCACCGTTCGCCGTGCCGCCGTCATCCTTCACCGTGACGGTGATGGTGGCGGTGCCAACCTCGTAGGGTAGCGGCCCGAAGGTGAGTTGTGCCGTGCTGCCGCCGGTATAGGTGACCACCGGGTCCGGGACAATCGCCGGCGTATCCGACTGCGCGGTGATGGCCAGTGTCTGTCCATTCTCCTCACTGGTGTCGCCGGGAGCGATGCCGGTCAACGTAATCGATGTCGATGCGGAGTCTTCCATCACTTCGACATCCGGTTGCTGATCGATAGTCGGCGGCTCGTTGATCAGGTTCACGGTGACCGTGAAGGTGCGCGTCACGGTATCCACACCGCCGTTGGCGGTGCCGCCGTTATCCTGCGCCGTGACGGTGACTGTTGCCGTCCCGAAGTGATCGGCGGCCGGCGCCAGGGTGAGGGAGCCGGTAGCGCTCGGGCTGATATAGTTCACCGCCGGGTCGGGCAGCAAGGCCTTGTTGCTGGAGACCGCGGTGACCGTGATGGCCTGCCCGGCATCGCCGGCGCTGATGCCGGTGAGATTGACAGCCAATGGCCCATCGTTCTCGGTCATTGTCTGGGCAGCGATGGCATCCAGGGTTGGCGCGGTGTTCACGAAGTTCACGGTGACCGTAAAGGTCTTCACGGTGGTGTCCACGCCACCGTTGGCCGTGCCGCCGTTATCTTTCACGGTGACGGTGATAGTCGCCGTGCCGGAGGCATTGGCGACCGGTGTGTAGGTCAACGTGCCGGTGGCGGCCGGACTGGTGTAGCTCACCACCGGATTCGGGATGAGCGCTGGATTGCTCGACGTAGCGGTGATGGTGATGGTCTGCCCGGCATCATCAGCATCGCCAGCGCTGATGCCGGTGAGGTTCACCGTTTGCGGGCCGGCATTCTCATTGAGCGTGGCATCAGCGATGGCATTGAGGGTCGGCGCATCGTTCACCGCATTCACCGTAATGGTGAAGGTCTTCACGATCGTGTCGACACCGCCGTTGGCCGTCCCGCCGTTGTCTTTCACGGTCACGGTGATGAGGGCCGTCCCAATCGCTTCGACCACCGGCTGGTAGGTCAGCGTGCCGGTGGCGCTGGGGCTGGTATAGGTGATCGCCGGATTCGGGATCACCGCCGTATTGCCGGACGTCGCCGTTATCGCAATGGTCTGCCCGGCGTCATTGGCGCTGATGCCGGTGAGATTCACCGTCTGCGGACCGGCGTTCTCGAAAGCGGTCTGGTCAGCGATCGGATCGATAGCCGGCGCATGGTTGACGACGGTGACCACAATATTGAAGGTCTTCACCGTAGTGTCGACGCCGCCATTGGCCGTGCCGCCATTGTCTTTCACCGTGACAGTGACCGTTGCTGCGCCGATCTGATTTGCGACCGGCTGATAGGTCAGCGTACCGGTGGCATTCGGGCTGGTATAGGTAATTGTCGGATTCGGGATGAGCGCTGGGTTATCCGAGGTCGCGGTGATGGTAATGACCTGCCCGGCATCATCCGCATCACCGGCACTGATGCCGGTGAGGGTCACTGCCTGCGCGCCCGCGTTCTCATTCACCGACTGGTCGGGGATGGGGTTGAGCGTCGGCGCGGTATTGACGAAGTTCACCGTCACCTTGAAGGTAGTGATGGTGGTATCGATACCGCCATTCGCCGTGCCGCCATCGTCCTTCACGGTGACAGTAATCGTCGCCTGGCCGGAGTGGGTGGCCGCCGGGGTATAGGCCAGCGTGCCGGTGGCGTTCGGGCTGGTATAGGTGATGGTCGGATTCGGAATGAGCGCCGTGTTATTCGAGACCGCAGTGATGGTGATCACCTGCCCGGGGTCGCTCGCGCTGATGCCGGTGAGGTTTACCGTCTGCGTATCGGCATTCTCATTGATCGTCTGATCCCCAATGGCATCAATAGTCGGCGCATGATTCACCAGGTTCACCGTGATTTTAAAGGTCACTGTCGTAGTATCACTGCCACCGAAAGCCGTTCCGCCGTCATCCGACGCCGTCACCGTGATGTGCGCCGTGCCGATCTGATCGGCATTCGGCGTATAGGTGAGCGTGGCCGTCGCCCCGAAGCCGGGGTAGTCTACACTCGGATCCGGAATGAGCGTATGATTATCAGACACGGCGCTGAGCGTGACCGTCTGCCAATCTTCTTCGCCCATCCCGCCAGGGCCGATGCCGGTGAGATTCACCGCCTGTGCGCCTGCGTTCTCCAGGCAATGCTGATCGGCAATCGGATCGATGGTCGGCGCATAATTCACCGGGGTCACGTTGATGTTGAAGAGCATCGTCGTGGTGTCGGCGCCGCCGTGATCCGTGCCGCCATTATCCTGCACGGTTACCGTGATGGCTGCCGTGCCGATCTGGTAGGGCAATGTCTGGAAGACTAGCTGTGCCGTGCTGCCGCCGGTATAGGTGACCACCGGGTCCGGGATAATCGCCGGCGTATCCGACTGCGCGGTGATAGTCAGCGTCTGTCCGCTCTCCTCGCCGTTGCCGCCGGGGCCGATGCCGGTCAGCGTGATCGCTGTCGGCGCGGCATTCTCCAGCACATCAACATCGGTCTGCTGATCGATGGTCGGCGGTTTATTGACAATCTTCACCGTGAGCGTGAAGGTCTGCACGGCTGTATCCACCCCGCCGTTGGCCGTGCCGCCGTTATCCTTGACCGTGACGGTGACCAGCGCTGTGCCGAAGCGGTCAGCGTTCGGCGCCAGGGTGAGTGTGCCAGTGGCATTGGGGCTGGTATACGTCACCGCCGGATCGGGCAATAACGCCGCGTTGCCGGACGTCGCCGTAATATTAATCGTCTGCCCGGCGTCGCCGGCGCTGATACCCGCGAGATTCACCGCCAGCGGCGCATCGTTCTCGTACATCGTCTGGTCGGGGATCGCGTTGATGGTCGGCGCGTTGTTGACGAAGTTCACCGTGACCTTGAAGGTCTTCACGGTGGTGTCTACGCCGCCATTGGCCGTGCCGCCATCATCCTTCACGGTGACGGTAATTGTCGCCGTGCCGGTCTGATTCGAATTCGGGGCGAAGGTGAGCGTCCCGGTGGTCTGTGGGCTGGTATAGCTGACAACCGGGTTCGGGATGAGCGCCGTATTGTTCGAGGTCGCCGTCACGGTGATGTTTTGCCCGGTGTCGCCTGAGCTGATGCCGGTGAGATTGATGGTATGCGCGCCGCTGTTCTCGTTGACCGTCTGATCAAGGATATTATCGATGGTCGGCGCCGCATTGATGAAGTTCACCGTGACAGTGAAGCTCCGGGTGCAGGTATCGATACCGTTGTGCGCCGTTCCCCCGTTGTCCTGCACAGTGACGGTGATGGTCGAAGTGCCGGATTTGTTCGCCGCCGGGGTGAAGGTGAGTGTGCCGGTCGCCTGCGGACTGGTGTAGGTTACCGCCGGAGTCGGAATGAGGGTCGGGTTGCTGGAAGAGGCGGTGACGCTGATCGTCTGCCCGGCATCATCGGCATCGCCGGCGCTGATGCCGGAGAGGTTCACCGTCTGCAGACCGGCGTTCTCCGACAACGCCACATCGGCGATCGCGTTGAGCGTCGGCGCAGTGTTCACAAAGTTCACCGTGACGGTGAAGCTTTTCACGGTGGTATCCACCCCGCCGTTCGCCGTGCCGCCATTATCCTTCACGGTCACGGTAATCGTCGCTGTCCCGGAGGCATTGGTAACCGGCGTGAAGGCCAGTGAACCGGTCGCCTGCGGGCTGGTATACGTCACCGCCGGATTCGGAATGAGCGAGGTGTTGTTTGACGCTGCGGTTATCGTAATCGTCTGCCCGGCATCGTCGGCGTCGCCGGCGCTGATGCCCGCCAGGTTCACGGTCTGCACTCCGGCGTTCTCATCAATCGTCAGATTCGCGATGTCGTTGAGGGTCGGCGCGGTATTGACAAAGCGCACGGTAATCGTGAAGGCCTGGGTGGCCGTGTCCACGCCGCCGCCATCGGTGCCGCCATTATCCTGCACCGTGACGGTGATGTGCGCCGTGCCGGACTGGTTGACCGTCGGGGTATAGGTGAGCGTGCCGGTGGCATTCGGGTTGGTGTAGCTCACTGCCGGATTGGGGATGAGCGCCGGATTGTCAGAGGTCGCGGTGATGGTCACCGTCTGCCCGGGGTCGCCGGCGCTGATGCCGGTGAGGTTCACCGTCTGCGCGGAGGCGTTCTCATTCACCGTCTGGTTGGCAATCGGATCGATGGTCGGCGCATGGTTCTGTCCGGAGATGGTAGCGGTGAAACTGCGCATGGTGGTGTCGGTGCCGCCGGCATTGTCCTTCACCGTCACGGTGATGGTTGCTGGGCCGGTCTGGTTGGCCACCGGAATCAGGGTGAGCTTGGCGGTCTTCGGCGTGAGATAATCGCTCGGATTGACGAAGGTCACCGTCGGGTCCGGCAGCAGCGCATGATTATTGGAGACCGCGCTGATGGTCAGCGTCTGCAGCACGTCGTCCGCATCGCCGGGGGTGAGCCCGGTGAGCGTCACGTCGAAACCGGCGCTGTTCTTCGGCACGGACTGATCGGCAATCGGGTCAATGGTCGGCGGATCATTGGTGTCGGTCACCGCGACCACGAAGGACATATTGGTCGTGTCCACCCCACCCAGCGCCGTACCGCCATCGTCCTGCAAGGTCACGGTGATCACCGCATGACCGCTTTGGCCGGCGACGGGCGTGAAGGCGATGGAACCGGTGGGATCACCATTCTTATACGTGACCGTCGGGTTGGGAATCACTGTGGTATTATTGGACTTGGCGGTGATCACCAGATTCTGATCAAGGTCATCTTCATCGCCAGGACTGATACCCGTCAGATTCACGGTTTGCTTGCTCGCGTTAATCGGCAGCGACAGATTGGCGACCTGGTCGATGAGCGGCGGATCGTTCACCATGAGAATGTTGATTGTGAACACCACCGTGGTTTTATCCACGCCGCCGTTTTCCGTGCCGCCGTCATCCTGCAGGATCACCGTCACATCGACCGGACCGGACTGATGGAAGTTTGGTGTATAGACCAACGTCGCCGTCGAGCCCCCGCTATAGTTGACCACTGGATCAGGCAAGATATCCGGTCGCGCGGAGATCGCGGTAATCGTGACCGTCTGCGCATCCTCGCCAAAGCCACCAGGCCCGATGCCGGTCAGCGTAACAGTATGTGTACCGGTATCCTGGATCGGGGACTGGGTGGGGATGGCATCGATCGTCGGCGGGTCGTTCACGGGGAGCACAGTGACCGTAAAGACTTTCAGCGTGGTATCAACGCTGGTGCTGTCATGCGCCGTCACCGTAATGGCCGCAGAGCCGAAACGGTCCGGATTTGGCGTGAAGACGAGCGTCCCCGTAGTACTTGGACTGGTATAGGTGACTGTCGGATTCGGGATCAGCGCCGTGTTGCCGGAGGTCGCCGTGACTGAAATCACCTGACCGCTGCCACTTGACCCGATGTCCGTGAGCCCCATGGTATAGGGGCCGGAATCCTCATTGACGGTCACATTGTTCAAGCTCCGCACCGTGACGGTGAACTGCACGGTGGTGGTATCGATGCCGCCGTTCGCCGTGCCGCCGTTATCCTTCACGGTGACGGTGATCACCGCCGACCCGGAGCGATGGCTGACCGGCGTGAAGATCAGCGTTCCGGTTGGGTTCGGGTTCGTATAGTTCACCGTCGGGTTCGGGATGAGCCCCGTATTATTCGAGGCGGCCGTGATCGTGACGACCTGCGCACTCTCTCCGTCGTTGCCTGGCCCAATCCCCAACAGGTTGACCGTATACGCGCCGGAATTCTCATCGACGGTAACATCGGATAACGGTACGATCGTTGGAGCGGCGTTCATCACCACTTGATTGACAATAATATTGATAGGCAGACTCGTGGTCATATCGGTGCCGCCACTGACCGAGCCACCGTTATCCTGCACGGTCACGGTCAGCACCGCGGTGCCGAATTGTCCCATGGTCGGTTGGTAATTGACCGTTGCGGTGGAGCCGCCGGCATAATTAACGCTGACCGCCGGGATAAGCGTCGTGTTATCCACCGAGGCCGACACGGTGAGTGTCTGCCAGCTCTCCTCACCATTCCCCCCCGGCCCGATGCCGGTTAAGGGAATAGACTGGGGACCGCTGTTTTCATTCATCACCTGATCAGGCACGGCATTGATGGTGGGGGCGGCATTGGTATATTGCACATCGATCGAGAACGTGCGCGTTAGCGTATCGATCGCCCCGTTATCGGTGCCTCCATTATCCTTCACGGTGACGGTGATATGCGCCGTGCCGGTTTGAAATGCGACCGGCTGATACACCAGTGTGCCGGTGGTGTCCGGGTTGGAATAGTTGATGGTCGGATTAGGCACCAGCCCCGGATTGTCGGAGGTGGCGGTGATGGTCACCGTCTGCCCATTGGCAATATCCACCGAATCTCCCGGCGCAATGCCGGAGAGCGGCACTGACTGCGGGCCGGCATTCATCTGGCAGGTTTGCGTCGGAATAGAGTTGAGCGTCGGCGGATCATTGACATTGATGATCGAGATGATAAAGACTTTGTCGAAGGTCGAACCTGGCGCCGAGCTTTCCGTGGTGCGCACGCGGATGGTGTAGGACGAGCCATTCTTGTAATCAAACCGGACTGCGGTTTTCAGCGTCGCACCGCTGATGCTAAAGGAGCTGTTGTTATCGCCGCCCGTGCCGGACACCAATTTATAGGTGAATCCCCCGCCATACCCGTCATCCGTCGTGCTAAAAGTGCCGACCGTCGTGCCGGGCACTTTCTTCTCCAGCACACTGGTCGACGACAGCGAGATATCCGAGGGCGCCGCCATGACGCAGACCGGAATCAAGCTGAGGACGGTGGCGAGCAGGATTATTAGGCAGGTACTATTCAAACGCATGCCAGACTCCTTTCACATCGAAAAGGGCGGGGGACAGCAGGGCACCGGCGCGATTCATTCCGTTTCACACCCGGCACTTGCCGAATTCCACAGCCACAAAGGGCTATTTTGCTAAATCGTAACAGATTTTGCCTTGCGAAGCAATTGCTTGGAGGAAAATTAGTGCCCTGAGGCAGAGAAAGAATGCATCGATGTCGGGGGCGAGTCCAGAAGGCAAGGGATGAAGCGCTTTTCCTGTATAAATAATTTACATAGATCACACAGCGCGGCGACGAATGCTCACTCACGCCTGAATGCTTGACCACCCTCTCCCCTGTATTACACATTCACCATGCATATGCGCGTTTCTGCGCCCGGTCTTTAAATAGCGGTCTCCCCGTGAAGTGAAAACGACATTCCTGCTCCTCTTTATTGGTACAACGTGATGCCGGCTGCTATAATATCCTTCACCTCCTTCGGCAAGGACCTGTGATGAGAGATACCGGCATCGCGAATATCGGCCTGCTCCCCTGGGGCGCGCATTTCTGCCAGTTTTACCAGGAACCCCAGGATCTCATCGACATCCTGGTGCCGTATTTCGCGGCGGGGTTGCAGGCGCATGAGGGCTGCCTGTGGATCACCTCCGGCCCACTCGGTGTCGCGGAGGCGAAAGCGGCGCTGGCGGCGGCAGTCGGCGAACTGGACGGCTATTTCAGCACGGGACAGCTTGAGATCCTGGATTATCGCGATTGGTATACCGCCGGTGGGCAGTTCGATGCCGCGCGTGTGCTACGCGGCTGGGTGGAGAAGCTCACCATCGCGACCGCGCGCGGCTTTGCCGGGCTGCGCCTGAGCGGGAACACCTGCTGGCTGGAAGAGCCCGACTGGCAAACCTTCACCGCCTACGAGACCGACGTGGACCGTGTGCTCGCCCAGCATCGCATGATGGCGCTGTGCACCTATAGCCTGACACAATGCGGCCCGGTCGAGCTGATGGAGGTGGTGAGCAACCACGAATTCGCACTGCTCAAGCGCAGAGATGCCTGGTGTGTGTTCCAGAGCCCGAAGCGCAAGCAGTTGGAATCCTCGCTGCGGGAGCGGGAGGCGCGCTTGCGCCTCCAATGGGAGCGCATGCCGATCGGGTGCCTCGTGTACGATGCCAACTTCGCGTTCGCCCAGGTGAATCCGGCGGCGGAGCAGATCTTCGGATTTTCCGCGGAAGAGCTGATCGGCCAACCGGCCAACCTGATCGTGCCGCCGGCAGTCCATGCGGAGGTCGATGCGATCCTGCAGCGGATTGCCGCCGGCGATATGGCCGCGCATAATATTAATGAGAATGTGACGAAGGACGGGCGCACGATTCTCTGCCAGTGGGCGAACACGCCGCTCCGGGATCCGGACGGCCAGGTGATCGGACTACTCTCCATGGTGCAGGACATCACCGAACGGCAGAAACGGGAAGAGGAGCTGCACCGGCTGAATCGCACGCTGGCCGCACACAGCCACAGCGACCAGGCGATGATGCGCGCCACCGATGAAGCGCAATACATCGCGGAAATCTGCCGGATTATCGTCAACGACTGCGGCCATGCCATGGTGTGGATTGGCATGGCCGAAGAAGACGAGGAGAAAAGCGTCCGCCCTATCGCCGCCGCCGGCTTTGAGGACGGCTACCTCGACACGCTGCAGATTACCTGGGCGGATACGGAACGCGGGCGCGGCCCCACCGGCACAGCCATCCGCACCGGGCAGCCAGCCTTGTGCCGCAATATGCTCAACGACCCCCAATTTGCCCCCTGGCGTGAGCAAGCGTTGCGGCGCGGGTACGCTTCGTCTATCGTCTTGCCACTGCTGGCCGACGGGAAAGCCTTCGGCGCCATCACGATTTACTCACGTGAGCCGGATCCGTTCTCCGAGAGTGAGATCGCGTTGCTCAGTGAACTGGCGGATGATCTCGCCTACGGCATCATGGCATTGCGCCTGCGCGCGACCCACGCCCAGGCGGAAGCCGCGCTGCGGGAGAGCGAGGAGAATATCCGCGCCATTCTGGATGCCGCGCAGGAGTCCATCTACCTCTTCGACGGTGATGGCACCGTCCTGGTTGCCAATACGACCGCTGCCGCGCGCCTGGGCATGGCACCGCGCAATGTCATCGGGCACCGCTTTGAAGAGCTCATTCCGCCGGAAGTGGCGGCAGCGCGCATGGTGCGCTTGCAGTCGGTCTTCACTACGGGGAAACCCGTGCGGTTCGAAGATGAGCGGAACAGCATCATCTTCGACCACCACTTTTTCCCGGTTTTCCACGACGGCCAGGTGATCCGTGTCGCGGCCTTCAGCCAGGATATTACCGAGCGGAAACGCGGCGAAGAGGCGCTCAAGCGGCTGGCCGCGATCATTGAGTCCTCGGACGATGCAATTATCGGGAAGACCCTGGACGGGACCATCACCAGTTGGAACCCCGCCGCCGAGCAGCTCTACGGGTATACCGCCCAGGAAGCCATCGGCATGTCGATCAATCGGCTCACCCCCCCGGACTACGCCGCCGAGCTGGATGACATCCTGGCGCGCATCGCCCGTAATGAGTTTGTTGCCCACCATGAGACGGTGCGGATCGACAAGGCCGGACGCCGGATGGAAGTCTCCCTCACGCTGTCGCCCATCAGGGATGCCGGCGGCAACGTGGTTGGCGCCTCGTCGATCACCCGCGACATCACCGAGCGCAAGCGGGCGGAAGAGGCGTTGCGCAAAACGGCCGCAGAGCTGGCGCAATCGAACCGGGAGTTGGAGCAGTTTGCCTACGTGGCCTCGCACGACCTGCAGGAGCCGTTGCGCGCGGTTTCCGGCTATGTCAGCCTCATCGAAGCCCGCCTGCAGGATACGCTGGACGAGAAAACCCGGCAATATATCGATGGCACCATCCAGGGGGCGGCGCGCATGCAGCAGCTTATCACCGACCTGCTGGCGCTGTCGCGGGTGGGCACCCAGGGGAAGCCCTTCGTGCCAACCGATCTGAATACCGTGCTGGCGCAGGCGCTGATGAGCGTGAGCGTCAGCACACGGGAGGCCGGGGCAACGATCACCCACGACCCGCTGCCCACGCTCAGCGTGGATGCCGGCCAACTGGTGCTGCTCTTCCAGAACCTGCTCGGCAATGCCATCAAATTCCACGGTGAGCGACCACCGGTCATCCATATCGGGGCACAGCCGCACGAAGACCACTGGCTGTTCTCGGTGCGCGACAACGGCATCGGCATCGAGCCACAATATTACGAGCGCATCTTTCTCATCTTCCAGCGCCTGCACACGCGCAAGCAATACCCCGGCACCGGCATCGGGCTGGCCATCTGCAAGAAGATCGTCGAGCGGCATGCCGGCAGCATCTGGGTCGAATCGCGGCCGGAGGAGGGCACGACGTTTTACTTCACTATCCCACGCGTAGGAGCTGCAGCAATATGACCATCTTGAATCCCGATATCAGTCGTCCGATTGAAATCCTGCTGGTAGAGGACAGCCCCAGCGATACCGACCTGACGGTGGAGGCGCTGGCGACGGCCAAAATCTGCAATCGCCTCAGCGTTGTGGAAGATGGCGTGCAGGCGATGGAGTTCCTGCGCCGCCAGGGGCGCTATGCCGGCGCCCCGCGTCCGGATTTGATCCTGCTCGACCTGAACCTGCCACGTAAAGATGGACGTGAAGTGCTGGCGGAGATCAAGACGGATGAACGGCTGCGCACCATCCCGGTGGTGATGTTGACGACCTCACAGGCGGAACAGGATATTCTGCGCGCCTATTCCCTGCATGCCAATTGCTATATCACCAAACCGGTGGATTTCCGGCAGTTCCTTGAGGTCGTTAAAGCCATCGAGAACTTCTGGCTTGCGGTCGTAAAATTGCCACCGAATGAATGAGACTGGCGCCAATTGTGCGGAAAAATGATGTTTTTCATGAAAAAGTATAAGTCGTATTAAACCATAACGACTTATACTCTAGACACCGAGCGAGCAAACGAGACAACGATGAATTCGACTGTAAATATTCTACTGGTGGAAGATAGCCCGTCCGACGCCGAGCTGCTGCAGGAAACGCTGCATTCGGTCGGTGGGGGGCCGTTTGCCTTCACCTGGGTGGAGAGCCTGGGGGAGGCGCTGGATGTCCTGCGCCGGGATGCCTTTGACGTATTACTGCTGGACCTGTCGCTGCCGGACAGCCATGGGGCGGAGACCTTCATTCGCGCGCGTGAAGCGACCCCCTGGCTGCCGATTGTGGTGTTGACCGGCGTCAGCGATGAGGGCATCGGCCTGGAGGCCATGCGCCACGGCATTCAGGACTACCTGGTGAAGGGGCACGCCGACGGCCACCAGCTTGCGCGCGCCATTCGCTATGCCATCGAGCGTAAGCGCGTAGAGCAGGAGCGCGAGCGCCTGCTGGACGAGGTGGGACGCCAGGCGGCGGAGATGAACGCCTCGATCAACGCCATCGCCGATGGGGTCATCCTGCTGGCGCCGGACGGCACCCTGCTGCGCATGAATGCCGCGGCGCAAGCCTTGCTGTGCTTACCGCACGAGATGACCGCACACACGATCGAAGCGCGGCTACAGCATTTCACCCTCAAGACCGAGGACGGGAAATCGTTTCCGCTCTCAGATTTCCCCACGCTGCGCGCCTTACGTGGCGAAGTCGTCCACGGCGCCATCACCTCCCTCACGCGTCCGGATGGCAATACGTACTGGCTATCGGTCAGTTCCGCGCCTATCCGCATGCCCGATGGGCGCATCATCGGCGTGGTGTCCACCTTCAGCGACATCACCCGCATGCATGAGTTGCAAGAGCAGCAACGCCTGCTGCTGCACACCATCTCACATGACCTGCGCTCCCCGCTCACCGTCATCCTGGGGCACGCTGAGTTACTCAAAGAAATAATGGACGAGGAGGGGATCACCGGCGCCATGCCCTTCAGCACCGGATCGATCAGGACAGCAGCCCAGCGCATGAATACGATGATCGAAGAGCTGGTGGCCTCCGCACGCCAGGAAGGCAGCCGCACGCAGTACCAATCCCAGCCGATCCACCTGCCGGCCTACCTGACGGATCTCTTCCACCGCACCCGCGGAGCGCTGGTCTCGGAGCGCGTGCAGCTCGAGTTGCCGCAGGACATGCCGCTGGTGCAGGCCAACCCGGACCGCCTGGAGCGTATCCTTACCAACCTGCTCTCCAACGCGCTGAAGTATTCGCCGCCGGAATGCCCGGTGACCGTACGCGCGCTGCAGGAGGCGGGCGAGGTGGTGATCTCGGTGAGCGACCTGGGGGCAGGCATCGCCGCTGAGGAACAGCCGTTCCTCTTCGAGCGGTTCTACCGCGCCTCCAACCAGCGCGCTGTCGACGGCATTGGCCTGGGCCTGCACATTACCCGCACACTGGTGGAAGCCAACGGCGGCCGCATCTGGGTGAAGAGCGAACTCGGCAAAGGCAGCACCTTCTCCTTCACCTTGCCGCTGGCGTAAGGATTATTCCATCCTCGGCGGGCAACTTCACCTGCATCTTTATTGCGGAATCCGACCGTTCGTGTTAAAATGTAACCGTTTTCATACACTCTAATCTCAAAAGTACATGGCCGGTGGAGGTCACCTCATGCAGACATACCTGCGCACTTTTTCAACGCTGTTTTTCCTGTTGGTGTTATTAGTCATCGGTTCGACAGTATGGGGGGCGGGCACCCAGGATGCCGTCCCAGCCACTGGCATGCTCCTGTGGCTGAAAGCCGATGCCCTGGCGAAAAACACCGGCGACCCGGTGACCGGCTGGACGGATGCCAGCGGCAATGGGCGCACCGCTGCCTTCACCCAGGTCAATGGGAAAGGCGTCCCGCCCACCTTCGCCGCCGGCGCCATGAACGGCAAACCGGCCGTGCGCTTTGCCGGCAACAGCCTGCTGCGCGTGAGCGCCTTACCGCTGGGGCCATTCACCATTGCCGCGGTGTTCACCACCACGGCCAATGGCGAGATGGTCTATGAACATAGCGACGGCACGCACTCGTATGCGGTGTGCCGGGATGGCTGCCTGCTGACCACCGGCATTGACAGCACTCTCTCGGTGAAGCGTAGCCGCGTGCGGGCGGACAAGGACATGACCGGCAAGACCGCCGGCGCCTGGGCCGCCCAGGGTGGACCGGTACTGGCCGTCACCACCTTCAACGGCACCGATGACAGCCTGCAGCTTTACCTCAATGGTGCCGCCCAGCCACTCAATCAAGCCGAAGTCAATGGCCTGAATTCCCACAACACGGTGACAGCCTTCTTCGATATCGGGGAACGCGCGTATTACGGAGACATGGCGTTCCACGGCGATCTCGCCGAAATGATCGTCTACGACCATGCCCTCTCCGCGCCGGAGCTCACACAGCTCCACAGTGCGTTGCAGCGCAAGTATCGCCTGTCCGGCAGCGCGCCCTCCATCCCCACCGACGGACTGCATCTCTGGCTCAAAGCCGATAGCCTGGCGCTGCCCGACGGCGCGCCGGTGACGACCTGGCCGGACAGCAGCGGCGTGGCGGGACATGATGCGCGGGCGATCACCGATGCTGCCGGCACCCAGTATACCATCCCCCACACCTTCAAACCGCCCACCTTCATCGCCAACGCGCAGAATGGACGGCCCGCCGTCAACTTCGACCTGGGACCGGACCACAGCATCGCCGCCGGGATCAAGGTGACCGGCCTCGCGATCGAGCCCAGCGCCACCTACTTCCTGGTAGCCAAACGCCACAGCAACTCCTGCAATGCCGCGAACCAGGCGCCGGTGATGTATGGCCGGTGTACGCAGGACAATGCACGCTTCAATCTCACCTTGACCGAGAGTGAACTGTTCTTCGAGGCCGGCAACAGCCCCTGGCACTCGCTTGGCGCTTATCAGCCCGATAGCTTCAACCGCATCATGCTGATCAACGATGCCTCGGACCCGAAAAACGCCGCCGGGGCGAAGTGCTACATGAACAACATTACCACACCCAGTGCCGCCGTGCTGCCGGCTATGGAAGCCCCCGGCTGCACTGGCTCTGAGGCCCCCGGCACGCTCTGGGTTGGCTTCGGCGGCTGGTGGAAGCCCGACTACCTCTACGACGGCGCCTTCCGCGGCGAGATCGCCGAATGCATCATCTATAACCGCCTCCTCACCAACGACGAACTGGCGCAGGTGGATCAATATCTGAAGCGCAAATACGGGCTGTAACCTGGCATCGGGCGGGGCTGCGGCCCGCCCGAGAAAAATACCACGCCCATCAGTGCCGGTCCCTCTGCCATCTGGTATAATCAATCACCGATCTGCTCAACGGAGTGACCGCCAATGCCGGAACAACCTGCCCCTTCCCCGAAGCCCCGCCGCCGCTGGTGGCTCTGGCTGCTCATCGCCGTGCTGGCGCTGGTGGGCTGGTGGTGGGTGCGGCGAACACGGACCATGGTGCTGGTGGCGCGGGTGCCACTGGGGCCACATACACACCCACTCAACCAGCCGGTGGAGGGGGGATTGTGGCCGGGACTGCTCACGGTGGATGATACACAGCGGAGCGCCCCCGGACATCCCGGCATTATCAGCATGGTCGACTGGAATGGTCAGACACACTGGTCGGTCCAGGTGAAGACAACGAACCTTTACCAGTTCCCCGATGTATATTGGTGGCGGGCTTATACTACCCTCTCGCCGGATGGCCGCCGATTGGCGATCATGATTCCGGATACCAACGGGAAGATGATACAGGTGCGACAATGGTGTGATGGCCGACCTGCAGGCGAAGCGCGTTTTTCGCTGTCGTCGCTGGGATGGGGGTGTCAATTCATCAAGATCACCGATGCCGGCCGTGTCTGGATCGCTTCCTGCCCGGGGAATACCTGCAAACTGCTGGCCATCGATGGTACCCATGTCGCTAACGGCACCTATACCCCTCCCCCCGGCCTGGCGTATAACGGATTCGACTTATCGGCTGATGGCGCCTCACTGCTGCTACAGCATCGGAACAACGCGGAAAATGTGGCGTTGCAGGTACAGGGGGAGCAGGTGATCTGTACTCTGCGCTATACTTCGTCCCCAGGAGATACCTTCCTCACCCCGCTAGCCGGCGGGTTTGCCGTGAGTAAATCCGGCGCGCTCTACCATGCCAACGGCCTGGTGCACGGGGCGGAGGGCTGGATCTGGTTGGAACGCGGCAATGGCCTGGGACCGGTGTTGCAAGGATGGAGAGGAAAGCGGCTCCGCCTCTATGATCCGCGCGGTCGGAATTGGGAGATCCCTGCACAAGCGTTGAGTTATTGGCAGTTGCATGGCTGTTGCTCGGTGGATGGCAATCATGTCTTGCTCATCGACAGCGCCATCCCGCGGCTCATCACGCGCGTCAGAGGGCGCTTGGGGCGCATTGCCTGGGCACGTCGCTGGGTCCCCGCCGTGAAACCGCACTACCAACTCGCCCGCTACGATCGTCCCGGCCACCTCGCCGCCTGCCTGCCGCTCGAGTACAGGACACCACCACCGGAAATGAACCTCAATCGCCGGATGCCGTACGCCTTCACCCTCAACAACCGCCGTTACCTGCTGAACGAGTATACCCTTTCTCCTGATGGCCAGTATGTCGGCCTGCTGGCAGAGCCGGAGGATGCGCCGGGGAAGCAGGAGTGGCTGATATTGCGATGAGCCAGTTCCGCCTGCGACCCAGTAAAACTTAACTCCTGATAAGTAAACTCAAAAAGCGTGGTATAATCAGTGTACCAATCAACCGGAGGAGTGCACTGATGGCCGCATATCTGCACACTATATTCTCCCGCGGGCACGTCCTCACCGTGCTCATCCCGCTGCTCATCCTGTCCGGCCTCCCCACGCATGGGGAGGATGATTGGGGAATTGCCAATCCGCAGTGGGGGTGGCATCAGGGCAACGAGGGGTTGGCCGTGGATGGCGCCTGTTATGGCATGGTGCGGGCGAAGGTGGAATTCCAGCGGCTGGGATTAGCCGGCAAGCGCTCCTTCACGGAGATGACCACACCAGAGTCGCGGCTCATCACGGATGCTGCCACCGGCAAGTCGATGAAGGTGGTGGATGGGAGCCAGCAGCTCTTCGTCGAGCAGTTTGCCGCGCTGGCGCAAAACTACGCGCTGCGCAATCGCGATTTCAACAAGGAGGTCTACTCGACCACGCACGACCCGGAGGCGGTGGACCGCAGCCTGGTAGCCCATGGCGTTAACGATGGCACGCCGCAGATCCTTATCCTCTCCAACCGGCAGGCGGTGGAGCACGACGCCAGCGACACAACCATCCCACCGGACCGGAAGGCGCACTTCCAGTCCCACGCGGTGCTCCTTGAGCACCGGGACGCATCCGAGACGGCCATCACCTATACCGTGTCGGACCCCAACCACCCCGGCGCGCCGCAAACCGTGACATATGACAAGGACACAGGGCAGTTTTCCGGGCTGGGCGGGTATGATACCGTGCAGCATGACACCAGCGAGCTGCCCGAACAGAACCGCCGTTGGCTGGATGCGCTGGTGCAAGGGGGCACGCGTCCGCAGCACGAGCGCTACCTGCCGGTGTGGCGCGGCAACCAGGATCAGCCGAAAAGTGAGGCGGATTACCTGAAGGAGCGCCAGAGCGGCAACAAACAACACCTGCTGGAGCCCCCGGCACCAAGCGAAGGGCTGAATAAGAAAATCTCCGCGTTGCAGCCGGAGAAGGTGGGGGGCGTGCGGCTCTATTTCGACCCCACCATCACCACGGATGAAACGCAGGCGCCCGCACGCTGGGGGATGGTGCATGAGCTGGTGGAGCAGCTCACGGCAGGCCGCACCAACTTCCTGGTGCAGACCGGCGGGCAGGCGGAGTTGACGGCGGTGCGCCTCAGCGCGGTGCTGCGCGATGCGGCGAACGAGGACGCCCCCACCCTCGGCGGGCTGACGCGCGTGCTGGGCTTCACCCGCAATCTGAAAACGGGGGAGATCTTCCTGCTGGGCCGGCAGGAGCCCGAGCGCCCGGCCATCCCGCTGGACGTCTTCACCATGGCATTGCGCACCATCTGGCAGCAAGGGCGCACGCCCGCTATCTCGCTGGACCCCAATCCGGATGACTTTTTCGGCCCGCAGCACGTCCGCACGGTCGATCTGCCAACGGAAGGCCGTGCCACCGCCTTCACGCGCACCATGCTGGAGGCGGACTATGCCATGAAGCGCATCATGCTGGGCGAGGAGCACCCGGACATCGATGGGTATCAGTCGTACTACGACTTGCTGGTGGCCCACCCGGAACTCCCGCGCGCGGAGTACGTGCGCTGGTGGCTCTACCCCAAGGAGACCAACGGGGCGGATGTCTATCAGATGACATCCGGCGACCTGGAAACCTGCTACTTCGAGTCAGATGTGATGCTGCTCACTGAAACGATGAAGCAGGCGCAACAGGTGCTGGTCGGCACCGGCACGAAGAATGCGCTGGCGGAATACAGCTCGCAACTCTTCACCGGCTATTACCCGCAGCTTGAAGCACGCTACCCCGTCTTCGCCGCACTGCACGGCCTCTTCGACGTGGCGAAACTGGCGGCGGTGCTGAAGCTGAAAGGTGTTCAGAATCCTCTACTCGAGGCGGCGGCGAAGCGTGAGCCGGCGGCGACGGCCATCCCGGATTCCTACCAGGGCATTGGCCCGAAGATCATCCCCGGCGGCGATGGCGAGACCTTCTGCTATATCGGCGGCGGGGTACAGGCGAAAGCCCGCCTCCACGCGGGGGATGTCATCCCGAAGAATCTTCTCTCGCCCTCCGCCATGCAGCCGCTGGCAAGTACCGAAGCAGATCAGGCGACACTGGACATCGACCTCCCCACCGCGTTATCCCTCGACCCGGCACAGGCCCGGCACGTCGACAGCGAGTTGGAGGCCAGTGCCGCTCTGGATGAACTGATGAGCGGCGACGCGGGGAAGGCGCTGGCGCATATCGACCAGGTGGTGACCGCCGCGCCGGATTCTGCGCGTGCGCGGTCGGTGCGCATCCTTGCGCTGATGGTGAACGGGCGGAATACCGAGGCGCTGCACGAGATCAACCTGCTCGTTGCCGCCGAGCCGGCGCTGCGGGGGCTGCGCGGGCGTGTTCGCCTCTATGCCGGCGACCAGGCCGGGGCACTGGCCGATGCCCGCGCCGCAATCGCCGCCTTCCCCGACAATCCGGATATCCTGGCCGGAGCGGTGTTTGTCCTCACCCAAACCGGCGAGTGGGCGGAGGCAGAGAAGCACCTGGCGCGGCTGGCTACATTGTCGCCGCTGGACCCCGATGTGGATGTCCTGCGGAGCGACTTGCGCCTGGCGCGCCGCTTGCCCCCGCAAACCGCCCGCGCCTTTTTCCAATCCCGCCTGGCCATCCCGCTCACCACGCTCCTCAAGCTGTCGCGCGTGCAGCAACTGGGCGAGCAGGGAGATGTGCAGCAAGGGCGCAAGATCGTCCAGGAGGTGCTCGCCGCCGCCGAGCAGCATCCCGCGCCGAAAGGCGACCCCCTGTATCTCGAAGAGCGCTGCTGGGTGCTGCTGGCAAATATCGCCGCCGTGCAGCGCGACCCGGCGGAGCAGCACCGCGGGTGGGAATACCTGAATCGCGTGGCGAAACGGCACCCGGACTGGGCGACGCCGCTGTTACTGCGCATCAACATGGACCTGCACCTGCCGCTGAAAGAAGCGATGCGGCTGTATACGCGCGCCCGTGCGCTGCCGAAGGGCACAGACCCCTTCCTGCTGGAAACCGCGGTCATGAAAGGGAGCGACCCGTTCGCCAACACCGGGTTCCGGCTGAGCATCCGTGCCGGCGCGATGATGATGGATGACCCGAGCCTGAACACCCCTGCCGCGCGCGCCTTCTTCGCGCAGGTGCTGGCCGCGATGCCGGACGGTCCGGCCAAGCATGTGCTGGCGATCAACGAATACATGGCCAACCAGCAGCGGAAGCTACATGGCAAGCCGCTCGACCCGGCGGAGGCCAAACGGGTACAGCAGAAGCTGCTCACCCCGCCGGTGCCGCCCCCACACCCGGATGCCGTCAATCTGTACGCGCTGGAGAATATCTACCTGCATGCCGTGGAGGAGGTGGTGGATGATGCCGGCGATCAGGCGCAGGTGGACCAATTATTCCCCGCCTTCCAGCACGCGCTCAACGTCGACTGGGATCTGCCTGACACGCTGGAGCAGGCGGCGAAAGTGAACCTGACGGCGCATACCCTCTACGCGAAAAGCCTGGCCTTGCGGTTGAAAAAGCAGCCGGAGGTTGCCAACGCGGTCAAAGGTACCACCGCCGGGGAGGTGACGCCCGAGGAGTTGCTGGCCACCCTCGACAAGACTGCGGATGCCGCAGTCGCGCGGTTGACAAACATCCCCGACTCCTCAAAGGCCCTTCTGCGCGCCATGCTCTGCACCCATTATGCCGAGATCCTTGCACCAGCGGACCCAGATGCCATGAAAGCCGGCGTGCTGAGCGACGAGGCAACCCACGTTCAGCGTCTCCCCGCACTCCCCGCCGGCCTGGTCGCCACCCGCACCGCCGCCCTCTGGCTCGACCAGGAAGCCGGCGAACTGCTCTCCCGCCACTACGACCCCCAGTCCGCCGCCGCCACCGCCATCAGCTTCCACCGCGCTGCCGGCAAGATGAAGCGTGTTTTTGGGATGAAGTTGGCCGGGGGGTGATGAAGATGAGCGCCAGCAGCAGTGCGCCATGCAGATATCCTTCCATTGCCATGACCTCCGCGCAGGTGAATAACGGCACTATACAACGGGGAGGCTGGTTTGGCAATAGCGATGAAACGGACCAAAAAGAAAACCCCGGAATCATCACCGGCTCAAGGCCGGGAGAGGATCGCCCGGGGACTGCATGTGTATCATACCAGATTTGAAGGAATACAACGTGATTCTATGATGATTGCTCCATTATTGTGCTCCTTGTTACCATATTCGGGCGGGGCTAGCGCCGACCTTCCAAACAAGAATCTCCACCCAACCGAATCTGCATTTCGTGACCAAGGAAGATTCTTGTTTGGAAGGATGGCGGTAGCCCCGCCCGAGATTCGCTCAATCCTCTCCTCGCCCATACTCCCGCCCAAACCCATAACGCAAATCGGTGCAGCCGTGCTGGTACAGCCAATCGGCGACGGCAGGGAGGCCGATGCTGGGGGCGGTGAAGTTGACATATTGCATGCCGATCATGAGATTTTCATGCCGGATACTGCCGTACTTGATGCTGTTCAGCTCGTGACCCGTTTTGGCCTTCTCCGGCGGGAGGGCGCCCATACGCGCGGCGATTTGTTTACGGAACGCGTCCGATTTAGCCTCGTATTCCTTCAGCCGCGCCGGGGCTTTCGCGCCTGGCGTATCCTCGTCCTCCTCTTCATCATAGTATTTCATCACGTCGGGATACTGCTTCGACAGCGCTTGCCGTTGCACCCACAGGGTGATAAGCGCATCATCGACCTTTCCCGGGCCTTCCGCGCGCAGGGCGGCCAGTTGCCGATCCTTTTCCGCCGTGACAGATGCCTGGATTTCGGCAGGGCAGTCGGTGCTCCTGTTTCGCAGGAATCACTCATCGGCAAGCCGAAATGATGACCCATGCGCTGGTACCTGCCTGATGGTAATCCGCTGCTGTGGAATGAGCTGCGCCGGCTGTTGCGTGGGGGACGGATGTATCTGTTCTTCCTCATCGAAGTGCTGGTGCTGGCCGGCGTTCTGGTGATTTCCGCCGGTATCCTGCCGGCACAGCATGATGCTCATGCATGGAGTGCGTGGGGTGAGCAGCTCTTTCTCACTATCATGGGATGGCAATTGGGATTGGTTATTCTGTTCAGTCCCTTATTATGTGCCGCCGCCGTCAGCGGCGAATGGGAACGCAACAGCATGGAAGCCCTGTGGCTCTCCCCGGTATCCACCCGCTCGCTGGTTGCCGGCAAATTACTCGGCACGGTGGGATACCTGGGGTTGATGCTGCTGGCCGGCATGCCGGTGCTGGGGCTCGTGGCTATTCTCGGTGGCATTCCACTCTGGTGGCTGCTGCTCGGGTATCTGCTCACACTGTCCGTTGGCGCCTTTTCCGCGGCCTGGGGGTTGCTCGCCTCCTGCAACTGCACGCGCACCAGCCACGCCGTGCTGCTCGCCTATGTGAATCTCGGCATTGTGCTCGCTTGTTCCCCGACGTTGGCAGTACCTGTGATGTTCGTCTACTGGGTAAGCGACAACATCGTTACTGCCTTGCCGGTCTCCTCTATCGTCTTCACCCTCATGATGGCTATCGGCACGTATGCCGTCGTGCTGTCGTGCGCCAATTCGCTCAACATCAAGTTCGATCACCTGCGGCTGCAGTGATCAGAGGCGGTTATTGGTGGGGAGGTTGGGGCAGTTCTCCTCTCGGATCGCGGTTGGCTGAGAGGTAAAACGGTATTCGACGAAAACGTCACTCTTATCGGGTTCCGGGGACAGATATCGAAACCGGTGCATTTTGCGCCTGGATCACGAAGAGCGTGCCGTCCCACTGCTCACTCTTCTTCCGCCAGCACCGGCAGGCTCACCGTGACCGTGGTGCCGAGGCCGGGGGTGCTGCGGAGGGAGATGTCGCCGCCGTGCAGGGTGACCAGGTTCTGAATGAGCGACAGCCCGGTACCTAGACCACCGTAACGGCGGGTGAGCCCGGATTCCCCCTGAACAAAAGGCAGGAAGGCCTCCGCGAGCTGCCCCTCGGACATGCCGATGCCGTGGTCGATCACCTCGATGCACAGACGCTGTTGCTGACGCCGGGTGGTGAGGGTGACGGTCGTGCCGGGGTCGCTGAATTTCACCGCATTCTCCAGCAGGTGGGCGAAAAGCTGCACCAGCTTTTCGCGGTCGCCGACCACGTTGTCGAGATCGTCCAGTTGGGCGGCCAGCGTGATCCCCTTCTCCCGTGCGAACGGCGTTACCTCCGCCAGCGCCTGCGCCAGCACCTCTCCCATCTCCAGCGGCTCACCTGAGAGCAGCAACTGCACGCTGGACAGCGAGGACAGGTCGAGCAGGTCGTTGATCATGCGCTGCAGTCGTGCCAGATTGCGCATGGCCACCTCGAGCGTATCGCGCTGGTCGGCGTTCAACGGTCCCCACATCTCCTGCTCCAGCAGCCCGAGATACCCCTGCATGATGGTGATCGGCGTGCGCAATTCATGCGAGACGTTGGAGAGGAAATCGCGCTTCGCCTGGGTGGCGGTCTGCAATTCTTCGCGCGCCTTGCGCTCCAGCGCCGTCACGCGCTCCAGTTTCTCCGCCATCTCCGCCTGCCGGACGTCACAGCGGGCATGCCCCTGGCGGATCGCCTCAAGCTCTCGCTCGAACTGCGATGTCATCTGCGCCAGGGGAACGGGGTGCCGCATGGTGACTGCACTATCACTGGCAGTGAACTCATCGCCTGCCACTGCATCGCTCTCGGCGTTCCGCTGCAGGTAGAGCCACACCGTTCGCGCATCATGCACCACCAACTTCGCATAGCCGAAGTTGCGTGCGGCGATGCTGGCGTAGGCGCCCAGCAGCAGGCGGGCGATATTCGGTGCCACTGGCATGCTCGACAGCATGGAAAAAGCAATGCATCCCTCTTCGACCTGCTCCGGATGGAACGGCACTTCCCAGAGGTTGTTCAGTTTTTCCACCAGGGCGAGATAGATTGTTACAGATAGCGGCCCTTGCCAATGCTCGTTCGCGCGATAATAACACTCGACGGATTGGCCCAGCGAGACGGCGACACGGCGCAAGTACTGTTGCGCCTGCGCGCCATCCGGCACGGCTTCGACCAATATCGCCAGATGCGCCGCCAGCGCCTGCAGCGGGACATCGCCTGTCGTCTCGAATTTTCTGGTTGTCGTCGTTTGCGCACTCATCAGTTAACCTGCTACAAGAAGCATAGCCTTCACCGTCCGGCAACAAACCTGCAATATTTCCCCACCGAAATGAGTTGTCCAAAGGTAGGCACAAGATTCCCCCGGCTTTTAAAGGGAACCGCCCGCCATTTGTCATTTACCGTTCCCCCGGTTATTCCGTATAATGCATAGGGATTAGTTAGCCGCCTTGTCCGATGCACGGGACATGGTGCAGGGTAGTAGGGGATGAAAATGTCAATGGGGTGATTCGCTCTCCTATAATCGTCCCTCACCCCCAGCCCCTCTCCCAGAGGTAGAGGGGAGTACACTATATTCGGTAGCGGGTACGTGTTGAGTCACCCCTGAAGTTTAGCCATTTTCAGACGCAGTAGTGCCCTGGTCTGACGGGGATTTCGCCTCTTCACCGTCTCTTTAGGCCCGCGTGGCCATCACCAGCGCTTCGGGGGTGATCCGCACCCCGTA
>Ga0272448_1000097_pt1 | contig 122966 bp, 125 predicted proteins | sample YNPCB0191_FD_202220 | JGI IMG/M metagenome (GOLD analysis project Ga0272448, IMG submission 202220) | Hot spring sediment microbial communities from Yellowstone National Park, WY, United States - YNP-CB-019-1 | ecosystem: Environmental > Aquatic > Thermal springs > Hot (42-90C) > Sediment... | reverse complement strand
ATCTAGCTCATTCAGCCTTTCCTTTTTCCTAAGCGTTGCTTGAACCTCTTGATCATCCATTGACCTCACTAATAACCAATTCTAACAAGTTATTTATAAGTTTGAGACGACTAAGCAAACATGAGAGTTCAACATCATACGCACTATTTGCCAACTCTTCCCAAAACCAAAAACTAAGAAAAGCCCTATTAAGACGATATGACCACTTTCAGATTAGCAACATCTTAAAAGCGACTTCTTTTAGTTGCTGTTAACAGAAAAAAGCAAGCTTTTTAATGTTCAAAAATAGAAAAAGAGGGGATTCGCGGGAGAAATCGACAACGTCTAATAGATTTGACCGGACTATACTACCGGAGCTTTCCGCTAATAGAATACGGCTTTGTTGTTTAAATTTTTGGTGTGTTAAAATATGGGTTTGAGTGTAGAAAAAACTGAAGGGGTGTTTATTCTTCGCTTTCGGTTTCGCCGCCTTTTGGTGGCTTTTCTTCTTTTGGTTTTGTTGCCGCTATTACGTCGTCTATGCGTAGTATCATTGAAGCAGATTCCGCGGCGGATTTGACTGCTTGTTCTTTAACCACTAGCGGTTCGACTACGCCGTTGTTGTAGGTGTTTTCTGTTTTGCCTGTGAAAACGTTTACGCCCATGTGTTTGCCGTCTGTTTTTTCATGCGCAGACCTTAACTCCACGATTATGTCTATGGGTTCTAACCCAGCGTTTTCGGCTAGTGTGCGCGGTATTACTTCTATGGCGTCTGCGAAGGCTTCTATTGCGAGTTGTTCGCGTCCGCCCACTTTTGTTGCATAGTTTCGGAGTTCTTTGGCTATTTCGATTTCGACTGCGCCTCCGCCTGCGACGATTTTGTTGTTCTCTATCACGTCTGACACGACTGATAACGCGTCTGTCATGGCGCGTTCTGCCTCGTCAACCATCCTTTCCAGTCCCGCACGGATTAGCACAGCTACGGAGCGTGGATCTTTGCATTTTTCCACGAAAATCATTTTGTCTTCGCCTATTTTGCGTTCTTCAACCACGCCAGCATCGCCCAAGTCTTGTTCAGTTAGGTCAGCCAAGTCTGTGATTATGCGTCCGCCTGTTGCGCGTGAGAGTTTTTCCATGTCTGACTGTTTTACGCGGCGTGCTGCGAGTATTCCTTCTTTCGCTAGGAAATGCTGTGCCATATCGTCTATGCCTTTTTGGCAGAACACGACGTTTGCGCCTGAGGCTTTAATTTTGTCAACCATTTCTTTGAGCATTTTTGTTTCTTGGTCGAGGAAGGCTTTCATTTGGTTGGGGTCTCGTATGCGTATTTCGGCGCTGAATTCTGTTTTTTCAATTTCCAATGGGCAGTCTAAAAGTGCGATTTTGGCGTTTTCGATTTTTTTGGGCATGCCAGTGTGGACGACTTCTTTGTCGACTATTAAGCCTTGGACTAGTTGTGATTCAAGTAGGCTTTTGCCTGTTTTTTTGATTATTTGGATATTGTCTATGTCGGCTACCATGCGGTCTCCACGTTTTTCTGCTATTTGTTTGACTGCGTCTATTGCGATTTCTGCGAGGTGTTCACGGGCTGTGCCTACTGCTTTGCTTGCCATTGAGGTTAACGCGACTTTTTTCATTGTTTGGTGGTCTTCGATGTCTACTGGCGTGGCAATTTTGTTCATGATATCTATTGCTTTGTTTGCTGCTTTGCGGTAGCCGCTTACGAGTATTGTTGGGTGGATGTTTTGGTCAAGTAGTTCTTCTGCTTTTTTGAGGAGTTCGCCGGCTAATACTACGGCGGTTGTTGTTCCGTCGCCTACCATGTCGTCTTGTGTTTTGGCGATTTCCACCATCATTTTGGCTGCTGGGTGTTCGACTTCTATTTCGTTTAGTATGGCTGCGCCGTCGTTGGTTATTGTTATGTCGCCTAGGCTGTCGATGAGCATTTTATCCATGCCGCGTGGTCCGAGTGTTGTTTTGAGTACTTCGCCGATTACGCGGGCTGCCATTATGTTGTTTCTTTGGGCTTCGCGTCCGCGGGTTCTTGATGTGCCTTCTTTTAGTATGAGGACGGGTTGTCCAGATGCTGTTGTTGTTAAATATGCCATTTTCATTTCACCTTTTATTGTTAGAATGTTAGTTTTTTTACCAATTCGGAATAAGCAAAAGGCACAAAAATATAAACTTTTACTTTGGTTTGTTGCGATTGTATAATTGAATGCATAAGGGTTAAAATTGTGACTTGGCTTTTCTTTTTTTGGTGAGTATTGCAGTGCGGGTTTCGGTGCGGTTCTTTACTAGCCTACGGGAGTTGACTGGCAAGCGAGAGGAAACTTTGGAGTTTTCTGGCAAAGAACGGGTTACTGTTGGTTTGGTTTTGGAAAGGCTTGGCAAGCGTTATGGGAAAGATTTTGTTGATTATGTCTTTGACCAGAAGACAGGCGAAGTGAAGGGTTTCTTGCAGTTTCTTGTTAATGGAAGAAGTGCGTCAACGCTTAGTGGTTTGGACACGCCTCTTAGGGATGGGGATGTTTTAGCGATTATTCCGCCTGTAGGCGGCGGTTAGCGGTTATGGGTAAATGTCGGATTTGCGGTATTGAAGCCGCTAAGGTTTCGAATAAGCTGGGTGTTTGTTTAAGGTGTATTAAGGAAAAGCCGGAGAAGGCGCTTGAGATAACGCGTAGTGTTCATGTGAAGAGTCGTGCCGTTTTTGGTTTGCCTGCAGAACCGCCGAGGGATGTAAGTGGTTTGGCTTGTGGAGTATGCGCGAACGAGTGCGTGATTGGTGTGGGTAAGTGTGGCTTTTGTGGGCTTGTGTGGAATGTGGATGGGCGTTTGGAGCGTTTTGGCGGCACGGCAGAGCGGGGCGTTTTGGAGTGGTATTATGATGGTTTGCCGACGAATTGTGTTAGTTGGTGGTTTTGTCCGGGCTGCACGGGTGCGGGTTATCCGCGTTATGCGATTAAGCCTTCTGCTGAGTTTGGTTATGCGAATTTGGCGGTGTTTTATGGCGCTTGCAGTTACGATTGCCTGTTTTGCCAAAACTGGCATTATCGGCGTTTGTCGGTTAAGCATGAGCCTGTTTTGAGCGCTGAGGATTTAGCGGCTAAGGTGGATGCGCATGTTTCGTGTATTTGCTATTTTGGTGGTGACCCTTCGCCGCAGATGCCGCACAGTCTTGAGACTTCGCGTATTGCGTTGGAAAGAGCGAAAGCGGAGAAGCGTATTTTGCGGGTTTGTTGGGAGACGAATGGTTACATGAATCCTCGATTGGCTGAGAAGGCTGCGGAGATTGCGTTGGAGAGTGGTGGTAACATTAAGTTTGATTTGAAGTGTTGGAATGAAGCGCTGAATATTGCGTTGTGTGGTGTTTCGAATAAGCCTACACTGGATAGTTTTCGGATGATTGGAGAAAAATACTATGCACAGCGTAGGGAGTTGCCGGTGCTTGGGGCGAGTACGCTTCTTATTCCGGGCTACGTGGATGCGGAAGAGGTTGAGGGCATTGCCAAGTTCATAAGTGAAATAGACACGGGTATTCCGTATACGCTTTTGGCGTTTTATCCATGCTACGTGATGGATGATTTGCCGACTACGAGTAGGAAGCAGGCTTTAGAATGTCAAAAGGCAGCAGAGAAGTATTTAGAAAACACGAGGATAGGAAACGTTCATTTGCTTTCGTAAGTTAAGCCTTTTATATCAAGTTAACCATTTATTTTCCGTGGTACTATGGGTTATGTGCGAATTCGTGGGGTTATTGCTAATCCGTTAGATCGTAACTTAAGGGATGAGTTGGAGTTTATTGTTGATGCTGGTGCAATTTATACTGTAATCCCTCAAGACGTTGCTGAAAAATTACAGCTGAAAGTGGTGGATAAGAGGAAGTTTAAGATTGCGAGTGGAGAAGTTGTTGAGCACCCTGTTTCTGAAGCTTACATAATAGTTGAAGGGAAAGGAGTAACGTCGCTGGTTGCCATAGCACCGGAGAAAACGCCCATACTGTTAGGAGTGACAACCTTGGAATTGTTGGGCGTGCAAGTAGACCCAGTCACGGGAAAATTGATTCCCTTAGAACTTATGATTCTTTAAGAATAATATCTATTTTATAGTTAAGTTGCAGAGTGGATTTCAGTTGGTTAGAAAGGAGAAAATCGGCGATAAGATTCTTTTTCTGTGTGAAATGTGCGGTTTAGGTTATTTGGATGAGGAGACTGCTCGTAAATGCGAAGAATGGTGTAAGAAAACTGGAACGTGCTCTGTTGAGGTTACCAAAAAAGCAGTGTACTTTCCAAATCCATTCAAGAAATACAAATGAGCATATAATTTTGCCTCTATTGATTTTATTTAACATGGATAATTAAAGGCAACACAAAAACACCTGAGTCACATAAGAAAGAGGAATACGCATGGTTAGTGTAGGAAAATTCTACTTTTTTTACCAATATACGTAAAAAGTATTTTTACGTAATGTTTATATGTGGACGACGCTAAAAACATCAGTGAGATTGAAATGAGCGAGAAAGACATCTATAAAGAATTACTCGTCGATAAAACAAAACGAGTTGAGAATTTAGTAAGGAAGGCAAAAGACCTTTTAGGAATAGACAAAGATTCTGGAGACACCCTAATTATGATATCAAGAGCAAAGCTTACTGATAGAGAAATAATCGGGCTTCATTTGATTGGAAGATTTTTTGCAAGCGAATTGGGATTAGTAAGCAGCCCTAATTCAACAGTGGAAGAGTTGTCAAAGAGAACAGGTATCAGTGAAAGTGTGGTCTCAGCTAGGTTGCATGACTTAAAAGTTGAGGGTTATGTGAGGTCACCTAAACGTGGCGAACACGAGATAGTTTTTCCAAGAATAGATGAGTTCTTAGATTTCGTAAGGCAAAAAGCAGGTATTCCATAAAGAAGGGGTTTCATTGAAGTTTAAGCCGTATTCTTATCGAGTAGTGATTAAAGTTCTTAGCAAACTTGGTTTTATAGTTATCAGGCAAAGAGGTAGCCATATTGTGTTAAAAGGTTTCTATAAAGAAAAAAAGAGAACTGTTGTTGTTCCTAAGCATAAAGAAATAGCAATTGGCACTCTTAAAGGGATTCTATTTCAAGCTGGACTTACAATTGAAGAATTCAGCAGATTAACCGAAAAAGCCTAAACTTTTATTTCGATAACCATTGTGGCGACTGGTTCACCTTTTAAGGCTCTTTCCTTCTCCCAGTCTTCGGCATTCTCAAACCAAAGTTCAAAAGCTTCTTGAAAATTCTTCAAGGCTTCGTCAACGCTTTTTCCTTGGCTAGCAACTCCAGTCACTGGATCCATAGCCACATACCATTTTCCGTCTCTATGAATTGTCACACTAACTTTCAACTTCAGTTCCTCTAAAACTATGAATGAAAAAAGAATCTTATTAACTTTAACGCGGTCCGCTTCGAAGAGCATCGATTTTTTTAGCAATGTTTGTCTTTTAACTGAAGTTTGGTTGTCATTTGAAGTTGATGTTTTTCTTGATTTTTTTGATTGTGGCTGTTAAGAGTTTCACGGCGTTGACGACATCGTTAACGTCCAAGATCTCATATGAATGTGCATATCTTGTCGGGATTGATATTACGCCGCTTGGAACTCCTTCTCTTGTCAAATGAATCGCAGCAGCATCCGTAGAACCTCTTGGCAAAACCTCCATTTGATACGGAATCTTCTCCTCCTCAGCCGTCGAAACCAAAAGCTCCCTCACTTTAGGGTGAGAAATCAAACCCAAACCACCACCAGCCTCATCCATAACCTTAATGGCTGGACCCGCACCAATCTTCGTAACTTGGTCCTTCTCAGCGACGCCCGGAATGTCCCCCGCAAGCGTTATGTCAACGGCAATAGCCATGTTAGGCGCTATTCTATAGGCTGCAACTTGCGCTCCACGACAACCAACCTCTTCCTGCACGTCCGCTACGCCATAAACATTCGCCTCAACCTTCTCCTTCGCAAGTTTCTTCATAGTCTCAATAATCACACAAACGCCCACACGGTCATCAAACGCCTTACTCGCAAGAATATTTCCAGAACCCAAAACCTTAAACGGGCGTTCAAACGTAACCGAATCCCCTATTCGCACGCCCAACTTCTCCGCCTCAGCTTTGTTCTTGGCGCCTACGTCAATAAAAAACGCCTTCAAATCAGGAATTTTGTTGGCTTCCTCAGGCGTTTCGGAAGGCTTACAGTTAATCAAACCACTGACCGGACCCTTTTTACCGTGAACCACTACGGGCTGAGAAAACAAAACTCGCGGAGAAATCCCGCCAACCTTTTCGAAAAACAGAAAACCCTTATCATCAATGTGCTTAACAATTAGCCCAATCTCATCCATGTGCCCCGCAAGCATAACCTTCGGAGCATCCTTAACAGAAGCCTTCTTAAGCGATATCACGTTTCCAAAATTATCCGTCTCAACCGAATCTGCATACTTTTCAAGCTCATGATAAATAATCTTTCCAACACCCATCTCATACCCAGAAACTCCATGCGCTTCGGTCAAGCGTTCCAGAAGACTCTTAATTTCCTTCTCCAAACCAGTTTCACCTTACATGTCAAGAGCTTTGCACTATGCAGTCCACAAATAAAAAACTTTTCCACATTTTACCAAATCTGCACGAGCTAATCCCATCTACATGCAAAAATTAAGGGATAAGTCTGCGTAACTTTTCAGACGCAACAATAGTTCTGTTACTTCTGAAACACATTAAACTCCTAATACCGCCCTTAAATCCCACTAACACCCTAAAACTTTCTCGTACAAACAAGAACGGAGGGACAACCCACACTAAACTCCTAACCACAAATTCAACCTATAAATAAGGGGGCTATAACTTTCCACGAGAGCCTACTCATCTACTATGCAGCCCAAAAAGGCATCTTCTTCCTCATCAACGCAACATACTCATTCAACGCTTCCTGCTCATCCACACCAAGCCTATCCACAAACTTCGACAACAACACCTTCACATCCGCCTCAGGCACCTTCACAAACAACACGTCCCTCTCAAACACATGCCTCCCAACCATCGGCTTATCCATCGAAATCGCCACCTGCATCCCAGCCTTCGCCTCAGACAACGCCTCACCTTTCTCCTGAATCTGCTGAATCTCACCTATTTCCTCACCATCCTCAGCACGCACCAACGCAATCCTCGGCTTAATCCTTCCAGCCAACACCTCAACACCAAAAATCGCCGGCTTAGCCCTACGAAACACATAACCCTCCAAAACCCGAATCTTCCCAGGCTTAACCAAACGCTCAAATTCCACCTCAAACTTCGCTTCCCGCTGCCCCCTAAGCCAAACCAAATAATTATCCACCAAATGATAAATAATCTTCTCTCGAAAAACCTGAACACCCCTAATCTCCGCCTCTTCCTCAGCATCCGGCAAAACACGAACATTAAAAGCCAAAACAGCCCCATACAAAGGCTCATGCTCCTTTACAACCGCCGCTTCAGTAACATCACGCTTACTAACATCACCAACATCCGCAAGCCTAATCGGCACACCATTACGCTTCAAATAATCAGCAATCGCCTCCAAACTCCCCAAAGTATCCGCCTTCAAAACAACCCCATCCACACCCGTCGCAATACGAATCCGCTCAACCTCCTCACCAACCAACCGCACAAACTTACCCACCGATTCGCCATCACCAACCGCATACAAAGGCGCACCCGCCAAAGCCCCCTCCAAACCCGGCGCAACAATCTTCACCCCAGCCGCAGCCGAAACCACGTCCACACTTGAAAAACGATCACGCGGATCACGAATCTCATCCAAAGGCTTCGGAACCAAAATCGCACGAACACGCGTCACAATAGGCTTCTCACGCCCACCAACAACCACAACATCATCCCGCCGCAAAACACCATCATAAACAATCGTGTTCAACGTCAAACCCAAACCAGGCTCCTCCTTAACCTCCAAAACCGTTCCTTTCGCTGGACCCTCAGTCGTCTGCAACCGCTTCTGCAAATACTGCTGCGTCAAACCAACCAAAACCATAAGCAACTCAGTAATACCCTCACCCGTTTTAGCACTAACAGGCACAACCGCCACAGTCTTCGTAAAATCCTTAATCCGATCAAACCTGTCAGCCCTAAAACCCAAACGCGAAAAACCCCCAATAATCTCATAAACCCTATTATCCAAATCCTCCCGCACATACCGATCCTGCGCCTGATAAGAACGCAAAAACGGCGTATCCTCCAACGCATTCCAACCCGGAACACGGTCAATCTTATTCGCAGCCACCAAAAACGGCACCTTCCGCGCCTTCAAAATATCCACACACTCATACGTCTGCGCCTCAAACCCACGCAAAACATCAATCACCAAAATCGCAATATCCGCAACGCTTCCACCACGCTTACGCAAATTAGTAAAAGCCTCATGACCCGGCGTGTCAATAATCAGCAAACCAGGAATCTCAACCTCACCCTTAACCATCGACAACAAAGGACCAACCAACTGCTTCAACGTGTCAACCGGGAAAAAACTTGCACCAATATGCTGCGTAATTCCGCCAACCTCACGTGCTTGCACACTCGTTTTGCGAATCTTATCCAAAAGCAGAGTCTTACCAGTATCCACATGCCCAAGAACGCAAACAATCGGCTGACGAATCGGCATCTTAACACATCACCTACAAGCCCTTACAAACACGCACTCCAAAACTAATAAATCATTACCCTAATAAACACTAACCAAAAGGTGAAAACACCCATGCCATACTGTTCAAAATGCGGAGCCAAACTAAAAGAAGACGACAAATACTGCTACAAATGCGGAACACCCGCAACAAAAATAGTCAAAGAAGAATTCACAATATCCGCCGACAACCTAATCGAAAAAGTCAAAGAACTACTCCACGAAGGAAACATCACCAGAATAATCATAAAAGATGAAAAAGACAAAATCATGCTTGAAATCCCCGCCACAGTAGGCGTAATTGGCGCTGTCCTTGCGCCGTGGCTTGCCGCATTAGGCGTAATAGCCGCGTTAGCAACAAACTGCAAAATAGTGGTCGAAAGAAGAGAGTAACCCACGCGATGCAACGATTACTGTTCTGTTTTTGCAGTAACCAAAATAATTCCTACCACTATCGGTAAGATGCTGAGAAATCCGAAAAATCCCGTAAATGCTCCCAAAGTGTCGATGCTTGTAAACGTGTAATACGTTGCTATAGCGCCAATAATAACAAGTATAAATCCAAAGAATTTTTCGGCAAGCGTTAATCCGAAACCGCCTTCTTCACTGCTCATGCCAAGTTCTCCCTGCAAAGTGTTTTCTATAGAAATAACCGTCCAAGATTTAAAGCATTTCCTCCTCTAATACTATGCACGTTTCTTCCGATACTTGTAATAGTAAACAGTCCCGCCTATCACTAAAGCAATTATCGCAATTATCAACAGAAGCCAGTTTAATGGAAAACCAGAAACCGCACCAGCACCACCGCCTTCCACCTTAACAGTATAAGTATTTTCTTGCGTCGCTGCAAAATTCCCAACATTATCATAACATTCAACAAAGAATACGACCGTAACATTTTCCTCTTGCCCAGGAATCGCACCAGTCCAATTACTACTCTGCAAGGTCATAGCCAAACTGTTCCATTCGCCTTCGCCAATTTTGAACCACAAAGTGACATTTTGAATTCCGCTTCCTTCTTCAAACACTTCTACAGAAACATTAACTTGTTCATCAGCTATGGGCTCCAATGGGCTCCAAACAAGATTGCTAATCAACGGCGCCGTGTTGTCCACAGTAACTGATACGCTGGTTTCAGCTTCGTTTCCTGCCTTGTCACGCGCCGACAAAACAATCGTGTAGGTGCCATCATCATAGTATGTCGTTTCCCAAATGTAAGTTTGGCTTCCACCAGCATTCCAAACATGAACAGATTCGTCAATCTTAAGCTTCATCTCTTCAAAGTTGACGTCTTCAGCACTAATCTCAACAATAACCATGCCCTTAACATAGCTTCCGTTCAACGGCCATGCAATTTCCACCGTTGGAGCTGTGTTATCCACAGTTATTGTGCATTCTGTTTCGACAATATTTCCAGCTTGGTCATGTGCTTCAAGATTTAATGTGTAGATGCCGTCAAGTAGCGTTGTGGTGTTCCATAAATAGGTATAATATCCCACTTCACTCCACGACGTTAAGACTGTTCCATTAACCGTTAAGTTTGCTCCTGCAAAATTGTCATCGTAAACGTAAACTTCGACGCTAACAATTCCTGTTAAATAGCTTCCACAAGTTGGAGCGTCAATTCTGGCAACCGGCAAGAATCGGTCTTGTACGGAGTAAGAGTAAACATCCATAGCCATCCAGTTTCCAGCATTATCAAACGCGTAGACTCGGTATTGAACAAATGTTCCGTAGGGAAATTCTGGAATCGTCGCAATGTATAATCCCTCTTGAACGCTCATTGTAGTGTTCATCCAACCTGTTCCATTGTTATAAGTTAGAATTACTTCCTTGACACCGCTGGCAAATTGCGGCTCGGTAGCGTTTACGGAAACTAAAACGGTTTCATTGTAGTTTGGTTCTGCTGGTACTCGTTCAATGTATGTTATAGCTGGTGGATGAAAATCTCCCACTTTATACGAGTAGGTTGATGACACGGCAACATTTCCGGCTTTATCCCATGCATAAACGAGGAAGGTAACATTCACATTGTATGGTTGAGGAGGAATCTCTGTTTCGTAGAATCCCCCAGTTTTGTCCATTGTCAGATTAACATTTTCGCCTAAATCTGTTGAATAGTTTAAGGTCACGTTAGCAACTCCGCTTTTTGAATCAGTAACATACGCCACAACGGCTACGTAATCGTCATATTCAGGTGCGCTTGGATAATAGAAAATTCCATGAATCACTGGAGGCGTCAAATCATGCTGAGGGCAACAACATCCTTTAATGAGTTTAATGATTTCCTCGATTAAATTAAGCAGGTACTCTTTCCATGGGCTGGTAATCCATTTGGTAACCACATTTTCAAGGTCATTTCTTAACTTGTTTACTGCGCCATCATAAGCTCCTGCTTCAATCTGATTTATGATAGCGTTAATTTTATTGCAGAGAGTATTCTTTTCCATATCTGTTTGCCTAGGGTTTTCAAACGCTTCATTAGGCAATATTGAAACGTTGCTACAGAGTTGTTGCAGTGATGAAATAACAGATTGGCTTTGGCTGCGGTTTCGTCTTCCTGAAGCGTTTGTAACTAGCATTGGAGAGATGATGACAAGTAGTAAAATAATGTTAAGACTAGCGACTAAGAATTTTCGCATTTCTCCTTTCTCCCAGATGCTAACTCTGATTCTTGTATAAAAAGGGTTGTTTCGAAATGGTAATATGCGATTTGCGTGTTATTTTGTTTCTTCAAGTTTCGCCGGCAAGTATTCATCCACAATGTATGTTAAGCCATACCTGCTGAAAGCCTCTTGTTCCGCCTTTCGTTTGATTTTCATGAATGTTTTGATTTCTCTTTGCCAAAGTGGGTCTTTATAGCGTGGGTCTTTCTGTAGCTCGTAGAGTCTCTTCATGTCCACGTCATCTAATGGGTCTGTTGGCAATTTGTAATTCACTATGTCTGTTGCCCACACGCCACTCCATTTTGCATCTGGCGTGTTTAGTTCTCTGAGATGTGCAGCGTTTGCTGAGCCTGAAATTATCACCATTGCTATGTGCATTCCCCATGGGTCGCCATCCGTGAAAACGTAAACCGGAAGGTTTAGTTCTCCATTAAGCCTTCTAATAAAATGTCTTGTTGCTCTCGGGGCTTGCCCAGCTGTTAAAACGAGTAGTGCGTTGAATTTTTTGTGCACATTCTCTTCTATGAAGCGTGTGAACAAACCGCCTTTCTCTATGGCTATGACCTTGTCAGCGGATGTTTTGACGAATTCAGATGAAGTTAAGGCTGGTCCAATGAGAACGCCATCAGGGTGTGAGGTTAGGTTTAGTGTTCTCCCCTCATAGCCTGGCACAGTGTATTCTATTGTTAAGTCGCCGAAGACCGCTGAGCGTTCTTCTGGAAAAATGTTGAAGTCTTCTCTGGATAAGCCTAGGACTGTTTCCAAATCTGTTATTATATTGTTTGATTCTTGTTGGTCTGTGAAAGTCATCTCGTACGCTTGTGCGGAATAGTAAACATCTCTTAAGGTTGATGTTTTTCGTTGTGAAGTTAATTCATGAGAAAATGTTGCAGCCCAAGTGAGCTGAGTGAAAGGTTTAAGGTGGCGGATGTTGCGGGCGCTTCTGCGAACCTTTCGGTCGCCTAAGATGAATTGTCTAACCTGGGGGTCGTAATAGATGTTTTCTGTTGATCGACTTGGCATTTCTATCGAGGGAAAATAACCGTTGTCAAGCTGGTCGTAAATTTTGAGCCCTAGACTTTCCAAACTTGCTAAAACTTCTTTTCTTTTTTCTATCATGCTAACTTTATGTTTCTTCTGTTCCAAACTTTTTCACACTCTTCAGAAGTTTTTCTATATCTGGGAGTTTTTCTTTTCCGGCGAGTTTTGCTGAGAATTGGGCTATTTTTGGCAGGTATTTGCTGAAAACGCCAAGGCGTTTCTTTTCTCTGTCAACATGCTCTATTCTTGTCAGGAAATGTTGGATTTGGCGGGCGACTTCTCTGAGTCCATTAGCGATTTCTCTTCTAACTTCTGGACGGTCGGCGATGAATTCTTTTCCGACGGTTTTGTATGGAACTTTTGTGCTGCAGATGTGCACTAAAATTGCAATTGGCATTTCTGGTGTGACCTTGTATCGTCGCCAGTTCATTGCGTTTATGACCTTGACCGAGACGTCGCTTGCTTCGTCATAAAGTAGTGGGATTCTGTTTGCAAACCGGTAGATTATGAAGACTCCTTTCTTTGGGATTTCTCCTCCATATGCGATGCCGACTTCAATTATGAAAGGATGACCTGCGTATGTGGATGGTTTACGTTGATGAACAGCTACAAACTCTGGTTTTAACTCTTTTATTATTCCTGCTTTTAATAGTTCTTCACCTAAAGGAGACAAGCAACTGGCGTCAGGCGGCAAGAAATCCTTGAATTTTTTGAGCATGTGCATTAATCTGACAATTTCTTCATGCGAGAGTTTCTTTGGATTTTTAGACGGGCTTATGTTGCTGAATTCCAGAAACTTTTGGGCTGTGATTTCTCCGACTCTGTGGAAGTGGTTTTTCAGAAATTCCAGCATGTTCTTATAGGGCGTGACTTGGATTAGCCGCTGAAGAAGCTCCACGTCTACGCCGTAAGGGTGTGGTAATGTTTCTTTTGGTGGCTCGGGCATCTCTTTGGTTACTCTAGTGAATCTATATAGTCTGCCTTTTGGGTCAACGAAAGTTAAGTTTGCATATGGGTTAACCATGGCTGTCTGTTTGAAGTAATCCAAGATTTTGGGCATAGCCCTTAAGTAGTCGCCTTCCAAGCAGAATTCGACTATTGTCCCTCTCCATTGTTCCTTGTTTATGAGCACTTTTCGGTCGAGTATGATTGGGCGGTTTCGTTGGATGTCAATCATGAGTTTATAGCTGTAGATTTTTGACATTCCGCCGGTGCTTGAGATTATTGTGGCTGGCTGGTGAGTGGTGATTTGTCCGTATAGAATTGCCATTTTTCCGCCTAGACCAAATGTTCCTCTTTGCTGTTTGAGTTTGTATTTTGAGCCGAAAAGCACTTGTCCGAAGGCTGATGGTATGTGTCTTGGCGGGACACCTATGCCGTTGTCTTCCACTCTTAGCTTGTAAATTTGGGTTTCTTTGCTGGCTTCTCCTTCGTATGAAAGTCGAACGTAGATGTCTGGTGGAATTTTTAGGCTTTCTGCAGCATCTAAAGAGTTTTCAACAAGCTCTCTTATTGCTGCGAAAATGGCTCTTGACGGATTTGTGAAGCCGGCAATGTCGCGGTTGCGGTAGAAAAAGTCTGAAGCGCTTATTTCTTCAAAGGTTATCTGAGCCACTTTAAGCTTCCACCAGCCTCTCTCCCGAAAGGTAACACCCTACGATATGCTTTGCTCATTCTTTAATTTAACTGCAATTTTCAGCGTAAATAATTCATTTTCTGAAAGGAAATGGCAACAACTCTTTAATACTCTTTACTTCAACAGTTTCAAACAAGATTCTACCATTTTTTGCTTTTGCCATGAGGATTTTAATTTTGGGGTTTTCTGCGAAGTCATAGATATACTGTAAGCATGCTCCACATGGTTTGGGTTCTTTATTTGTATCTGCATTCATAATGAGGGCTACCATTTTGATTTTGCGATTTCCATGTAAGATTGCATGGTTTATCGCGCATCTTTCTGCGCATATGCCAAGTCCAGAAACCCAACTTTCCACGTTACAGCCGCCATAGGTTTTTCCGTCTTCTGCGAGGACGGCGGCGCCAACTTTGAAACCCCAAAGAACATACGCGTTATCCATAGTTTTTAAAGCGGTATTCAGCAATTCGTTTTCTTTTTTATTCGTCTTAGCCATGGTAATCCCTTGATGGGTCATTTTCGTAGTTCACGTACGTAATAGTACTCTCCAATTTGTTTTTGAAACTTATCCAGCTTTGAGTCTTCCTTGTTAACTCTTGGTCTTTTCGTAGTTGGGTCTCTTCGGAAAGTGACTTTCATATCCTTCAAAAACATGTTCATTCCGTCTCTCAGGCTTGTTGGCGGATTCGCAGTTCCCTTAACTCCAGGTTCTCCAGTGAAAACCATCAGTCGGTCCGCTATGAAGTCTTGGGCAACTACATCATGCTCGACGACGAAGGCTGTTACGTTGTTAGTTTCTATGACTCTTCTGATGGCTCGCGCCATATTCAACCGTTCTTCAACATCCAAGTAAGCGCTTGGCTCGTCAAGTAGGTACAGTTGGGCTTTGCGTGAGAGACAAGCGGCAATGGCGATTTTTTGCAGTTCGCCGCCGCTGAGTTCGATTAGATTTCTGTCTAAGAGAGGTTCTATCTTTAGAGGGTGGAAAATTTCTGTTTTGTACCAGCTTGAAGTGAAGTTTTCTTTGGCAACGCTTTTCAAGAGTTCTTGAACCGTGCCTTCGTATTCAGCGGAAATGTATTGAGGCTTGTAGCTTACTTCTAACTCTCCAAATCTGACTCCGCCATCAGCTTCTTCGATTCCAGCTAGGATTTTAACAAAGGTCGTTTTTCCAATACCGTTTGGTCCGAGAATTCCGATGATTTCGCCTTTTTTTATTTCTCCCGGGCTTGCGACAAGCTTAAACTCTTCATATGTTTTCTCAATTTTTCCCCATTTCAGTTGTGTTTCTCCAATATCAAAGCTTGTTCGTGGAGGTTTTTCATGAAATATTATGGCTTCTTTTCTGAATCTAACGTTCTCGTCTGGAATGTATCCTTCTAAGTAAATGTTTATTCCGGTTCTCACGCCGTGAACATTGGAAACTACGCCGTAGACGCCTGGTTCTCCGTAAAAAATGCAGATTTGGTCTGACAAGTAGTCTATTATTGCTAGGTCGTGTTCAGCTACAATAACTGTTTTTTCCTCATCTTTTAGACTTCTTATTGCCCTAGCCACTTCCAACCTTTGTTTCACGTCTAAATAGCTTGATGGTTCGTCGAAAAGATACACGTCAGCTTCGCGGCATATTGCGGCAGCCACGGCTACACGTTGTAGTTCGCCTCCGCTTAAAACATCTAATGGGCGGTTCCAGAGCTGTTTTAGTTCAAGTTGTTCAGAGATTTTCTCAAGTTTCTTTCTTTCGTTTACTTTTTCGAGTAGTTCTCCAACTTTTCCCGACACAGCTTTTGGAATTTTATCTACGTATTGCGGTTTATGTGAAATCTTGAGTTTATTTTCGCTCATCTTTTGGAAATAATCTTGCAGTGTTGAGCCTCTATAATGTGTGATTATTTCGTTCCATTCTGGTGGTTTTTCGTAATTTCCAAGGTTTAGTTTGATTTCTCCGGAGAGTATTTTAAGCGCTGTTGTTTTGCCTATTCCGTTTTGTCCAAGCAAACCTACAACCATGCCAGGGAAGGGTGTTGGCAGTCTGTAGAGTTTGAATGTGTTTTCTCCAAAGCGGTGGCTGCAATCTTTTTCTAACTCGTCCGGAAGATTGACAATTGCGATTGCTTTAAAGGGGCATTTTTTTACGCATATTCCGCATCCGGTGCAGAGAGATTCGACGATTACGGCTTTGTCGTTTTCAAATCGTATGGCTTCTATGCGTGTACGCACTATAGGGCAAAAGTGATGGCATAGCCTATTGCAACGTTTTGGCTTGCACTTGTCAAGGTCTATCACTGCAACTCTAGTCATGTTCTGTCCCATATTAGATGCTAACTAGTATGGTCTAAACATACGCATCAAAATATATAAAAATCGTTTGAATGTTTTCGTAAAGAAAGATACAAAAAAAGCTCTGGATAATACTAAACTTTTACCATTCTTCCTCTTCCCATTCTTCCTCTTCCCACTCTTCTTCTTCCCATTCCTCTTCCTCTCGCATTTTTTCACCTCCGCTTTGCTTGTTTAGGGATGCAAGAGAAACCTACCGTTGCTTTAAGCATTTTTATACGTCAGTTGTCGAGAATAGTAACCAAAAGACTTGTTTGTTTACGTATTTTTAGATGTTTTATTTCACGATTTTAGCTGTTAAGGAAGCGGCTGGTTCTTTTATTTCCGGCGTTAGGTATGCCCAGCACATGTTTGGCGAGTTATGGGCTGCACCAATTCTTCCGTGGGCGTCAACTGCAATTAATCCCATGGAATTGTAAGTGGCTGTGATTCTCTTGTTTACGAGACTTATGGCTGATTCAACGGCTTCTTGTGCAGTTTTTCCATCTTCAATGAAGTTGCAAACAGTTTTTGCCAAAACAAGCCGTATAGCTATTTCGCCAACACCAGTGGCTGAGCATGCTCCGGCTTGGTTGTCTGCATATGTGCCACATCCTATTAACGGTGAATCGCCGATTCTTCCTGGAAGTTTTAATGGGAAACCGCCTGTTGAAGTTGCTGCAGCTACGTTTCCATCTTTGTCTAGTGCAACTGCGCCTACGGTTTCAAGCTCGAAAAATTCTGGGTGATTTTTAACTAGATTATACAGTTTTGGCAATTCAAATTTACCTTCAAGAAGGATTTTTTTCTGTTGCTCATGATACTTTAATCTGAGCTCCGTCATTGGGCTTCTTCTTTCAAGATTGAAAATTTTGGCGAGTTTTTCTGCGCCTTCGCCAACAACGAGTATGTGGTCTGTTTTTTCCATAACAATTCTTGCCAAACGGACAGGATTTTTAACGTCTTTTAAAAGACTTGTAGCGCCGGCTTGCAATGTTTTTCCATCCATAATCGACGCTTCCATTTCCACTTGTTTCTCAATGTTAAGGGTCGAACCGTAGCCTGCATTGAATGCGCCGTCATCTTCCATGACTGCGACAGCTTCCATGACACTGTCTACAGCGCTACCTCCTTTTCGTAAGATTTCAAAGCCAGTTTTTGCGGCTCTTTTAACTCCCTCTAAACCGGGTTGGCTACGTTCCGGCTGCCATGTGCCGGCTCCGCCATGAACCACGATTACCGGCTTTTTTTCTGTCAATGTTGATTCCTTCCTTTTGGAGTTATAGAAGTCATTCGTAGAGAAATTTAAGCCTAATGTTTACAAGCATACATCAAAATGAATAAATCTTTGTAATTGCATGTTAAATGTGGGATGATGTGAGGCGACGGCTGAGAGCCAAAAGCTGTGAGATAGCCACTAACCTGCACTGACCCTAAAATTGTTCTATAACGGTTAAATGTTAAATTTGATTGTTGACTTAATTAGGTAGTGAGGGTGAGGGTGTGCTTAGAGATTTTAATCTTTTAGCTACAACTTCTCGAGGGAATGAGGATGAGGCTTGTTCTGAGTTGTGGTATTTGCTTGGAAAAGTGGGAGATTCAGCGGCTACTGTTGATAAAACTGGCGTTGCAGGTTTGATTGCTGCAAAAACCGCGTTTAACCCGTTCGAAGTCATAGAGAAGTTTCGTAGAATCTTACGTGAGCGCCCCTACGAATTCCGCTACACTCTTAGGATAATTCCGATAGAGAAGGTTGTCCGCACAGATTTAGGCGCCATTCAGAAGGCTGCTACTGAATTAAGCATTAAAAAAATAATGGAAAATGAGACGTTTCGCGTGACAGTTGAAAAACGCTTTACAGAAACATCTACTAGGGACATAATTGAAAACGCAGCGGCAAATATTGAAAGAAAGGTTGACTTGAACAAGCCCGACAAAATTCTACTAATCGAAGTTGTCGGCGGATTAACTGGAATCTCCATCATAAAACCAGACGAAATTTTAGCGGTCATAAAAGAAAAGGTGCTATAAACTAACGCTGAGTAGCCAGAAGCGCCATCCGTTCAATAACAAGGTTAGCTAAAGCGTTTTCTATATTATCTTCTTTCGTTATGGCCTCAAGCTCTGTGTCTGATATTTCGAAAGTTTTTCGGATTATTGCAATTTTTTGTTTAGACAATTCCAAAACTTTATCGTCGGCTTGTGCATTAATCCGTTTTGAAATAGCCGATATTGTTGCCTTTATCTTTTCCTTTTTGTCTCCAACCACGAGTACTGCCATGTTTATTGTGTTGGGTTTGATTCCGAGTAGTCTCATAGCTTTTCGAATTTGGCGCTGTGCCGAAACGTAAAGCATGGCTTCCATTTCAAAACTTTTCGAGATGTTATATTTGTTCTTGAAGGCTGTTAACGCGTTCAAAACAGCAAAATACAAATGCCGCCAAGTAGCCACAAATTCTGCATCAAAAAATTGAATTTTCACATTCGAGGGTTTTTCTTTTTGAATTTCCTCTAAAAATTTCTTGACATCTTTGATTTTGGCGTTTTTGAAGCCTTCTATTGCCACATATTTTCCAAACTCTTCTATGTATTTCAGCAATTTTCTTCCTCAAAAATTTCCTTCAGAAATCTCTCGACGATTTCAGCGGGAATCCCTGACTTTACCAACTTCTCAGTTTCTTTTTTCACCGGCGTTCCTTTTTCTTTGCATTTTTTGACCAGTTTTCTGATGGTTTCTTTTATTTCCCATGGAAAAACTACCCAGCGGCTTGTTTCCTTTTCATAATAGTCTGGTTTTATTATGCTCCATGGCTTGTAGTAAACGGTGGCTATTTTGACTTCTTCTGCGCCTTGTTCAACTAGGTGCTCTTTAACTAACTTCAAACTGTTGCCGGTGTCCGCAATTTCGTCCACGACAAGCACTTTCTTGCCTTCAACTGACACAGAAACTGGCTGCGTTAAGCAAGGTTCACCTTTTGTTTCTGCAACTCCAACGTAAAATTCGGCTCTAACGTTAGCAAGGTTAGGATTGTTCAGTAAATCGGAGAGCACTCTAGCTGGTGGCCAACCGCCTCTGGAGACGCCAACAATTACGTCTGGCTTAAACTTGTTTTTGCGTATTTTTTCTGCCATATTGAGAAGCATGTTGTATATTTGGTTCCATGTTGGAGCTTCAAACGTAATTTCGTTTTTCAATGCGTCTCCTCTTTATTAGAGAATTTGCTGAAAGTTTATAAATTTAAACAAAAAAAAGGATTGGGTTTTTGGGTTTTAGCTGGGAGGCGGAGCTGTTTTGGGTTTTCTGGCGCCATATACAAGTATGCCGAGACCGATGAAAACCCAGCCTAGGCCGAACAAGAGCCAACCGTAAGCGTTTGTTTTTGAGGCTTCTCCGAGAGCAGTGTAATAGTTTCCTTGGCCGTTGTAGTAGTTGGCCTGTGCGTTCTTGTAGGCTAGGTCTGCGTCTTCCATTGCGGTTCCTCTCTCGTTCCAAACGTCTAATGCATCGTTAATGTACTGGTCTCCTGTTTGAAGGTGCTCGCTGGCTTTACCGAAAACGCCTGCCATGTAGATTTGTAAGCCTTGGGAGAATTCAAACAATGCCTTTATTAATAATACTTGTACCTGTGTTATGTTTGCATAGTATAAGAATTCCATGTATGGCGGTATCATTTGAGGCTGCGTCATAAACGGGCCTTCTATAAACATCCAATATTTAGCCCAGTAGTTCAAGCAGTCAAGGTGGTCTTGGGAAAGCGCAACAAAATTTTCGCCCCATGAGAACCACAGAGAATATTCTTCGTATGGTGGCTCTGTATTATTGAGGTGTTCAATGTATATATCATACATGTGAGGCCCAAGTAATTCTGGGGCTTCTTTAATTGTGGGGGTTACGTTGTAGACGTTGAAAGTTTTCACGTCTCCTGGCATGACTTGTATTGGGGTGTCAAATCGTTGCGTGTAGTTTTTGCCCCAATAGAAGAACACTCGTATCGCTGAGACGTTTATTGGTACTCCTTCTTCATTCATCCACATCATTGAGAGGTTCCAGTATTTTCCTTCCAGATATCCAACAATGTTCTCGTCATAGTATGGGTCATAACCAATGTAATCTGGTTCCACCCAAGCAAAGCGATGAATTCCATCTGGAGCTTTTACGGAAGGAGCAAACGCTAGCAGAATCGGCGTGCACATTAAAAGACAAAGTGTTAAAGCTATTTTTCTTTTCATAATGATTCCTCTACGGCTTAGCATTTTTAACATGAAAGGTATATAGCTCTTTTGATAACAGTAGTGGTAATCTTAATTACTTTGAATGGCTGGTAGGTTTAAACTGGTGAAACGCCTAAATGGAAATCGTTGAATGTGTGCCTAACTTTAGCACTTCAGACCCGAAAGTTGTTGAGTCAATTCTTAACGAAGTCCGAAAAACTCGCGATGCGTTCTTGCTTGACCACACCTTTGACAGTTATTATAATCGGCTTGTGGTTTCAATTGTCGGCAACAAGAAATCTGTTCTAGACGCCACTTTGAATGCGTCTTTTAAGGCTGTTAAACTGATTGACATGCGCAAGCATAAGGGTCAGCATCCACGCTTAGGCGCTGTTGATGTTGTTCCCTTCATCCCCATCAAAAATACGACATTAGAAGACTGCATTGAGCTTGCGAGAAAATTCGGCAAAACTTTAGCGGAGAAGTGTGGCGTACCCGTTTATCTTTATGGAGAGGCACAACCAAAGCTTGAACGTAAAGATTTAGACTGGATTCGTGAAGGCGAATATGAAAAGCTTGCTGAAAACATTACTAAGCCCGAACGTAAACCAGATTTTGGTCCAGCCAAGTTTAATCCCAAATCCGGCGCAACGATAACTGGTGCTCGTAAACTCATGGCTGGCTTTAACGTTAATCTAGGCACTTCTGATTTGGCGGTTGCAAAGAAAATTGCAAAGGCTTTGCATGCGAAGAAGGGTGGGTTTTCGAATGTTAAAGCTATGGCTGCTTTTATTTCTGAGAAAAATATCACGCAGATAGGTATGAGCATAAACGATTTTGAAAAGACACCCCTTTATCGAGTATTTGAATTGTTGAAAGTTGAATGTGCACGATATAATGTGCCAATTATCGGTTCAGAATTTTGCGGCATGGCTCCCTTAAAGGCTCTTATGGACGTTGTCGCATATTACTTAAAGGTTGACAATTTAACCGAAGACCGCGTTTTAGAAATAGCTATACACAATATCATGGAAAAAGGCGGTGCCTTTGAATAAACCCGTCAAATCGAGAGCCAGAGAAAAAGTAGACTTACTCATCGTGAACGCTGACGAGCTTGTCACATTAAGTAGTGAAACTAAGAAACCACGTGTTGGCAAGCAAATGCGAGAGCTTGGAATAATACGTAATGGCTGTTTAGCAATTAAAGACGGCGTGATTGTTGCTGTTGGGAAAACTCCTGAAGTCACAAAAATTTACAGAGCAGAAATAATTCTGAGCGCAAATGGGAAAACCGTTTTACCTGGCTTTGTTGACCCTCACACGCATCTTATTTTTGCGGGCTCTCGAGAAGATGAATTTCAAATGCGGGTTGAAGGCGCTTCTTACATGGAAATTCTCAGCGCTGGCGGCGGAATACTGAAGACTGTCAGAGAAACGAGAAAGGCAAGTGTTGAAAAGCTCGCGGATTTAGGCATAAAAACGCTTGACACCATGTTGGAACACGGAACAACCAGTGTAGAAGCCAAGAGCGGTTATGGGTTGACAACGAAGGATGAAATAAAAATTTTGGAAGCCGCGAGGCGCGTAAACCAGCTACACTGCGTCAATGTAGTTTCAACTTTCTTGGGCGCTCATGCTATCCCACCAGAATTTAAGGACAACCCAAATGGATACGTTAACCTTATACTCGAAGACATGATTCCAAAAATAGCTGAGAAGGAATTAGCCGAATTTTGCGATGTTTTCTGTGAAAGAGGCGTTTTTAATTTAGAACAGACTAGGCGCATTTTGGTTGCTAGTAAAAACTACGGTTTGAAGCCTAAGGTTCACGCTGACGAGATGAGCATGCTGGGCGGTGCGGAACTTGCGGCTGATGTTGGAGCTGTTTCTGCTGACCACCTGCTGTTTTCTTCTGTTGAAGGCATGAAAGCCATGGCTGAAAAAGGCGTAGTTGCAGTTTTGCTTCCTGCTGCCGCCTTCAGTCTCATGATGGGACGGTATGCTGACGCTAGATTAATGATTGATTCTGGCGTTCCCGTGGCTTTGGCAACCGATTTTAACCCGAACTGTTTGGTTGAAAATATGCAGTTGGTTATAGCGTTTGCTTGTCACTTCATGAGGTTGACTTCTGCTGAAGCCATAACGGCTGCAACGATAAACGCGGCGCATGCAATTTGCAGAGCAAACGAGGTTGGTAGCCTAGAAGTTGGCAAAAAAGCTGATGCTGTCATTTTGGACGCGCCGAATCATAAGTTTCTCGGGTATCATTTTGGCGTGAACCTTGTGGATAAGGTTATCAAGAATGGTAGAGTGGTTGTTGACAGAGAAAAACAAGGCGAGATGGTGCTTATTCGTGAGACTGAATAAGCGCGTCTTAGTTTACTTTTTACGTTTTCTTGCTTTGTCTATGATTGTGAAGATTACCCAAACTATTATGCCATAGATTACTCCGTTGAATATTGCTGAAGTTATTGTTTTTACTTTGAATCCTCCGTATTCTACTGTTGGGTCTACATTCATGTTGCCGCTGATTGTGTTGCCCGGTGGTAGTTCAGCATAGGATAAGGTTGCAGCTAAAAAGATGAAGAAGATTACAAGAAACACTAATACTCCTTTCATGCTCCTTTCTCCTTGCGATTTACATAATGCGTTCTTAATAAACGTGACGGGCATGAGCAAAAATTATAATGTGCTTCTGTTATTGTGGTTCACAGTGAACTTGGATGGTTAAGATTAAAAGACCTGTTAAATGTTTGACAGGTTCTGAGCTTCATTGCAAAAACTGGCAGATTGAAGGTATCATGCGCATGCTTTTTAACGTTGTTGACTCAGAAGTAGCTAAAGACCCTGAAAAGCTCATTGTTTATGGCGGTACAGGCAAGGCTGCGCGGAACTGGGAATGCTTCGAAAAAATTGTTGAGACGTTAACTGCGCTTGAGCCCGATGAGACCATGCTTGTTCAAAGCGGCAAGCCCGTTGCTGTTTTCAAAACTCACGAGTGGGCTCCGCGGGCTTTAATTGTTAACGCAATGCTTGTGCCGAAGTGGGCTACTTGGGATTACTTTTACGAGTTGGAACAGAAGGGTTTAATCATGTTTGGGCAGATGACGGCGGGCTCGTGGGCTTACATCGGAACGCAAGGAATTTTGCAAGGCACCTATGAGACTCTTGCAGCGGTTGCAAAGGAGCATTTCGGCGGCTCTTTGCGTGGACGATTTGTTTTGACTGCTGGTTTGGGTGAGATGGGTGGCGCTCAGCCTTTAGCAGTTACCATGAATGATGGCGTTGCACTTGTTGTGGAGATTGACAAGTGGGCTATCGAACGTAGGCTCAAGCATAAGTATTTGGAGATGTGGACTGACGATTTAGATGAAGCCGTAAAACTGGTTATGGAAGCTAAGCGTGATGGTGTTCCACGCAGTGTGGGCTTGCTTGGTAACGCAGCGGAAGTTCACCCAGAATTACTAAAGCGGGGAGTAATTCCCGATGTTTTAACCGACCAGACTTCAGCGCATGACCCGTTGAATGGTTATTACCCTGCCGGTTTATCCAAAAAGGAAGCAGACGAACTTCGAAGAAATGACCCAAAGGAATATCTGCGAAGGGCAAACGAAAGCATGCGCTTGCAAGTTGAAACTATGGTTAAGATGATGCGGAAGGGAGCAGTTACTTTTGATTATGGCAACAACTTACGGCAGCAAGCCTTCAATGCTGGATTTAAAGACGCTTTTGCTTATCCCGGCTTTGTCCAACGGTACATTCGACCCATGTTTTGCGAAGGACGCGGACCATTCCGTTGGACTTCGCTTGTCGGCAGCAAAGAAGACATTTACGCACTGGATGATGTGATTCTGCGAGAGTTCGCCTACGACAAGGAACTGTGCCGCTGGATAAAAAAAGCGAAAGAACAAGTGAAATTTCAAGGCTTGCCCGCACGGGTTTGCTGGCTTGGCTTCGGCGAAAGAGCAAGATTCGGCAAAATAATCAATGACATGGTAGCGAAAAAAGAGATTTCTGGACCCGTTTGGATTGGACGAGACCATCTAGATGGTGGAAGTGTGGCTTCGCCTAACCGCGAAACAGAAGCCATGAAAGACGGAAGCGACGCAATTGCCGATTGGCCTATACTAAACGCGTTAATCAACGCTGTTGGTGGTGCAACTTGGGTTAGTGTGCATCATGGCGGAGGCGTAGGTATAGGCTATAGCATACATGCTGGCATGTGTCTTGTAGCGGACGGCACGAAAGAAGCAGAAAAACGCATAGTTACTGTGTTGACAACAGACCCAGGAACAGCAATAGTTAGACATGCAGACGCGGGCTACGAAAAAGCACAAAAAATAGCAAAAGAGAAACAAATCAAAATGCCAATGCAAAAATAAAGTGATACAATTTGAAGTTTGTTGCTGCTTGTGGTATCTGTTGCGATGTCTGCGCTCTTCATGCTAAGCTAGGTTGTGTTTGCAGCTCTGGCATTGAAAAAGCAGCAAAAGAAAAGGTTAAAACTCAATGGGGCGGCAAGGGCGTTTTATGTCTAGTTCTAGATTGTGCGGTGAAGCGCGGCGTCGCTTATTGTATGCGTGATTGCGAAGAATTTCCATGTCAGAAATATTTTGAATGGTGCTTTCCTTACAGCAGGGACTACTTAGAAATGCACATGAAAAGAAATCCAAAACAGAAAGACAAATAGCAAATCAGCGATTGTGAACCTTAACGAACCTTTCAATTGTTCGGTCATAGGTCTTCTCAACCTCTGACGGAAACAAACAACCCGGCAACTCTCCCCTTTCCCTATGATAACTTATGCATTCGCAGCATTTTCCACGCTTTTCGCAACCACTATAACTGCATGTGCAATTCTGCAAATTAACTTGAACATTTGGGCATGACCCCCGCTCAATCATCTCTTAGACCTTCCTTTCGTAGCAATTAGAATATTATAAATTCAACCTATAAATAAGGGGGGCTATAATTACCAAAGAGCCAAAAATCTGAGATTAACTGTCAATGTTAGTTAATTTCTACCACAACATACTTATCATAATCAGAACCTTTGCAACTAAAAGAAAAAAGAAAAAGAAATTTGGATAAATTGTCGTCTTCTAGTATTCTTCACCGAACTCTGATGGTTCTTTAGGCGGTTTCTTCTCTTTCTCTTTTTCCATACCCTTAGCCGCAATTAAATCGTCGATTTTCAGTATCATGTTCGCCGCTTCAGTCGCAGACTTCACGACTTGCTGTTTCACACGCAATGGCTCAACAATTTTCAGCTCCAGCATGTCCCTGACCTTACCAGAAAACACATCAACACCATAAGAAGGCGAAGCAGCACTTTCATGTTTAGCACGCAAAGCCACCATAATGTCAATAGGGTCTAAACCAGCATTTTCAGCTAAAATCAAAGGAATAGACTCTATAGCATCAGCAAAAGCCTCAATAGCCAACTGTTCTCGACCACCAACCTTAACCGCATACTCCCTAAGCTGTTTTGCGACCTCCGCTTCAGGCGCGCCACCGCCTGGAACAATCTTTCCATCCTCGACAGCATTTCTAACAACGCACAAAGCATCATGCAGTGAACGTTCAGCCTCGTCAATAACATGCTCTGTTCCGCCTCTGACAACAATTGTGACAGCCTTCGGGTTCTTGCACTCTTTGACATATACGAGTTTGTCCTCGCCAATCTTTACCTCTTCAATAATTTTTGCTTCTCCTAAAACGTCGCTTGACAAGTCTTTAAAGCTAGCCATGATTTTGCCACCAGTAGCTCTCGCCAGTTTCTCCATGTCACTACTGCTTACGTTTTTCACTGCCAAGATGCCCTTCTTTGCTAAGAAATGCAAAGCCAAATCGTCAATACCCTTCTCGCAGAAGACTACGTTTGCACCCGCTTCCGCTATTTTGTCAACCATTTCTCTAAGCATTCGCTCCTCCTCATCCAAGAAAAGCTTCATCTGCTCTGGACTTTCAATGTTAATTTTAGCGTCAAACTCCGTCTTTTCAATCTCCAACTTCGCATTTAACAACGCTATCTTTGCGTTTTTGACAATCTTCGGCATCTGCGGATGCGCCACTTCCTTGTCAATGACCATGCCTCTGACAAGCTCTGTTTCCTCTAAGCTTTTCCCATGCTTTTTCAAAACCTTAATTAAGTCCACGTCAGCCTTGATTTTTCCGTCTTTCTTCTCAGCAACATGCTTAACTGCCTCCACAGCCAGTTTAGCAAAATGTTCTTTGGAACCAGCAATGCCTTTGCTACCCATGGATGTTACAGCCACGTCAATGAGTTTCTCCTCGTCACTCATGCTCACTGGAATTGCCATTTTCTCCAAAATTTCTTGAGCTTTTTCGCTGGCCTTCTTAAATCCTTCAATAATCACTGTTGGATGAATGTTCTGGTCAAGCAAATTCTCAGCCTTAGAAAGCAGTTCTCCAGTTAAAACCGCAGCAGTGGTTGTTCCATCACCCACCTCATTGTCCTGCGCCTTCGCAACTTCAACAAGCATCTTCGCTGCTGGATGCTGCACATCAAGCTCCTTCAAAATCGTAGCACCGTCATTAGTTATGGCGACATCCCCGAAACTGCTGACTAACATCTTGTCCATGCCCCTCGGACCCAAAGTAGTCTTCACAGTCTCAGCTATTATCTTCGCAGCCATAATGTTATTTCTCTGCGCTTCTCTTCCCGTAGTTCTCCCAGTTCCCTCTTTCAAAACCAACACTGGCACTGTACCAGATGGTGCAGCAGCCATTAAACATCACCTCCTACACATTTTAATGCATGGAAGTGATACTGAAACTTAGCAAAAATCAAACGAAAAAGCACTTACATATAAATTTTTCTAACGATCACCAACCTTAATAATATTGTATCCAGAAGCCTTCCTCAACCTATTCATAACAGCCAATCCTAACCCTTCTAACGGTACACCCTCAACAATTATGATATCAACCCCTTCAGAATCAAACTCTCTCAGAAGCCTAAACAAGTTCTTTGCAATGACTATGAAATCATTCCTACTTCCAAGCGATTTCACAACATCAGCCCCATAAAAAGCAACGGTCTCATCAGTGGCAAGAACGCCAACCCTCTTGCCCTCACGCCTAGACGCTTCTGTTAACTCCTTAATCTTAGCAACAACAACTGACAGCGCACCCTCAACGACAATAATGTCCGCTTTTGGAGCATAATGCCTATGCCTTAACCCAGGAGAACGCGCTTTTTCAATCGAAAGCTGTTTATCTGCAACCGCAATGGGATGAAGCTTAACTTCCCCAAGAATTTTTTTCAATACTTCGTAGGGTGTTCCTCCTGGACGAAGAATTTGTGGAGGGTCAACTGTCATGTCTAAAACGGTTGATTCAACTCCGATGCATGTTGGTCCTGCATCCAAAATTGCATCTATGCTTCCCCTAAGGTCATCCAAAACATGCTTTGCAGTTGTTGGGCTTGGTTTCCCAGCAAGATTCGCGCTTGGAGCAGCAATTGGACATTCGCTTTCTCTAATTAACGCTAAGGCAACATTATGGTTAGGCATACGAATAGCTATCGTGTCCAAACCCGCAACAGTAACGTCCGGAACAATTTCTGAGCGCTTAAAAATCAAAGTTAAAGGACCAGGCCAAAACTCGCTCATAAGTCGCTCAGCTTTATAAGATACCCTTTTTGTTAATCTATAAACATCTCCCATGTTTTCCACGTGTACTATCGGAGGATTATCCAACGGTCTTTTTTTAGCTTCGAAAAGAGCCAAAACAGCATTTTTGTTCAATGCGTCTGCGCCTAAGCCATACACAGTTTCTGTTGGAAACGCAACCAAGCCGCCTTTCTTGATGAAGTTTGCTGCTATTCGAATTTTCTCGATTTCTGGTTTTTGCGAATCTACTTTTAACACTAGAGTCTCTTTCAAGGAATATCAAATTCCTTTATTGCCAATCTGATTATAGCAAAACCTAGAAATTAAACTTCTTTAAAAAAGAATGGTTAAACGAAGCTTCTTAATTCTTTAAACAACGTAGTAATCTATTACTTTCTTCATGCTCTTCGGTGTTGCTTGTCTCATAGCAAGTTGCTTCAATATTCTTATCATTTGAGGTTGAAAACGAGCTATGTCTGTCAGAGAGATTAAGCCTACAAGGCGTTTTCCGTCAACCACAGGCAACTTTTTGATTTTCATCTGAAACATCAACTTAACAGCTTCTTCCAAATCCATGGTGGGTTCAACAACGACAAGCGGACTTGACATAATATCTTTCACTTTAGTTTTGTTAGCATCTTTTGCATCCGCAACAACCCTTTTCAAAAGGTCTCTTTCAGTTATTATCCCCATGGCTTTTCCTTTTCTGATAGCAATCAAGCAGCCTATCTCGAACTTGTTCATGACCTCTGCTGCTTCTTTAACAGTCGCATTCTCATCTATCGTTATCACTTCTTTAACCATAACATCCTCAACTTTTAATGACACGCCACTTTCTTCTCTTTTCTCTTCAGACAACAAAATCACCAATTTCTGTATTTTCTCTTTATATCTCCTATATAAATAGGTGTGCAGAAATTTAGCGTCATAAACTGCACAACTTATTAACTAGTGCTTCTACATGCTTATTTGTTGGAATCTTTGCCCGTTCAAACTTTTCTTTAGGCTTAGCGAATGGTCTAGTAGCATCCAAACCCATCTTAGTTGTCAAACCAGTTTCTTGGTCAGCCGAAGAATCCAATGTTGAACCGCGTACATTGTTTATGATGACGAGGTCTTCGTTGGCTTGGAAACGCGTCGCCACAGCCCACTCTACATCGGAAGCGTCAAACACGTCAATGTCGGAATCAACAACCACCGCATGCTTCAAACTTGGATGTGCAGCAAACGCAGCTAACAAAGCGTTTTTTCCATCTCCATCAAGTTGTTTTTCAATAGATACTATCGCATGAAGCCATCCACTTCCACCAATTGAAAGATTAACCGCATGCACCTTTGGAACAACTTTTGAAACAGCCTCCCAAATCAAAACTTCATGCGGCAAGCCCATCAAAAGCTTGTGCTCTGCTCCAGAGGGCAAAAGTGCTTGGTAAAAATAATCCTTACGATGCATGACTCCAACGATTTCCACAACTGGTTGTTTCCTAACAATGTCATACGTGCCAGTTATATCCACAAATGGGCCTTCATCAACTTCCTTTTCTGCAGAAATTCTACCCTCCAAAACTAACTCAGCTTCGGCTAGAGCGCAAGCGTTCACGTGCTCACATTCAATCAAGTGAAGTTTCTCATTCATCAACGCATTTGCAACTTCGAACTCGCTAACTCCAAATGGGACAGGCGAAGATGCTGCAAGCATAATCGCTGGATGAACACCAATAGATATTGACACATCCAAATCTTTACCCGCATTCTTCGCTGCTTGCCACAATTTGAAAAGATGACGAGGAACCAAACGAATTGCCAAATGTTTTTTGTCTAAAACTTGCAGGCGATGTATCGATACATTCTCAACATTTCCATCCAAGCTTTTTGCATGTACAACCGCCGAAGTGATATATGGTCCAGCATCCTTTTCAAAATGTGTTAGAATAGGAATTTTAGACAAGTCATTCTCAAAAACTTCCTTCACTGCACTGTTTCTAACAATTTTTGTTTTTTTCGGAAAGTGCCAAGCCTCTGTCAATTTTTTGTAAAATTCATTTTGGCTTGCGGCAAGTGCTGTGTAGATTCTATTTCTGCTTCCACAAACATTAGCAACAACTTTCGTATTGTAACCTTTTACTTTCTCGAACAAGAGTATCGCGCCTTGATTGTCAAAGCTTTTCATCATGTATGAGATTTCAAACTTGGTAGACACGTCATCTTTGACGTGTAAAACTTGTTTTTCCAGCTCCATTTGCCTGAGAAATTCCCTCAAACTCATGCAACTGCCCCCTCTTTCTCAGCTTCTGTACGAACAACCTTTTCAATTAACCTCTTGAAGATTGATTGCGCTTGCATTTCATTGATTGTCTCTAAATAGATAGAAACTAACGCACTCTTCTTTTTGATCGAAGATACGTACTCAGCAAACATACGAGCAGAAATCGCGTTTTTATCGCCTAAAAGTACTGATGATGAAGGTGGTCCAAGCAAATCTTTTGGTTTTGGAACCGCAATAGCAAGCGTTCCAAGCTTGTCTTCTTTTTCGCTTAAAAGAATAAGGCATGCGTTTTTTGTTTCCAAATAAACTGCTAGAAAGTGCATGTTTTGCTCGATTATTTCGTCTTTAACGATTTTTGCACGTTCCATCAGCAAATCTCCATTGCTTATTTATAGCTTCACATATTCACTATTTATTATTTTCAAGGGCGATTCGATAAATGACCAAAACCGATGCTGAAAAAATCTTGCAGTTACTCAAGAAGACATTTGCAATGCCAAAATGGGCGGCTGCCAAGAAAGAACCATTCAAAACACTGATAATGACAATAATTTCACAAAACACTGCAGGCAGAAACACCGCAAAAGCCTTCGAAAACCTCTCGAAGCAGTTCGAAATAGCACCCGAAGCGTTAGCAAATGCCAAAACAAACCAAATTGAAGAATGCTTGAAAGTAGCAGGTTTATACAAAAATAAAGCCAAGGCAATAAAGCAAATCTCTCGAATAATTCTTGAAAGATTCCATGGAACTCTACGGCCAATTTTATCAATGCCCTTCGAAGAAGCAAGAAAAACATTGCTACAACTTCCAGGAGTTGGACCCAAAACAGCTGATGTGGTATTGCTTTTTTGTTCTGAAAAGCCAACAATTCCCGTAGACACGCATGTCAACCGTGTTTCAAAACGGCTAAGTCTTGCGCCTGACAATGGAGACTACGAAGCCGTTCGTGAATCTCTACAGCTCCTTTATACACCAAAAGACTATTTAGCCGTTCATGTATTGCTAATTTCGCTTGGTAGAAAATACTGCAAAGCCAGAAATCCATTATGCAAGCAGTGTCCACTAAATATGCTTTGCCCCTCAAGCAACAAGCCAAAGAAATGCTGAAAATGAAACTAGACTTTTAAAATAGCTTCCTGAACATGGGAAATTCAGATTGGTTTTCTTCTTCTAAAAACGGAATTTCTTTCATGTTCTTGTCAAGTTTGACTTTTCCTATGACAACCGTTGAAATTTCCTCTTTAACAGGAGTTAGAATTTTCAAAGTTTTTCTGGCATAGTCAAGTTCTTGCAGAACGCCTATTCCGAGGAATTTCCTATTAGCATCGTAAAGAGCTGTGAGTAGTCCTTCCTCGTCGCCTTTACGTGCTATCACAATTTTCTTTCTTGTGAATTCCTCAGCTTTGGTTAGTTTTTCTGCGTCAATCCAACGTCTTCTACCTATGAGTATCAAAATTTTACCTTCAAATTCCGCAATATTCAACGGTTTCATTCCCAGAATTTCGTAAATTTCCTCTGCTTTTCTAGTATTTCTCAGAGTCTTATCAGAAATAAACAGTTCGTTTCCTTCAATTTTTAACCAGCTTAGAGGAAGCGACTGCATCTTCATATTCTTTAAGTATTTTATGTATCCCAATTCTCGTAGGTTTCTTCGTTTTTCTCTGTCTCTTTGTTTTATAGCGATAGGAGAATCAACAACAACTTTTCTAAATTTTTGAAAGGCGTTTAAAAGCTGATTTGTCTCATCTGTTTGTTGAATGCAGAAAACTAAGTCTGGATTAAGTTCGCTGACAAGTTGCATTTTATAGTTGATTGCATCTTCCCCATCAACCCACCCATCAGTGTTTACCACGACAAAGTCTGGGTTCTCGTTGAGAACTTCCTTTTTTAGTAAGCTTAACCCCTCAATTACCTTGTTGCGGGCTCTGCTTGGTGAAGTGACACCTACAAAAAAGGCGTTTTTTGCCTCTAGACTAAACAAATCAGTAATTGGTTTAGTGACTACAGCATAAGCAACTGTGCATGGAGGACCTACATCAGACTGCCCCGAATCTCCATCCAAAATCACACATTTTCTTTTTTCTTGCAACAACCTGTTTATTAAATAAGTGCAAAAACTTGACTTTCCAGAATCAACCGCACCCAACACTACCACGGTGGAAGGTTTTGTTTGAAGATTCAAAAGTTCCTCGTATGCCTCAACCCAGGAAGACGGAATGGTGCTTCCATCAACTTCCTCTAAACCTCCGCTTTCTCCTAACGAAATTTCGAACGTTGTTGTCTCCTCAACCACAAAAGGCAACCGCTTTCCTTCACGTATTACCACTTTCTTCGCGCTGCTCAAGGAGTAACCAAATACCTCTGTCTTACCGGAAATGACCGTAACAGAAGCAGGGCCGTCCACCAAGAGAGTCTTTCCTCTTTCAACTGTACGATTCACTTGTTTTCCTCCGTGGAAATTTATGTCCATTTCTTCCAGCTATTTTTATGGCTGACACAATGTCTCTTAACCCTCTTCTGTGTTCAGTTTCATTTAGGTTGCGGTTTGTTCCTGCTTCGCTTACACTTTCTAAAGTTACATTTGAAGGTAACACGTTATCTAAATCATGCAGTAATCGTTCTTTATAAATTGGAACTCCATCGCCAATCTTAACTGAAATTGACGACACTGGAGCAGTTTCAAGATTTCCTATAATACTCTTTATCTTATCCAAAGTTTCGGCGACGCTGAAACAGTTTTCTGTCTCGATGACTTTTCCATTTGCCAAGACTGCCAATCCAAAGACTTTGCCCGGATCCACGCCTATGACGATTTTTTCGTAGAATTCTTTTCCTCGAATGACCTGTAATGCTTCATTTATTAAAGCTTCCACTTCTCCTTCTTCATGATAAACTAAGATTTTCTCGTGTTTTATTAGGTGTTGTTCTTTTTCTGTGGTTATAACTGCCTTAATTTCTATTGGGATGGGTTCGTTTGGTGTTAAACTTACAAAGGGTATGTTCTTTCTCTTTAGTTCATTAACAATTAGGTAGTAGGCTTTTCCTGAAACGGTTGCAACTGCAATATTTGCCTTCATACAGCTTTCCATTTCTTGCGTTATACAAGCGCAAAGCAAATTATTAGTTTGGTGGTTTATATTCGTTGATGTGCATTAAGGTGTTACAGAAGATTCCAACAGGTTGCAGAACAATTGACAAAATTCTGGAAGGAGGCATTCACTCCGAAACAATTAGTTTAATCTATGGCGAAGCAGAAACTGGAAAAACCACTCTGGCGATGCAGTGTGCTGTAAACTGCGCAAGGAAAGGATATAAAACATTGTTTGTAGACTGCGATGGCACCTTTTCGGCGCTGCGGCTGTCTCAAATTGCTTCTGAAAGTTTCAAGGAAATTGCAGAGCTTGTCATTCTGGCAAAACCTAACAATTTTCGAGAGCAAGCTGCACTAATAGACCAGCTAATAGACCTTATAGCAAAAAATTTCGGGCTCGTTATCATAGACACAATCACATCACTTTATCGCGCCAAAATCGCGGAGTCTCCAGAAAAAGCATTTGATCTAAACCGCGAATTAAATAGGCAAATGGCATTGTTGGCGCAGAACGCTAAAACTCAGAAAGTCGCAGTCTTAGTGACCAGTCAAGTGCGAAGCGTTTTAAACGATGCTTATGTCAGCGTTGAACCAGTTGCCACAAGAGTTTTGAAATTCTGGGCTGAAACAATAATTGCCATGAAACCCACCGAAGCATCAAAAGAAATTAGGGCAATTTTAGAAAAAAGCCCAATAAAGGATAAAAAGCCTCTCCCAGTAACTTGCTACCTAAAAATAGAAGAAAAAGGGATACATGAGTATCTGCCACATTGATGGTTATTAAAATGGACATAATAAAACTGCTTATCGAAGCGCTAAAATTCATATTCCCCGCATATTGCGCGAATGCGATACCAGTAATTGTTGGCGGAGGTTACCCTATAGATTTTGGAAGAAAATTTTTTGATGGGAAACCAATTTTCGGAAAAAACAAAACTTTTCTAGGATTTTTCTCTGGTCTTGCAGTCGGAACAACCGTCGGCTTAGTTGAAACCGCACTTTTTCCAGAATATCCCCCTTTGTTTGGTTTTCTCCTATCTTTGGGGGCACTACTAGGAGATTTAGCTGGAGCTTTCCTGAAAAGAAGACTCGGGCTTGCGCCCGGAGAGCTGTTGCCTGTGGTTGACCAAGTTGACTTCGTGTTTGGAGCAATTCTGTTTTCGCTTCTTCTCTCTATGCCTTCAATGTCTTTAGAGCTTGCTATTGCTGTGTTAATCGTAACGCCACCTATACATTTACTAACGAATTTTGTGGCGTACAAGTTGGGGTTAAAAACTAATCCTTGGTAGATGCTAGCTAAGTTTTAGGCGAATAGTAACTTCTAAGAATATATATGCGATCAGTAGCAAAATTACTCCTGCGAGAAACATCATGTAGGCTTGCCTTGGCTTATAAGCGTACTGTGTACTTTGATACATGACTATTAACCCAATTATTCCTAAAGAATAAAGACTAATCGCAATGAAACTGTCATATATAAACTGTTCCGACAACCGGGGATATAGAAAGATAAAGCCTACCCCGCTACCTCCGTAATACGATGGAAGCGGTCTCATTACAATGTTGTATATGCCGCCTCCAAATAGAAACACTGCAAAACCCATGACAATTACTGCGATAATAAGAGTCGACGGTTTTGTTGTTGATATTCTTCTGTACAGCCTGTTCATGGAAAATGACATTGACGAAACTTTTTTCTTAACTTGTTTTGACATTTTCTTTTTCTCCGCTTTTGCTTAAGTATTCTGCCACTTCTTTAGCCCATTCTCCTGTTAACGGATTCTTAGCAACCTCGCTTAAATACTCTTTCCAAGAAATTTCTAGAGCTTTCTTCCAGTGTTCATATTTCTTCACTATACTCTCATAAGCCTTGAGATGTAGCTCACAATAGTTATTCTCAATTGCTTCTCTACTGCATATTGCGCATTTCAACCCTTTTCTTCCTCTCCTCTATTAATGGGCATTGTGGATTAAAACATAGCGTCCATGGGCGTCTTCCTTTAATTCTAACTTGAACAGTAGGCCAACCGCATCCGCGGCAGTTTCTTCCCAAGGGCTTTACCGTTCCTCTTTGCGGTAGTGGAAATGATGTTTTGCATAATCCTTTGAAGTAGTTAGTGCAGCCGATGAAGCGTTTGCCTGTTTTTCTCGAATACAATATCATGAGTTTTCCGGTGTGGCATATTGGGCAAGTACCTATTGTTCGTTCTTCAATTCTTGATTTTTTTATTGCGTTGCTTAGTTGTTCGCCTATTATTTTTTCTTTTGTTTTCAGTTCTTCCACTACTGGCTTGAGGATTTCTACAGCATTTACGAGGACATTTTCTCTTTTTTCTTCATTCATTTGTATCTTGTTCATTCTTTCTTCAAGTTCCTTTGTTAGTTTTATTGAAACAACCGTTGGACAATATTTTTCCAGAACCTCTAGAACGTCGAAACCCAAGTCCGTTACAACAATTCTTTCATCTCGGACGTATCTTCTATCGTAAAGTGTTTGTATGATGTCTGCTCTTGTTGCCTTTGTTCCGATTTCTGCTTCTTCCATTTTTTTGAGCAGACTACCTGGGTTGTATCTTGGCGGTGGTTTTGTGAACTTGTCTTCTGCAATGACCTTTTTGATTTTGATTGTTTGTTTCTCTTTTATTGGCGGTAACAGGACTTCTTCTGATCTTACATAGGGTCCATAGAAACGTAGCCAGCCCTCCTTTAGGGTTTGTCTTCCTCTTAGGTAGAAGTGGTGTTCGTTGATATTAATGTTGATTCTCATGCTTTGTCTTATGGCTGGTTCATCAAAAACTGCCATGAACCTTCTTACTACTAGGTCCCAGATGTTTCTTTCAGAGTCGTCAAGTTCTCTTTCCGGCAGTTTTCCAGTTGGATAAATGGCTGGGTGTGCGGGGTCTTCCTTTTTTCCTTCTTTTGGTTTTAGTTCTGGCTTTGCGAGTAATTCTGCTGTGAGTTTGCTGTATTGTGGAAGTTTGTTCAGATTTTTCAAAATTGTCTCGTAGCCTATTGCTGGTGGAAGTTTTTGGCTGCTTGTTCGCGGATAAGAGATTAACGCGTCTAGGTATAGGCGTTGAGCGATGTTTGATGTTCGTCTTGGCGTGTATCCGAATAAACCGTAGGCTTCGCTTTGTAGAGCGCCTAAATCGAATGGTAGTGGCGGTGATTGCTGAAACTGTTTAACGTCGATTTTTTCAACTATACCATTTTTTCCTTTACATGCATTTAAGATTGCTTCTGTTTCTTTCTTTGTCTCAATTGTTTCCTTTTCATACTCTGCTTCGAAGGTTTTTCCTTCAACTTCAACTTCAGCCTTGATTTCCCAATATGGCGTCGGCACGTAGCTTCTGATGGATTTTTCTCTGGCTGCAAGAAACTTTAATGTTGGTCCTTGCACTCTTCCCGTGCTTAACGTTGCGTACTTCCCGCTCCAATCTCTTGCTGCTATGGTCAAAGCACGAGAGAGGTTCACGCCGTAGAGCCAGTCAACTTCGTGTCTTGCGCGTCCGGCTTCTATTAGTGCAAAATCTAATTTTGGTAGCGGCTTCGTGTATGACTCTTCTAGTTCCTCTTTTGTCAAAGTGGAATATTTCATTCGTTTTGCGATGCTTTCCTTGTCGCCGCATGCATATTTTAATATGCAGTATCCGATGATGCTTCCTTCAATGTCATAGTCGCAAGCGTCAATGAACAAATCAGCCTCATTTGCCAACTTTGATATGGTTTCTAGCCACGTGCGAATCTGTTTTACGCCTCTCTCGGCAACATATCTGGGTACCCATTTGAAACCGAAAACGGGATAATAATTTCTTCCACGTCTTTCTTCTGCGACTGTGTATAGATGTCCAAGAGCCGGAACCACAACTATTTCCTTGTCCCGTTTAGCCACGTAATATGGGACTCCGTTATCCTCCATCTTCTTCGCTTTCCCCTTCACGTCAAGGGCTAAAGCTATTCTTTGCGCAGCATCCGGCTTCTCGGTCACAATTAAGGTGTATCTTCCCATGGTTAGCACAAACCACGCAGTCTATTGGAAATGGTTTCCCAGAATTAAGCCTTATCTGAAATTAAAAGTTTCTGTGCCAAACAAGTGAGGTTGTATACTTCGACCAGCAATTGATAAATACGCGAGGGAACTTTATTGCTTTTACGTGAAAGGAGCGTGTTGCGTTGCCCCAGCGAGTTGTATGTCAACAGTGTGGTTGCGTTTTGTATGAAGGCGCTGAAATCAAACCTCCTGATGAAATTCTACATCAACACAACGGAAAATGTCCGGGATGCGGAAAGAAACTTTCGCTAATACCTATCAATGTGGAAGTTAAACCCGTAAAATAAGAACTGCTGGGATAATTCTTGACTGAAAAAATTCGCAGGACACAACTCTACGAAATACATAAGCGAACGGCAAAGATGACGGTTTTCGCGGGCTTTGAGATGCCCTTATGGTACACTGGCGTGATACCAGAACATTTAGCTGTGCGAAATAGCGTTGGCATTTTTGATATTTCACACATGGGGCGAGTAATAGTCGCCGGTCCAGACGCGGAGCGCTTTTTGAATTATGTCATAACAAATGATGTTTCAAAGTTGCTGCCAAACAGTGCTCAATATTCAGTCATGTGCAACGAGAAAGGCGGTATAATCGACGATTTCGTTGTTTATCGACTAGAAATGGAGAAATTTTTGGTAGTTTTCAATGCAAGTAACCGAGAAAAAGACTATAACTGGTTGGTCAAAAACTCTAAGGAGTTTAATGTGAAAATCGAAGATGTTTCGGACAGCGTAGCCATGTTCGCGGTTCAAGGTCCAAAGGCTGAAAAAACTTTACAGAGAATCTCCACGGAAGATTTGAGTAAAATTGAGAGATTCAAATGTGGACATACGCGTTTGTCAGATGTGGAAGTTTTTATTTCTAGAACTGGTTACACAGGCGAAGACGGGTTCGAAGTCTTCGTGTGGAATGCCCCACTCACTAAACCAGATAACGCAGTGAAAACATGGACTGCCATTATCAAAGCTGGAAAAGCCTTTGAAATAAAGCCGTGCGGCTTAGGAGCCAGAGACACGTTAAGGCTAGAAGCTGGAATGTGCCTTTATGGAAATGACATAGACGAAAACATAACGCCCCTAGAAGCGGCATTAGGCTTTGTGGTAAAACTTCAAAAAGACAACTTCATAGGAAAGGATGCTTTGATGCAGCAAAAGACTGAAGGAATTAAACGTAAACGGGTAGGAATCCAAATGATAGACCAGGGAATACCTCGATCAAGCTTCGAAATCTATAGCACTGATGGCACAAAGATTGGATACGTGACTAGTGGAACGTTTTCTCCATTATTGCGATATGGCATAGGAATGGGTTACATGGAAGTGTCCAAAGCCTCGGAAGGAAACATCGTAAACGTGAAAATACGTGACAAACTTGCACGTGCAAAGATAGTGCCTTTTCCATTTTACGATGCTGAAAAATACGGCTATAAACGAAAGACTATGACATGAAAAGTAATCGCTTAACCGCAAGGGAAATAAAACACCTCATTAATCTGTGTAGGAGAGATGAATTCAAGATGAAGTTTCCAATGAGAGAGAGCATTGTCAACGCTCTGAAAAGTCTTGGAAAATTGCGAATTAAAGTAAGTCACGGTTCAATAATGACTCTTTCAGCCTTGTTGCTCATCCTTTTGGTAGCTTTTACTGTTCGCATCTTTCCGCTGCGCTGGGAAATACAAACTGGCGCATTGCATCTTTCTGAATTTGACCCTTACTACCAATTTAGCTTGACAAGTTACATGGTTAAAAATGGTTTACTTTCACCTTACTGGCCAACTCAATGGGTTGACACGCAACGTTGGTATCCTGGCGGAATAAACATGGGGATGTCTTATCCAGCGTTGCCGATGACTGCCGCTTCTCTCTACATGGTAATTACAGCGTTAGGCGTAAACATTGATTTGATGAGTTTCTGTGCGTTATTCCCAGCAATAATGGGTGCATTAGCTTGTTTGGTTATTTATTTCCTCGGTAAAGACATTGGCGGAACATCTATTGGGTTGCTGGCATCCCTCTTTCTAGCTTTAAGTCCATCTTATATTCAAAGAACTTCCTTAGGGTTTTTTGATGACGAAACAATAGGCATACTTGCCCTTTTACTGTTCGCTTTTCTATTTTTAAGAGCGATTGAAACAGAAAGACCTGTGAGTTCAAGCGTGAAATATTCAATTGGCTCAAGCTTAGCCTTGGCATATTTCATTTCTGGGTGGGGCGCCGCGTATTATCCAATTGCCCTCACTGCGCTCTTTGTTTTCTTGTTGATTCTGTTAAAACGATACACTTCACGGCTCTTATTATCATACAGTTTAACCTTCGGATTAGGCTTATTCATAGCCATAAATGTTCCTTATATTTCACCAGCCTACCTCACGGCTTTCGTCATTTTACCAGTGGCAGGAGTTTTTGTTTTGCTCTGCACTTGTGAGATACTCCGCACTTTGACATCCGCAAAATCAAAAGTATTATTTGTTGCGTTACTTTTGGCACTGTTGATTGGCGGCTTTGCTGTACTCTGGCAGTTAGGATACATGAGGACTATAGCTGGAAAGTTCTTCTCCGTCATTAACCCACTCGCGAGGGAAGAATCTCCTCTTATTGAGTCAGTTGCTGAGCATAGAATTTCAGCATGGGGTTCCATTTACTACGAGTTGGGAATTGGAATAGTCTTCTTTGTTGTTGGCTTTTACTTCCTTCTTAAAAATCTTAACAATAGAAACTTGTTTATATTACTATTCGGTATAACATCACTTTACTTCGCCAGCTCCATGGTGCGTCTACTTGTTCTTTTGGCGCCGGCTTTCGCTATTTTAGCTTCTGTCGGCATAATGGGTGTTTTGAAACCTTTTGTTGCCTTATTAAAAGAGCCTCCAAAGATTGTTACGAAAAGGAAGTTTGGTTTGGAACATGTTGGAAAAGAGTTCAGTGGAGTTGCTATTATTCTCATCTTCATTATCTTAATGACTAACTTCGCTTTTTCACCACAATCTGGCGGTATACCAAAAGTCTATAGTCAAGCTTATGCTCCGGTGACAATCACCGCTGGCAGTCTTCCCATAGTTCCTAATCAACCAGTGCAGGAATGGCTAGATATGCTAGACTGGCTGAAAAGCAACGTGGGGTATCTTCCAATAGAAGAAAAAGTTGTTTGCAGCTGGTGGGACTACGGATACTGGTTAACCATGCTTGGAAATGTAACCTCCCTTGCGGACAACGCTACGATTAATGGCACTCAAATAGAGAATGTAGGTTTCACATTCATGGCTAACGAAACACAAGCGGTGGAAATGTTGAAACGCTATAACGCAAAATATATTTTAGTATTTACAACGCTTGCGGTGGGACAGCAAAACAATCAATACTACGCAAGCTGGGCGGGCTATGGCGACGAAGGAAAATGGATGTGGATGGCGCGCATTTCTGGCAAGGCAAAAGATCGATTCATCCAAGAAGGTATTCTTGATGAACGTTCTGCATGGACTAATGAGACGACTTTCGGGAACTACACAAACAACAAATGGGCTTGGAATGATGTAGGAACAAACTCAACAATTTATAAACTGATGCTTTACGGGAAACAGAGATGGTGTACGGTCAATAATGCTGTGGCTGTCAATGAGCAAGGGCAAGCGGAGTCTTCTGTAAAGTTATTGTACTTTAAAGAAGCTTACATTGCTGGATTAAATTTGTCTCCAAGTGATGCCCAAAGCAAATATGGCAATCTTGTCCCGTTAGTGTGCCTTTACGAGATTAAGTATCCAGACTAGCAAAGGAGAGATAGCTTGTTTCCTAAGGTTCCAGACTACCATAAACCAAACAAGCCTTTAGTTCCAAACGGTTTAGGTGTAATCTATGTTCTAGTGAGTGTAACTTACCTCTTTGCTTTATATTATTTTAATCAACCGCCAGCATCTAACAATGTTTCTTCTGCTTTAACATTGGCTGTTTGCATTTTGTTTGGAGGTTTTATGGGTCTTCTTGATGATTGGATGGATCTGCGGTGGCGTTACAAGGCTTTCTTTCCTCTTATAGCCTCTATACCGCTCGTTTCTTTAGCAATTAAGCTTGGACTGCGTACTTCTCTAACAATTCCGTTTTTTGAGCCTTTAGATTTTGGTCTTTTATATTATTTTTTGGTTATTCCGTTGATTGTAACTGTCACTACTAATACTGTGAATCAGCTTGGAGGATTGAATGGTTTGGAAACAGTTTGTCCCGCGATTGTTTTGGTTGGGTTGATGGTTGTGTCTGGTGAGCATGCTGTTATGCTGTATGTTCCATTAGTTGTGTGGCTTTTTCTTGCTATTCTTAATTTTCAAGGGAAAATCTTTGTTGGAAACACCGGGTCTTTTGCAATTGGAATAACGCTGGCTTCCTTCGCCATCATCTCAGATGTAAAATCTTTTCTGATTGTTTCCATATTGCCGTATATTTTTAATTCGGTGCTGATTCTGTTAACTTATTTCTTTTATAAGTCTAAGGCACAAGTCGTGTTTGATGGTAAAAAGTTGTCTTCAGACCATAAGCGTAGTTTGGTTACTTTGATTACTTATTATCGTCCTTTGACTGAGCGGCAAGTAGTCGTCATAATTTCGCTTCTTTTTGTGTTTTCAACGTTTACCGCTTTGCTTGTGTAACGGTTTAAGCTTGGTGTTTATGCTAAACCAGACTGTATGTATTATTGTATTACACACAAAAGGCAAAAATCAGTTTCAAGCGAGGCTTAATTGCAAGAGGTTAGAGGACTAGCTCACCATGTAATTGGCTAATGTGAGGAATCAATTATTTGCCCAGCTTTGTATGTTCCAAACGTTTCAGTTAAAGTGGAAATCAGCAGTTTGTTAGGTGTCCGTCTGGGTGCTAAGGGCGGTGGAGCTGAAACCATTAATTTTGACGTTAAAGCAAAGCTGGAAGAGAAAGAACGCAAAAGCCAGATGGTTGTTGTAGGTTTCGGTCTACTTTTGAATACTAAACCGAATGTGGTGAAATTTGAAATTGAAGGCACTGCAACCATAACTGGCAAGGACGCAGAAATTAAAAAAATGTTAGAAGTTGACCCGGAAACGAAAGTGCCGTATGTTTTTCAAAGCATTTACCAACATGCCTTTACCGCAATGTATTTGATGTCAACAATTTTGAATGCACCCCCACCTCCCAACAATTTACTTATGCCGCCAAAGCAAGGGGTTCCAGTTGAAGACGTAAGCGTTGAAGTTGGAACAGAAGCAGTAGAAGCTGTGAGTGTTCAAGCTGCAACTGCGGCTGAAGAAGAAACAAGCGAGGTCGGCGCTTCTTCAAGGTGATTTGTAGTAAACATTTAATAGTCTAAAACTCTGTGCATAAGTATTATTGGCGGGTAAGTGGGCCTCCACCCGTTCCGCCACTATAAACCCCGGAGTAGGAGGTGAAAGAATTGAAATTTGACACTAGAGACATATCCCTAACGGTTGTTTTTGCAGCATTATACGCTTTAATTAATATTGTTCAATCATTTTCTCCCTTTGGGAATCCTTCAATCTATGGACCAGTGCAATTGCGAATTTCGGATTTCTTGATTGCGTTAGCTGCGTTGTTCGGAATGCCTGTTATTATTGGCGTTACAGCTGGATGTGTTGTCGTTAATGCTATTGGACCAATAGGGCCTCTTGACATAATCTTTGGTTCTCTTGCAAATTTAGTAGCATCAAGTCTCGTAATGATATTGAGAAAGCATAAGTTACTAGCGTGTATCGCGGGTTCTCTGCCTATAGGAGTAATTGTTGGCGGAGGGTATCTATGGATGTTCTATCCTTATCAACCTACAGAGCTTGCGTTTATGCCAGCTTGGGTTACAACATTAATCAGCATTCTGGTCAGTAGTTTGATAGCAATTGCAGTGATAGGCTACATAGTTCTTCAGATATTCAACAGACCAGCAATTATTGAACCTTTGAAATCACGTGGGCTAAAGGTGTTGGAAGAAGATAAGTAACTTGACAAAAATCACATGAAACGTTCCAGTTTCGTTAATCCAATTATTTCATCGAAGTCTAAGCCTAAAGCATCAAGCACTTGATCGAATGTTGAATGCAAATAGGCTATGTACTTGTCCACGTCAATTTCATTGTTTGTGGCTAATTCAACGGGCTTAACGTGGGGTTCCTTAACGACCTTTACGAAACTTATTAAATCGCCGGCTTTCAGTTCTACTCCATTTTCTTTCAAAATTTTTGCGGCTTTGACATGTTGCGGCGTCGTTTTTGTGTAGCGTTCCAGTTCTTCGCCCAAGACCACGTTGAATGCTAAATCGTTTAGGTTTTCCCATTCTCTCCGTTTTAGTCGCATGTAGCAGTCGCGGATTATTTGGCTTATGTCTTTTTTGGCATTTTCAAAATCTGCTGGAGTCTTGACCATTGCTAAGCGTTCTTTCATTTGGTCAAAGGCTTTTTTGATAAATGGTGGGATGTGCTTCTTCTTGCCTGTTAACCCTTTCACGTCCACGCTTCCGTCTTCGAAAACTCCCAGATAGTTCTTTTTGCGTGAGCTGAAAACGGAGTATCTGTAAACCTTGTCTACGTCTAGACTCATTTTTAATTCGTGCTCTGTCCAGTGGGCTAGCTTCTCAATTTGTTCTTTCGAAGGGTTCTTTAGGAATATGCTGTCTGTGTCGCCGTAAAGAACTTGAATGCCGAGTTGTTCGGCTTTGTTCAGTATCTGGGTTAGTGAGTGTCTTGCGATTGCGGCGGTTGCTTCGGCTACTGGTGGACAGTAAAGGTCGAAGGTTTCGGCTCCGAAAACCCCGTAGCTTGCGTTCAAGATTACTTTGAGTGCTCCTTGGATTAGGTTGTACCAGCTTCGAAGTTCTACTGGTAATGTTTTGTCTTTTGTTTTAGGCTTGTACCATTGCACGCGCAAGTCTCTGAGTGAACCGATTAAGAGACTTTCTAATGCTCGTTTTTTGGTGCAGACCCAGTGTGGCGTGTCTGGGATTAGGTTGCTGCGGCATTCTGGGTGTTGGCAGAGTATGGATTGGTAGCCGAGGTTCCAAACTTTTATTATTGATGGGTATAGGCTTGGAAAGTCCATGACTGCAACGTTAAAGTGGACGCCGGGGGTGGGTTCAACAACTATTGCACCTTTGTATTTTTTGCCTTTGATTATGGCTTTAGTTACTGTTTTGCCCTTAACTGCGAGGATGTCTTCCATGTTTGGGATAAGCATGTTTTTTCGGCGGTGTTCGTGATGCATGAAGTTTCTTATCCAGCGTGAGACGCCTTGGCGGCTTACGTCTTCCATTGGCATGCTGCTGATTCTGGCCAAAACCAGAATTAATTTCATGACTAGTTCGTCTTCGAAATTTGTCAGTTTGAAAGTGATTTCTGCGTCTCTGAAGCAGTATTTGGCGAGTTCTGTGTAAGATAATTCGCCTAAACTCTTTTCCAGTTTGATTTTTTCCATTCCAATTAAGGCTTTGCCCACATCGTCAAGTGTTACATCGCGATAACGATTGTTGAAGGCGTAAATTTGGATTGAACGGTTGAAGAAAAACTTGTATAAGTCTATGTGCACGCCATACTTCAATAGACAAACGCGTCTGCCAACTTCTATTGGAATTTCATTTCTTTTAAAACCGAAATTTAATGCTCTATGCGCCAAATAACGTAAGTCAAAATCATCACCGTTGAAAGTTAATGCGAAAGGATAATTCCATAAAGCGTCAAAAACAGCTCTGATAAGTTTTTCTTCTGAGTCAAAATATTCTAGGCTCACGTCGGCTGGCAAACGTTCGGTTCCTTCGCGGACCCCCTCGCGCTTTAAAAGCAAGACTTTCTTTTGTCCGTCTGAGCCGTAAAGTGAAACGCACACGATTGGGTAGGCGGCCTCTCTGGGGTCAGGCATTCTTGTTGGGACTGGCGTGTAGACCTCTATGTCTAAGGCTACGCGGTGGAATTTTGGAGCGGAATACTCCAACAATCTAGCCCATTGCTCAATATATTGCAGTTCTTCGTCGGTGGCTTCCTTGAAAATTTCACGTATACCCTGAACCATTCTTTCGGCTTCTTCTAGGCTTTTCGGAATTAAATCGCCATTTTTGACTTCATAAAGCATTCCGGGCTGAAGATTTCTGTCATAAATGTATGATTGGTAATACTTTATTTTTGATTCCCAAACCTTAATTTTTTCAGGCTCAATGGGAGTTTCTGAAACTTTTGGGAAATCTTCTGGAATAATGTCTCTTATGCATCCTGTAGGGCGTCCGCCCACTGCAAGCGGGTCTTTCGCAACAATTTTTGTCACTTTCACATTTCGCTCTGATAATGGGTCAAATTTTTCAACAATTTCAAAATGGTCAAAACCTTCATGCTGTGTTAGGCGAGTGATTTTTTCCAGTTCGTATTGTGAAAGGTTGGTTAGGCAATAGGGCTTGTGTCCAGTGTTGTCGTACCAGAAGTAAATTTTGCCGGAGTTCGGCTCGTAAAGTTTGATTAGGGCTTTTCCAGTTTTTCCGTCGTAGGTGGCTGAAACGAAATAGGAAGGTGGCAGATTTTCTGGCGCTAACGGCGGAAAATCACGTTCTTTCTTTTCTTTTGTTATGGCTTCTGTGGATGGTAGAGCTTTCGCTTCTGTTTCTTTTGTGAGTTTAGCTTCAACTTTAGAGAAGTCCTCTAAACGTTTCTGTGCCATCTTGTCGTTGACCTACTTAACTTTATGAGGAGTATAGACTAAAATCTCTTACTACCCACTTTGGTTTTTAGGTTTCTCTTCAGATAACATAGCTATTGTCATTATAAGGTATTTGAAGCAAAGAACATAAACGTCAAGCTCAGCAATTATATATATACTAAATGAGTTATAGGAAAGTCTTTAATTCTCAATTTACAACATGTTGCTGTTTTGACGATTGTTAAGTATGCGAGTTGAAATGCTTGCTTCGGGAAGCTTGGACGCTTGCTATTGAAGCTTTAAGCTGGATGGAAATGCGAAGACTGAGCGAACGGTTAGCCTTAACGAAAACTGTCCAGCAACTTGGCATAAGTGATGCTGATGCGGTGCGGCTGGCTCACATGCTCGTGTGCGAAACAGTTAGGAGGCGCAATTTTATTGACGCGTTCATAAACAGGACGTTAGAGCCAGAAACAATAAGCGAGTTTGACCTTGGCGTTCAAGCTTTTCTGCGGCTTTATGTTTACCAAACGCGAATAGCTAAAAACTGGACTAAAATCGACATTGAAGAAGCCGAGAACATAGCTAAACTGGCTCGGTCAATTCTCGGCTGGAAAACTCTCCGAAAAGTTGAACACGTTCTTGGCGAGTTGTTAACGCAGAAGCCAAAATCAATCTTTAAAGACGTGAATGATGAAGAAAGAATTGGACTTTTAACGTTTCATCCAACATGGTTCGTAAAATATTGCTTTCGAACATTTGGAAGACAAGAAGCCATCACCCTTCTAGAGGCGAACACGCGGTCGCCGCCGACATACATAAGATTGAACACGCTTAAGGCTGAAGAAAAGGAGATTTTAGAGAAACTTGCTGAAGAAGATATTAAAATTGAAAAAGTTGAACAATTAAGACACGCATACAAAGTTTTAGGCACAAAGCATCCGCTAACCAGAACCGCAAGCTTTCGAGAAGGCTTATTCTACATTCAAGACAAGGCAAGCTGCTTTGCAGCAGAAGCGGCAAACCCGAAGCTTGAAATAACCGTTTTAGATGTTTGTGCTGCTCCTGGAGCCAAAACGACATATTTAGCTCAGCTTATGCAGAACCGCGGTGCAATCTATTCTGTGGATTATTCGAGACGCAGAATGAATGTGTGGAAAAGCGAAATTGCACGCATGGGCGTTGAGAATGCAGTGCCAATTATTGCTGATGCGCGCAATCAGTTGCCTTTCACTGTAGAAGCAGACATGGTAGTTTTGGACCCGCCTTGCACCAGCACAGGCGCCTTTGGAAAGTTGCCTTCTGCAAAGTGGAGGCTTACAAGACGCTCTATTGATAGAATGGCTGAGATTCAATGGCGAATGATAAACAATTGCGCAATGCATGTGAAGTCCGGAGGCACTCTGGTTTACTCCACATGCAGTATAACATTAGAAGAAAACGAGATAATCATTGAACGATTTTTAAAGTGGCATCCAGAATTCGCGTTGGCTGAAATAACCCCAAAAATAGGCTTACCAGGCTTAAGAGGATTAGACAAATGCCAAAGACTTTATCCGCATATTCACCAATGCAACGGATTCTTCATCGCCAAACTATCTAAAGAATAGAATTCCAGTGAATTTATCTTTCAACACAAAATTGAATCTATTTATAAGGGGGGTATAGTCATAAAAACGCAGTTTTTCACTTTCTCATTCCAACATGATTTAACTTCTTCTATATACTCCACCCTTCCGGGACTTCTCCAAACAACAAAGAATTTCAAAAATAACTCTTGCAGCTTGAATCGCCGAAACTCCTTGATCATAGTCTGGCGCTATTTCCAAAACGTCAAAGCCTACAACCCGTTTATCGCATAAACCGCATAGAATGTCAAGCAAAACGTATGGTTCTAGTCCTTCTGGTTCTGGATTTTGCACTGCTGGCGCGTATGCTGGGTCAAGCACGTCCATGTCAACGGATAAGTAAATGTTCTCATATCTTGTAAGTTTCTCATGCAATTGTCTTATAATACGTGGGATTCTTTCTTTTCTAATTTGTTGCGCTGTGAAAAATTCTATTCCAGCCTTTTTTGCATAAGCTAGCTCTTCTTTGCAAACTGCTCTCGTGCCAACTTCAATAATCTCTGCCGGCTTAACTTCCTCGTTTATCCTGCGCATGAAAGTCGTGTGAGAAATTTTCAATCCCATAAATTCGTTACGCAAGTCCAAATGCGCATCAAAACTCACTATCGCCGTTTTAGAAGCCTTTTTTCCCAACCCCCTCGCAACGCCTAACGTGATAGTGTGTTCTCCACCAATTGTTACCGGCGTTTTTCCCTCTTTCAAAACGTCTGTAACTACCAACTTAATTCTTTCCAAAGTCTTTTCCGTGTCCGTGAACACATGCAAATCGCCCAAATCATGCAACTGCAAATCCTCAACATCTACGCCCGCGCGGAAACTGTAAGTTTCTATGTTAAGCGACGCTTGCCGAACCGCGTTTGGACCAAATCTTGCTCCAGTGCGATACGTGCTTGTAACATCAAAGGGAACGCCAAAAATTACATACTTTGCTTTCTCGAAAGGCTTCTGGAAGCCGCTGAAAACATTTGTTTGAGAAACAAAAAGTTCATGGTAGCTCATTCATTTTCCTCTTTCTCTTTTCTATTCTACACTGGTGTTCTAAACTTTTTCGTTAGCTACCGGCTAAAGCTAATCTGATTCCTAAACGGCTTGACAAGAAAACATTAAATTTATTAATGTTAGTGTTAATGCATCTTTAAAAAGAGCCGTGGTTGAATGTCTATCAAGTCAAAATTTACCATGGAAAACCTGGGAATGTACGCAGCATCTGCATTTTACATAATTGCTGGAATAATACTCCTCACCATATTACCTCTCGCCGATTTCCCCCTCCACATCGGCATAATCGGCATATTAAGCCTAATAACCGCTTATGGATTAATTAGAAAACGGTTTTGGACAATATGGCTTGTTATCATACTATTCTTCACAGCCACAACCTTCTCCGCTTACACGATATTCTCGTCTATTTCTTCATTTGGAAAGAACCTAATTTACGACATGAGCATGATTGCTTACCTAATCTTAACATGGATTTTCACAGCCTACATAGCGATTAAAAGAAAAACCCTGGAAAGCTAAAATCACTTTTCTTTACAGCCTTTAAAGAGATGAACCGAAACTTCCTCATTAGCATCAATAAACTGTTGGTTTTCAGCTATCTCCACGAAGCCATCAGCCTTTGCGAGCGTTGTTATTGCCCCCGAAAGTCCCGATGGAACTGGTTCAGCAAGCAATCGCTGTGACTTGTCACGTTTTAACTTAACCATAACAAACGTTAGTCTGCCCTTCGCTGGAAACATTCTTGCGGCAGCCAAAGCCTTAACAGTTGCTGACCCCTCCGCTTTTCGCCCTGCTACTTGCTGAATAATTGGACGAACAAGCAAATGGAAAATCAGCAACGCCGAAGTTGGATGTCCCGGCAACGAAAAAACTAATTTTCCATCTATTAAAGCAACCGTTGTAGGTTTTCCGGGTTTAGTCGCGATTCCACACACAATCACGCCTGGTTTTCCAAGAGAATCTAATGTTTGGGGCATAACGTCTTTTGGACCTACTGAAACTCCACCAGAAGTTACGACCATATCTGCTGACGCCAAAGCCTGCTTTAAAGCTTTATGTATCTCATCATTATCGTCTGGAAAAACGCCCAAGTAAAGTGGTTTTCCACCACTTTCTAACACCGCAGTGCTCAGACTGTAAGCGTTTATATCATAGATTTTGCCAAAAGGCAGTGTTCTGCCCGGCTCCGTAATCTCAGCACCTGTTGAAAGAACCGCCACTTGTGGAACCTTGTAAACTTTAGCCTTTGTTTTTCCAATTGCAGCTAACACACCTATTTCTCTTGAGCCTAGCAACTGTCCATTTTTTAAGACAGTTTCGCCTTTCCTAATGTCCGCACCAGCTTTCATTACGTTTTCATCTTCTGCAACAGCACTGTAAATGTAGACTCCATTGTTCTTTCGCTCTGTATGTTCAACCATCACAACAGCATTTGCACCCTTAGGTATTGGTGCTCCAGTCACAATTTCAGCCGCTTCACCCAAAGTGACAGCTATTTTTGGTTTTTCTCCAACATTGACCATGCCGCAGAGTTTAAGTTTTACAGGCTTGTTTTCTTCCGCGCCAAAAGTGTCTTCAGCTTTCACGGCATAACCATCAACAGTTGACCTGTCAAAAGGCGGAATATCTAAATCGGCAATAACGTCTTCTGCAAGAACACGATTGTGAGCTTCTAACAAGCGAATTTCTTCGACGCTTAAAGGTTTTGGTTTGAAATGTTTCTGAATAGTTTGTCTTGCTTCGTCCAGAGTCAGGAGTTTTCTAAACATTCGACTCATTCATCTCCACATAACCAAATAAGTAAACCGCGACCGTTTCTCCTTCTACAAGTCCTTCACGGTTTTCTGGAACAATCACATAACCATTCGCTTTTGTCACTGTTGAAATCATCCCTGAACCTTTTGCACTCACCGGCTCAGCGAAAAACTCTTCGTTTTTCTGGAAAACGCGGACACGAACAAAAGTTTTTCTTCCCAGCGTTGTAGCTACTTTTCTCGTCACCTTAGCACTCACGATAGGTCTGAACTCTTGCTGCACCATTCCAAGCATTCTACATATTAACGGTCTGGCGAAAACTTCAAATCCAATCATTGCCGCAACGGGATTGCCCGACAAGATTATTATAGGCTTCCCAACCACAACGGCGAGAGCTGTCGGCATCGCTGGGCGCATGGCAACACCATGAACGATTACGCCAGGTTTCCCAAGCGTATTTACCGCTTCTGGAACGAGGTCCGAAAGTCCAACACTCGTCCCGCCAGTAGTTATTATCACATCAGTCGTGAATCCATCCCTTAATTTCGAGGCAATCTCAGCAACATTGTCTTTTGCTATTCCCAAATCAACCGGTTCTGCACCCAATTCGCGGCACATGGCTGAAAGAACAAGCCTGTTAACCTCAAAAACCTGTCCTTCTCCAAGCTCTTCACTTATGCTCACAAGCTCGTTTCCTGTGGCTAATATGGCAACTTTAGGTGGTTCAAAAACCTTAACTTTAGAAAACCCTAAAGCAGCAACTAATCCCAAATGTTGAGGTTTTAACCGAGTCCCCGCTTTTACTGCTATTTCTCCTTTCGCAATGTCTTCACCCTTTTTCGAAACATTTTCTGCGGGCGTAACCGGCGTCCAAACCTCTATCTTGTCGCCATTTCGTTTGGTGTTTTCTAACATGACAACTGCATCTGCGCCATTTGGAATTGGATTTCCAGTCCATACTTGCTTAGCCTTTCCCTCACCCACTTCCCTTTCTTCAGTAACCCGAAGAACCTTAGGTTTGAACTGAGATGCTCCAAAAGTATCCCTGGCTCTAACTGCGTAACCATCAACCGCCGACCTATCAAATCTTGGCAAGTCTTCTTTTGCGATGACGTCTTCTGCTAAGACACGATTCAAAGCCAAATCTAAAGAAGTGGCGACCATTTTCGGTTTCTTGATTTGAACTGCATTAAGAAAAGTTTGTAATGCTTCATCAATCGATGTCAGTTTTTGGAATCCCTTCAGCCGCACCAAAACACGCACCCATAAGCAGCATTGTAAACAACAATAAAAAATGTATCGCAATAAGAAGGCACTTTAGCCTTTCCTGCTCTTTCTATAACGGTAACTTTTCCGCATGTACTGCCCGTAAACTAATGCTACCAAAGCAGATATCCAAGCCGCAACATTTTGGAAAACCAAATATTTCCCAACGCTATCTAAACTGGATAATGGTTCAACAATAGAGCCAAAAGCCAAGACAAAATTTCTAAAACCTGGCGCGGCAGATAACAAAACGTTAGTTACTCCTGAGAAAAACTCGCTAAGAGGCGCTAGAGCTTGCGATGTGCCTTTCACAAAGTTCAATAGAGCAGGATTGGCTTTGTAGGCATTCACTATAGTTTGGTAAATCAGTTTCGGGTATGCTAAAACCGAGACCAGCAGTATTAATGCAGAAAAAACTAGGATTATCGTTAAGGCACTTTTTATCGTGGCTCGTGCAAAGTGTATTTTTTGCCAAACATACGTGACACCTTTAACCTTCAACAGACCCGATTTCATTCTCCCAAAGAATTTCTTCATTCCCTTTAATCTCTGTTTTTTATCGCGTTTAAAGTCGCCTTTTCCTTTCTGTATTTCTGGAGACCTTATGGCTGCATGTCTTGTTAAGTATATCCAGCTTGACATAAGCGCGATTATGACTGTGGCAGGAACTAAATGGAAGAGTGGACTAATCAAACCGAACACCTTGTTTTCCGGTTTTTCCTCAACACCCAAGCCCATGCTGTAAATGACAACGAAGTATTCCATCAAGACTGCTATGATTAGAAATAGAATTATCGCTGCCAATCCTTTGAGTGTTGCCCAACGAATCACTAGACGTTTTGGAGGTTTTTGACTTGCCACTCGATTCACCGTCAACATTGTCTCGGCATGCTTTTATGTGCTCTTGGAATATGCAAGTTCTCATTAAAAAATGTGACTGTGTACGTTGCCTATCGATTTCAACTCTGAATTGGTACGCCCTAAATTCTTTATTTTTAAAGAGAGCGTAATGTTTGATTACGGATGGCAATATAGTTATGGAAAATTCTGTTAAACAAGAAATTATTCGGCGCAGAGCACGTTTACTTTTGTCCTTATTCCAATGGAAATTCATGCCCACATTTAGGGCACTTAGCCATTCCACATTGCACGGAAGATGGACAGCCACCGCATGCGAATGCTCGACCGTACGATATGTCAAAGGCAAAACCGCATTTTGGACATTTAACTACACGTTTCGATTGCAAGCTCATTTTAAATCGCTTATCCTAAATCAATCGTCATGGAAAATTTTAAAAACCTTTCTAAATAATTCCAAACGTTTTTATGCAAAAATTTTAACAATATTAAAAACAATTAAATATCGTAAGTCATTCCATATGAAGAACTGTTGGTATATAGCGAATTAGTCTGGGAAGAGAATGCAGAAAACGGAAAAAGCCGAAAGGTTGGAGCTTTACAAGGATCGTAACACGCAAGTTTTCTTAAGTAAATTTTTGAGTAACGAAATAAGCGAGCTTGAACCCGTTTATGACTCTAAACTGGGTTACCGTTACCCTATGGTTGAAGCAATTGTTGGCGACGCAGCGGGCGTGGAGCCTTTTCTAAATAGGCTCTATGAAGCCAAGGTTTTGGACAGAAAACTTTACGACAAAATTATTTATTGCCCAAAATGTGGTTCTGTGAACATTTCTATCCGCTATTGCTGTCCCTACTGCAAGTCGTTTGACATACAGAGGAGCGCTCTGATTGAGCATGTTAAGTGCGGTTACATGGATATCGAGGAAAATTTCCATAAGGGAAACAAACTTGTCTGTCCCAAATGCCATGAAGAACTAAAAAAACTTGATGTTGACTACCGAAAGGCTGGGGTATGGTGCAACTGTAAAGACTGCAACAAAAGCTTTGACATTCCAGTGGCAGGGCATTTCTGCCGAGATTGCCACATGCACTTCTCATTTGAAGATGCTGTAATTAAAGACGTTTATGCATATAGCTTGCGAGAAGAAGCAAAAGAAGAAGCTTCGTCAGGTTGGGTTATAATCGCTCCGATTAGAGATTTTCTGACAGAAAGCGGGTTTAAGGTTGAAAGTCCAGCTTTCTTGAAAGGTAAGTCTGGGGCGAACCACATGTTCGACATAGTCGTTTATGAAGAATCTGTTAAAAGAAAAATAACTGTGATTGATGTTGCGACAAGTACTGAAAATTCTGTTTCTGAACAGCCAGTAATTGCGTTGTTTGCTAAGATTTTTGATGTATCCCCAGAAAATGCCTATTTAATTGCCATTCCAAAAATAAGTGAAAATGGAAAGAAAATGGCGGAATTATATAATATTCAAATAATTGAAGCGAAAAATCAAAAAGAAGTTATAAAAACGTTAAAGGAAAAAATGGAGAGGTAAGCGGCTAATCAATTGGAAAAATGGCAATATTGCCTCTTTCTGTTACAATTTTAACTAAGCATTTTTCTTCTGGCAAGGTTATGTCTGCGCGAATGTATGTTTTTTCTTCTCCAGAGTTTATGAATAAGTTGGCGTTGTAACGTTGATGATGGGTTGAATTGGTTACCCATATTGCTATAATGTGCGTTGTTAATGGGCTTGTGTTCTTTAAATCTAAGCGTGTGCCGTTGATTATTGCTCTTATAGCAAAAAAGTCTATTTCCGTTATGGTTTGGGTTGCGTTTAATCCTTCATCTGTGAATTCGACAAGTAGTGTCCCGTCATCTCTAATGTAACTTGACCAATTATCCGTTATGTTAATTGCGTATTCGTTCCATTCATTTTGGGTGGGTTGGCTTCCTCCAGTATTGTTGAAACTGTTGTCGCTGAAAGTCGATGCGCTCCAGTTGTAGGTTTTCAAGAACCATTTTTCCGCGTTTTCTGTGACGTTATACCTAACAACTATTTCAATACCATGAATATGACTTAGCGGGTAAGTTGACATGTCTATTATGAAATTATTGCTGATGGATAACCTGTAAATGTCAGACAATGTCGTTTTAAACTCAATCCAATCCACTTTAAGTTCAAACTGTGTAGAAGTGGCTTTAACTCCTTTGATTTTTATTTTCCAGTTTCCGTCAGCGTCTCTGAAGTTTGTTGGATTAGTGGTTATCGTCTGGTTTTTTGTGGTGTCTGTCGTGCCTATGGTGTCCGTCATGTATCCATCTCCGCTTGTTGAATATTCTCGCGCTTGGTAATTGTAGAGTTGAAATGTTGTGGTTACTTCCTCTGTTGTGAAGGAACAGTCTATTGTCCATGTTAGGTTCGTCCAAGGTTCGATGTTGGATGCGCCGGTGAACTCGACTTCAACTGTTTCCTCACTTGCGGGTTTGAAAGTGCAGTAAATGCTGTACGCTCTTGTTTCATGATCGGGATTAGGCATAGGATTTGGAAAGTTTGCTCCATAGATTGCGCTAACATAATGTCCTTGGTTTGTTGCACCTGAAGTATAGTATAGATAGGCGTACCCATTTCCTGCATAAGACCAAGTCACTAGCAAGTATTCCGTATTTGCCTTAAGTATCGGTTTAGGTGCAAGAAAATTAAACGTGACCCATGTGGCAGGGTTAACTGGAACAGCTTTTTCCTCTGTTTGCGCAACCAGACTTAGGTTACTATGTAAATAAATTGCACATTTCATATTTTTGGAACTAGATGTCATGCGGATATATACAGTGATACTTTGTGCTTCACCATCTTTTGTTGGAGTAAAAATAGAACCAACAATAGTGTTTTCTGTATTACGAGAGCTTGTTCCAGCTGCCACATTTCCAAAGGTTTCCGTGGTCTCTGAAAACGTGGAAGGATAACTGCGAAACTGCATATAAACATCATTGTCCGTTTGCAGATCAGTTAGCGAACCAGAAACAAAAGTTGTAGAACCCCACGGAGAATAGCTTGAAGGGGTATACTGGATGGATGGAATTTCCTCTTTGAAAGTTTCTGGAGAATCGTCTATGATTTTCGTATCTGTGTATGTGCCGCTTAATCTGCTACCTGCACTGACTGAAAATTCTTCTTGTGCAGTAAACCACGAAGATCGTGTGATGCGTGTAACATTAGCGATGTTTACTGTTTCTTGCATTCTCTCTAGGTCTAATTGGTTCATTTGATAACTCCAGAGCACCACGTTGCCAACTATAATCACTATTAATACTAGGCTTAGCATTACCACTATCACGTTGCTTACGCCGCGTTTGTTCTGTTTAAGGCGCCGTATAGTAGCCTCCAACATGAGTCCCCCTGTTCGTCACAATATCGATATAGTATAAGTTGCCAGAAACCCAACTGTGTGAGATGTCAAGCCAGCCGTGCTTGCCAATTTCTAGATTGAAAGGATTAGTGAACGCTTGTGAAGTATGGTTAACATATACTGCGGAAACGCGGATAGCAATTTTTCCGATATTTCGAAGATATACGCTTATGTTACCCGTTGAATTGTTAAACCATACATCTTCGACGATTACACGTTCGCTCATATTTTCCCGTAGGTTAGTGGTTATGACGTACGTTGCCGTTGTGGCAATTGCCATGACGCCTACAGCTACCACCATAAGCAAGATATTGCTCAAAACCGGCGTTATAGCCCGTTTATCGCACAAAAATCTCCTAAACATCCGCCTCATTTTTTTCTCCTCACAAAAAGAACTTAAGAGCTACGTAACCGCAAATCATCATTATGAGACCATGTTTTAGCCCAGCGTTTACCGTTCCTTCTCCCATTTTTCCAGCAACCAGTCCTCCGAAGAAGGCTTGGATTATTGTCATGTGGAAAAATATGCGTTGCATTTCTTGTGGCGACATAACTCCTGTTCCAAGCACAGGCAAGCCTTCTATGCTAACGAAAAATGACCTGAAAAGCAATATGATTGTGAAAAGAAACACGAAAAAGGCTACATAAATTATGGCGACGTAGGGTTTCGTTTGGTTTCGTCTTTCCCTATCTAACAAAAGCGTTGTCTGTATAAACTTGCCCATCGGGTCAAAAACTTTTTCCACATGCCCTCCGGAATGGCTTGCTTCGATAATTAAAGGCACTGTTCTTTGCACAAGCATAGTGTTCACGCGTCTTCCTAATGCTAAAAGTGCTTCTTCAAATGTCATACCCCAAGATATCTGCGCGTTCATCTTCTTCAATTCAGCTGTCAACGGACCATAACTTCTCTTAGACGCTTCTTCCAACGCTTGAGGAAGAGTCATACCTGTCTCTTGGGCTTGAACTATGCTTCTGAAAAGGTTTGGTAAGTTTTCATCTATGGCTTTTCTCCATCTATAGTCAATGTAGTTTAGCACTGTTGAGGGGAAAATTCCCGTCATAACTGCGAAAAACACGAATTCATCAAATGTTGTGGTTCCCCAAAACATGGCATAAGCAAATAAAACTATGGCGATAGCTGACAAAACTGATGCAATCCAAACGATTTTTTTCATTTTCCTCGGTATTTTTGGCGTTTTCATCACCACTTAGGCGAAACCGCATCTAAGATTATTAGAAACATTATGGAGCCGAGTGGGATTCCGATGTAAGTGAGTATTTGAAGTATGAGATCTGGGCTTAGTATTCCTAGATTTCCTCCCCCAAGCATCGCCATTACTGCGAGCATGATGACAAGAAGCAACGGACCCGTCACTAGCAAAGCCACGTAAAACTCAGCCAAAGTAGACAAGGTGTCTGAAAACTTGCGCAGACTCATTCGTTTTAACTTCATATATTGTCCTGATTTCTCTCGGAGATATGCAGCCAAGTTACTGCCGGAGTGTATTGTTGAGATGAATCCTTCTAGCATTTCATGGAATCTTTTAGATGGTGTGCGTTTTGATGCTTCTTGTAAGGCTGAGATTATGTCTAAGCCGAAGAGATTCACGTTTCTGACGATATCTTTAGCTTCTGTGGAAACAGCCAATGGAACGCTTAGATTTGATAATGAGTAAAAGGTTCTTTCTGGAGAAACTCCAGCGCTTGCGAGAATTGCCATATAACCAGTAGTGAAGGGCAACTCGTCTTCTATTTCTCTTTTGAGCTTGTCTGCACGATATATAGGATAAAAGTAGAATCCAATAACCGAGAAGGCACCAGCAAATAAACTACTTCCGACGCCAAAGAGAAGCGCTGGCAAAAATGGTATGTTGAAAAGAAAAATAAAAAGGCATGGAATGAAAATCAGCATGGCAACGGAAATCAGAAGTGCAGTTAAGACTGTTAGGCTAACATAAGCCTTAAACGTAATTTTTAATCCTGCACTTTCCAAGCTTGAGTCTAAATCCCTGAAGAGCGGCAAAACACGTTCTGTTTTTCCGCCAATAAGCTGGTAAGCTATGAAATGTGGCTCTCTCAGCACAAGTCTTTCTTTCTTTGATGTTTCTGCTTTATGTTCTGAAGTTATTGTTGGTAATTTGCACATTGCTTTGAAGCGCTTCCAGAGTCTTTTAACTTTCTCGTAGGCTTTGTTGCTCATTTCAGTCCTACCCTCGCTTTTTGGAAAACACGGTTCGGGTTGGCGTAATATTCTCTAATCACATTTGCAACGTCGGTGTGGCGGCGAATTCCCACTTTAACCATCCATTCCAAAACAATTTTTCTACGATGCAGTTCGCGTTTAATGTCTTCTTCGTTTATGTCTAATTTCTTCATGTGCCTTTCTAAAATGGCACTATTACCAGAAAAGGTGAACTTGTCTTCTTTTTGGTTCCAGTGGAACACCTCTTGGGTTAGTATGTTTTTTGTTTTTCGGTCAAGTTCTACAACCTCTGCTGTTGTGCTCGCTCTTCTTGCCGGCTTTTCTTGAATTTCCGTTCTCGTCATAACCATTATAACATCGGTCATTTTTATGAGCGATTTTGGAATATTCATTGGTTCAGATTCTAGACGGTTTATTACGGCTTCAACCGATTCAGCGTGTATCGTGCTCATTCCCAGATGACCTGTCGCCATAGCTTGGAACAGTGTATAGGCTTCTTCCCCGCGCACTTCGCCCACGATAATGTAGTCTGGTCTTTGCCTGACGGCAGCCTTTAATAGGTCAAACAAGGTTATTGTGCCGCCTTTTTTGTCTTCATGTCCAAACCCTAATCTTACAACGGAAGGTATCCAGTTCTCATGGGGAAGATTGAGCTCTTGCGTATCTTCTACGCTCACTATTTTCATTTCAGGCTTGATGAACATTGACAAGCAGTTTAGCATGGTTGTCTTTCCTGACGCAACACCGCCGGCGACGATGACTGAAGCTCTGTTTTCTATTATATACCACAAGTAAGCAGCCATCTCCGAAGAAATAGTGTTGAAAGCAATCAAGTCCGAAATGGTGAGTGGGTCAACTCGAAAACGCCTAATAGTGAATGTTGAACCTCTTCGCGTCACTTCGTTTCCGTAAGTTAGTTGTACGCGGCTTCCGTCTGGGAGTGAAGCGTCCAAAATCGGGGCTGCGATTGAAATGTTTTTTCCAGATAAATATGCCAAGCGAATTATGAAGGAGTTTAATTCTGCTTCATCCTTGAATATTATGTTTGTTGGCAACGATTCGTAAAGTCTGTGCCAGACGTAGATTGGTATGTTTACGCCGTCTGCTGAAATGTCTTCGATTAAATGATCCTTCATTAATGGGTCTATTTTTCCGTAGCCTATGAAGTCCCGTATCATGTAATATGTAAGTTTGTCAATGGCTTCCGGTGGTATTTTCATTCGATACTTTTTGATTATTTCTTTCGTCTTCTCTTTTAGATAATTTTCTGCTTTTTCTTTGGTTTCTATTTCTTTTAGGTTTACGTCTATTTCTTCCATTAAGAAGGTTTTCAGCTCTTTTAGGCGTTTTTCTTCTTCTTTTTGAAGCGTTGGTTCTATGACTTCGTAGAGTGTTTTTTGGGTTTCTGGGTCTTTTACTATGGCAGCGTAAACATAGGGTTCTTGTATTGGATAGGCTTCTCGGAAAACTGTGGGTTTTTTCTTTTCTTCTTTTAGTATTATGGCTACCTCTGTCTCTTCTAATGCTTTCGGAGCCCTCGGTCTTTTTTGTTTCAAAGTAAGCGTTGTCTCCTTCGCTTAGAGTACTGAGTGGTTTTTCATGAATATAGTATGTAGTAAGTCTTAATAAGTTATATGCATGTTCAATCTTGAGCACGCTTAACACTACCCAATCATTTAGTACACCAACAAAATACATTACAGAAATGTCTCCCACATGAACAAACCAATGATAATAAACTAAAAAAGAAAGGTAGAATTCTGTCCAAAACACTGGTTAACAAACGCTTTCTGGGTTACTAGCCTGTTGCAGTTATGGTCCATTTGGGAATGCAGGGACTGCTGATACCGCGGCGCATTGATACTTGAAGATAGTAAGCTAACAGAAAAACTCAGAATGGACTGTGAAAGAAAAAACATTAAAGCGTAAGCTACTTGTATCTTGCGCGTCTCTTCTGCCGTTTCTTCTTCTGTTTGCGCATCCTTTTCTTTTTCCATTTAGCGCGGATGTTCTACACGCTCCAAACAGTTATTCCAATGTTGCATGTCTTCGCTTTAAATCCTCTTCAGTTCTTCCCAATCGATGCATCAATTCCACGACTAGGCTGTCGAGGAAAACCATACAGTTGTTCTCAAAAACGCTTCCAAGAGGAGTTAATGGTTCACGTTCACCGATAATCTGTCTGGCAAGATAGTCTTCTTCTTTTGGCCAACCGGTCTTTGTTCTTCCACTTATTGTTACGATATGGTCTGCCATTTGTCCCAGCTGTGATTCAGGGAAGGATGTGATTGCAATGACTGTTGCACCGATTTCTTTTGCGGCTGAGCTTGCAGTTAAGACCATTTTTGTGGCGCCTGTTCCTGAAATTGCGATTAGTATGTCTCCTTTTTCTGCGGCTGGCGTGATTGTTTCACCTAAGAAATAGACGTTGAAGCCTAGGTTCATTAAGCGTAATGCGAAGGCTCTTGCGACGAATCCGCTTCTTCCCATGCCTACTATGAAGATTTTTCTGTTTTTTGCTTGAAGTAGAAGTTCTATTAGTCGCTCTACTTCTTTCATGTTTAATTTTTCAATAGAGCTTTTTATGCCTTCGATGATTTCTTCTGCTGCCGCTTTCAGTAGCTTCAATTCTTTTAACTCCGAAAACCCTTTACATTTGCGCCTATATTAAAAGTCTTGCGGTTTAAAGTAAACTTCCTAAAAGTTGATTTAAGGATGGGATTTTGTAGAATAAGCGGACATAGATTGCGGCTACTAAAATTAAAATGGTTAAGACTATCAATATGATGTCGCCTCTGTGCATTTTAAGCACGTATAAGTTTGTACGTTTTTTTGTGGCTCCCCACGCTCGTGACTCCATGGCTTCTGCTAATTCTAGGCTTCTGCGGATTGCGCTTACAATAAGAGGTATTAGTATTGGAATGTAGTTTCTGATTCTTTTCAGAAAATTGCCACGTTCAAGCTCTAATCCTCGTGCTTTTTGAGCATCCATTATTGTTTGAGCTTCTTCGGCTAAAACTGGAACGAAACGTACAGCTGTTGTGAAGGCAAAACAAAACTCGTAAGGCACATGCGCTTGTTCTAATGCTAAGCCTAAATGGTCTGGTGATGTTGTCAAGAAGAAGATTGAGAACGACTCGACAAGCACAATAAAGCGTAGAGTCATGGCGGCTGCGCCTTCAAGACTTTCTGCAAGTCCTCGGGCTCCGAGATAGGCGAAAATAAAGTTGGTTAAGAAGATGATTGTGGCTAGGAAGGCTGCTCCTCGCATTGAACGGAGCCATTCGCGTTTGACACCGGCTAAAATAACAAATGGAACCTGCATTACGAAAAGCACTATTAAGGGGATGAGTTCGCCGTAAAGTATTGCGATTACAAAAATCGCGCAGACATAAACAAACTTTATTCTTGGGTCTAAGTTATGAATGGGCGAATAGACTTTTCGGAATTTAAGCCCTTCAAAGACACTCATTTTTGACTTCTCTCCAGAGCCTTAAGCAATATTTCTCGTGCTTCGTAGACACCGATGACATTGCTGGGCAAACCTAAATCCGACAACTGTAGAAAAATCTGCACTATCTGTGGTGGAACAATGAATGCTTGAGTTAAAATTTCAGTGTTTGTGAGTATTTTTCTGGCTTCTCCGTCTGCAACTATTTTTCCTTCTTTCATCAACAGAACTCGTGGATTACATTCAGCTACAAACTCGACATCATGTGTAACAATGATTATGGTTTTTCTTTGAGCTTTCATCTGCAAAATGAATTGTCTTAGTTTCTCTTTTTGCTGATAGTCTTGTCCTATCGTTGGCTCGTCTAATATCAGTACTTTCGGGTTCCATGCCAAAACAGATGCCAAGGCTACGCGTTTTCTTTCTCCTCCGCTAAGCATAAAAGGCGACGTTTTTCGATATTGTGTCAAGCCTAGAAGATTCAAAGCCCACGTAACCCTTCTTTTCAGAACAGCCTCTTTAAATCCAAAATTTCTCAATGCAAAGGCTATTTCTTCTTCAACTGTTTCGCTGAAAAGCTGGTGGTCTGGATTTTGGAAAACAAAACCCACGTTTCTGGCTAGTGCTGCCACGCTGACCTTTGTTGTGTCCACGCCATCCACAAGCACGTTTCCTTTGGTTGGCTTAAGAAGCCCGTTAAAATGTTTGACTAGAGTGGTTTTTCCAGCGCCGTTTTGTCCCATTATGGCTACAAACTCGCCGTTTTCAATTGTTAATGACACGCCTTTTAGAGCTTCTACCCCATTCGGGTAAGTGAAATAGACATCCTTAGCTTCAATCATTGTATCCTAAAAGCCTCCTTCAGTAGGTTAGCCATTTCCTCTGAGGAAAGAGGAATTGTGTTGCCGAGTTTTACTCCATCTTTTTTGAGAATTTGGTAAAGGCGTGTTGCCTTGGGAATGCCAACTCCTATCAAGCGTGTTTCTTCAGAGCTCAATATTTCGCGTGGTTTTCCATCTAGAACTACCTTTCCTTCATCCATTATGATTATGTGGTCTGCATATTTGGCTGTTAAATCAAGTCTATGTTCAACCAACACAACGGTTATTCCAAGCGTCTTGTTTAACTCATAAATCACTTCGAAGATTTTCTTTGCGCTTAATGGGTCAAGGAAGGATGTTGGCTCATCTAATACTATAACCTCAGGATGCATTGCTAAAACAGATGCTATGGCGACGCGTTGCTGTTGTCCACCAGAAAGTTCGTGAGGCGCCCTTTCTCTCAAATCATATATGCCGGTGAGGTTTAAAGCCCAATCAACTTTCTTGCGTATTTCTTCCCTTGGAATCCCAAGGTTTTCTAATCCAAAGGCAACATCTTTCTCAACCGACAATGCAAACAATTGGTTTTCAGGATTTTGAAAAACAAGTCCTACATGCCTCGCTAATTCATGAATTGGATGTTCAATCACGTTTAACTTAGCAATGGTTATATCTCCTTTCAATTCACCGTGGTAGAAATGAGGAATTAGCCCGTTAAAGCATCTGCAGAGGGTCGTTTTTCCACATCCGCTTGGACCTGTTATAAGGGTGAATTCGCCTTTTTCTATTTTTATAGAGACGCCACTGATGGAAGGTTTTGTTCCACTTGGATATGTATATGTAAGATTTTCTGTTTCAATTATTGCCATTCTTTTCGGGCGCCTGCCAGTTTTTTAGCGATTGTTTTTGCTCATTTAAGAGTAGCTACTTATTATTGATTAGATAACTTTTCTTTCAAAAGTCGCAAACAACGCTTAAGACCACTTTCAACATCGCCTACACCGTTAACCCCTGCAGCAGATGCATGCCCCCCACCCATTCCATGAAGGTACTCACCCAAGGGTTTAGCGATGTCCTTACCCAAATGTATCCCCGTTTTCTCTTGAAAATCACGCGTACAACGTAGACTAATTTCCAAGCTTTCGTTCTTCTGTCCTGCGACAACAGCCACATGCGCACCCAAGTCAATGATGGCCCTTGCTGCTGAAGCTTGATAAGCGCTAACGTGTGAAAAAGCAACAATCCATTCGCCAATCTTGAAAAGTTTGGCTCTTTTACATGCCTTTAACCTTGCGACGCGCTCTGAAAAGTCCATAGGCAAAGAAAGCAGCGCTAATGTTTCTTGCGCGTTCGCACCTGCATCAACAAGTTCTGCAATTGTCTTCAGAGTGGATGAGTTGGCTAAAACAAAATGGCGTGTATCGAAGGCTATGCCTAAAAACAATGCTTTAGCTTCGGTCTCGTTTGGTTTAATGTTCTTTTCTTTGAAGAAACTGTAGACAATCTCACATGTTGACGACGCTTCTTCATTGGTTATGCATACTTTAGCTAACCGTTCAGTTTCTGGATGAGCCGCATGATGGTCAACAACAATGATAGGCGCTTTTGAGGCTTTTACTTTTTCAGCCCAATTATCCAGTTGCTGTATTGTGTTAGTGTCAAGCAACATTATTACGTCTGCCTTCTCTACATTTGGTTGTGTCTTCACTTCTATTGGCAAAAATTTGATGAGATGTTTTGAGAGTCTGCTTATTCCCTGGGTTGCTCCAATTTCCACGGCACACTCTGGCTTCAAATGTCGCATTAAACTTGCTAACGCATAAGCTGAACATATTGCATCGGGGTCTGCGTTATGATGACATAATAAAACGACGAGTCTAGCATTTGTCTCGTCTAAAATCTCATTTATTTTGGTGAATGACACTTTAGTTTCCTCAAATATTTTTCAGCCGAAGCAAAAGCTTCCTTAACTGCTTCATCAACAAGCCTTTGCGCGTCAAGGTTTTCCAACGATGGTGACAAAGCAACATCTACATCAACCGTAAGTGTTACTGGTTTTGTGCCGCTAGCTTCGGCGCTGATATCCAGTTTTTCTATCTTTTTTTGAGGAACCTTTGACAAGATATATTCTCTGGCAGCATACTCTGCGATAGAGCACAGTTCTTCAACTTGTTCAGTAGTTAACTCCGGTATGCCCACTTCTTCCACAATCTTCACCTAGACACAAACTAGGCTATGGCTGAGATGGAGAAACTGGGCTCAAATCTTGTTGAAGCTTAGTCTGCAAATCTTTCAATTGACTGCGTAAACGTTCTTCCTGCTTTCCCAACACTGTCACTCTAGTATTCAGCAACTCCTTTCGCTCGTTTAAATCCGCGGATATTTTGGCTTTTTCCGATTTCACCAGAAGCGAACCAATAGCCTTGTATATCACTGCGTCATCAGTCATCTTCTGCAACTCATTTAATGCTTGTTCAATTTCTGTGAGCTCAATTTCTACCTGCTGCTTCTGCGCTAGAATCGACTGGAGCGTCTGCTGAAGTTGGTTAAGCCGTAATAAACGTTCCTGAACTTGAGGTGGAAGTTTCGAGATTTCATCACTCACTTTTTATCCTTCCATTCTGCACAGCAATAAGCACAGTCATTAATAAAACATTTCCCGAAAACAAACAAATTCTACAGAGAGGCTCTCGCAATTGTTGTTTAACAAAAATGTCTACATTCCAACAAATCTGCAACTATAAGCCAAAAACTAGAGAATAAGTCTGAACTGGTTATTTTTTTACAACAAACATAGAACGGTTTATTCCAATTTAGACCGCATTATCCATTGCAAAATTGCAATCTAAGACAGACTTTCCAAAATTTCCAAAACTTTCGTTACTGAGTTTATCCATCTTAAATAGGCATTTACTGCGGCACGCAAAGCAACAGTGTCTTTGGCCGCAACATTCAAAACTATTAATTCCTTTTCTCTCGTAAAGGTCGCTTGTGAACGCGTTGTAGGCGTTTTCTTAATTTCTGGTTCTAAAGCTTTTGAGACTATTTCTTGATATTTTTCTGAAGGAGTTTTCAAACAAATAGTAGCCTTTGCTTTCATACTTCCAATTACTCTGGTTCTTCATCTGTTGTTTTTACAACTTCTTCTAATGGCGCTCCTTTAGCCACGCGTTTCGCTACAACTCCCAGTTTCGTCATTGGTGTGTATGCTCCACCAGTGAAGGTAAAGCCGCATTTTTTGCATTTCCAAACGCCAACGCTTTCTCTTTTGACGCGTGCAAAACCACACTGTGGACATGTGTGCGGTTTTTTCATTTCGGTAATTACTTTGATGTAGCGTTTTCTCACTGTGGCGCCATATCGTGGCCCAAGCCCTCGTGTCGGTCCAACTTTTTTAGTTCTTTTTCCCATTGTTTTTTCACCAATTCAGTTTTTTACGCATTTCTTCAGCCTTTTCCTTAGCTATTTCGGCGGCTTCCAACACTTGTTCCTGTGTGAAATATCCACTGCCTCCTTTCTGTATTGCACAGATATTTCCGTCATCATCAATTGCTATTGAAATTCGCGCATCCATTACTTGCTCCTCTTCTAGGCAAGGGTCAACGATTAGTTTGTCGTTTATCTTTGCAAACGTGATGGTTATGGGACATTTTTTCATCGGAAGTGGAGTGTATCCAGACTTTAATTTGACTTCGCCTTCTTCGACTTCGTAGTTGGGCATTTTCGTGTTAAGCAAAGCAGCCATTGCAGCTAATGCTGAAGCATCTATCAAATTTCCATCGTGATTAAGCACGTAAACATCAACAAAAACAACAAACACTTTCTTGCCAGGTTCGATGCAAAGTTTTTCCGTGTCGATGGCTTTTGATTCCCTTATTCCTCTATCAACAATTCTTGCAAGTTCGATGGAGTTTTCGTCTGGCGGTCCAGGTTCAAAAGTTGATGAAGCTAAAGGCACAAGCTCAGCGTTTACTGTTAAAACGCCTTCGTTCGGCGTGTCTGGAAAAGGCTCACCGGTCTCAATTTTTGTTCCAACCATTACTTCTGTTTTTCCAAGTAACACTCTTGCTGAGCCTTCAGCGCGTTCTATTATTCCTTGTTCCAATTTTATCTCGCGATAATCTGTTAATTCTCTATCATCCAAGCGTTTTCCTTTAGCGATTAACTGTGCAATCTGTTTTTGTTTTACTCGCGTGATTATGGATGACATTACTCTTCAGCCTCCTCTTTGACGCTTACATATTTAAGTTTCAACGCTTCTTTCTGCAATACATAGATTTTTTTGCATCCTTCAATTGCCATATTTACAGCTTTTTTAAACTCTTCCAAGGTCAGTATACCGTCCATTTGCAGAAGCGTTATTGCATTTAAATTAGGCATCAAAGCCACAGGCACGTCTGCTGTTCCTATTTTATCTTCGGTGTCCATCAAATCCAACACTATTGTATCATCAGCCTTTCCAGCGGCGCACGCAGCAACCAAATCGCGCATTGGAATGCCTGCATCTGCCAAAGCCAGAGACGCGGCAGTTATGCTCGCGCATCTTGTGCCGCCGTCAGCTTGCAGAACTTCTACGAAAATATCTATGCCTGTTCTCGGGTAGTATTCGAGGAAAATTGCGGGTTCCAGTGATTCTCTGATAACTTTTGAAAGTTCGATTTCTCTTCTTGAAGGCGCTGGTGATTTGCGTTCTTGAACCGAGAATGGTGCCATGTGGTAGCGGCATCTTAAAACCATTCGGTCTTGAAGTGCTAAATGTTTTGGGTGTAATTCTTTTGGACCGAACACTGCGGCTAAAATTTTATTTTTTCCTTGTTCAATATAGGCTGAACCGTCAGCATTTGACAAAACTCCCACTTCAATTTTTATCGGTCTTAACTCGTCTGGTTTTCTTCCATCCAGTCTTAAACCTTTTTTATCAATTAACTTTTCAGTTTTCTGGCTCATTTTTAACTTTCCCCCGTTTTGTTTTTTCTTCCTTAATCATTTGAGTTATACGGTCTGTCAGTCCGCTCGTGTGAGATTCTTCTTCAATTTTGCGAAGTGCCATCATTGCCAACTGTTCATCCTCAAGAGTTTTTCCCGTGATTAACACAACTCCGTTGAGCCCGAGAATTATCTGACAACCAGTTTCCTGTTTTATCATTGATATCATAGAACCCTTTCTGCCTATGGCGCGCGGAATTTTTGTCGGTGTAATCTTTACTATTTGTCCACGGGTTACTTTTCCCAGTCCCGGTTCGCCAACTGTTAGTTGCGGGTTGTGTGCTCTATCGTAAGCGGTTATTTTTGCGACTATCAAGTCTCCTACATCAAGAACTTGAGATAATTCGTCTTTTTGTGGTTTGAATGGTCTGCTTAGCACATCGGATGCTCTTAAAAGGGCTTCATATGGCGCGTTAATGTCAACTGTCCATCCGTTGAATCCCACCTCAGTGACTGTTCCTATGACTATATCTCCAATTTTTGGAATGTAAAATGCTCGCAGGGCTACAACGTCAACTTTTTTGTTTTCGTATTCTACTATGCCGATTCGTGAAGCGTATATTTTGTTATCTTCCCGGTACGTGTTTTCGCCAGCCATGTAATCGCCTTCGGCAATCAAATCTCCAGGCGTTACAAGCTGTCTTCTTTCAAAAAATGTTGGCATAAATTCACACCTTTTCCATTCATAACAAATTTTAAGAGATTATTTTTGCTTCTCCACTTCCTTTAGTTATTTCTCCAAGTTTCTCCAGAAAAGGACCATATAATCCCGCTGGCATTTCTAAGACGCCATACCATGAACCGTCTCCACGCCATTCTTCCCGTTTTATTGTTCCAAATACTTTGATTGTTCCGTAAGCTCTTGCGGAGTATTCTGCGGGTATGTGGACGCCAACGGATACTTGCTCCATTTTTAATGGTAGAATTGGTCGTAATAGCTTTATTATTTCTCGTGCTTGTTCTTCCACTGGTTTAAAAGGGTCTATTGAAAAGTGAATTTGCTCCAGTGCGTTTTCTATGCGTAATGGCGGGTGTGGCAGGTTTGTTTTTGGGTCTACACATTGTCTTGATATGAAATCTACTATCTGTTTTCTTTTATCCTCCACCATTTTTCTTCGCTGTTCCGTCGTCAGTTGCAGTGTTCCCTTTTTCAGTATCATTTCTGCTATTTTTAGTGATTCTGTTGTTCCGAAGGCTTTGCGGAGGTTTTCTTCAGAAACTTTTGTGCCTTTGTTCGCGTCTGAAAATATGGTTTCGGTTACTAACACTTCGGTTATTGCGGCGATTTTCCCCATTCGATAATCTAATGCCTTTTGAGGTTTTACCAGCACTTCAAAGTGTTCATTGTCTTTTATCATGCGCGCGACGGTGTACTTTTCGCTCATTAGCATTTCACTTGCCCAATCCCAACTCTTTCACGTAACTTTCAATTCTGTCGTCGCCTAGCATTTCCATTTTCTTTGTTGCTGAAGAAATGACGGCTATTTTTATTCTTGGCGGCAGTTGCCTTGCTTCTAAGGCTTTTGCCAAGCATTTTACTGCAAGTTTTGTGGCGTCTTCTAGTGTCATGTCTTCACGGTACTCTTCCTTCAATATTGACAGCACTGTTTCTCTTCCTGCGCCCAAAGCTGTAGCCTTGTAGCCTCTGTAGGTTCCGCTTGGATGCGTTCCTAAGAGACGGTTTCCTGCCTTGTCAACTCCGCCGAAAATCATTGAAACTCCGAACGGTCTGACGCCTGCATGTTGCGTGTAGAGCTGTTTTATGTCGCAGATTCTTTTGGTTACAACTTCTACGTCTATTGGTTCATCATATGTCAGTCTGTTACTTTGAGCGTACACTCTTGCTTGGTCTATAAGAATACGCGCGTCAGAGCTTAAACCAACTATTGCCGCGCCAACATGCTCGTCAACTTTGAAAATTTTCCATGAATATTCTGCATCTTCGAGGGGTTCAACGGTTTCTTCTGCTCCCAAAACTATTCCTTCGGAGCAGCGGATTCCCAAAATGGTTGCTCCACGGTTAACCAATTCCATTGCGTATTCTACTTGGAACAGCCTACCATCTGGTGAAAAAACGGTTATGGCACGGTCATATGCTCCTGGCGCTGCAAACACGGACATAACATATCTACCTCACACTATCTCCTAATACATTTGCAGACTTTCATATGACAACTTAACTAAAAACCTTTTCCTAAGTTGTTTGGGACTTTAGTATAGTCGTTTGCTTTGGCTTTCGGAATAGCATGATGTCGTTGTAGGTGCATACGTATTCGAATCCTGTTTCGATTAGTTTTTGTGCTTCTTCTATGGTTTGAGCTGTGGCTACGTTCAAGTGATTGTAGTCATCCAGAACTTCATCAACGGTGCTTCTCTCTTCAGAGTTACGACCTCGGAAATTGCATCTCTGACCCAACAGCTTGGGAAAATATTAAAAAAGTCAGCGTCGATGGCACCATTCACACATGAACTCTTGAAGTCGTTCTACCATTTGATTATTGGTTGTATGATGCAGAAAACCACACGATGTGTATTGGTGTAAAATGGAATTAAGAGACGGATTTGCCTGGAAAAAATTGACGATAGTTGGAGTCGTTAGAAAGGGTTGCTTATGAATTCATCCCAATTATCAAGATTGGCGGGTTTACTTCATTGAAACAGGTTTGTCTGCGAGATAGCATAAGAAGTATAAAATTGATGTATCCTTGCTACGACCAACATGCAAATCCCCTTTTCATTTCAGAATTTCTTTTGCTGTCTTCTTGTAAACTTCAAAGTCATGCGTAGAAAAGAGAACAAATACAACTTTAGCGATATAATTTTCCTTCTCTAGAAATTCTTTAACAGTTTTCAAAGCTATCTGGCATGCCTTTTCTATCGGATAGCCATATGCGCCCGTGCTTATGGATGGAAAAGCTATCGTCTCAAGTCCCTTAGTTGCTGCCAATTTTAACGAGTTACGGTAAGCGTCTGCCAAAAGTTCCGGTTCACCGCTGTTTCCACCGCGCCAGATTGGCCCAACCGTGTGGATGACATGCTTAGCTTTTAAATTGCCTCCTGAAGTAATGACTGCTTTGCCTGTTGGAAGCCCTTTTGGCCATTCTGTTTTTCTTATGCGTTTGCATTCTTCTAGGATCTTTGGTCCGCCTTTGCGGTGGATTGCGCCGTCTACTCCTCCTCCGCCCATCAGTGTTGAGTTTGCAGCGTTAACTATGGCGTCAGTGTCCATGTCAGTTATGTCTCCATGGATAAGACAGACTTTTGCCTTGCCAACTTGAAATTCAGTCACAGCCAATTTCACTACTAACGCTCCATATCGTCTATCCATGCTTACCTTCTTAAAATTTTCAGCAAAAAGATGACTTCTAAAACATTGCCGTGATAATAAACCATAATCCAAACCCGGTCAACACTACAAAGCAAAAGCCAAACACAATTTTGTACAGTTTTTCCGTCCAGAAACGTCTCGATTTGAAGGCAACCACGGACACAAACGTGTCCCACGCAAGATCGCATGACCAGTGAGTTATAACCAACGCCAAAAAACCAGCAAATCCGAAAGCCACAGCGGTCAATATTAAATTCGCACCAATTGTTGTCCACCAAAGAAAAAAGTAAGGATTGGCGATGGTTGCGAGAAAGCCAGCAACAAAAGAACCATGACGAGATGTGCTGTAGTTCTCGCTTTTTTCCTTTCGAGCTTGAAATATCTGGAACCCCATAAAAATGAGAATTAAACCTCCCACTAACCCAATAATCTTCTGAACTAGGGTAGAAGCAAAAAACCATGTAAAACCAAAATAAATCAGAAACATCAAAGGAAATTCCACCGCTCCATGCCCCAAAGCGATTAAGGTTCCTGCAATCTTATTTCTATATCCTTTCGCAATCGTTACGGCAAAAACTGGTCCGGGCATCATAACTCCAGATAAAGATAATAAGATTACTGAAAGCAAGAAATAGAGAAGGTTAAAGACAGTGTCCATTGATACCACTGAAACTAACGTTACATCAGCTTGTTTAAATTTTTCACTATTTACTAAGTACCTACATCTCAAAGGTCAACAAAGTGTGTGTTTAAACTATTCATTCTTAAATAGTTAAAAATGTTAAGGCTATAGTTAAAGACAGAAATACCAAGGCAACCGTAAATGACAAGAAGGCGGAACGTCGCAGAACTTTCCATGCTTGTTTTATAAGATTCAAATCGCCTACGCCGATTTTTGAAGGCTTACATTTCATGAAGTCTTTTGCAAAATCTAACAATTCATAGTCGCTTACTCGGGTTATAATGTAAAGTCCAGTTATTACTATTAGAATTGGATATGCAGAAAGAATGGACCATATAATCACTAAAACCCATGTTAAGAAAAGAGGTGGTACAAAAGCTACTCCAGCTAAGAGCATTAGGTTGTGAAATAGTTTTCTTGGCTTTCCATACGGATTCCAGACAAAATAAGTTCTTGTGGATTCGATATTGAAAGACGCTTTATTGTAAAACGGAGACAATTTTTTCCATCGCAAGAAAAACGCGAGGCAATTTGCGACTGCTGTGACGAACACTACTAGGCTGGCAATGTTTTCGTACACTGTGCACCGCACACCTTTGCACATAAAACTATAAGGACATATTTTAAAATCTATCGCAGCCGCTTGCATATTAACAATCTAAATTTCCATGAAATGCTTCTGTAATTTCACTACATCCCTGCTGTCTTTCGCGCTCGCGTAGCTTTCTAATCGGTTATGGTTTATTTCGAGGAAAGTGTGTCCCCATTTAAATACTGAAAGCAACTGTTCAGCTTCACTCTTGAACCCGGCAATGTGCAAAGCGGCAGCTAACGCTTCCACAGTGCTAAGTTTTGTGGGTTTTCCAAAATTAACTGGGTTTCCAGCGATCAAGTAAGGCAAGCATCTAGAAGTTCCTTTAACATTTTTTAGCAAAGCCTTTTCAGCGTGTTCCCAACTGAAATCCAACGCAACCAGTCCAAATTTTTCAATTCTTTCTTTGTCAGCTGGAGAAAATGCGATTTCTGATAGAGGATTAAGTATGATGGCTCTCCTTGGTAAAAATTTTATCTGGTACACTATGCGAATCAATCCGAGACGTTTGAGCTTCAATGCACTGCATTTTTTGGGGTCGCATTGTTTAGCATGGTATACAACGATTTTAATTTGTTTTTGCACGTGTTTGGCGCACCTTCAAGTGGCTCATGGGATCGTTTAAAACTTGTGGAATCCATTCCAGTAGGTCTGTAGAAACTATGTGGTGACCTTTTTCGTCAGAAACAAAGTCTCCGGCGGCTCCGTTGACAAAAGCTCCAGCAACAGCTGCTTCAAATGGGCTGGTTTTCTGGGCGAGAAGGGCACCGACAATTCCCGAGAGCACATCTCCTGTTCCGCCAACAGTCATGCCTGGGTTACCCGAAAAGTTGAGCTTGAAGCGTTTTTCATCTGCGATTATGTCAACTGGTCCCTTAAGCAGTATCACTGCGCCTAGCTCTGCCGCGGTTTTCTGCACTTCAAAAATTTTTTCTTTCAAAACTTCTGGCAATTTTTTGCTAGTTAATAGGGTATATTCTCCAGCGTGAGGCGTCAGCACCAGAGGTGTTTTCAGTTTTCTTTTGAACTCTGCAAAAGCCTTCAAGCCATCCGCGTCCAAAAGCAGGGGCTTGCCTGCATTTTCGGCAATTTCAATTATGGCTTTGACAGCGTCTTTGGTTTCTATGTGTAGTCCAAGGCCTGGTCCTAGTACGATGGCGTTAACCATTTCTATGTATGTTTTTAACGTTGGCATGTTGGTTATGTTCAAGTGTTTTCCTTCAAGTTTTATGGTAATTAAGTCTGGCGTCATGGATGAAACTGTATACGCGGTTTTTTCTGGAGCTGCGACATAAGCAAGGTCTACGCCGGTTCGTAAAGCTGCTAAAGCCACAAGCGCGGGCGCGCCGGAATATGTTTCGCTTCCGCCGATGACTAGCAAGCGTCCGAAGTCTCCTTTATGGGATTCTTCTGGTCGTGGTCGAGAAACGAGCATGACATCTCCTGGCCCGGCGAAGTTTTCGAACTCTTTCGGCAAGCCTATGTCTTTTACGATTAGTTCTCCGACGTAATCTCTGGCTTTTTCAAGTCCTTGTTTTGTTCTGTGGAATGTGATTGTTAGGTTTGCTTTCACTGCTTCGCCTAAGATTTCGCCTGTGTCTGAGTCTATTCCGGTTGGCACATCTACTGCTATTCTAAAAGCGTTTATAGCGTTGATTTTTTGAACCAATTGCAGGATAGGCGGCTTTAGTTTTCCTTTGGTGCCTGCTCCTAGTAATGCGTCAACAACTATGTCTGCGTTTATGTCGGATATGAGTGAACTATCGTATACTTCATAGATGGTGATGGTTTCTCTCATAAACTGTAAGGCGTTCCAATTTTCTAAAGCCGCTTCGTGGGAAATATCTTTGGCTTTACCAGCAAGAATAACTGTGACCTTAAAACCTAATGCGGAGAGGTGCCGCGCTATGACGAAACCGTCGCCGCCGTTGCCGCCCAAACCACAGAAAATGGCAACTGTCTTGTCTTTTGGAAATCTTGATGCGATTTCTAGGGCGATGTTGTGTCCAGCGTTTTCCATGAGCTGAAGCTGGGAAACTCCGAAATATTCAGCGTTAAGCTCTAAAGTACGCATTTCGCGGCTTGTAATAGCTTCTGACATGCTTGAACCCAATAGTTATTATTCTAAATAGAAGATAAGAGTATCTTTTCAGATTAAGCCACGCTTGCTAATTTCCGTTTTTATAGCAAAATATTTTAATGTACAACGTCAAACATTAAGTGAGGAGATTTAAAATGCCTACAGCGTTTGTGCTGATAAATACGGAAATAGGGTCAGAAGCGGATGTTCTGAAGGATTTGAAGAAAGTTGAGGGTGTAGATGAAGCCTACGCAGTCTATGGAGTCTACGACATAATTGCGCGAGTTAAAGCAGACACGATGGATAAGCTGAAGGAAATTGTGACATGGCGTGTCAGAAGGCTTGACAAGGTTCGTTCAACATTAACAATGATAGTTGTCGAAGAAACAAAATAGCACACGCTTCCTCTTTTTTCATTCACGCCAAAACAATGCTTTTAGCATACGCGCTGTTATCTTTAGTTCATTAGAGAATGGACTGCTGTAAATGACTTGGAAAACTATGCACATAGGATTCGACGATACTGATTCAACGAGAAAGGGATGTACTACCTATATTGCGGCTCTTCTCGTTGAAAAACTGCAAAAACTAGGTGTATCCTTCATTGATTATCCAAATTTGGTCAGGTTAAATCCTAACGTGCCATGGAAAACTAGAGGAAACGGAGCACTATGCTTGAGAATACAATACAACGAGCATGTGGAAAACGAAATCAAAGAAACCGTGATAAGTACTGTTGAAGAACAGGCAGACCTGGAGTTTAAAGGCACAGACCCGGGTATTGTATTTTTCCAAAGAGCTAAAATTCCAACGATTGTCAAGAATTTTGCCAAAAACGCAGTAACGGGAATTGTGAACCTGAAAGACGCTGTAAAACTTCTTAGAATGTTTGAAGCAGAAGCGGTGGGTTTCAAAAATGGCAGAGGAATCATCGGCGGTTTGGCAGCCGTTGGAGAGACACTTCAAGGAGACCACACATACGAAATTATTGCGTATCGTGCTCCGGAAAATTATGGTTTGAAAAGACGTGTAAACGAAGCATCGATTTTTGAAATGGACAAGGCTATGGCACCATACACTTTTAATAATGTTGACTTTGAAAAAAGAAGGGTTATTATAACGCCGCGAGGACCAGACCCAATATTGTTTGGCATTAGAGGGGAGACCCCAGAAATTGTGAAAAAGGCATTCTTAATGGTTAAGCCTCTCGAACAGGTCGAGCGGTGGGTTATTTTCCGCACAAACCATGGAACGGATGCGCATCTCAAACGGGTTAACAATTTAAGCGAAATCAAACCCTACCATCCAGTTATCGCGAGAGGAACAGTAGCGTCAAATCCTGTGGTAATTCCAAGGCGACATGTCATTTTCTCAATAAAGGATGCAAGCGCGCAAGTCGACTGTGCAGCCTACGAGCCTACTGGGGCTCTTAGAAAGGTTGCGAGAAAACTGTTAGTTGAAGATTTCGTGGAGGTTTATGGCGGTGTCAGAGCACCATCCAAGGATAAGCCATTGACTGTGAATCTTGAAAAAATTAGACTGCTAAAGCTTGCGCCAAAAATAATCACTCACAATCCACTTTGTCCAAAATGTGGCAGACGCTTGGAATCCATGGGGAAGAATAAGGGATTTAGATGTAAAAAATGCGGTTCAAGATACGTGGACCTTAGAAAATTTGAAACTCGTGGAAAACGTGAAATTAAGAAGGGGCTTTATATAACATCAGCGAGGTCGCAGAGGCACTTGACGAAGCCTTTTAGGCGTTATGGGTTGGAGAAATGTGGCAAAAGTCTTGATGGAATGATTGATGAGTGGCATTTTCCTTAGGATTTTTTGTTTTCGTTCACTTTGAAGATTTCGCATAGCATTTGGTAGAGTTCGTCGCCGCCTTCCATTTTTGAGAATAGGTCTTTTTCGGCTTTTAATACGCGTCCCATAGTCTGATATGTTCTTCGCCACTCCATTTCCTGCCACATCATGCGATAATGCTTCTGTTCAACCCAAGCTCTGAAGATTAAAACGATAAACATGCCTAAGGTAACCAGAAGGTTCAGTATGTATATGTCTAGTAGCTCCGTAGTTTTCACCTCCTCACCGCAAACATTTTCGTATTTTATTAACAAAACGCATTTAAATCAAACTCATATAACACGTTGAAAAGAGGAATAAAAATGAGTGAATTAATTTCTCCGCTCGTTTATCAGCTGGGCATAGGCGCAATAGGCGGCTTCATTTGTGGATATGCCATTAAAAAAATTAGCAAGCTCATAGTCATCTTGATAGGCATCTTCATAATAGCCCTCATATACCTAAGCACTCAAGGAATAATCAACATAAATTACCAAGCACTCTGGAACACTGTAGCTGGGTGGCTTGGAGGCGCTCAGCAAGCCGCATCATGGCTTGTCGGCATAATATCAGTATTACCGTTCATAGGAAGCTTCGCTGTGGGCTTTCTTTTAGGCTTCAAACTCGGTTAGCGAAATAGTTTAAATGTTTGCTGTCCGTTAACCTTTTGAAAACTTAAATTATACATTAATCGGAGTGTTTAAGAATTGGATAGGTTTCCGAAGGAAGAATACAGTCTTCCGTTCTTTAGGGAAGAAGGCTACGTTAGGAAACTGTGTCCTAACTGTGGCAAATATTTCTGGACGCAAAATCCAGAACAGAAAACTTGTGGTGAAGCAACTCCTGAAGGTTGCGCCTTTTACACTTTCATAGATGACCCGCCAACCAAAAAGGGATACGACTTACGCAAGATGCGAGAAGCATTTTTGTCATTTTTCGAGAAAAACGGACATGCTCGTATAAGACCTTACCCAGTTGTTGCGAGATGGCGAGACGACATTTATCTCACGCATGCGAGCATAATTGATTTTCAGCCGTATGTCACTGACGGAATTGCACCACCACCAGCGAATCCGCTTGTGATTTCTCAGCCGTGCATTCGCATGGTTGATATTGCAAATACTGGACCAACATTTGGTAGGCATTTAACAATTTTTGAGATGGGTGGGGCACACGCTTTTAATTATCCGGATAAGGAGGTTTATTGGAAAGACCAAACGGTGCGTTATCATCATGAGTGGGTAACTAAGGATTTGGGTGTGAAGTCTGAGGAGATAAATTATAAGGAAGAGGTTTGGTCCGGCGGCGGAAACGCTGGTCCGTGTGTTGAGTCTATCATTCGTGGGTTAGAGGTTGCCACGCTTGTTTTCATGCAGTTCAAAGTTGTCAACGGTGAGTTTGTTCGGTTGCCAATAAAGACGGTTGACACGGGCTATGGTATTGACCGCTACACTTGGCTTTCTCAAGGTGTGCCAAGCGCTTTTCACGCAGTTTACGGCGAGTTGCTTGACAAAATTTTCAACATGGCTGGAATAACCGAAATTGACAGTAAATTGTTGAAGAAAGTAGCTGCGGCTTCGGGCATGGTTTGTCTGGATAAGACAGCGAACAGAATGGAAGTTAGAAGGAAAGTGGCGGAACATGTTGGGGTGAATGTTGATAAGCTGGATGCGTTTCTTGTTCCAATTGAAAATGCCTTCGCGGTTGCAGACCACACGAAATGCTTAAGTTTTATACTTTCTGAAGGCGTTGTTCCATCGAACATTCAAGAGGGATATTTGGCAAGGCTGCTTTTCCGTAGAATTTATCGATTGTTAAAGATGCTTGATATTACTGACAAGTTATACGACATAATGGATATGCAGATTAATCTTTGGTCAAAGGATTTTCCGCATCTTAAGGAAATGCGAGACGAAATAATGGAGATACTCAGTGCGGAAGAGGAAAAATTCAATGAGACAATCAAAAGGGGTGAGGGACTGGTTAAAAGAATTTCCAGCGAATTGAAAGCCAAAAAGAAACGTGAAATTCCAGTTGAAACTTTAACAGAGCTTTACGATTCTCATGGGCTTCCGCCAGAAATAGTCAAGCAAGTTGCGGAAAACGAGGGTTTGAAAGCGGATATTCCTGAAAACTTCTACGCTTTAATTGCGCAGAAGCACATGCAAGCAGAAAAACTGGTGGAAGAGGAGACTAAGCCGGAAGAGCGACTGGAAACTGCGGTATCTAATCTTCCTGAGACGAAGGCGTTGTTCTATCAAGACTCTTACATGAGGGAATTTGAGGCGAAAGTTGTCAAAGTAATAGATGAGAATTATGTTGTTCTTGACAGGACATGTTTCTATCCTGAAGGCGGAGGGCAACCGGCTGATGCTGGGCATTTGGTATACGATAGCAGGAGAGTTAAGGTTGTTGATGTCAAAAAGGTTGGTAGAGTGATTGTTCACAAAATTGAGGGCGTCATGGTTCCGCTAACGCAAGGCATGACTGTTAAGGGTTTAATTGACTGGAACAAACGTTACAGCCTCATGAAAGCTCATACGGCGACGCACTTAATTAATGGCGCCGCACGACGCGTGTTAGGACAGCATGTTTGGCAGTTTGGAACACAGAAAGGCGTCGAAAGTTCTAGACTGGACATTTCACATTATCGCAGACTCACGCCGGAGGAAGTTCATAAAATAGAGACTTTGGCGAATCAGGCGATTCTGCAGAACATGACTGTTACGACTGCGTGGATGCCGAGAAGCGAGGCTGAAAGCCGTTACGGTTTTAGGCTTTATCAGGGCGGAGCGGTTCCGGGTAAAGAAATTCGTGTTGTGGCGACTGGTGATTGGGATGTGGAGGCGTGTGCGGGAACGCACTTGAAAAGCACTGGCGAAATTGGTTTCATAAAAATAATTCACACGGAACGAGTGCAAGACGGCGTTGAAAGACTTGTTTATTCTGTTGGAATTCCCGCTTTGAAAGCAGTGCAGGAAAACGAGAAGTTGTTGTGGCGGGTTTCGGAGATTTTGAATGCGCCTTTGGAGAAGTTGGATAAAACAGCGGAAAGACTTGTTAAAGAATTGAAGGAAGCGAATGCGGAAAGAAGAAAACTCATAAAGGAACTGGCGGAACGTGAAAGCGCTGGCTTAGGAGCAGGAAAGGCTGAAGAGGTTAAAGAAATAAGCGGCTTGAGGCTTGTTTTTCGCGATTTTAAAGAGGAAATTGATGTTGACCGCATGGTTCAGACGGCAAGCGAGATGATAAAAAGAGACGATGCGACAGTCGCGATATTTTATGGTTCGAATGGAAAGAATGCGCGGATAATGGTTATGGCTGGAAAAACAGCATTGGATAAGGGTGTTAATGCGGGCGAAATAGTACGCGAAGCTTCTGCGGTTATTGGCGGCGGAGGCGGGGGAAAACCCAACTTCGCCCAAGGCGGAGGAACAAAAACAGAAAAACTAACAGAAGCAGTAAAAAAAGCAGAAGAAGCCTTAAGAAAACAACTAAAACCTTAATGTTTCACGATTACTTTACGCCAATTTAAAAATTATCAAGCGAAATGCTATATTTTTGCTAGCGCTTTTTCATAGTTGGCTATTATGTATTTTTTGCCTTTCTGTACGACCATGTGTCCTTCTTTTTCTAGAAGCTTCTTTTGGGCTTCTGCTCCGCCCGGATATTTCTCGTTTAAAACTCCGCCAACTTTCAAAGTTCGCCAGTATGGCGTAATGTTCTTTTCACCCCTTTCACGTTGTTCTTCTGCTGCGTGAGCCGCAACCCAAGCAAAAATGCCAGTGGTTATTGGACAACCAATTGTTGCGCCGTATTTCTTAGCGAGGGCCGCCCGAATCTCATTGATTGTTGTAACTTTTCCTTCTGGCACTTTCCGCATGATTTCGTCAACGTCCAATGGCGCGGGGATAACCACGGTGCCTGTGCCCCATCTCTTACTCATCTTGTCAGTAATCTTCTCCACTTTAGGCAAGCCTTTGTTATCGTGCAATTTTTCGCTCCAGCTTTTCTTTTTTGCCATTAAACTTTCCTCAAACAGTAATTTCTTAAGGGTTTCTTAATAAGCCTTCAACACGGCTTAGATTTCACAAGTTCAAGTTTTTGGCAATGCGTAAGTTTTTTGATTCTCTTTTCTCTTTTTATGGCTTCCGAACGAGAACTGAACTTTTCAACGTGGATGAGCTTCTTCGGTTTGTGCATTCGCGTGTATCTGGCGCCTTTTCCATTAACGTGAAGTTTCATTCGCGAATCCAAATTTTTCGTGTAGCCAGTGTAGAAACTGCCATCCTTACATTGAATAATGTAAACGTAGTAAGACATTCGCCAAACTCCATGACAAATTTATGCTAATTTACATTTGTTTTCTTCCCTTTGCACATAGCCAACATATAACAGTTACTTCAGCGTCTACTCTAACCAAAAATTCAACCTATTTATAAGGGGGGCTATAACTTTTCGCGCACAGCAAAAGATTAATCCAACCTTGCACAAATTATGCAGTGGTGCCAAAAATGAGGGATAAAGTTCTCTGTCCATGAAAACAAAACCTTTAATACCCCTCAAACTAAATCAGAAAGTTTTATGGAATTTTTGAAAAAAACAGAAGAAAAATGGCAAAAACGCTGGCAAAAAGCCAAAATTTTCGAGGCAAACCCAGACCCAAAAAAACCAAAATACTACATAACAGTGGCTTATCCATACCCAAACTCACCGCAACACATCGGACACGGAAGAACCTACACACTGGCAGACGTGCACGCGCGGTACATGCGAATGCGCGGCTACAACGTTCTATTGCCAATGGCATTTCACTACACAGGCACGCCTGTTTTAGCTATGGCTAAACGCCTCGCAGAAAACGACAAAGACCTCATCAAAGACTTCACAAACATCTACAAAATCCCAAAAGAAAAACTCAAAGAACTAACCGAACCAATCGCAATGGCACGCTACTTCCACCAAGAAATCAAAGCAGGCATGAAAGAAATAGGCTACTCTATAGATTGGCGCCGCGAATTCACAACCGTAGACCCACACTACAACCGCTTCATACAATGGCAATTCCAAAAACTACGCCAAGGCGGATACATAAAACGTGGAAGCCACCCAGTAGGCTTCTGCCCAAGATGCGGAAACCCGGTTGGAATGCACGACACAAAAGGCGATGTAGAACCTGAAATCGGCGAATTCACAGTCATAAAATTCCGACAAGGGAACCTTGTTTTCCCAACCGCCACACTACGCCCAGAAACAGTCTTCGGCGTAACAAACATTTGGCTAAATCCAAACGCAAAATACGTCAAAGCAAATGTTAACGGCGAACAATGGATAATAAGCCAAGAAAGCGCAGAAAAACTAACCTATCAAAAGCGAAAAGTCAAAGTTATAGAAACCCTCCAAGGAAAACAGCTCATAGGCAAACATGTTGAAAACCCAGCGACAAACACTAAAATCTTAATCCTACCCGCAGATTTCGTTGACCCAAAAAACGCAACAGGCGTAGTAATGTCTGTTCCAGGACATGCGCCATACGATTATGTTGCCCTAGAAAACATCAAGAAAACACCTTCAAAACTGAAAGAGTACGGAATAACACCCAAAGCCATAAACGCAGTCAAACCAATCTCCCTAATCCAAGTTCCAAATTATTCAGAAATTCCCGCAGCAGACGTAATCAAAAAAATGCAAATTCAAAACCAAACAGACCCCAAACTGGAAGACGCCACAAAAGAAGTCTACCGCCACGAATTCCACAACGGCAAAATGAAACAGAACACAAGCAAATACCATGGCATGACGGTGGCAGAAGCAAAAGACAAAGTCAAACAAGACCTAATTGCCGAAGGCAAAGCCACAACAATATACGAGTTACTAAACAGACCAGTCCTATGCCGCTGCGGAACAGAATGCATTGTCAAAATCTTGGAAGACCAATGGTTCATCGACTATGGAAAACCCGAATGGAAAGCCCTAGCCCGCAAAAACCTAGAAAAAATGGAAATTCTACCCGAAGAAATGCGCTCAGAATACAACTACGTCATTGATTGGCTACATGAAAAAGCATGCGCAAGAAAATCCGGAATGGGCACAAGACTTCCGTGGGACAAAGAATGGATAATCGAATCCCTTTCAGACTCAACAATCTACATGGCATACTACACAATTGTTAGGCATATCAAAGAACACAAAATCAAAGCAGAACAATTAACAGAGGAAGTCTTCGACTACATTTTCCTCGGAAAAGGCAACCCAGCAACAATCGCCAAAAAAGCCAAATTAGACACAAAAATACTGGAAGCAATGCACAACGAATTCTCATACTTCTACCCACTTGACAGCCGGCACTCAGCCCACGAACTAATCCCAAACCACCTAACATTCATGATATTCAACCACACAGCCATATTCCCAGAAAACCACTGGCCACGCCAAATCGTAACCAACGGACACGTCCTAATGGAAGGCGCAAAAATGAGCAAATCCTTCGGAAACATAATCCCGTTGCGAGAAGGCTTAGCCAAATTTGGCGCAGACCCAATAAGACTCAGCGTTTTAACAACAGCCGAATTATTGCAAGACGCCGATTTCAGCCCCTCAGTAGCCAAATCAATGCGCGAAAGACTGGAACGCCTCTATAGATTCGTCGCCGAATTCACAAAGAAAAAACACACAAAAAAGACACCAAAAAAACTTTCTCCAATAGACAAGTGGATGCTCAGCCGACTGCAAGAACACATAAGAAAGGCAACCGAAGCCATGAACAAATTAGCAGTGCGCAAAGCCATACACACAGCAATATACGAGTTAGACCAAGACTTCCAATGGTACCAAAAACGAACCGCAAAACAAAAAGAAAACAGCGTTAAAGCATACGTAACTGGTGAAGTTTTAGACGCCCAAATTCGGATGCTAGCCCCAATAGCGCCTCACGTGTGCGAAGAACTATGGGAAATGATGGGCAAGAGAAACTTTGTGTCAAAGAGTTCATGGCCGACACCAGACAAAACAAAAGTGGACATCATAGCTGAGGAAAACGAAACTCTAATAATGAACGTGCTCGAAGACACGGCGAACATCATAAAAGCGACGGGAATAAAGCCTAAGAAAATATGCTACTATACTGCTGCATCGTGGAAATGGAAAGCCTACTCTAAAGCTCTCGAAGAGTCAGTTTCAGGAAAGATTCAGCAAAGAGATTTGATGAAAGAATTGATGGCGAACCCTGATTTAAGAACTAAAGCTGAAAAAGTGGCGAAATTTGTTAACCAAATCCTAGAAGAAGTCAACCACATGCCAGAAGAAAGAAAGAAAAAACTAACGCAAATTGGAATCATAAACGAGAGCCAAACCTTAAAAGAAGCCGAAAACTTCTTTAAAAAAGAACTTAACGCCGAAATAGGCATTTATGACGAAGAATCCGCAGAGCGCTACGACCCAAAAGGCAGAGCGCAATTGGCAAAACCGTACCGCCCAGCCATTTACATAGAATAAAATATATCACGGCAACACTCCTTTTCTTATACATCCAGAACTCAAAGGGCCCGTGGCGCAGCATGGACACCAAACAAGCCAAAAAGCGCGTCAGCCTTCTAAGACTAAACACCGAAGAAAGCTGAACGTCCTGGGTTCAAATCCCAGCGGGCCCGCCAAAAACACTCCGCTTTCAGAAAAGCAGTTTGAAGGGTACAAATCAGCAAGCAGCCTAATAGCAAATGTGAGCGCTCTTGTCAGCCAATTAAGGGAACAACCTAAAATGTCAAGTTTCCCATTCAACTCTATTACTTTTGTCTTAAAGAGACCCGCCTGTAGATAAACGTCCAATAAGAATAGAATGCCATCCAAAGTGTTGATCCGACAAACACGATGATGGAATTTAAGCTTAAAGAGAAGTTAATTAGCGCCCAGATGTTGACAAGCACATAAGCGAGAACGTTCAATAAAAAAGAGCGCCTTTGCCACCCATATTGCTGGATGACGCGTATGGCTTCCAGTGCAGCAGATCCTTTAGCGTTTAAAATGTATCGACCAGCTGAGTCTGTTTCAATCAGACTTTGCATCTTTTTGAGATGAAAATCTAAGGCGCCACTACTTTCAACATTAATTGCTCGCTTGAGCTCACTAAAACCGAGTGGTGTCTTAGCGAGCGCCTTCAATATTTTTATCCTTAAAGGATGCGAGATAGCATCAAACACTTCATCCGAATCTAAAGAAACTTTTTCAGCCATGTCTCATCAAAATCTTCTACACAAGCCGGGAATATATTTCTATCATCCTTGACTTAATAGTCAATGAATCATGACTGTGATCAGATTAATTTGTACCATCTGAGGATTGCCTTAATAGCTTTGTCGGAATACCCGTTCTTTTTGAGTATTGCACAAATCTGCCGTTTATTCACGTTTTTCCCCATTTAATTATAAGTGCTCTGGAAACTTGATAATTAATATTTCAAATCTGGATATATCCACGCTTTTACCTAAATCAATACAATTTTGGTCCTACAATCTGTCAGTTTGCTGAACTTTACTTTCATTAAAATTCTACATGAATGAAACATAAAATCCATGCCGGTCTGACTGTTTTGAACTTCGCTGAACCCATATTGAGTGACGTAGATGGCTATTTCGAAAAAAAATGTCTTATTACTAGGGATAGTAATGCTTAATTGATGACGGCGAAGTCCTCTTCTTTTTTGCTTTTCATATTTCTTCACACACTTAAAATAACTGATTTTAACGATGTTATTTTTCAAGCGTAACTCAACGCTTAATTTTTTAACTGCCATACATCAATTTATCTTTAAATCAAGGTGATGCCAGAATTCAAGAAGGAGTGCCGAATGTTCAGCAGGGAAAGTCTATTCAAAGCTAAGATTGTGCAATTGATTCTTATGAAAAAACCTTTCGAAGCCATTGAAGAACTTAGTCGCCATTACACTATTGATGTCCCACGTTTGAAAGTTGGAATGCCGAAAGGGTGCAGTAAGAAAGTTGGGTGTTATGTTGCCAAAACCAAAACCATCCACGTTATGAACCAAGAAAAACTTGAGGAGCCATTCGTGATTCTGCATGAGTTTTATCATCACCTTCGAACTCGAGACGGAGAACATAGAGGAACAGAGAAGCATGCAGACAAGTTTGCGGAAGAATTTATCGAAGCTTTCAAAATTTATCACAAGTATTCTTATAATGTCTCTTACAATTACAAGAACCAAACTACGTGATGAAGTATTGTAGAATTCAAATAAAAATTGGCGCTGTCACCTTAAATGTGAATTACAATCTCTCCCTGCCCCTTCGTTTTGCGAACGGAAATTTTAAATTGGTAAGGCAATAATAAATGGTAAGCACTTGGGTATTTGAGTTATCCTTGTATAAGGGGGAAAATTATGAGCACACATGCAGACGAATTAAAACTTCGCTTAATGACTATCGAGTTGCTTAGAACTGCAAAGTACAAGAGAAACATTACGTATCGCGAATTAGCTTCTAAAACAGGTTTACCCGTGACAGTTTTGAGCAGATACGCCAAAGGTCATGTTTTGCCTAATACAGCCAGAGCGAAGCAGCTTTGGAAAGTACTGTCAAAGCTTGTTGGATTAGAGGTAGAGCTTCGCAGCAGAATAAAGTTTGATGAAGACGGATATTTTGACAATACCGATATTATAGGTGATTTTAACATTATTCAACAAGCAGCTAACCATGCGCTTGCCATTTTTGCTGGAAAACGCGTGACAAAAGTTTTGACGGCGGCTGTTGATGGAATACCGTTGGCAACTATGGTTGCAAACGCATTAGGCGTCAATCTGATACTTGCAAAGAGAAACAAGGAAGTTGGAGTTAAGGCTTTTCTGGAAGAAACTTACGTGCTTGGCAAGGATTCGGGCGTGACTATGACGCTTTACATTCCAAAGGAGGCTATCAAAAAACGGGACAGCGTCTTAATCGTTGATGACATGATTAAGACTGGAGAAACACAAGCGGCACTGGTGAATCTTGTTCGAAAAGCGAAAGCTGAAATTTCCGGTGTTTTCTCGCTCATAGCTGTTGGAGAAGAATGGAAAAAGAAACTGAAATTGACTGGCGAATGCCCAATAGAAGTCATAACCTATGTTAAAGCGCCCTATGAGTCAAGCACTCGCCCCTAACTAAACACGCGTTGCATTTTCCTTTTCTGCAATAGTCTTTGCCTAGCCTAAGCAACGCTGTTTCAAAATTAATGAAAGATTTTCCTACAATCTTATTCTGACGCCAAAACGTTTTTAGCTGTTTTATCACGTCTTTGGCTGTTGCTCCTTTTCTTACTATTCCGAGATTTTCCGCTGCGAGTACTACTAAGCTTGTTGGATTTGGGTCAGCTTTTTCCCAAACATCGCGTAGTTCTCTTAGGAAGATGCTTACTGTTACGTCGCCAATGCCTTTTCCCAAATTCTTCAATCGCTTTTCCAAATCATGCGAGTCAGAAGCCTTGTTGTGTATAATTGTCAGGCGCCCATCATATTCTTCAACGAAGTTCTGCATAACCTCCAAAAATTTATCTGCGGTTTTGAAATCGTAGCGTGTATAGCTGCCTTCGTCTAGGATTTTGACTAGACCATTCCAACCAGTTTCTAGAATTCGCTTCGGCGTCAAAACATCATGTTTTTGGAAGCATTCGAAGGTTTTAATGGCTGAATTTTCTGTTATGGGTGCCCCGAAAAACATGGCCGCCAAAAACCACTTGAAAACTTCGGCATCATTTCCTTTCGAAAGGTCTATACCCAACATTTCAGAGTATTTCTTTCCAAGGCTTTCCACAAAAATTTCCAGTTTTTTCCGTTTCATATTCGCCGTTCACTTTCTAACAAAATTTTATACACTCTGCTGCATAAACGGTTTACTGAGGCTCGTCACAATGATTAAGCGAACAATAGAGTGGCGCAATGGTACAGTTGCCACAATAGACCAAACAAAGCTTCCGCACGAAACAGTGGTTCTTGAAATGAGAAGTTGCGATGAGGTTGCTGATGCGATAAAGATTATGAAAATAAGAGGTGCACCACTATTGGGAGTAGCCGCGGCTTTTGCTTTGGCTTTAACTGCTTATAATTCCAAAGCAAAGTCCAAAGAAGAGTTAATCAAAGAGTTGGAGAAATCAGCAGAAACCCTAAAGAGAACACGACCAACGGCTGTTAACCTCTTCTGGGCAATGGACAGAATACTCGCCAAATCAAAAAATTTCTTTGGGGATACTAAAGAGTTGATTGCTTTTGTTGTTGATGAAGCACAGAAAATAGCTGATGAAGATGCCGTGGCAAACCGTTTGATTGGCAAGTACGGAGCTGAACTCATACATGATGGCGATGTTATTCTTACGCACTGCAACGCTGGCGCTTTAGCTACAGTTGAATATGGCACAGCTTTGGGCGTCATAAGAGCTGCCTGGGAGCAAGGGAAAAAGATTAAGGTCATTGCCACAGAAACTCGTCCGAAACTGCAAGGCGCGAGATTAACAACGTATGAGCTCAAAAAGGAAGGTATTCCTGTCACTTTGATTACTGATGGTATGGTTGGTTATGTTATGTATAAACGGTTGGTTAGCATGGTTGTTGTTGGAGCGGATAGAATAGTTACTGATGCAGTCATTAACAAGATTGGAACATTCACAATCGCTGTTTTAGCCAAAGAACACAACATACCCTTCTATGTTGCCGCTCCAAAATCCACCTTCGACTTTTCACGCAAATCAGATGAAGTTGTCATTGAAGAGAGGAAACCAGAAGAAGTCACACATGCAGGCTCATATAGAATCGCTCCTGAAGGAATAAACGTTCTTAATCCAGCATTCGACATAACCCCGTTTGATTATGTTACAGCAATAGTTTGCGAAGACGGCGTGTGGCACAAGAAAGATTTTGGCAAATTCAAAGCCAACTTCTATAAGTAAAAAATGTAGCTTATGCTGGTTGATGATTCACATGAACAAAAAAGAAGAGAAAGAACCTAGCCGTTCTGAATTCAAAGTCAAAGGTACATTAGTGGAAAAAGGAGTTAAAATTTCTAAAAAACAGAACCTAAATGAACTCTCTTCTAGAGGGTATGGTGTTAAAGAAAATGATGAACTTCTACTGACTTTTTGTGAAGCGCTTTATCTTTTGGATAAGGGTTGGTTGGAAATTGAGACGAAAAAGGGCGAGAAGGTAGATTTCCAGCAACTCCTGCGATGTTACGAGAGCATTGATGAGAACGCTTGGGTTAAGTACTTAACTTATCGGGATTTGCGAAGCCGCGGATACACCGTTAGAGAAGGCTTCGGCTTAGGCGTTGACTTTCGTGTTTATGAAAAAGGCGAATATGGCAAGGACACGGCTAAATATCTCATCTTGAGCATTCAGGAAGGCAAACCAATTCCGATTGAAGATTTGACACGCGTAATGATGCAGTGCCAAAGTCTCAAGAAAGAACTAGTTTTAGCCGTGATGAATCGCAGAGGAGAAATAGTTTACTATTCGGTTTCGCAATTAACCTTAAAATAACGGAGAAATCGTTTATGCCAGCTTTCAAGACTGTTCGTGGAATGCGGGATTTTCTGCCAGAAGAAGCGAATATGCTTAAGTTTATTGAGAACAAAGCCAGAAGAGTAGCTGAACTTTACGGATACAAAGAAGTTGTAACGCCTGTGGTGGAATCATACGAGCTTCTTGCCGCGAAAGCCGGCGAAGAAGTTCGTTCGCGAATGTTTGTTTTCAAGGATTTAGGTGGACGAGACGTCGCCTTGCGTCCAGAGTTCACGGCTTCTGTTGCTAGACTTGTGGCGACAACTTTGAGAACTGAGCCTAAACCGCTTAGACTTTTCAGTTTTGGCACTGTTTATCGTTATGATGAACCGCAGAAGGGACGTTATAGAGAGTTTTGGCAATCGAACTATGAGTTAATGGGTTCAAACAAGCCGGAGGGAGATGCAGAAATACTGATGTTGACTGACAGTCTCATGGAAGCTTCTGGATTGAAGAAGTATGTTTTCAAAGTTGGACATGTAGGAGTTTTGAGAGGAATTTTTGTTCAAGAAGGATTGGAAGACACTGTGCAAAATGCGGTTATGCAGCGGATGGATAAGAAAGAGTATGAAGTCGCGCTCAAAATGGTCAGAGACGCTGGAGTTTCCGAAAATTGTGTTAACATTCTTCAGAAACTCGTGAAAATCAAGGGTAGCGAAATTTTTGAGATTGTGGAAAAAATGAAGACGGTTGTTAAGGGATATGATAAAGCCGTTTCTGCGGTGGAGAACCTCCATGCAATTCTAAAGTTCATAGTAGAAAGCGGATGCAAAATGGATGTTGTTGTTGACGCTGGATTTGCAAGGGGTCTTGAGTATTACACTGGAATGATTTTTGAAGTGTATGTGCCGGAGTTCGACATAGCCTTAGGTGGCGGTGGAAGATACGACCAGCTTATCGAGTTGTTTGGAGGAGAACCTACACCAGCGGTTGGCGTTGCTCATGGAATAGATAGGATAATGTTGGCATTGCAAATGCAAAAGGCTGAAGTGGAAACTAGAGAGAAATCTGTCATGGTTATTCCTATTAAGGAAGAGTTGAAAGGGGAAGCCTTGAAAGTTTCAAGACTGCTCAGAGAAGCAGATATCCCAGCAGAAGTTGAGGTTATGGGAAGAAAAGTAACTGCAGCCTTGGAAGATGCGGACAGAAGAGGAATGAGTTACGCAATAATTGTTGGAGAAAAGGAACTGAAAGAAAATGCGGTTGCTATTCGAAACTTAGCCAAGAGAGAACAAAAAATTGTGAAAATTGAAAAGATAGTGGAAACAATAAAAGGGCAAAATGTTTAGGTTTGACGCGTTTCTCTCCTCAGAAAGTCTCCTACGTCTAAAATGTTCTTCACAGCAACTTTGCATTTTTCCTCATCTAGATTGCAGAGTATTTTGCCGAAGCCTAAACATTCGCCACGCTGATTAATGATTAAAGCATAATCGCCTCTTCTTTTTGAGCCGACTATTTGAATTATCCCTCCTTTAAACACGTCTCTTCCGCAAACAAAAAGCCACTCTGTTTTCTCATTAACAATTATTTTGTTTGCTTTTTCTTTAGCAATCATTCTCAGTAAAATAAAACTTGGAAAGAATTTGTCATCTCTAATTTTTCCAAGATAAGCCCCAGCATAAAAGAAGTCTTTGTCAATTGCTCTTTTCAAATTCTCGTTGACAAGGAAATATCGGTTCTCTTTCTTTACTATTAAATTTTCGTCTAATTTAATAATCGCATCAAAGCGACTTGCAAAATCCTTTATCGGCTTCACAGTTTATTCACGCCTTTTTCAGTTTGCAGACGAAAAATCCCTGCGTTTGCCCGGGCCATATTCTCTTGCAGTTTCGTATAGAATTGTCTAGTTGTTTATCGAAAATGTTGGTTGGTGCTTCTTCGCCGTAGCAGTTAATTTTTTCGGTTTGAAGGTTTAGCGTCTCTATCGCCCAGTTGATGTTTAGTTCGTTTTCTTCTGGTTCCAACGAGCATGTTGCATAAACCAGTTCGCCATTATTTTTGAGTAGCTTGGCTGTTTCGGCTAATATTTCTCTTTGAAGTTTAGCGTTTCTCTCCACATCTTTAATTGTTCTCCGCTTGAACCATTCCTTGTCAGCGGCGAAGTTGCCTGAGCATGGCATATCCAAGAGTATTCTGTCAAATTCCATGTTAAGCTTTGAGGCTTGTCTTGAATCCATCTTATAGACAACAGTGTTGTGCACATTGCATCTTTCCAGATGGTTAGATAAAGCTGTTAATCTACGTTTATCCACATCCAAAGCGACTATTACGCCGGTGTTACGCATCAAATCAGCTAGTTGAACAGTTTTTCCGCCTGGAGCCGCACAAGCGTCCAAAACCATTTTATCTTTCAAATCTGTGAATAATGTGGCTGGAATTTGGGCTGCCGCTTCTTGAATTGAATACAAGCCTAAAAGGTATTCTGGCGTTGCCCCAACTGAAAACTTTGATTTGTAAATCCAATAGCCACCTTTAAGAAAGGGAATCTTTTCAAGCTCTATCCCAGATGCTTGCATTCTTTTAACAAATTCCTCTTCTGCAATATTCATATTATTTACTCTAATTGCTTGCTTAAGCTCAATATCCTTAAATTTCCAGCCAAGTTTTTCATAGCGATTAACAAAAAATTCCTTGCCCGACATCATCTCATAAATAAGACAGGTTCTCATAAAAACTTGATGTTCCACAGTTGCGTACTTTAGTTTGGCAAATTTTAAATGGAGAAGTCTTTCACACTAAATAAACGTGATTTCATGGACGACAAGTATGCCTTTGTCATGATGATTAAGGACAAATGGTGGCGTGAGTTTCTCCGCCTTCGGCATAAAGGAAAGCAAGTGCAATCGTACGTGCAGAACGGCTGGGCGCCTCCAAAAAATACATCACTACTGTTTTTTTATGTATCCAAACCTGTCGGCGAAATTGCAGGGCATGCGGAGTTTGTTGAGCGCAAAACCGGAGATGCTGAGAGCTTATGGAAGGAGCACGGTAGCGAGTCGGTTCTGCAAACTAAGGAGAAATATGAAGAGTTCACCCGGGATATGCAGAGAGTTTCTTTCATCAGGTTCAAAAACTTGCAGGCGGCTGCCAAACCAATACCGCTCAACAACTTTCTTATGCTTCTTGGCGTGAAGAGACTTGCAAGAGGAGGCTTCTACGTAGACAAGGAAACTGCGGAAAGGATGATTGCGTTAATGGAATGAGGAGTAAAACAGAATCTTTGAAGTGTACAAGTTTTCACAGAAGTTGTGCATTACGACAAAAAGTTAATAGGTTGCCGTTTTATCTTCCATGTAGCCTATTCAAAATCTCCAAGAGTGAAAAACATAATGTTTCAGAAAATGCTAACAGAAGAAGCTTGCATTCAAGAACAATCAGTTAGTGTAAGGAAGGTTTAGTTATGGGACGCTATAGGCAAATTGAAGAAATCGTTAAACTCATGAACGACCGCGAAATGGTGAGAAACACAAGCATAATCGCTCACGTAGACCATGGAAAAACTACGCTTTCAGACAGCCTATTAGCTGCAGCAGGCATAATAAGCGAACAAACCGCCGGTCAAAAACTGTTTCTCGACTCATGGGAACTTGAACAGAAAAGACAAATGACCGTCTTCGCCTCAAACATTAGCTTGACTCACACCTACAAAGGAAAAGAGTACCTCATAAATCTCATAGACACGCCCGGACACATAGACTTCAGTGGAGCAGTAACCAGAAGCCTTCGTGCAGTAGACGGTGCATTAGTGGTTGTTGACGCTGTAGAAGGCCCCATGACTCAGACAGAAACCGTTTTGATGCAAGCATTACGTGAAAGAGTCAAGCCAATCCTTTTCATTAACAAGGTTGACCGACTCATAAAAGAGATAAAGCTAACTCCGGAAGAAATACAACGCAAATTTGCAAAAATTATTGCCAGAATAAACAATCTCATAGAAAAGTACGCTCCGTCTGAGCATAAAAAAGATTGGCAAGTCAACGTTGAAGAAGGGCGCGTAGCATTCGGTTCAGCCCTTCACAAATGGGGATTAAACTTACCTCACATGAAAGCGAAGGGCATCTCATTTAAAGACATAATTGACGCTTACACTGGAGAACCAGAAGATATTGCAAGAAAAGTTGACGCTTTAAGCAAAAAGGCGCCATTGTATGAGCCTATATTAGACATGTTCTGCGAACACTTGCCCAATCCATTACAAGCACAACCATACAGACAAAGCCAAATTTGGCCAGGCGACCCAACCAGTCCAGTAGGCAAGGGCATGGCGAAAGTTGACCCAAATGGACCGCTTCTCATGTGCATAACAACAATTGAAGTTGACCCTCACAGTGGAGTCGTCGCCATCGGACGTGTTTTCAGCGGAACAGTTGAAAAGGGAAAAGTGGTTAATCTCGTAACCAGCCGACAGAAAGGCACAATTCAGCAGGTTTACATGAGCATGGCTGCTGACAGAGTCATAGTAGACAAAGTTCCAGCAGGAAACATCGCCGCACTTTCTGGGTTGCCATCGGTTCACGTGGGCGAAACAGTCGCAGAAGAAGGTGTGGAAACACATCCTTTTGAAGGATTAAAATATGTTTCTGATCCCGTGGTAACGGTTGCAGTTGAGCCAGAAGACGTCAAGGACTTGCCGCTTTTTGACAAAGTAATTCACAAACTAACACTGGAAGACCCAAACTTGCATTTCATAATAAACAAGGAAAGCGGAGAATATCTACTAAGCGGCATGGGCGAATTACACCTTGAAGTTACAGCTTACCGAATGCAAGAAGCAGGCCTAAAAGTAAAGATTAGCAAGCCAATCGTGATTTACCGTGAAACAATCAGCCACGACTACAAAGGACCGCCGATCATGGGTAAAAGCCCCAACAAACACAGCAAGCTGTGGGTAACGTTGGAAAAGTTGCCTGAAGAAATAATCGAAGCCATCAGAGCTGAAAAGATTTCAGAGATGCAAACACGTGATGAGAGACAGAAGATTCTGAAACAGTTTGGTTGGTCAACGGAGGATGCACGCAACGTTATCGCCATTGAAGGAACAAACATTCTCGTAAACAGAATTAAGGGAAGGCAATACGTTGAAGAAGTCATAGACCATGTAAAATCGGGCTTCAGAGAAGCAGTGCACACTTCTGTTTTAGCAAAAGAGCCAGCCTATGGTCTGAAAGTAAATTTAGAGGACATCATGGTTCACGAAGACCCAGTGCACCGCGGACCCGCACAGATACTTCCGATGACTTGGCGTCCAATCTGGTGCTGCTTTCTACTGAGCGACCCGAAACTTCTGGAGCCTTTACTGAGTTTTGAGTGCAAAGTGCCAAACGATTTCGTGAGCTCAGTCATTGCGATAGTGCAGAAGCGTCGCGGAAAAATCTTAGACATGGTAAACGAAGAGGACATGGTTGTTGTTAAGGCTGAAATGCCTGTGGCTGAATCCTTCGGAATTGCAGACGAGCTGCGTTCGTCAACGCAGGGAAGAGCTTTTTGGGCGACGCAGTTTAGCCGTTGGGCTCCCGTTCCAGAGTCAATGCAAGCTGAAATAATAGCGCAAATACGCAAACGTAGAGGCTTGAGTCCAACACCGCCAGACGCAAGAGAGTTCTACGAGGAAGCATAGTCAACCACCCTTGCTTTTCTAACTTTCAATCATTAATATTCTAATTAGCTGGCTATAGAAAGATTAAATCTCAGCAAAAATATAATGCTCTAACATTGGGGTTGATATTGGAAAGTGTTTGATTCAACTATCTACTTATTGAGTCTTGTTATTGCTTTGGTTGCTGGGCTTTGTTCGGGCTACTTTTTACGGAATAGAAAACGCGTCAACTTTGGCAAGTTCACCTTTGGAGTTATTCTTACATTGATATTTTCGCTCGGTTTCAGCATAGGCTCAAACAATGCCTTACTAAACTCTTTACCCCACATTGGACTCAATGCGACTGTAATTTTACTGTTTGTCTTGGCATTTAGCGTACTACTTGTGAAAGTTGTTAAGAAACTGGTGAAAATTGAATGATAAAGTATATTGTCGTCGCACTGTTGGTTGGAGGCGTTGCCGGTTATGTGAACAGTAATTATGGAAGCATCATGGTGGGCAACTTTGTATCCGATTATCTATTCAATGTGTCGCTTCTTCTTTTGCTTTTCATAATGGGTGTCGCTTTTGGAATGGACAAAGAATCCATTGCCAAGATGAAGCGTGTAGGCTTCAGAATTTTGCTTTTCCCCTTTGCAGTTGCTTTGGGTAGCATTTTAGGCGGAGTGGTCAGCGGATTAATCCTCGGCATTAACATTACAGCATCTATGGCTGTTAGCGCGGGTTATGGTTGGTATACATTGGCTGGACCCTTAACTAATCAGTTGTTCGGGGCTGAATGGGGTGCTTTAGGCTTCACAGTGAACTTCTTAAGAGAACTATTTACAATAATGACAATTTCGTTGATAGTTAGAGTTGACAAATACGCGCCTATAGCGTTGGGTGGAGCAACAACCATGGACACAACACTGCCGATAATCGTGCGTTACTGCGGGTCAGACACGTTGATAACCGCGTTTTCAAGCGGCTTCGTATTAAGCATAATAGCGCCGTTCACAATAACAGCAATAGCAACATTGCCTCACTAAAAGTCTAGTTTTGGAAAATGCTAAATGCTGTTGGGCGAATAATCTAATCCTTGTCGAAGGTTTGTACATGCCACACAACGAAGTCCGCAAGGATTACTTACTAGACCGTTGGGTTGTCATAGCCACCGAACGCAGCCGCAGACCAACAGATTTCGCCAAAAGAGATAGAGAACAAGCCAAAACCACAGTTTGCCCAATGTGTCCAGGCAACGAGCACATGACACCACCAGCAGTTCTTGTCTACCTAAAAAAGGGCAAGGGCGTCAGAAAAGACAAGGACAAGAATGGATTTCGACATAAGAACTGGCTTGTTCGTTGCGTTCCGAACCTCTACCCAGCATTTTCTCCTCCAGAAAAGGAAAACAGCAAGAAGAGCACTTTGAGAAGAAACGATTTGGCTGCAGCCATTGGACATCATGAGGTTATTATCGAATCACCGAATCATAATGAACATCCAGCTGTTGCAAAAATCCCCCAGTTAATCCACGTAATTAATGCCTACATCGACAGGCTTCACGCTCTGTCTGTAAAAAAATACGTGAAATACGTCTCAATATTCCGCAACCACGGCTTAGAAGCGGGAGCCTCGCTTTCACATGCGCACAGTCAAATAATCGCCACGCCTTTTGTTCCAAAAACCGTTGAAGAAGAGCTAAGAGCCAGCAAGAAATTTTGGAAACAAAACGGAAAATGCATTTTCTGCAGTATAATAGAAAAGGAGATTGATGGACCGAGGCTTATTCTCGAAAACTCGCACTTTGTGGTCTTCGCACCTTACGCAAGCGTTAACCCCATGGAGTTCTGGATCATTCCTAAAAAACATGAAGCCACATTGCTCGGCATGCCGCGGACTGAAGTTAAAACTTTTGCTGAAACATTAAAAACATGCCTTAAAGGATTAAAAGAGCTAATTAACGACCCACCCTACAATTACGGTTTCCACTTAGCCGCCAGCAAAGCTGCTCGCAACTATTACCATTGGCATCTGGAGGTTTATCCGAAACTGGCAATTTGGGCGGGGTTCGAAAAAAGCACAGGCATATACATAAATACGGTCACGCCTGAAACAGCCGCCGAAAGCCTCAGAAAAACAATTTCAGCTTGATTTTTGTAAAACTTGCTTTTCATATTTCGGTCTTACTTGCATGACGTCTTCAACGTAGGCTCTTAATGGTTCGGCCACACTCCATGCCTGAGCAATGCATCCTCTGGGAGTATGTGGTGGTTCTCCGTCGAAAATCTCGCTTATCGTGCCAAGTCCAGCCTTAAAAACTTGTTCAGTAAACAATGGTAAGATGAAATTTTTCAAGGCATATTCACGTCTATATTCAACGTAGCCTTTAGTTTTCAAAAATGCCGTCACGAAAGGCCCAAGCAGCCAAGGCCAAACTGTGCCATTATGGTAGGCTCTGTCTCTGCTATTTCTGTCTCCGGCATAAACGCCGACATATCTCGGGTCGCTTCTTGCAAGGGTTCTTAATCCATAAGGCGTTAAAAGTTCGCGATGGATAGCATCAACTATTTTTTCGTTTTTCATTTTATCTAGCATGGTGAAATCTAGAGAAACGGCAATTATTTGATTAGGTCTTAAGGAATCGTCATGGGTGTTTTCGTTCACAACATCGAAGAGATAGCTTTTTTCAGAATCCCAGAATTTTTCGGCAAAACTTTTCTTTTCTTTTTCAGCCATTTGCAAATATTTTTCTGCTTCGCTTCCTTCTTTAAACTTGCTTGCCAACAATTCCATAGTTTTAAGGGCATTGTACCATAATGCTTGAACCTCAACGGCTTTTCCAACTCTCGGAGTTAATGGCTGACCATTTATTGCTACGTCCATCCATGTTAATTGCGGACCATGGGAAAGCAAGCCGTCATTGGCCACATGTATTTCAAAGGCTGTTCCCTTACAATGGCTGTCCACAATGTTTTTTAGTGTTTCCCAAAGTTGGTCTTGGACAAATCTGAAATCCTCTGTATATTTTAGGTATTGCAGTATCGCATTTACAAACCACAATGTCGCATCAACAGTGTTATAGGCTGGCGGTTCTGTTTGCTCCAGAAGACAATTAGGAATCAAACCTTGTTTACAGTAATTTTTGAATGTTAAGAAAACTTTCTTTGCGTCCTCAAATCTTCCAGTCACAAGCAACAAACCAGGCAGAGAAACAAACGTGTCTCTTCCCCAAGCTCCAAACCATGGATAACCCGCAATTATGGATCGTTGCTTATCATCTGTTCCTCTAACTAAGAAGGCGTCAGTTGCTAAGATAATCCAATCTAACCAATCGCCTCTAGAAATGCCTTCATAGTTCTCGTAAAACCTTGTCAAATAAGCCTCATGGCGTGCCATTTCCTGTTCACTTAGCATTTCTGCATCATACGTTGTCAAGGGCATCTCAGCCAGAATTTTTTGTGCACCATCTTCACTTTTGTCTACGACGGCAATTATCGCAAAATCTGCACTTTTGTTTGCTTTCGCGTCTACTTCAAAATAGCCGGGTTGATAACAGTCGTCTAGGCAGCTTTCTCCACGCGCCGCTTCTTCGCGGTAGTGTAGTTTTTCAATCCATCTGCCAGCGTTATGGTAGTGACCATTTGTGGCTTTCATTACCAGCACAGATTTTGGAATGTCAAAGTGCATGTTTACTTCTTTGTTTTCATGTTTTGGAGCAAATTCCCATGATATTTTCCATCTGTCCGTGACCGAGTGAATATGTCTCCAGTTTATTAAGGGAAAAATGCGGATTTTAATGTCGGAAGTGTTCGTGTTCAAAATTTTGTAAATTGCTATCGTAGCGTTTTTTGCGTAAGGCATGAAAATAGTTTTTTGAATTTCCACGTTTTGCACTGAATAGGAATATTTTGGGAAAGGCGAGATTGAGAATTCTTTTAAGAACGTGTGTCCTTGCGGAAAAATGCCATTTGGGGACTCATTGACGAAAAGAGGATATGTACTATTTCCTATGCTTACTTCTTCGTCCAACTTTGCCAAGCATATTCTGCGGTCTCCAGGTGGATTAAAAGCAGCTACAAGCAACCCGTGATATTTTCGCGTGTTTAATCCTAAAACTGTAGAAGAAGCGTAGCCGCCTAAACCGTTCGTTATAATCCACTCTTTCGAGACTGCGTCATCGAAGCGAGAAAGCATTTCACGATTAAGGCTTATAGCTGGCAACCTCATTTATGGCATCAACTTTGCAATATTCTTCTCTCTTGATACACCAAAAAAGTTTGCGACTGGATTACATTTTGACCTGAAAAGTAAGGCATGAGGTTTTTTCAGCTTATACTCTGTCAATGTTTCAGCGTAACCCATGCCCTTCGCAAAAACCACATCAACGCTATTGTAAACTTCAAGAAACTCTGTAGAAACTTCCTTAACCGCCAACCCAACAGCATCCGTACCTGTGGTTATTATTTTATCAGCGATTTTGCTCATTCCAGAAACTTCCGCATCTACCAAAGTTGCGTCATTAATTACTGGTCCACCTTTCACGGCTACAATCACGGTTAAGCCCATGTTTTTAAGTTGTTCAACAAGCAAAGTGTCAAAGACGATTTCTCCAGCATTATCAGTCAAGAAAAGGACTCTGTGCGCTCCTTTGGTTATCTCGTAAATTTGAATAGTGTCATCTATTGCTAAATCTTTGGCTGCTTCACGAAAGTTCTTTCTCAAAATACTATAGGTGAACTTGTGTCCGGGGATGTCAAACTCCATTATGTTGCCAACAATCGCACAGAGACATGCCCTTTTAAATCGGTCTTGCTGTGTATAGCCTTCTTCAACCATTTTTCTTGCGTATGGCAGAAGTTTCAGCGCTTTTTCGTTGCTTATCCTTTTACTTCTCATGTAAGGGTCGCTGTTGCCGGTCACTCTTTTTATTATGCGGTCTCTTTTCGTTCCCAAATCTGCTGGAACAGCAGTTGGTCTAAACTCTTTATGGAGCAATCGTATAATTTCATTCATTGCTCTAAAACGTAATGCGGGGTTTGTAGTGGCTTCTATAGCTTCTGCTGCTCCTCTACTAAGTATGCAAGCTGCACATTCCGCTTCAACCTTCAAATTTTCTACACGCCTATTTTTTGGTTGCTTCTGCAAATTCCCGCAGAACAGTATATGGGTCTTTTGCTTTCACTATGCCACTTGCCACCAATACGCCTTGGGTGCCAAGCTTCAACGCCGCCTTAACATCTTCTCCACGAGTTATTCCAGCACCACAAAGTATCGTTACTTCGGAGTTGACTTCTCTAACAAGCCGGACAGTACCTGTAACCACTTCTGGCTTAGCCTTCGAAACAGGAATTCCCGTGCCTATAAGCTCTGGAGGCTCAACAGCTATTATGTCCGGCTTAAGGGCTGCCACCGCCGCGCTTACGTTGGGGTCATTAGCGCAGACGATTGAAAGTAATTCTTGCTCACGCGTTATCGCGATTGTTTCATTGATGTCTGAAAGCTTAAGCTGCTTCTCAGAATGGTTAATTAACGTTCCAACGGCTCCAGCTTCCTTAACAGATTCAGCAAGAACATGCCCCGTGAAACTACCAGGCTTTATAGGGTCTATGTGTTGAGCAAAAACTGGAATCTTCACAGCTTTCGCGACTGCAGCGATGTCTGCAAATTGAGGAGCCACACCAACATAAACAGATGTTTCATCATTCACTCTTTCCGCTTTTTTTGCAAGCTCAACTGCATTTCGTCCTGTTGCTTCAGAGTATGTCTTGAAGTTAACGATTATCATTGGCGTTTTGAATTTCTTTGGCAAGAGTAACTCACCTATTTTAGGTTAACTTTAACTGTTAATATTATTTTGGAATAAAAAAATGAGTTGTGGATGTGCCGCAGATTTCTCGCACCTAAGGGTTAAAAGCGGTTTTTTTAGGCACGAAAACAGCAGCAGCGATTGTTGTGGTCCATAAGCCGCCCTTGTCTCCAGTTGCAGATTGCGTTATATTCGTTGTTTTGATTATCATTCCGGTGGTTTTGAAAAGCTGTTTCCTTTCGTCCCAAGCAGTTTCTGGGTCGAACTGAATTCCCATGGTTGTAGCAAGCATTGTCGCCGCTAAATCTTCCGCGTAATCTCCTGCTTTGTCGTCTGGCTGTCCATAGGAATGATGTTCAGAAAGGTAGCCGTAATTGTGTTTGCCCGAGGGAATTGCAACACCTATTGATGAAGCTATCAGCCTGTGAGGCTCATTAGTTTGGTTTCTAGCCAGAACAACGAAAGTTATTTCGCCTGGCTTTATCATCTTTAAACCACGTTCTCTTGAGATTAACTTGCAGCCCGGCGGTATTATGCTTGAAACATTCACTATGTTGCAGTGCTGTATTCCCGCGCTTCTCAGTGCCAATTCGAAAGATTGAAGCTGCTCTTTGTGTTTTCCAACGCCTTTTGTTAGGAAGAAATATTTTGGAATCATTTTGCAATACATTTAGCGGATACACTTATTAGTTTTTTGTTTTTGTGATACACAAATTTTGGTTAGCGTTTGCCACAATAGGAGAAAAGAATACATGTAAACGTGCATATTTTATTTGAGGTCAGTTTGGTGTCGCATTACCGAAGCGTATTTACGGACGAAACAAAGCTTGACTTAAACTACGTACCCCATAGGCTTCCTCACAGAGACACGGAACTGCAGTTACTCATGAAGTTTTTCAGTTTTTTGCTGCAGTTTCCTGAGAAAATGGCTCAAAGGGTTATAATAACTGGCGATGTGGGCTCCGGCAAAACTGTTCTTTCTCAACGCTTCGGGACTGACATTTCTCGTGAAGCAGGCAAGCGTGGAATAAATCTCCATTATGTGCATGTTAACTGTCGTGAATACCGCGGAAGCTTGTTCCTAATATTGCATCATGTGGTTTCCACTTTTCACCCAAGCTTTCCAAAACGTGGCTACTCAGCAGAAGAGCTTCTAAGTATTCTTCTGCAAATTTTGGATGAAGAAAAAGCACATGTTATTCTGACTTTAGACGAGTTTGAAAGCCTTATTGAAAGAGAAGGTTCCGATGCGGTGTATAAGCTCACGCGGTTGCAGGAAACTAGACAGAATAAGCCTCAAAGGCTTTCGCTTGTTTGCATTTTGCGAAACTTGAAAGCAATTGAGCAGTTGGATACAAGTACACGTAGCACTTTACAGTCTAACATAATCAGACTTGAAAGATACTCCAAACAGCAACTTGCAGACATCCTTAACGACCGCATTTCCCTTGCATTCAAACCGTTAGCCGTGCTAGAAGACACCGTGAGCTTAATAGCTGAACTTGCCTCTTCTGAAGGCGGAAACGCGCGTTTCGGCATTGATTTGCTCTGGAGAGCTGGAAAATATGCGGACGCGGACGGATTGGACTCTGTCACGCCTGACTGTGTTCGTAAGGCAATCTCAAGCGTAGTTCCGGCTATGCGAAAAAGCGAATTAACCAATCTAGGTTTTCATGAAAAACTCCTTTTGCTTGGGATTGCTAGATGTTTTAAAGAGAGCCGTAAAGCTTACATTTCACTTTCTGAAGCCGAACAATTCTATGCAGTCATTTGTGAAGAATTTAATGAGAAAACGCATAGTCACACGCAGTTGTGGAAGCACCTGCAAAACCTTTCATCTTTAGGTGTGGTAAAAACGGAAGTTTCTAAAGTTGGTTCTCGCGGAAGGTCCACGCTTATTTGTTTGCCTAAAATTTCCGCAGAGGATTTAGAGAAAGAATTAAGTGCTATCATTGAAAAAGAGAGAGCGTGAACGCCTCATGGGTGTAGAGGATGTTTTTTCTTCCAGGCTTAGGATGAAGATTCTGAAGATTCTGGCGCAAGTAGGTGAACTTAACGTTTCTGAGATTGCACGTAGACTTGGCGTCAACTATAACATGACAAGTAGGCATCTGAAGGTTTTGGAAGACGAAGGTGTTATTAAGCATAAGGTGTTTGGAAGAATACGCTTGTATAGGTTTAACGAGAATTCACCCAAGGCTAAGGCAGTGCAGAATCTTATTGAAGTTTGGGAACATGCAAATGAATAATGGTGAAAAAACTTGTTTAGAGAGGAATTTGAAGAAAAAATAAGAGAATTTGAAGAGGTATTGCAGAAAGTTGCTAGTGAAATAGCTAGCGGTGTCGTATCCGAGAAACTTCCTTCTTCTGAACTGCTTACGAAAACTGAACATGACATTGACCGCATGAAAGATTTGGCAACAAACAGTGAAGAAATCATGCTCGTTCTGAAACCGGAGAAGGCGTCAACAGTCAAGTCAAAGTGCAAGAATCTAACTCAAACTTTAACAACCTTCAAAGAAATTCTCCTTCAAAACACTCAAGACCCACTTGCAAACGCGCGTTTGGCTTTTGAACAATTGAGGAAGGCTTTGAGTGACGGGTCGGATTTCCTCTTTCTCATGCGCGAAGTTAGGGATAATCCTTCTCCGCTTATAGACACGATAATAACTTTCAAGAAAGCTTCTGAAACGAAAGGTTCGGTGATAAGCATACAAGCAAAAGAGGATGTTCAGCCTCTCATCAAATATGTGTTAGAGCGTCTTGACGATTTTAGAGCAGCATTAATCGCTTTGGAGAAGAAGGTTGATGAAATGAAACAGATTATGCGGGAACTCCAAGAGGAAAGCCTAAAAATCCTTTCAAGCAAACATTCTTTACAGCCTAATATAACTGAAAACAAGACAGAAAAGAAACAGCTTTCTCTTTCCAACTTTAAAACTGAACACGCATAAGGAGAAAAGACAAATGTCAATGGTTGATGTAACTAGTAAACCCGAAATCTTTCGCGAAGCCACCGCAACTGGAACTATTAAACTAAAAGCAGAAACTGTACGCTTGATTAAGGAAGGAAAGATTGCAAAAGGAGACCCGCTCTACACGGCGAAAATAGCTGGAATTTTGGCTGCCAAAAACACGAGCGCTTTGATTCCGCTTTGCCATCCGCTACCTTTAACAAACGTAGAAATTGAAACAAGAATTTTGGATGAGACTACTGTGCAGGTTACTTCTACTGTTAAGACGAAGGCTCAGACCGGTGTTGAAATGGAAGCTCTAGTCGCCGTTGCTACCAGCCTTCTGACCATCTGGGACATGGTCAAGCAATACGAGAAGGACGCAAGAGGACAGTATCCACACACGTTTATTGAAAACATTTGTGTGATGAAAAAAGTTAAAGAAGGAGTTTCAAGTGAGCGAAAGCGCAAGAAAACACAAGGCTGAAGCACCTAAGAAACTGAAATTCGGCATTTTCATCTGCAGTACATCACGCTATCAAAAATTGAAAAGGGGCGAGAAATTTGAAGATGTTTCCGGCGACCTAATTGAGTCTATGCTGAAAAGCGCGGGGCACATTGTGGTTTTTAGAAAGCTGATTCCAGACGATAAAGCTTTGATTGAAAAAGGAGTAAAGCAAGTCTTAACTTCTCCAGATTTAGACGCTGTCATATTTTGTGGCGGCACGGGTATAGCTCCTTCAGACGTTACAATTGAAACAGTCTCATCATGTTTAGAGAAAATCCTACACGGGTTTGGCGAAATTTTTAGACTTCTAAGCTTTAAGAGAATAGGTTCAGCTGCAATTTTGTCTCGCGCAATTGCCGGGGTCGCAAAAGGTAAAGCGTTTTTCTGCATTCCCGGTTCGCCTGATGCGGTGCAGCTTTGCGTTGAAGAGCTTATTTTGCCTGAAGCGCCTCATGTATTGAAGCATGCACGCGAACGAGCTTGGGATTAGCCTCTCACAGATTTGGTTTACTAGAAATTGTTTGCAAGGCTTCTAAGATTTCTTCTACTCTTTCGTATTTTCTTCCATTGATTATGACTACTGGTGTTTTTCGAATCCCACGTTTTAGTGCTGTAAGTTTGTCAGTTATTCGTGAAACATCATACACTTTAACATGTACATCGTTTGTTCTAGCTATTTCCAATGCTGGTTCAAGAACGTTCAGGTCCTCTCGTGAGAGTATACGACCTTTAAATTCTTTAGAAAGAACATCTTGGACCCATCTAGACAAACCGCACTGTATATGCTGTGACATTTCTCTATAAAATATCACATCTATATATGGTGTAAAGGAACGTACGAAAACTTCTATCAATCATGCTCACCAATAATTTAATTATTTGATAAATATTAAACTTTGTCGATTTGTTCTAAAATAGTAGCCAATTTTCAAGCAAGTTTTATATCGCGGAGAGGCAATCATGTCGTTAAGCATGCATGGGAATAACGATGGTACTGAAAGATGATTTTGGTCGTCCTCTCCTTAACTTGCGTGTAGCAATTACGAGACGCTGTAATTTACGTTGCCAATACTGTCACATGGAAGGCGAAGAAAAACTTTCAGACAATGCTGAAACTGAGATGACTGTTGACGAGATTGTTCATATTGTGAGAATTGCTGTTGGACTGGGCATTTCTAGAGTAAAACTGACAGGAGGAGAACCTCTCATGAGGAAGGATGTCGTAGAAATCATTAAAGACATTGCAGCTATCCCAGGCTTGGCAGACCTTTCCATGACCACTAATGGAGTTTTGCTGACTTCTTTGGCTGAGGAATTGTATGCGAATGGTTTGAAGCGTTTGAACATTAGCCTTCCAACATTGGACGAAAAAGTTTATAATAAGTTGACTGGTGGCAGGTTAGGAGATGTTTTAGAGGGTGTTAAGGCTGCTGTTGAAGCTGGTTTTTATCCAGTCAAGCTTAACATGCTTATTTTGAAAGGTGTAAACGACTATACCGTTGATGAAATGATTGAGTTTGCCAGAGAAACTGGAACAATTTTGCAGCTGATTGAGCTTGAACCAATAAACATAAGCGACGCTTATTATCATGCAAGCCACAAACCATTGGATGAGTATGAGGACATGTTAAAGCAAAAAGCGGTTAAAGTTGAAACTAGGCAGTTTATGCAAAACCGCCGTATCTATCACCTCCCAGACGTGAAAGTTGAAGTCGTTCACCCGATAGAGAACACAGAGTTCTGCATGTACTGCACGCGCCTACGTGTGACAAGCGATGGAAAACTAAAACCCTGCTTAATGAAGAATGGCAATCTCGTAGACATTCTAACGCCTATGAGAAACGGAGCAAATGATGAAAAATTGACTGAATTGTTTAAACTGGCAAACCATAAAAGAAAGCCGTACAATAAGAGTTAATTTTAAACTTAAACATTTTATTCGCCGTTAGCTTTTAATTCTCAGCAAAAGGAGAAAAACATAGTGAAGATTGTAACCTACAGAGACTTAGCATCAAAAGACGGGTTCCTGCCCCTTATGGATAATGCCTTTCGGTGGCCATTCAATCCGAGAGTGTTTGAAAGTTTTGTTAAAGGTGACCCAAGGTCAAGGGATAGCCCCGTCGGTTTCTGTGCAGTAAAAAATGATTTGCCGATTGGGTTTGTTGGTGTTCTGCATCTGTCTACTCAAACATTAGAGGGCACAGTAGAACGAGTTGGCGGAATTTATGGAGTTGCCACCTTGCCAAGTCATGCGCGGAAAGGAGTTTCTACAGCGTTAATGAACAAAGCGCACCAGTATTTTACAGAGAAAGGTTTCCGCTTTTCTTTTTTGACGACTAGCCGAACTCTCATAGCCCACGCATTTTACGAAAAACTTGGCTACTTAGATGTTGTCCAATATCCAAGCGCCTACAAAGTAGTTGCGCATAAGAAGGGTGAACTTTCTACAAACAAAGAAAATGCAAAGTTTGATTTCGACAAAATCTTAAAAGTATACCATGAATTTTCACGGGACAAAACCGGCTTCGTAATTCGCGACAAAGAATATTTGAAAATGCTCAAGAAAGGGGAAAGAATAATCGCCAAACAATGCATAATAAGCGAAAAAGGATACGCCATATTCAGAAAAGACAGAGAAGGAGTTTGGATCAGAGAGCTAATCGCGCTGACCGCGGATGACATGGAAAGGTTGGTTAGCCAAATCGAACAGCAAGCCAGAGACGTAATCTACGATAGAATGGTGCTAAACAATGCTTTACTTAAGGTCTACGGATCACGTGGCTATATGATCAGCAGAGAAAGCCACTCTGTGCTTATGGCGAAACCTCTAACAGCAAATGCTTCAATAAAACAAGCATATGGCGACAAATTCTTCATGACATTACTAGACTGGTTCTAGCGAATCTATAGCGCAGCCAAACCTAATTCAAACTATATAAAAATGGGGCTATAACTTTTACAGCGAGCAAAACCTTAAAAGGTCGTCATTAATTCACAGCTGGATTATTTTGGCTTCACGCTTAACCGTGTCAAGCAAAGCAATCGTCGATTTTCCAGTTAAATATCCACAAAGCTCTCCTGGATTAACAACCAATGTTTTGCCCTTTCTGTAAACTCCTGCAATGTGAGAATGCCCATGAACCACAATATCAAAACTTTCGCTATCAATTAAAGCTTTTAACAACTCTTCCTCTGTTCCATGCAACAACGCAATTTTTGCATCATCCGCGACGATTTTGGCAAAGCCTCCACGAATTTCAAGAGAAGGGTTCTCGCTGAATCTTTTCTTTAAAAGTTCGTGGTCGCCATCATTGTTGCCGAAAACACCTATCATTTTTGCCTTTAACTTTTTGAATTTTGGAATCACGAACGGCGCAACATAGTCTCCTGCATGAAGTACAAGGTCTACTTTTTCCTCGTTAAATTTTTCCACAGCTTTTTCAACAATCGGCAAACGGTCATGCGTGTCTGAAATTATGCCTATCAGCATCTTCTCACCTTCTTCCTTACAATTTTCATTTTTGGAAATAAAGGCTTCTCATGTTTTAATCGTATAGAAGTTTGTTCTAGAGAATATTTCGATTCTCGGAATAGTTAGACCCACGAAACACCGCTTAAAATGTTCCATGACGCTTTTTCATATAGAAAACTGTTCTGAAAGAGGAATATAGAAAATGAATCCTTGGGGTTCGAACCCGTCCCAGAAAAGGAGAGATAAGCTGTACATAATTGCGGAGATTTTGGAGATAGCGAAGGATGGAACTTTGAAAACTCAGATAATGTATAGAGCGAACCTTAGCTTTACGCAGCTTAATGATTATCTTAAGTTCATGTTAAGAATTAACCTGTTAGATAAGGTTGTGGAGAATGACAAAGAAATATACAGGGCAACCGAGAAAGGCTTGGATTTCCTTCAGCGTTACCGTGAAATAACGGAATTGATTAAGGCAGAAGGCGAAAACTACAATAAAAATGGCGTCAAGATACCGCCTCCGCATTTGCTTAAAAGAAACTGAAATTGCATATAAAGGCTGAAAACGTGCAAAAATTTCTACTTTGAAAAGAATAAATCTAACATAAGTTATTTTTTGAGTTTCTGCTCTTTAAGATAATTTTTGACTTTTTCTTTTAATGTTGGAAACTCGTCTAACATAGCCTTTATGACTTGCCAACGGATTTCCTCGTTCTTTGTGCTAGTGTCCATAGGTTCAATCAACCTCCAATAGTGTATAGCAATACATCATATAAACCTTTATTCTCATTAAGGAAATATCTCTCCAACAAAAAAAGAAAAAAGGGAATCATTGAATATTTACGATGTTAACTGGTTTCTTTCGCAATTTAACAGCCATCACCGCAAGGGCTATCGCAATTGTTGCTCCACTCAAGATTGCTAGGAGAGTTGGTGTTACAAGCATTGGAATCAAGGGAGCTGATGCGAGTCCTATTGTGGGGTCATGTTCCAATGTGCGGTTGCCAAAGTATGGATAACAAATGAATAATCTTAGGTGACCTCCAGCAGCGATGTATGAAGCAGTGACATTCGCGTAATCAACTGTAGCGCCTGTGTCGTCTAGAAGTCTCGCCCATGGGACGAATTCAAGGAAGCCTGAAATGTTTCCTTCAACCTTTGCATATTGTACTCTTGTGCGATTTCTAAAGCTACTAGTTACGCGTACTTGTCTTTCGTATTCGTTTTGTGTTTGGTTTTCAGTAACTGGGTAGTAATCATCATTTATGCTTGCGGCTTGCATTTGAGATTTCGTTTCAACTGTTTCTTGATATTGATTTTGAACTTCGTTTTCCGCGGCGCTTATGTCTTCAAGTTTTATTGAAGCCATGTTAATCCATAAAGCTAATCCAGTTTTGTTCACTGGTATTTCAATGTCATTATTCTTGGCGAATTGGTTGATTTTGTCTATGTTCCATTCCCAGTTGGTTACAACAAAGTCAAACTTTAATTGTCCTGCAGCGACTGTATAATTGTATTCTGGATAGTTTTCGTCAGGCGTTTCCGTAGTTGTTGTGTTGTAAAATCTGCATCTTATTTGGATATTGTTTTCTGCAAACTGGAATCCAGGATGTCCATGTACTTCCGTGAGGGTGAAGTTGAAGGACCAGTAAGAGGAATCTTCGTCAACTACTAATTCTGGTGGTGCAAGGGTCCAGTTGCATGCACTGAAGGGTAGAAAGGCACGATGTAAACCAAGTAAAAGCCCGAAGAATTGGTTGACAGCCCAGTTATATCGCCAATTGCCATATCCATACCTATAACGCAGCTTCGGCTCAATATAATTCTTCCACGCTATCGCATTTATAGTATCGTTGTCCGCATTAAACCGTCTTTGGTAATATGGCTTGTCAAGCAAGAGATATTCGATTACTCCTTTGAATTTCACCACGTATATAGTGCTGTTATCGTTTGTGTACCACCATAAGAACATGGGTTTCTTACCGCTCGCTGGGAAAATGAGTGTCACCAAGGGAGTTTCGAATTTATACCATATGTTTCTCCATTGCGGATCAATTTCTACATTCACGGATGTTTCGCCATTCTCTTCAGCGTTTGCCGCTGGCATTATGATTGCAAACGTAGACAGCGATAGAAGCAATGTCAAACTCAAAGCCAATATTTGATTTCTTTCAATTTTCACGGTTTTTCACCGAAAATAATCGTGTAAAAGGGCTTATTAAGAAAATCGTTTCGAAAAAACCCGAATATTGCCATTTTAGAGTTCTAGAAAACTCGAACTTTACGAGAAACGCCCCAGTATGAATAGTACTGCCATGTTCAAGTACATGGCTGTTAGGCTTATGACTACGCTTTTGTCAAGTCTTATTCCTTTTCCGAAGCAGAAAGCAGCAGAAATCAGCAGCAGAGTCCATATTTGCAGAGGTATCAAAACGAATTGCAGAACCATGTGTAAGTAAGCTATGCTGAAATTTGGGAAAAATGCGAAGATTGCCATGTAAATGTATGGATAAACTGCTAAAGGCATAGCCGCTAAACCGACACATGTGAAAAGTTGAAGGTCGTTTCCAACGCGCCGGTAAAGCAAATAAGTGAAGAGCTCTGCGAAAAGAAACAATCCAACCCAGCTGAAAACAAATAACGCCATTATACTATTGAAATTATAAGTGGCGTATGGAAAATAAAAAAACATTAGAGGCTCGAGGTCAGCATACGCTGCACCCAAAGCACCGATAAGCAGTATGACGATTGAAACTGGTAAAAGCTTTAAGGGTTTGGCTGTTTTGGCGAAAAAAGGCGAGAGAAAAATCCATTTTCCAACGCGGTGGCTGAAAGTTTCGCTTATTTCTAAGGTTGCTGGAACGTTGCCCTCTTTTAAGATTCTGTAAAGCGTTTGTCCCCGGTCATTAAGCTTGTACTTGCGCTGTTTATCTTGTGTTATGAAGTCTGAGAGCATGTCCAAGTGATAGTAGACTGTGCCAACACCTAAGCCTAAAGTTTCTCTCAGTTCTTTAAATCCAATTTTTTCTTGTGCGCCTAAAATCTCGATTATTTTTCTGCGTGCTGGATCTCTAAGTAAAGTGTAATAGCGGGATAAATCTTCCATTTAGGAGTGTTTCTCCGTAATTCTTGACACTTGTCTTATGACCATATTTAAAATTTCTTATTTCCTAGCTGCCATTAACACGCTTTCTGGGGTGTGCTCTTCTTTTTAGAATATTGCTTCGTTGGGAATAGTTGCTTTATCTCGAGAAAACATCGTTCAATTGTGGAAAGGAGAAGTCTCGAACTCGGTTACTAGGGGATAGACTTGCCTATAAAATTGGAAGAGCTGAAACGTTCCAAAGCGGTTTATCTACTTTTTTCCATACCACTCATTCTGGCTTATGTTTCTTGGCAGTTCTTTCCATTATTCGCCGACTGGCTTGTAACGCGGGTTTTTGGGTACAACGTGACAGCGCAACCGTCAAATTGGCTTTGGTACTCGATAGTGTTCTTTTTCTACAGTTGGTACACATTCTTAGCCATTGGCATCGCAGGAATTTGGGCGGTTGCTGCTTGGATTGCAAAAATTCGGCGAAACAATATCAAGCGGTTATACTATCCTATGGTCTCTTTTATTGTTCCAGCTTACAACGAAGAGCGAAACATTTCACGTTGCTTGGAAAGTCTCTTCAAATGCGCTGAAAACTATCATGGACCATGTGAAATCATTGTTATAGATGATGGAAGTAACGATTGTACTTATGAAGTTGCTTGGGCAACCATAGAACTTAACCGCGGAAAACATCCACATGTGCGTGGAAAAGTTGTTAGGCACTCTGCAAATCTGGGTAAGGCTGAGGCTATCAGAACTGGCGTGAGTAAAGCGTTAGGTGGTTTGATAGGGATTGTTGATGCGGATTCTTGGTGGATGCCAAACACGCTGGCTAAGCTTGTCGATTTTATGCTTCTTAATGGAAAAAAGGCTGTGACGGGTTATGTGCATCCTTCAGATGGAGATGCTGAAGCAAATCCGTATGTGGTTTTGCAGCAGCTTGAATACAGTCAAGGGTTAGGAGTAGCTCGTTGCGCTCAATCCTTGGGTAATAATGTATTAGTTGTTTCTGGTGCTATAGGCTTGTATGACGCTGATGTTCTGCGTGGGATTTTAGATGAAAAGAGCTTGCGCTCTGTTACTGAAGATTTGGAAATAACGCTGGAAATGCACAAGAGAGGTGCGCATGTTGGCTATGTTAATGTTGCAACGAGTTTGACGGTTGTTCCATCTTCATTTAGTATGTTGTGGACTCAACGTTTAAGGTGGTTTACCGGCTGGCTTCACAACACTTTAGGCATTCATAAGGATTTACTGCTGAAAAAGTCTTGGTTGAGTTTGTTTTTGTGGTATTGTTACGTTTTTGAGTATGGCGGCGCATTTGTCGATTTGGCTGCTTTGTTTGCGTTTCCGTTTCTCTTTTGGTTTGCGCCTGACAGTATATTCTTTGTTATTAACTTACTTGTATTCGCGTCTTACGGCTTGCTCATAGGTGTCATAAACCAAGCTATAGCTCTAAAGTACGCATATAACAAACACAATTACAGAGCTCTACTCTATTACACGCCTTTCTACCCGATTCTGCGGTTAATTAATATTCTTGCACGCTTAGCCAGTTCTGTTAGATATTTGTTCGGAGACCACGGAAATTGGCATCGCATTAAGAATTGAATGTCATCCAGTTTTCTCTATATATTTCAGATATCTCCAAATTATAAACCCAAAGAAGGACATAGCAAAACTGATCATTGTGAAAGTGTCCAAAGTAAGCCAAGGTATGTTTCTGTCTACAGGCCAATCTCCAGACCATGTTTGTGTTACATGAATAACTAATATTCCGTATCCAGTAACAATGAGACCATAAATCATTAAGGCCTCTGCAACTGACAATATTAATTTTTGTGTATTCATTTCTTTTTCCTTTCGGCTTTTCCTTTAATAGTGAGTATACCCTATGTATATTTTAATTATTTGATGCAAAAATCGTTTTTAGGTTTGAAATGTGCTAATAATTTGGGCATTAGAAAAGATGCTGATTGAGGCTGTTCTTTTTGATCTGTTTGATACTCTAATTTTAATTGGAGATATGAGATTTACTATCAGCCTTGTCTGAGAAAGCTTAATGATTCTCTAACCAAGAACGAAGTCAATGTTTCATTTGAAGATTTCAGCAAAGTGTATTTTGAAATAAGAGACAAAATTCATTCAGAATCACGTGAAAGTCTAGAAGAACCGCGTTTCAATGTTCGCGTTTCACAAAAACTACGAAAACTCGGCTACAAATTCAGCGTTTCCGACCCCTGCTGTAACCTCAGCCACTTTGGCTTTTGCTGAAGAATTTATGCATTATGTGCGGTTGGACCTGGAGGCACCAGAAGTGCTACGGCCGCTAAGCAGAAAATGTAAGCTCGGGTTGGTTTTCAAACTTTGACATCCCAGAATGTGGCTGGATGATATTAGAAAAATTCGGCTTGAAGCAATTTTTCAGGTTGTCATTATCAGCGGCGAGATTAACCGACAGAAGCCAAGTCCCGTAATTTTTCAGAAAGGCACTCGATGCTTTAAATGTGGAAGCTTCCAAAACAGTTTTTGTTGGTGATACGGTGGATTTGGATGTTATAGGTCCTCAAAGTGTCGGAATGAAAACTATTCTAATAAAAAGAAAATCCATAGAAGGGAATGCTAACGCCAATCCAGACAAAGTTATCACCCATATAGGCGAACTGCCCTATGTTCTTGAAGATTGTTAAGCAAATGAATAAGAACGTATATTAGAGTGAAAAGAAATGTTTATATCGGCTAAGTTGCCTTCAGATTCATTTTGGCGACTAATTAGCCAAGCCCCGCAATTTCTCGGCGGCGGCTCAACCCCAACTACAAAGGCGTTAATGCGCCCTACAGGATGAGGATGGTTGGCCTCCAATTGCGGGGACAAGCATGTGGACCTGACATGTTCAAACGTTAGGTCTGAAATGGGCTTTGACGTTTAGTGGTTATTTCCCTCCAAATCCAGTCGGCTTTGCCGGCTGTACCACAATAAACATCTGGCTTGTGGTCAGCTAGGAGCGACAACTCCGGTTGATCCTGCCGGACCCTACTGCTATCGGGATGGGACTAAGACATGCTAGTCGTGCGTCTTCTAGCCATGATGGAGACGCGGCGCACAGCTCAGTAACACGTGGCTAACCTACCCTTGGGACGGAAACAACCCCGGGAAACTGGGGTTAATTTCCGATAGGTGAAGACTCCTGGAATGGATTTTCGCCTAAAAGACGCTTAGATCATGCTTCTAGGCGTTGCCCAAGGATGGGGCTGCGGCCGATCAGGTTGTTGGTGAGGTAACGGCTCACCAAGCCTTTAACCGGTTCGGGCCGTGGGAGCGGTAGCCCGGAGATGGGTACTGAGACAAGGACCCAGGCCCTACGGGGCGCAGCAGTTACGAAAATTTCGCAATACGCGAAAGCGTGACGGAGCTATCCCGAGTGCCGTCCGCTGAGGATGGCTTTTCCCCAGTGTAGATAGCTGGGGGAATAAGGAGAGGGCAAGTCTGGTGTCAGCCGCCGCGGTAATACCAGCTCTCCGAGTGGTGGGGATGTTTATTGGGCCTGAAGCATCCGTAGCTGGCTGAGCAAGTTCTCCGTTAAATCCAGCGATTTAATCGTTGGACTGCGGGGGATACTGTTCGGCTAGGGGGCGGGAGAGGCCGACGGTATTCTCGGGGTAGGGGTGAAATCCTATAATCCCGGGAAGACCACCAGTGGCGAAGGCTGTCGGCTAGAACGCGCCCGACGGTGAGGGATGAAAGCTGGGGGAGCGAACCGGATTAGATACCCGGGTAGTCCCAGCTGTAAACGATGCAGGCTAGGTGTTAGAGCGGCCACGTGCCGCTCTAGTGCCGCAGGGAAGCTGTTAAGCCTGCCGCCTGGGGAGTACGGCCGCAAGGCTGAAACTTAAAGGAATTGGCGGGGGAGCACCACAAGGGGTGAAGCTTGCGGTTTAATTGGAGTCAACGCCGGAAATCTCACCGGGAGCGACAGCAGTGTGAAGGCCAGATTAAAGGTCTTGCCAGACAAGCTGAGAGGAGGTGCATGGCCGTCGCCAGTTCGTGCCGTGAGGTGTCCTGTTAAGTCAGGCAACGATCGAGACCCGCATCCCCCGTTGCTACCAGTCTTGTGCTGGGCACACCGGGGAGACCGCCGCCGATAAGGCGGAGGAAGGAGCGGGCCACGGCAGGTCAGTATGCCCCGAATCTCCCGGGCCACACGCGAGCTGCAATGGCAGGTACAATGGGTTCCGACCTCGAAAGGGGGAGGCAATCCCGAAAGCCTGCCGTAGTTGGGATCGAGGGTTGTAACTCACCTTCGTGAACATGGAATCCCTAGTAATCGCGCGTCATCATCGCGCGGTGAATACGTCCCTGCTCCTTGCACACACCGCCCGTCGTTCCACCCGAGCGACTTTTGGGTGAGGCGTGGTCTTTGTTGGCTGCGTCGAATCTAAATTTCGTGAGGGGGGAAAAGTCGTAACAAGGTGGCCGTAGGGGAACCTGCGGCCGGATCACCTCCTACGTAAATATTTGCCTTTGCAGAGTCGGCTGGAGGAGAAAGGGTGAGGAGCATAGCCACAGTGGAAACGTCAAAGCCCAACGTAATCATCGATTTTTGGGGTGTTTTTGCTCTCTGCGGAGTTATAGCCCCCCTTATAAATAGGTTGAATTGGGGTTAGAACTTGTTTTTGTGTTAGGTTGGAGTGTGCTTTTATCCTTGCATCAGAATTTTTAGTTGTAGTTTTCGGTCAGAATAAGTTTTATTGCATGGTTTCTTTGATTATGTCTGCGTATTCTGGAAATTTTTCGGTTAGGATTTGTTTCATTTTTTCTTTTTCTTTGAGAATTTTTCTTAGTTGGTTTGATGTAAGACCTATTTCTCTTGTGCATGCCGCTCTTATTGTGCCGTGGTAGAGTTTGAGTTTTTTGGCAGTTATTTTTACGGCTTCGTCGTAGGTTTTTCCTTTTTTGTAGATTTGTTCCATGACTGTTAGGATGTTTAGTAGGGTTTTTGGTATGGGTGGTTTTTCGTATAGTGGTGTGAATTGATGTATGTGGACGTTTATTCCCGTGTTTTCTCTTGTGTAGGTTTTGAAGTCTGTTGTTTTTGTTTTGAATGGGAGGTTTTTGCAGATTGCGTCTAGTTCGGGTGTTGTTTGGTCTGTTATTATGGCTATGGTTGGTGGTGTTTCGATGGTTTCGGTTATGTATTTGTGTATGTCTTCGATTTTTTGTGTGTGCATTGTTGCCTTTTTGTGGGGGTCGTGTTGTATTAGGGTGGAGAGGGTTTCAGCGAGTTTTCTTTTGGTTTCTGGTTGTTGGTAGGCTATGCTGAATTTTGTTATTTGGGGAATTATGTGTTTATGTAATGAGTGTGTAGCTAATTCGACTTCGAGAATGTACCATTGGTTTTGGTTTAAGGTTAGGATTATGCCGTCGTTTCTTGCGATTATGCCAATCTGTGTTTTCATGGTTTGCGGGTCGAAGTAGAGCGAGTTTGCGCCGAAGATTTCTTTGATGTGTTCAATGACTATTTGTGCGAGTTCTTCTTCAGAAGAGTATTCGTAGGGTAGGTATTTGACGCCATCCTTTAAGAGCAGCATTTGTTTTTCACATTCTCCTTTTTATCCTTCCATTAAAGTTTTAAGCTGTTCTATCTCTTTGACTAATGTTGGATGAACAAAGTTCATCATAGCTTAGAACCCATGGTTAAAATGTCAAGAATACGATTCCAGTCGATTTCAAATTCTCCTCTTTCCCTGTTCCAGCCTTTAATAACTTTTAAGTCTTTCAGCCAGTCAAACTCGTCTCTTAAATCGCGAAGCATCGCCTCAACAGAAACTGAGAACTTATGATCGTAAAGTTTCTTTGCAAGTATTTCTTCGAATTCGTTCTTCTTCACCTTCTTATCTCGTAATTCTATTTGAACATGATTTATGAATTTTAACAAATCTAACCAATTTCCATATGTAAATAATAACCAAGCAACTCGCATTAGAAAACGGTCTTTCTCCGTGGTGAAGTAATGCAGTAGTTTCATTCCTTCCCCTGTGAGATTTGCATTGTTATCCCATAGACCTAGATGACTAAATGCAATTGGATAATTTCGATACACAAAGTATTTCTTGGCTTTAGGTTCCAGCCTACGCGGTCTTCCTTCATGAGTTATGCTGACTCTATCAAAGTTTTGATAGAGTAAATCTAAGAACTCTTTTCTATTGCTATACTTGCCAACATTCTCATTCAAGAAAACTAATATTCTTCCTAATTCTTCTGGAATGATATCTCTGACAAAAACTAATTTTGTCAATAGTGTAGTTCTTCTTTCTTTTGCAATGTCTTTTGCTAAAATTTTTGGAGTTTGTTTTGCAGGAAGAACCTCTGATACCTCTCCGTTTTTCTTTACAGCAAGAATCCCTATGAATCCAACAAGTCGAGCATATTGGATAACATCTTTTACCCGTCGCTCAGGCAACGCTAAATAAACTCTATCTGAGGGGTAACCTACATGCGAAACACATTGTCCTATTCCAGTCATCAACTCTCTCAACGATGCATCCTCTGGTTTTGCTTCTACAGTCAAAACAGTCACTTGACTTTCATTTGTTACTAGTTCTATTCCAACAGGAGGCTTAATAGCCACAATGTCAGGGGTAACTTCTGTGGTAGGGACTTCTTTTATAATCCATTGCTTTTTTGACAAATACTCCTTTACTTTTTCGACGACTTCTTCATGATTCAACAGTTTTCGACCTCAAACGCCTCGTTATTCGTCACATCATCATTTGCTTTAGTTGGTTCTTTTCTGAAAATCAAGCAGTACTGATGACATCTATTGCCCACCCATGCATTGTATATTCCTAAAGGCAATAATGTCTTGTCATCCTGTAGCCATATTTTTTCATCTTTTGGAACCCATTTCTCACTCAGACTAAGTAGCGTATCAAACGCTAATGGATATAGTCTACCATTAAAGAAGACATTATTGGTGATGATTACCAAATATCCAAAATCCTTCATGACATCATAAACGGCTTCAAAGATTTTTTTCTGTTGAGAAATGAATTGCTTATAATCGTCTATGTTTCCGATGTCTTCTTCCCTCTCACCATAATATGTATCTAAGCCCTTCTCCCCTCTCTCTTTCTGTCGAATATTATTTCTCTTTAATTGATTCCAGTAAGGTGGGGATGTTATACAGAAATCAACTTTAGGAAGATCATACTCGTTAAATATTCTAGTAATGTTTCTTGAATCACCAACGATAACTACCTCTTGAATTTCTTCATGTCCAAGTAGTTTCTTTTGGCTTAAACGTCTCCGAGCTATTTCAGCGTATTCTGGATAAATCTCAACACCTATCCCATTTCTCATACATTTTTGAGCAGCTACTAATGTGCTCCCAGTTCCGAGAAAAGGGTCTAAAACCCATTGATATTTTTTCGTGAAAAACTTGATGAATTCTTCAACAAGAGTTTCTGGAAAACATGCGGGATGGAGTATTTTAGTATTTTCTCTTGGAGGAGGATTATGAATAAACCAACTCTTTGTAAACTTAATCCATTCCTTACCTGTTAATTCATTCAACTTGTTGACTCGAAATTGTTTCTGTGGAGCTTGTTCCATCATCAATATTCCTTCTTTAAATGAAATATCTTCACCCACTTATTTTGATTTTCCTTATTATACAAAACTGCAAAAGTACCTACACCCTTACGCTTAAGCTCCTCAATTAGCAAATCTTGAAAAGTCATCTCAGTAGGCTTACCCAAACTCATCCAGCATCAACCATACCCTACCGTTATATCATAAATTAAACATATATTAGAATTTACTCAAACACCAACTAACATTAACGACAAAAGCAAAAGCTCCAACGGCTTCAACTCCCCAGTTACCAAGTCAACTTGCAACCCAAGCTCCTCAAGCGTTGTAACACCCAAAACCTCAGCATCAAAACCTCCAGTTTCACATAACCCACGATTTCTCACATTACCATATTAAATGCGCATCACCGTTAAAAATCATTCCACTAAAACCCTACCCTTACCATAAGGAATAAACTCTCTCACCGCTTCAACAGAAGCCTCCACAACTATTTCCCGACACTCCTTCGGCAATTTCACAACCAAACTCCTCAAAACACGCTTAAACAACTCTTTACCCGCCATGTCTCCAGGCACAACAACAACATAAACATCACTCCTCGCCTTAACAGCATCCACTGGACCGCCACCAATGCGAATCCGTCCTTCTTCTTCATCCACAGCAACACCAATGCCTACCCTAAGCGGAACATTACGCATCCACCTTCTCTCACCACGAACAACAAAACCCCCACGCGGCACACTCTCACCCGAAGGACCACCCTTACTCAGCTGCTCCGGCTTAACCCAATAAACATCAACCGTACCAAAACCCTCACGCCAACCACGCGAGAAAGCAGCAGCAAACTCTCCAGCCTCCCGCAAAGTCTGCTCACTCGGCTCTTTACCCTCAGTCTTAACAACAACAAACGGCGCACCAACAACATCCGCATGAAAAACCACATCCTCCGCCTCCGCATACTTCTTAATCAAAACCTCATTACTAACCGCATCCTTACCCGCAACAACCAAAAACCCATCAGAAGAAACAAACCACCTGAACTTCTCAAACCACTCCCTATGCCTAACCTTATGCCTAGCAATTTCCTCCAAAGCCTCAGCCGGCTTCACAGCCTCCAACATTTCAGCCTCCCTAATCTTAGCCTCAACATCCACCAGCTTTCTACGCGTCTCTTCCAAAGCCGCCTTAGCACCTTCCAACTTCTGCCTAGCACGCTTACTTCTCTCATAAAACCTCGCAGCATTACCAAACACGTTACTCCTTAAATCCAAATCAAACCGCAAACCATCCACACAAACCCACAACACCATATTCCTAGCATCAAAAGACTCAAAAAACAACCACGGACTAACCCCAGAACGCTTTCCAACCAAAGCCTGCGCAACAACCTCATTCCACCCCTTCCCACCCCTTTTAGCACCTAAAAACTCATCAATCAAACTCTGAAGCTCGCCACTACGCGCATAAATCACATCACCAACCCTCCTATCCCTCTCAGCCTTACCCTCAGCCTCAACAAGCATCTCCTCCTGACCAACAATAATCCGCCTAAGCCTCTCAGCTTCACGACGCAAAACATCAACATCAACACCAGCCACCGCCTTCTCCACCGCCGCAACCCTAACATAAAACTCATCCAAAGCCTCATTAAAACTCCCATAAGACTCAAACCTAAAACCTTCATAACGCCTAAGCTTAACTGGCACAACATCAACCAGTTTACCTTTCTCATCCAAAACAACAGAAGGCTCCAATTTGCCACTTAGAACTTGAGAAAGCATTTCCCGCAACACATCAAAAATCAAACCAGCTTCAAAGTCGCCGAGAACATTACACGACTTAGTCTTGTCTATCCCCGCTCTAAACAAAACTTCTTCCGCATAAAGCCCACCAATGCCTAAAAGACGCGTGATTGCCCTAACAACCTCAACATCACCAAACTTCCCAAGCACATCTTTAAATTCGGTTTTACCCACTCCTAACGGGTTTTTTCCACCAGAAGGCGCAAAACGAAAAACCTCACCACGAAGAACATCACGGTCACGCATACGCTTATAACTCAAAGCATGCAAAATCACGCCCTTCCCATCCACCAAAATAACATTGCCCTCACCAAAAACCTCCAAAACAAGCCGCAACCCACCAGCCTTAGCCTTAAACGAAAAAACCACAACCCTCTCAAACTCATACTGTTCAACACCTACAAGCCAACTATTCCGCAAATACTTCCTCAAAGCCATACAAAAAGCAGGCGGCACAACAGGCTTCTCCACAACATAAGAAGTCAAATGCAAACGTTTACCAGCCTCCAAAACCAGCCGAAACACAGGCCTATCCGGCTTATGCAATTTAAGAAGCAAAGTTTTCTCGCCTAACTGATAAACATTGTTAACACGAGAATCCAGAACAGTCTCTCTTAACTCACGAACCACCGCCGCCACATCAAAGCTCGTAAACTCCCGCTTCACCAACAACACGGCACCACTCCAGAAATCTAACACCACTAAACTATAAATAGGCAACTTTAAATCATAATCCAAAATATAAAATGCAAAGACGCTGAGAAACAATGAAACCTCTAACAAAAATTTACTGGTCAAGATTCGCATTAGGCATCACAGCCGCTTTAATCTGCATAGGCTACGGCTTCGCAACAGGCTTCATCTACACAAACCTCGTCCTTAATCGCTCAGTGGAAGATGGAGAAACAGCGCCACAATACTGGTCTTCTTCAAACCAAACACTCACAGAATGGAGCACAAACTACGCACGAACAGGAACAAGAAGCCTAAGAATAAACGTTGTCAATTCAACTGCCGAATGGATTGGCACAGTCAAACAAGTTCAAGAAAAATACACGTATCACTTATTAGGGTTTTTCAAAGGAGAAGTAGTTTCAGACGAGTTTTTCTTGGCAATCAGATGGTTCTCTGACACGGAAGGACATGACTTACTAGCGCAAGACAAAATTCCAATACCAGTCGGCAATCATTCACGTTGGACACCAATTGAAAAAGAGTTTCCCGCACCGCAGGGAACAAAAAGCTGCACAATAGTGTTTGGCGCAGTGAACGCCACTGGAGACTTGTACGGAGACGATTTCGAAATTAAACAGCCAGAAACTTTACCTCAAAGCCTCGGGTTATCTTCAAAACTCTTGACTGGCGTAGCCTTAGCAATAATTGTCTACATAATGTCTTATTATGTTATAAAAATGAAGTTTCTGCATGTGGTTGAAAAAACGAGGAAACTCTTCACAATGGGGATAGGCATATACTTTCTCACATGGCTGGTTTCCTGGATTCTATTCTACACGCTAATAAGCACTTTTCTCTAGTCTAACTTTTTCCACCAAGAAACTTTTCCATAGTTACTTGACTCTTTTCAACACTCAAAACTTCAGGTTTCGCCTTCTCCGGCACTGCACTATTCGCTTTCGGATTGTTTGCAACGTCAATTCTGCTGAGCACTCGCATACAGTCAGCCCAAGCAGAGAAGAAGCCCCTATCAAAATCTCCGTGAAGTCCGCTCTTCACGTGACCTAGAAACTCACGCCGATAACTTTGCAGTGCCTCTACATCGTTGAGGTCTAATTTTGAAAAGAAAGCATAAGAGTCATTATTATTTGCCCGTCTTGCAAGCAGCATCCCATACAAGGCTCTGAAGTAGCCGCGGTTCCATTCCGTTTTGTGTATTTTCTGTTTAAGCCTTTCCAGTTCGCGTTCTGCTTCTGAAAACTGCCTGTTAACCAGAAGCTGGAAGTAACGTATGACTAAGGCTGAGGGAATAGGCATCGTTAACGCCCACGGGATTTTGTTTTTTCTTCTTCGGAAACATCTTCTATGCCGTTTTCAGTTATTTTAAATATTTCCTCTCCTTCCGGCAAATAGGGACTAGAAACTAGGCGGGCAATCCGAACGGGACCATGCGCAGCTCTTCGCAGATAAAGACGCGTGTGACTCGTGTGTCCAACAATGTGACCGCCGATGGGGTGGACTGCATCTCCGAAGAACACGTCTGGTTTAGCCATGACTTGGTTCGTGACGACAGCCACGGCGTTAAAGGCTCTTGCCAGTCCGATGAGCTTGTGCATGTGCTTGTTCAATCTCTGTTGTCTAGAAGCCAGCATCTCACGTCCGATGTATTCGCTTCTGAAATGAGCCGTTAAAGAATCAACAATTATGAGTTTCACATTGTTCTCTTTTATCACTTGGTCAGCATTTTCAAGTAGGAATATTTGGTGGTCAGAAGTGTATGCTTCAGCGTAAATTATGTTCTTAACCACTTCTGTCGGGTCCAGTCCTAAGTGCCTTGACATCTGCACGATTCGCTCTGTTCTAAACGTGTTTTCAGTGTCCACGTATAAGGCTGCACCGTTAAGTCCGCCTCGCTCAGGAGGCAACTGCACATTAACGCAGAGTTGGTGGCAGATTTGGCTTTTTCCACTGCCGTATTCGCCGTAAAATTCGGTTATTGTCTGTGTTTCCAGTCCGCCATCAAGTATTCTGTCTAAGGCTTTACTTCCCGACGTTAATCGCAGAACATTTTGGCGCATTTTAAGAAGCTCATCTGCTCGGATAAAAGAGATGCCTATAGAAGAACGTGCAGCTTCGATTATGGCGAAGGCTTTTTTCTCGCTTATGCCAACGGGCTCCAACTCGCGGGCGGTAGCCATAGCCAAAGACTCAACAGTGTGATAACCCAACTCCTTCAGTTTCTGCGCAGTAGCTGGACCGATACCTGGCAGGTCTTCTAGAAACTCGAATTTCTTCTTAGTTGTGCTTGAGTATTCGCACTCTTTCTTTTCTTCCTCAGCCATCAAGTCAATTCTCCTTTCCTGTAACTACTGAGAAAGTTACGGCTAGACATATTTAAAACAAACGAAGTGCAATAACGCTGAAACCATGGAGAGATAAGTTAAAGTGAACTTTAGAAATTCTTAAATATTTTAGAACATCACGCATGACTGTTCAAGTTCGGTGAAATCTTTGATGTCTCAACCAGTCGTCATGGTTTCTGGTCTAACCAAACGTTATGGAGAATTTAAGGCTTTAGATTCGGTTTCTTTCACGGTGGATAAAGGTTGGGTTTACGGCTGTTGGAGACGTTAAACTTGCGACTGTTATAATAGCGATTTACACCGCCATTTTTGTTGTGTTAACTTATTTCAGATTTGTTAGGTCTGATGTGACGAAAAAAGCCGCCTAGTCCACCTATAATTAATCTTCAGTTTTGCTTACAACTCAAGACAAGGTATAAGTACGTGAATTGTTCATAAAACCGAAAACGCAAG
>Ga0272448_1000096_pt1 | contig 123263 bp, 89 predicted proteins | sample YNPCB0191_FD_202220 | JGI IMG/M metagenome (GOLD analysis project Ga0272448, IMG submission 202220) | Hot spring sediment microbial communities from Yellowstone National Park, WY, United States - YNP-CB-019-1 | ecosystem: Environmental > Aquatic > Thermal springs > Hot (42-90C) > Sediment... | reverse complement strand
CGGGACGAACCGCGCGTGGTATGCCGGGAGAGAAAGCACTACCCGCACCTGCGCGGCCCGCGTGCCGAGTGGAGGCTCGCGCATGCGAAGGCTTAAGTCAGCGCCATTCGTGAATGCCCCCGGAATCCCATTGCCGCCGTGATCGGCCGGGGCGTTCTCCACGGGCGCCTCCCTACTTCACGACGAGCGCAGAGCATGGCGCCAGCCGGACGAGCGCCTGGCACGTGCTGCCCATGATGCGGTCGTACAGCGCCGAGTGACCCATGAAGCCCACGACGAGCAGATCGAAACCGCCATCCTTGGTGAACTCGACGATCGTTTTCACCTCATGTCCCTGGCGCACGTGACAGTGCACCGTGAGCCCGGCCTCCAGCGCCATGGACTTCGCGCGCGCTATGGCTTCCCGGTAGAAGCCGTTGGCGGCCTCCTTCTCCTCGAGGTATTCGCCGACGACCTCGGGCGCGCGCGGCATTTCTTCCACGGAGATCGTGTGCAGTTCCGCGCCCGACAGCTTCGCGAGGTCAAGCGCCTCCCGAAGCGCCTTGAACGACCCCTCCGACCCGTCGAGCCCCACCAGCACCTTCCTGAGCATCTTCGGCCTCCCCGTCTTCTCCAGCCGTCTTCGGCTGGAACCACTTCTGCGCGATGACAGTCGGGACCACCGCGCTCCCTATGACCGCGGTCACCAGCACCGTGTACTGTTCCTGTGAGATGATGCCGTTGGTGAGTCCGAACAGGGCCGAGATCGTGCCGAAGGTGAGCCCCGTGGACATGAGGAGGATGGTGAACATGCCCTCTCGGGCCTTGAAGCGGAACGTCCGCGTGAGGGGCCAGATGCCCGCGAACTTCGTCAGCATCTTCACCCCGAGCAGGACGCCGACGAGCCCCGCCGCCGATACGACCGTATCGAACCTGACGAGAGATCCCGCCTTGAGGAAGTAGAACGGGGTGAGGAGCGCGAATGCGATGACACGCATGCGGTGGGCGAGGACCTTCTCAGCGAGGAAGCACGGCGCCATGACCATGCCGATGAGGTAGGCGGGCAGCACCGCCTCGCTCTTGGCCCTGCACGCAAGGGCCCCGAGGCCAAACAGGACTGCAAGGACTAGCTTCGTCTCCGGCTCGCTCACCCGGCCTCCGACGCGCCGGAAGAACCACGGCGCGACGCGGGGCATCGCGACCATCGCCAGCGCGGTCGCGCCGCCGAACACCGCGAGCCATGCGTCGTAGTTGGCGAAGAGGACTCCCAGCGCCAGCACCGTCCCGAGGTCGTTCACGAAGCATGCGGCGAGGACCACCTTACCCAGTTCGGTGCGGTTGTAGCCGGTTTCCACCATCACCGCGTAGACCACGGCCACGGACGTCGTCGAGAGCGAGATCCCGGCGATCTCCGCCTGCGGCCAAGGCCAGCCGCTCACCCAGTGCGTCCACGCGAGGACGCCGGCGAATGGGGCTGCAAAGCCCATGGCACCGATCGTCATGCTCGGCCAGAAGTGCTTCCGGATGACAGCGGGGTCGACTTCGGCGCCCGCGAGGAACGTAAGGAGGATCGCCCCGGCGCCGGCGAGGTAGTTCGCCCACGCGGTCGGCTCCAGGCCGATCGTGTTGCCGGCAACGGCGCCCACGACGATCTCGACCAGTGCCACGGAGATCGCGAGGCGGATCGAGACGAGCGACGATGCGAGTGCGAGCGATACCCACAGCGCCGATGCGGCCCATGTCTCTTCCATGGTGTCAGTCTCCTGTTGTGGTGGCGTCTCGGGCGGTACCCACGATGACGAAGCGTGCCGAAATAGCGGAGTGCGCCACGCCGTCGCGCCGCGTGACGATCACCACCGTGCGCAGTCGATGGGGAATGCTCACCTCGGACATCGCGCCGCCTTCGCTCGTGGCGGCGGGGCGAGGCCGGAGCCGACGCCCCCACCGCGGACCAGAAGCGCGGTAGGAGTCATCAGCCCCGCAGGGCGGTTGGAGGGGGACTCCATCCCCGAGGACCGTGTTGATATCCCTTCTTTCGGGCGACGTCAAGCGCCGTCACCTTGGTCAGGTGCGCGGTGCGCACTCGCATCGTTGGGGGGCGATTCTCTGGTTGTGGACGTCTGGGCAGAAGTCCCCGAGTTCCGTGCACCCGGCCGACCCGACCAATCACCTGTCGAAGACGGGGACATGAATGGCGAGGTCTCTGCCCTCGGCCCTGCTCAGCGACTCGTTGTCTGGCAGATGATTGCGCCGGAGACTTCCACGATTTCGTTTAATGCATATCGTAACTTGAAAAATACATCCCAACCCGTTGTGGGCTGAGGGAGCTCAGTTGTTGAGTGACGATATGCATATTTTCGTTTTCGGTTCGTTCAGCTCAGTGATGGTGGAGGCGGCGGGAATCGAACCCGCGTCCCATGGCAGATCAGCCCCGGCATCTACGCGCGTAGCCGGCTGTTTCGTCTCGCCCCGCGGAGGCCCGCCGGCAGCCCGCCGCGAGACCAGCCCCCTGAGATGGTCGCCGGACGCGCCCGGAGGCGCCGAGCGTCCGGCCAGCCCGCAGCTTGCGTCGTCGGGGGCCCGCGGGCGGGGCCTCCCGCGACTTGACCGCGCTTCTAGGCGGCCATGGCCAACTTGGTGTTGGCAGTTGAACGTTTCGCCAGGTGTTTATCGAGGCCTCCTGGCACCTCGGCGCGCCGCACAGGACCTCCCGTGCCCGGTCGAAACCTTTTCGCCCCCACCTCCCCTCGATTCGGAATTGTACCATCGACCGCGCCGGTTGCCAAGACCCGTTTCCGGAAAGATTGGGGCGGACCACCCCTCTGTGGAGGCTGGACCTGCGGCTCGCGCTGAGGAAGTTCGCGCTTAGCGCCTATCGGGTTGACTCAGAACACCACTATCCATTGCGGCCTTCGACGCTTTCTGAGTTCCTATCGACCTCCGGAGAGGCCGGAGGACCGGGCCCGAACTGCCGGATTGGTATGAGGCCAGAGGGCTCCGAGTCGCGTCCCATGCGCGCGGTCGCCATGCCCCGGAGTGGAATGGCTTCCGCGAGGTCGCGCGTGCGTTGGGCACTGGACCCGGGTTCGGCCGAGGCAACCGTAACGCGCGACGAGACCGGTTTCATATGCTGCGCGGCCCCGAGCCTTCGCGAATGGCGCGGCACCAGGAGCGCAAGAGCCGTGCCGGGGGCGTCACCGGCACGGCTCTTGCGCCAGGTGCCGAGCGGCGCGCGCCGCAGTTACGCGGTGGCGAAACCCGGTCGCATTGCGGTCGGAGTCCCACAGGCGTGCATCAGCAACTCCGGCCCTTTCCCGCGCGGAGGGCGCAGCCCAGGCCGGCGACCCGTAGCCCACCACAGGTCGGGGGCCTCTTCGTCAACCCGATAGGCATGTATTGTCAAGTGACGATATGCATTTTCGCGATTCGATCCGGCAATCAGGCGCGGCGCGGGGTCGTTCAGTTCTCCCCCTCGTGTCGCCGACGTATGCCCGAGCGACACCGGCCGCGATACGACTGTGTTCGCCGCGCGGCCCTTCGGGTTGGGATGCGGCTCGGCCGGATGTGCATCACGATCCGGCCGGAGGAAGTGACTCGCAGCAACTCCGACTGTTGGCAATAAGAGACAACCGGAGTCGCACGTACGCGACGATTCGACCGGAGGGTTTGTCCGGTCCGCCTGCCCGTGGGAAGGAAACCACATGACCGATCCCGGAGGCCAGGCCGTCCATCCCGGTGAGGCACGGACTCCCGTCCGGCCCGACCCGAGCGGCCTGGCCGAGCCTGCCATGCTGGAGAGGCTCAGGGCCGCGCGCGAGGCCCTCGTGCGCGAGATCCGCAAGGTGGTCGTCGCCGAGGACGAGGCCCTGGACCAGGCGCTCGTCGCGATGTTCGCGGGCGGCCACTGCCTGATCCAGGGGCCGCCGGGGACGGCGAAGACACTGCTCGTGACGTCACTCGCCAGGGCGATGAACCTCTCGTTCAAGAGGATCCAGTTCACGCCCGACCTGATGCCCTCGGACATCACCGGCACCGAGATACTCGAAGAGGACCGCGCTAGCGGCCGCCGCGTGGCGAAGTTCGCCAAGGGGCCGGTGTTCTCCAACGTCGTCATGGCGGACGAGATCAACCGCACGCCGCCCAAGACGCAGGCCGCGCTTCTCGAGGTCATGCAGGAGCGGCAGGTCACAGTGGGCGGCCGGACGTATCCGCTGCCCAGGCCTTTCTTTGTCCTCGCCACGCAGAGCTCCCTCGAGCGCGAGGGGACGTATCCGCTCCCCGAGGCCCAGCAGGACCGGTTCATGCTCGCGATCACGATGAAGTACCTGAGCGAGGACGACGAGGTCGCCGTCGTGCGGGGCTCCACCGGCCCCGCCGGAGCCGCGATCAACCCCGTGCTCGGAGCGGAAGAGCTCTTGGAGTTCGCCAGGGTCGTGCGGGGCGTGCGGCTGCCGGAGAGCCTGGGCCGCTACGTCGTGGACCTCGTGGCCGCCAGCCGCCCGCGCTCTGAGGGAGCGGATAAGTTCGTCAAAGAGTACGTCGCATGGGGCGCGGGCCTCAGGGCGAGCCAGAACATCGTGCTCGGGGCGAAGTCGTGTGCCGCGCAGGAGGGCCGCGCGGAGGCGACGCTCGCCGACGTGAGGAGGGTCACGCTCCCGGTGCTCAGGCACAGGATAGGCCTCTCGTTCAGGGCCGACGTGGACCGCGTGGGCGTGGAGGACGTCGTGAAGAGGCTCCTCGAGATCGTCCCCGAGCCGGCCGCCTAGGCGGGCCGGAGGGCGTCGAGGAGCGGGGGCTTCACGCGGTCGGCGGGGCCGCATCGTCAGGGGGGGCGCAGGTGAGCGAGATAACCGCGCAGGCGGAGACCGCGATCGCCAGGATCGCCGAAGGGCGCCAGAAGATCCTCTCCGAGATCCGAAAGGTCATCATCGGACAGGAGCAGGTCGTCGAGGACGTCCTGACGGCCTTTTTCGCCGGAGGCCACTGCCTGATCACGGGGGTGCCGGGCCTGGCGAAGACGCTCCTCATCTCGAGCCTCGGTGCGGCGATGGACCTGAGCTTCAAGCGGGTCCAGTTCACGCCGGACCTGATGCCCTCGGACATCACGGGCTCCGAGGTCCTCCAGGAGGACCGCGTTACGGGTTCGCGCGAGCTCGTCTTCAGGCCGGGTCCGATCTTCACGAACATTCTCCTCGCCGACGAGATCAACCGCACGCCGCCGAAGACGCAGGCCGCGCTCCTGGAGGCGATGCAGGAGCACCAGGTCACGGCGAGCGGAACCACGTACCCCCTCCAGGAGCCATTCTTCGTCCTGGCGACGCAGAACCCGATCGAGCAGGAGGGCACCTATCCGCTCCCGGAGATCCAGCAGGACAGGTTCATGTTCAGCCTCTTCATCGATTACCTGCCGAAGGAGCAGGAGCTTCAGGTCGTGACCGCGACGACCGGCGCCGGCTTCGAGGAGATCCGGAAGTGCATGGACGGTCCGGAGCTCCTCCGCTGCCAGGGGTTCGTCAGGGAGATCCCGGTCGCCGAGCCCGTGCTCAGGTACGCCGTGCGCCTGGCCGCGAGCACGAGGCCCGGGGAGCCGCTTGCGCCGGGCTTCGTCCGGGACTATGTCTCGCTGGGCTCGTCGATCAGGGGCTCGCACTACCTCGTCCTGGGCGCGAAGGCGCGCGCGGCCCTGGCGGGGAGGCCGTTCGTATCGGTGAGGGACGTGCAGTCCGTCGCACCGGTCGTCCTCCGCCACCGCGTGGTGACGAACTTCCGCGCCGACTCCGAGGGCATCGACTCCGACGAGATCGTCCGCAGGCTCATCGCGGAGGTGCCAGAGCCGAGGTCAGGGCTGTGAGCGGCGGGACTCCATCGCTTGCCGGGGACCGGGCGACCGGGAAGGCACCACGCCCAGGTGGACCGGAGGGCGCGCTCGACCTCGAGGCCCTCGCCCGCGTGAGCGACATGCAGCTCCTGGCCAGGGCCGTGGTCGAGGGCTTCATCCTGGGCCTGCACCGGAGCCCATACCGGGGCTTCTCGGTCGAGTTCGCCGAGCACCGCTCCTACTCGCCAGGAGACGAGATCAGGCACGTCGACTGGAAGGTCTTCGGCAAGACCGACCGCTACTACGTCAAACAGTTCGAGGAGGAGACTAACCTCGCCTGCCACATACTGCTCGATGCCTCCGGCTCCATGGGCTACGGGGAGCGCACGACGAAGCTCCGCTACGCCTCGACGATGGCGGCGTGCCTCGCCTATCTCATGATCAGGCAGCATGACGCCACGGGGCTCGTGATCTTCGACACGAAGATCCGCACCATGCTCCCGCCGCGGCTCAGGCAGTCGCACCTGAAGCAGATGCTCTCGGAGCTCGAGGGCGTCACGAGCGGCGGCGAGACGCGGATCGCGCCTGTCCTCCACGGCCTGGCCGAGGGCCTCGCGCGGCGCGGGCTCGTCGTGCTGATCTCGGACCTCCTGGACGACCCGGAGGCGGTCCTCTCGGGTCTGAGGCACTTCCGCTTCCTGGGGCACGACGTGATCGTGTTCCACGTGATGGACGAGTCCGAGCTCACCTTCCCGTTCGACTCGCTCACGGAGTTCACGGACCTCGAGACGGGTGAGCGCGCCCTGGTCTCCCCGGAGGGTATGAGGCCGGTGTACCGCGAGGCCCTGGGCCGCTTCCTCGCCGCCTACGAGAAGCTCTGCGCCGACGCGGGGGTCGACTACAAGCTCTTCGACACGTCCAAGCCGCTCGAGCTCTCCCTGAGCGAATACCTCTACCGCAGGAGCAGGATGGGATGATCTCGTTCGTGAACCCTGTGTTCCTCGGGCTCACCGCGCTCGCGGCGGTGCCTATCGTGATCCACCTGCTGACCCGGGATCGCCTGAGGCGCGTGGCCTTCTCGACGCTGCGCTTCTTTGCGGGGGCCTCGAGGAGCATCCTGCGCAGGAGGCGGCTCCGCGAGCTCGTGCTCATGGCAATGAGGGCGGCCGCCTGCGCGCTCTTGGCGCTCGCGTTCGCGAGGCCCTACTTCACCGGGCCGGCCTCGGAAGGACCGACCGAGTTCGCCCGGGCGGTCGCGCTCGCGATCGACGTCTCCGCCTCGATGAGGCGCCCCGGCCTCTGGGACTCGGCCCTGCGCGAGGCGGCCTCCGCGCTCGACTCCCTCCGCGACGGGCGCGACGCGGCGGCCCTGGTGGCCTTCGACGGCTCGGCGAGGGTGCTCGTGCCGCTCACCTCGGAGCTCGGGCCCGTACGAGCGGCCCTCGCCGGGCTCAGGCCCGGCTGGGGTGCGACGCACGCGGCCGCCGCGATCCGGCTCGCGAACGACATCCTCGCCGACGCACGCGCGGACAGGAAGGAACTCGTGTTCGTCTCGGACATGCAGGCCTCCGGGATGCCGTTCCGCAAGGCACAGGCCGGAGGCCGGGCCGGGCCGGACGACCCGGGCGAGCTCAGGCTCGAGCCAGGCGTGACCTTCGAGCCGCGGCCGGTGAGCGGAGGCGCGGGCGCGGCCGTGGCGATAACCGAGGGCTTCTGCCCGTCGAGCGTGGTCAAGGACCGCATCCCGCGCGCGATCTCCGTCCGTGTGACCAACTTCTCGCCCGAGGAGCACCCGGCCCTGCCGGTGACGCTCCGCCTCGGCGGCGAGGTCGCGGAGGTGCAGAAGGTGAGGCTCGCCCCCCGCGCCTCCGCGGCGGTGCGGTTCAGGCGCGTCTTCGATCGCGACGGCGACAACCCCGGTTTCGTCGAGGTCGGAACCGCCGAGGCCCCGGGCGGCGCGTTCCATTTCAATGTCAGGGTCGTTCCGCGCATCAAGGTCGTTGTAGTTAACGGCCGGAGGCCGGCTCCGCCTGGCGGGTCCTCGGCCGGCCTGACGGAAGGCGCCGCATTCTTCGTGAAGATGGCGCTAGAGCCGGGCGAGGATTCGCCCTTCGTCGTCGAGACGGTCGATGCCCCGCGCCTGCGCGCGCAGGATTTCGAGGGCGCTGCCGTCGTGGCCCTGGCGGATGTGGGGGCGCTCTCGGACGGGCTCGTGAGGGCTCTCGCGAAACACCTCGAGCGCGGGGGCGGCCTCCTCTTCCTGCCGGCGGGGACCGTCGAGCCGGGGGAGTTCCGCAGGTCCTTCGGGGAGCTCGCGCCGTGCGCGCTGAGGAGGGTGCTCTCGGCGGGGGCGGGGGCCGGGGCGGGGGCGGGGGCGGGGGCGGGGGCCCAGCCGTCCGCTTCGGGCGCGCTCGCGCGGGGATGGGCGGTCCTCGCGAAGCTCGACGCCGAGCATCCGGTCTTCGAGCCCTTCCTCCAGCCGCACCACGGCGACCTCGGCCTCGTGCGGTTCGAGCGGTACTGGGAGGTCACCGACAGCCAGCTCTCGCGCGTCCTGGCGCGGTTCGATGACGGCAGGCCCGCGATCCTGGAGCGCGCGAGGGGCTCCGGCATCTCCATGCTCGTGGCGAGCCCCCCGGAGCTCGGATGGAACGACCTTCCGCTCCGCGCGGTCTTCCCGCCGCTCGTGCACCAGATCGCGCGGCACCTCGCGGTCCGCACGGAGCGGGGTACGGCCCTCTTCGTGGGCGAGGGCATCGAGCTCCCCGCACGAAGCTCGGTCACGGGCCCCGACGGCAGGAGCTCGACGCTAGCCGCAGGCGGCAGGTTCGCCCCGGACGCGCCAGGGATGTACCTCGTGCGCGAGCCCGACGGGCAGGAGTTCCGGTTCGCGGCCAACACGCCCTTCGAGGAGTCCGACCCTGCGGTCGCCGACGCGCGCGAGCTGGCGGACGCGCTCGGCTCCGCTTCCGGCCGCGACCCGCGCCGCTCGCGAGTGGAGCCGCTCGAACGCGAGCGGGGCGACAGGTCCGGGGCGTGGTGGTACGTCGTGCTCGCCATGACGGCGGTGCTCGCGGCGGAGCTCATCGTGGCGAACAGGACCCAGAGGCACTGAGGCGCCAGGCGAAGTGCGGACGGAACCCATGGCGGATTACTCGGCGATAGCGCGCGAGCTCGGCAGGGTCAGGAGGGCCTGGAGGCGCACCGCCGCCCTCTCGGGGCTCGCGGTCGTCGTCCTCGAGGCGGCCGGGATGCTCGCACTGATGCTCCTCGTCGATCTGCTCTACGAGCCGGGCCTCCCAGGGAGGCTGGCGATGCTCGCGGCCTCGGGGCTCGCGCTCGCCTACCTCGCCGCGAGGCATGTCGTCTCCCCGCTCGCCAGGCGCATACCGGACGAGCAGGTCGCGCTCTTCGTCGAGGAGAGGAACCCCGCGTTCGAGGGCGCGCTGCTCGCCGCCGCGGAGTTCGGTCGCACGGGCGGGGCGGGGGCCCTGACGCGCGCCATCCTCGAGGAGGCCGCCGCGCGGGCCGCGAGGCTCGACCTCCGCTCCGCCGTCGACACCAGGCGGCTCAGGAAGTACGCGGCCGCCGCGGCCGCCGTCGTCGCTTCGTACTTGATCCTGGGGGGCCTCGCACCCGACGCGACGGCCGCTCGCGCCGCGCGCGTACTCGCCCCCTGGCGGCGGGGTCCAGGGCCCGCAGACGGCCCGCGCGATGAGCGGGCGGGCGAGGAGGACCTGCCGATCGAGATTCGGCTCTCGGCGGGCGACACGGAGCTCCTGCGCGGGTCGCCCTTCGAGCTCGAGGCGACGCTCTCCCGCCGCGCGCGCGAGGCGGTGCTCTTTCTCTTCAGGCCGCTCGCCGCAGGGCCGCCCGAGGACTTCGAGCAGGTCTCCTGGCGGTCGCTGCAGATGAAGGAACTCGACAGGCTCGGCGGCTACGCCGTCCTCCTGCCCGACGTGAACGAGGACCTCGAGTTCCGGGTCGAGTGCGGCCCGCACAGGTCGAGCACGCACAGACTGACGGTCTACGACCCGCTGAGGATCGAGTTCCTGGAGATCGTCACCCGCTTTCCGGAGTACCTCGGGCTCCAGGAGTCGGTCGAGCGCCCGCCGACCGGGGACGTCAGGGTCCCGGAGGGTTCGCGCGTGACGCTCCGGATCGCCACGAACGGCGCGCTCGCGGGCGGCGAGCTCGAGTGGTCTGACGGCAAGACGCAGGCCTTCACGGTCGAGCGCGGTTCATCCGCCGCAGAGGCGTCCTTCGACGTGACGACCGACCGCGCGTACACGTTCGTCCTGCGCGACGTGCACGGTCAGGAGGTCAGGTCTTCTTCCCCGGCCCTGGTGCACGCGGTCAGGGACTCCCCGCCGCGGCTGGCGGTGAAGTCGCCCAAGCTCGATCTCGCCGTCCACCCGCTCGCCGAGGTGGACTTCCTCGCCGAAGCGAGCGACGACTGGGGCGTCGCTTCCGTCGAACTGGTATACACCAGGGGCGAGGAGGAGGCCGCGCAGCCCGCGAGGATGGCGCTCGCGCTCTCGCCGGCCCGTCCGACGGGACAGGAGTCCGGGGGCCGGGCGACCGTCACTGCCGCAGGCACGTTGCTCCTCGAGAGGCTCCGGCCGCCGCTCGGGCCTGGGGAGCTCGTCACCTATCACCTGGAGTGCCGCGACAGGAAGGGCCAGAGCGCCGTTTCCGATGTCTACCTGCTCAGCATCGCACCGTTCGAGGTCTGGGCGACCTGGCTGCCGGTGGCCGCCGAGGCGGGAGGGGGCGTGGAGTACGTCCCGGCGCCCCTGGCGAAGTACCTCGCCGCCGCCTGGCATCTCCACGCCACGAAGGACGAGCTCTCGCGCGAGGAGTACGAGGCCGCGTGCAAGAAGCTCGCGGACGAGTTCGTCTCCGGCGGCGTGACGCTCTGGGAGCACGTATCGACGCCGCCCAAGCGGCAGAGATGACGGAGGAGATCCCATGACGGCGGGAATGCGATACGAGTGGGGCCATGTCGCAGGCGCGAGGGGATTCGCGCGGGCCCGAGTGTCTGCTCGCGCCCCCGCCGGCGCCGCGGCGGCCGTCCTATTTGCCAGCACGATCTGCGGGGCGATCGCCGCCTCCGCGCGCGGCGCGGAGGCCCCATCGCTCGAAGAGGAGATCCGCATCCGCCTCCGCGCCGGGGAACGCGTGAAGAGGGCCCACGATGCGCTACTGGCATTCGACTCCGGCTCCGCGGTCGGGCACCTGCGCGCGGCCCTCGCGCTGATGCAGAGGCTCCAGGCCGGCGAGTCGCGCGAGATCGAGGTCGAGCCTCCGATGGGCGGCGCGGGCGGCGCCCCGATGGAGGCCGACCCGAGCCTCTCGAATGTCGCGTACCTGCTGGAGGCCCGCGCCGCGCCGGCGGGGTTCGAGTCCCAGTTCAGCGTCCAGGGCTTCGGTCCGGAGTACCAGCGCGACCTCGCGATCTCCGAGAAGGTGCGGGAGCTCAGGGACCGCACGCGCGAGCTCGCGCAGGAGCAGAGGCGGCTCGCCCAGGAGATCGCGGGTGCCGCCGCCGGGGGCCGCGCCCGCCCCGACGAGGCCTCCGACGCGTCTCACCCCGAGGGAAAGGCCTCCCAGGAGCGATCCGCGCAGGGCGCGCCAGGCGGAGAGGCTCAGGCGGCCCAGGGCGCCTCCCAGCGGGGACGCTCCTCGGCGGACGAACTCGCCTCCCGCGAGACGTCCGTGGCGCAGGCCGCGGCGCAGGTCGCCGACGGCCTCAGGGCGCTCGAGCAGGACCTGCCTGTCGCCGCCCAGATCGCCGAGCAGTTCCTCGCCGCCGCCGCAGCGGCCTCGAGCGCCGCGGGAAGCCTCTCCAGGGGGAGGTTCGACGAGGCCGCCGCGCGCGCCGAACTCGCCGCGCAGAGGCTCGAGGCGACTCTCGGCCAGCTCGGCACCCTGCCGCGCGAGGAGGCCGAGCGCCTGATCGACGCCCTCCAGGGAAAGCTCGAGCGGGTCGTGGCGGAACAGGGCGGGCTCGCGGCGAGGACCGAGGCCCTCGCGCGCGACCCGGGCGCAGGGGGGATGAACTCGCCCGCGGCGCTCGGCGAGCTCCGTTCGATAGCCCAGGCCCAGGACGGCCTCAGGCTCGAGATGGAGTCCGCTGAGCAGGCCCTGGGCGAGCTCCGCAGATGGGCCGAACTCGAGGCGGGCCACGAGACGCGCTCCGCGCTCGCCGCCGCCGGGGAGGCCGCCAGACGCGAGCGCATCTCCCAGCGGATGACGGACGCCGTCGTCGAGCTCGGCTCGCAAGACCCGGCCGGCGCGGCACGCTCGGAGCGGGCGGCCCTCGCCGGCGCCGCCCGCGTGCTCGAGCGCGTCCAGGACGCGTTCAGGAGCATGGCCTCCGACCCGCTCTCCGAGCTCAAGGCCGCGGCCCTCGAGGCCGGGCGCGTCGAGAGGAACCTCGAGGAGCTCGGCGCCGAGCCCGCGGAGGGCGCTGCGGGCGGGTCCGACGAAGGCTCGAGCCCGGCGACGCGGCGGGCGACGGCCGCGGATGCGGCGGCGCAGGCGGGCCGCCTCGTCAGACGTGTGAGGGCCCGCGGATGGCCGGTCCCCGAGGCGGACATCGAGGCGCTCTCGCGCGTCGCGCGCGAGGGCCCGAACCGGTTCGCGAGCCAGGTCGAGCGCGGGGAGGCGCCGCTCGGCCAGCTTCTCGGGGCGGCCAGGCGCGTCCGGGACAGGCTCGAGGCGGAGCACAGGTCGCAGCTCGAGGCCAGGCGGCTCTTCGAGTCCCAGCGCGAGGAGTGCCCGCCGCAGTACAGGCAGATCGTGAACAGGTACTTCGAGAGGCTCTCCGAGCTCGGGAACGCCCCGCAGGACTCAGGACGCAGGTAGCAGGGGCTCGCGCAGCGAGTCGCGCGGGCCGGAGGTCGGGATGTTCGAGGCGCTCTTCAAGTGCGATCTTCGTACCCTCCTCGAGGGCGACTTCGTCTACCTGAGCCGCATTCCGGGCGAGGTGAGGTTCGTCCTCTTCGTGGGGTTCCTCGCCTCCGCGTGGCTCCTCTACCGAGAGGTGGGCTCGAAGGTCTCGCCGCTGGCGCGGCGCGCGCTGCCGATCATGAGGTCGGGCACTTACGCGCTCGTCTTCTTCATCCTGGGCTCGCCCGCCATCGAGGTCATCTCACCGGGCGTCCGGGAGATATACACGGCGGTGCTCGTGGACACATCCCTCTCGATGAGCATCGAGGATGCATCCACGGAAGGAGGAGGGAAGAAGCAGGCGAGGCTCTCGGCCGCAATCGAGCTCCTGGGCGAGGGCGCTCCGGAAGGCGGGGGTCTCCTCGCGGAGATCGGTCGGAGTTCGAGGTGCCTGCTCTACGGCTTCGACCGCTCCCCCAGGCGCCTGGCGGGGATCGAAGAGCTCCGGCCGGCCGGCGGCGGGACCAACGTCTACAGGGCGCTCAGGGACGTGGACGCGGAGCTCGCGAGGCTCCCCCTCGCCGCCGTCGTGATGCTCACCGACGGCTGCCGTAATGAGGGCGGCGGTCTGGAAGAGGCCGCGCGGATACCGGCGGCGAGGGGCGTGCCGCTCTTCGTGGTGGGCATAGGCGACCCCTCGGCGGCGCGGGACTACGAGGTCGTGCGGGTCGTGGCCCCCAGGCGCGTCCGGCGGAACGCCGAGGTCGAGCTCCAAGTCACGGTGCGGCACGCCGGGGCGGAGGGGCCCTTCGAGCTCAGGGTCAGGCGCGGCGACAACGTGGTCCTGTCCTCGCGAGAGGAGCCGGCGAAGGGCACGGATATCAAGGTCGTCAGGCTCGTCTTCACCCCGGACCACGAGGGCTCCGCGACCTACGTCGTCGAGATACCGCCCGCGGAGTTCGAGAGGACCGCAGCCAACAACTCCGCCAGGTTCGCGATCGACATCCAGGACGAGAGGCTGCCCGTTCTCTACGTGGAGGGCAGCCCGCGCCTGGAGTACCGCTTCCTCAGGCGCGCGATGTTCATGGACCCGGAGTTCCGCGTGGTCGGGATGCTCCGATTGGCCAGGGATCGCTTCCTCGTCCAGGGCGCGGGCGCAGGCGAGGAGCACCTGCAGCAGGGCTTCCCCTCGACGAGGGAGCGCCTGTTCGCCTACCAGGCCGTCATACTGGGCGACATCGAGGCGGCGCACTTCACGCGCGAGCAGATGGAGCTCCTGGAAGAGTTCGTCGGCTCGCGGGGCGGCGGGCTCCTGATGCTGGGCGGTGTGAACTCCTTCGGCCAGGGCGGCTACGCCGGGACGCCCATCGAGAAGATGCTGCCCGTGGCGCTCGCGCCGCGCGAGAGGCCTTACTCCGACGAGACCTTCGCCCCCTACCCGACGCGCGAGGGTCTCGCCCACCCGGTGATGATGCTTTCGCAAAACCCGGGGCAGAACCGCTCGCTCTGGGAGAAGGTGCCGCCGCTCATCGGCTGGACCCCTGTCGGCAGCGCCAAGGCCGGTGCGGCCGTGCTCCTCACGAAGGGGCCCGGCGGCCCGAGCGTCCTCGCCGTGCAGAACTACGGTGCGGGCCGCACGGCGGCCTTCACGTCGGGCGGATCCTGGTACTGGCAGGTCTCGATGCCCGCGAGCGACGAGTTCCACGAGAGGTTCTGGAAGCAGCTCGTGAGGTGGCTCGTCTCGGGGGCGAGGGAACAGCTCACGGTGAGCACGTCGAGGGACATCTACGCCCGGGGCGAGGGCGTATTCATCAGGGCGACCGTCCTCGGCAAGGACCTCCGGCCCGTGAACGACGCCTCGGTCGTGGCCACGGTGACGGGCCCCTCCGGCAACCCCGAGGAGATACCTATGAACTGGATACTCTCCGAGGAGGGCGTCTACCAGTGCCGCTACGTCGGCGAGGAGACAGGACCCTACACGGTATCCGTGCGCGTCGAGGGCTGGGGCGAGGCGAAGGCCGCGACTGCGGGCTTTCTCGTCGCCGAGGAGTCGTCGGAGTTCGCCGACTCCGCGCTCAAGGAGCAGGCGCTCCGCGCGATGGCGGAGTCGACTGGCGGACGCTATTTCGCGCTCGCCGACGCGAGGGGGCTAGCGGCGGAGCTGGAGCGGGCGATCGCGCGCGCGTCCTCCGCTGAGCGGACCCGGCGGACGATACCGCTCTGGGACATGCCTGCGCTCTACGTCGCGCTCATGGGCCTGGTCTGCGCCGAGTGGCTCGTGCGGCGGAGGGCGGGCCTGGCCTGAGGAGGAGGCGAGTAGTGCGTCGGGAGCGAGAGCTGAAGGATCGATCCGGCCCTGAGACTCCCAGCGGCGGCCCGGCGCGGGGGCTCTCGCGCAGGGAGTTTCTCGCCGGGGGACTGTCGGCGCTTTCTGGGGCGCTGGTCGCCCTGGAGCGCGCGGCCCGGGCCGACGAGGCCGTCAAGACGGGCCAGTTCGTCTTTCCGCGACTGCAGTTCGCCGTCTACGACGAGTCGCCCGACAAGTGGAACGTCGGCCCGGTCGGTGACGTGATCCTCAAGAGGAAGCTCCAGGAGCTCACGAACATCAACGTGAGTCCGGAGCCCAAGGTCGTCAGGCTCGCGGATTTCGACGACATGTGCCGGCACCCGTTCGTTTTCATGACCTCGGAGGGTTACTTCAGGCTCGACCCGGCCGAGGAGAGGAACCTGCGCGAGTTCCTGGAGCGCGGTGGGTTCATCCTCGCGGACGACTGCGTGCTCTGGGCCAGGGAGGACCGCTTTTTCCAGTGCTATAGAGACCTCGTGAACAAGCTCTTCCCAGGGAACCCCATGCGGGAGGTGCCGCTCGACCACGAGATCTTCCACATCTACTACGACATGAAAGAGGGCTGCCCCCACATGCAGGGGAAGCGCGCGGGGCGCTCGAACGCCTGGGCGCTCTTCGAGCGCGGCACGGGCCGCATCATGACCTTCGCCACGCCCGGCGACATCCACTGCGGCTGGATGTGCAGATACTGGGGCATGGACAAGAACATGGAGGCGATCAAGATGGGCATCAACATCATCATATACTTTCTGAGTCACTGAGCGGAGGAGCCGCGCCAACATGGAGCGAGCCCTGGTCTGCGCGGTCTTCGTCGCCTGCGCCAGCGCCGTCGGAGCGGCGGGCGCGCCCGAGGGGGGACGGGTGCACGCGCTCATCGTGAAGGGGCTGGCCGGCTCCCCGCTATACGAGCGGCGCTTCGCCGACTGGTCGAGGCGCTTCCGCGAGTATCTCGCCAGTTCCGCGCGCGATTCCGCCGGCCAAGTGGTCGCCCTGCCCCAGGGGCCCGAACCGGCCACGCTCGAGTCGACGAGCGCCGCGCTCGAACGGCTCGCCGCATCGGCATCGGAGGATGACCAGGTAGTGGTGGTGCTCATCGGCCACGGCCTGCCGGTGGGGGAGCGCCCGCGGTTCGTGCTCGAAGGACCCGACCTCGACGCCCAGACGCTCGCGCGGTTGCTCGCGCCCGTGCGCGCGCGGAACCAGGTCGTCCTGAACATGAGCGCGAGCTCCGGCGCCTTCGTCCGCCATCTCGCCAAGGCGGGCCGAGTGAACGTCGCGGCCAACTCGCCGGGCGAGGGGAACGAGCCCGTGTTCGCCGAGTTCTTCCTCAGGGGTCTGGAGGGTTCGCGCGCGGACGGCTGGGCCGCCCCCGAGGCCGGCGCGAAGGACGGCGTCGTGACGCTGCTCGAGGCCTACAACTGGGCCGCCTGGGGGACCGCGCAGTGGATCTCGCGCCAGAGCCGGACGGAGTCGGGCGAGTGGCGCGTCGACGGCCGAGAATCCGTGGAGGTCTTCGAGCGGCTCTGCGCGGGCGAGGAGACCTGGCTCGGCGTGCGCCGGCTCTCGAGCGCGAGCGACAGGCTCTCGCCGGATCGGCCCGTCCCGATAATGCCGGAGGGGTACATCACCGAGGACTGGGCGTTCAGGCGGGTCCTGAGCGAGCGCGCGGTGCTCGAGGACTGCGGCCGCGATTCCGGCGCCTCGGCCCTGGTCAGTTGGCTGCCGGCGGCGGAGGGTCCCGGGTCCCCGGACCGGAGCGGGTACAGGCCGCTCGCAGGCAGCGCGCTCGGAGAACCAGGGCATCTGGCGCGGCGGGTCGTTCTGGGCAGGGCGTCGCTCCTGCCATAGCGGGATCATGCCGAGACTGCAACCACATGTTCGAGGTGGCGGGCGCCGGCCGGGGGCGGCCTATGGTCTTGTGGCCGTATGCGCGGCGGCCGCCGCATTCTCTGCCGGAATGTGCCCGGCGGGTGATCAGGGCCCTGGTATCGCTATCGCTGCAAACCTGAGGTGGACGCCCGAGCGGCGGCTCTCGGAGGTGCGCGGCGCGTTCGCCCACCCGCTCGTCCCGGGTTCATGGGCGGTCTCATGCGGCTCGGGGGTCTTCCTGACGAGGGACTCGGGCGGCGAGTGGAGCGCGCTCCCGGACTCGGCCGCGAAGCTCGGCGAGGTGACATGGATCGCCTTCCCGCCGGATTCGAATGACGTGCTCTACATAGCCACGCAGTCGCGGGGGCTCTGGGCGGCGGCGGTGCGGCCGGGCTCGGTAGAGCTCCGGCAGATCGGTTCGCGGGAGACGGGCCTGGCCTCCGACTCCTGCGCCGCGGTCTACGTCGCCCCGTGGGACGCCCGCTGGAGGACGCTGCTCGTCGTCCACGGGGACGCAGCGACCGGGATCTCGCGCAGCGACGACCTGGGGCGGCACTGGCGGGTTTCAGCGAAAGGCTTCCACGTGAGCCGGCTCGTCTTCGGCCAGCCCACCGCATGGTCCGGCTTCATGATGGCGGCCTCGCGCGTGGCCCGGGCGGGGCTCGACGGCACCGCCCTGCAGGGCGTCTGGACCGCTCCGGGGCTCGGGGAGTACTGGTCCGAGGTGCTGAGAGACGTGCTCGTGACCGAAGCCGCCCCCAGCCTCCGGGACGGGTCCGTTTCGTACTGGGCGACATCGGACTCCGGGCTCTGGCGGCTGTCGTTCGGTTGGTCGTACGCCGAGCCGGAGCGGCTGTCCGGCGCGTCCTTCGCGAGCGTCGGCGTAGTCCCGGATGGGCAGGGTGGGGAGCTCCTCTACGCCTACGACCCGCGCGGCTCGGGGCTCGTCCTCTCGAGCGACGGCATGAAGACGGTCCTGCGCGCGAACCGCGGGCTCTACGTGGGACCCTACGTGAAATCGCTCGCGCACGTCAGGGCGGACGCCTCGGGGAGGCGCTTCCTGGCGGTCGTGAACGACTCGCTCCATATCGCCCGCCCTGCGGACGAAGATCTCGAGGTCTCGGTGAGACCGAGCGTTCTCGCCTACGCGGCCGAGGGTTACGCCCGTTCGAGCTCGTGCATCCGGGAGGAGACGGCGGCCCTCGCGCGCAGGGAAAGACATGATCGCCGCGCGCCCTTCAGGGCGGCCGAATCGGCGAGGGCCATCGTCGCCGCCTCGCGCGCCGCCGAGGCGGCCTTCCCGGTCCGCGAGGTCCTCGTGACGGCGAGGCTGTCGCGCGCGGCGGGGAGCGCGCGCGTGACCGTCGACCTCCGTCCCCTCGGCGGCGCGGCGGACTCGCCCATGTTCGACGACGGCTCCCACGGCGACGGGGCGGCGCTCGACGGCGTCTACGCGACGAGCCTCCGGGTGAGGCCGCAGGCCCTCGTGCCGGACGAGAGGAACCGCGACAGGGACGTCCGCGGACGGGTCGAGCTTCGTGTGACCGCGGCATGGGGCGAACGCAAGGTCTCTCGGGTGGCCGTCATCCTGGTCGAGAGACTTCCCGAAGGCTTCGTCTTCTGGGACGAGGGCTCGCTCGGCGTGGAGGAGTCGCGCGGCGAGGTCTCGGCCGCCGTGGACTCCAGCCCCGGCGCGGCGGCCGAGGGGAGCTCCTGCCTCAGGATCGTCTCTCGCGGGGGGCCCTGGCAGGTGATACTCGGGAAGCCCAGGGGGCGCTTCGAGGTCGCGACCATGTACGCGCTCTCGTTCCGTGTCAGGACCGACTCGCGTGCGCCCGGAGGGCTTTCGGTCCATCTCCGAGACGATCCGGAGCAGTCCTTCCCCACGCTCACGCCAGGGGTGGACATCGTGAAGGAACGCCTGGTGCAGGGGGGCGGACTCGGCGGCGAGTACAGGACCGTCGTCGTCCCGGTCCAGATGCTCCTGGCGGGCTCGGACACGTTCCTCACGAACCTGACCGCCTGCGTCGGCTTCTCGGGCGACGGCCCGCCCGCGACCTGGTGGATCGACGACATCCGCTTCCTGGCCGAGCCCGAGCCGCAGGGGCGCCACGTCGCAGAGTGCGGGGGCGCGCCATGAACCTGGAGAGAGCCTCGCGCCTCGCGGCGATTCTGGCCCTGGTCGTGGGGGGCCTCGCGCTCGGGGAGGAGCCCCGAGCGAGCGAAGGCCCGCGCGAACTGTTGGCCCGGGCGGCCGAACACCGGGACCGAGGGCGGAACGCGGAGGCCGCGAGGCTCTGCGATGCGCTCGTCAAAGATGCGCGGGCGTCGCGCGAGGAGAGGATCGCGGCCTGGCGGCTCCTCGTCGATGCCCTCCAGCGGGACCGCAGGCACGAGGAGGCCCTCGCCGCCGCGAAGGACCTCGCGCGCGCCTTTCCGGGCGACCGGTCGGCCGAGCGCCTGAGCGCGCTCCTCCAGGGCGACAGCCTGCGCGAGCTCTCCAGAGGGCCCGAAGGGCTGCGCGTCCTGAGGCGGTTCGTCGCGCGCTCGGACGACGCGGAGGCGCGGCTCAGGATGGCCGAGATCCTGCTCCGGATCGGCCGGGACCCCGAGTGCATCGAGGAGGCGCGGAGGGCCCTCGCTCTCGCGTCGCGCGGGCCCGATCGGTCCGCGGCCGCGCCACAGGAGAAGTTCGCCTTTCTCCCGCGCGAGCGGACCGACGCCGAGCTCGCCGGCGACGCCCTCAGGCTCATGGCCGAGGCGGCCTGGCGAGGCGGCGACCCCGAGAGCTGCGCCTCGGCGATCGCGAGGCTCCTGGAGCCGGGGTTCGCCTCGGGGCGGAACGAATGGGAACTCCGCGAGCTCAGGAGGCGGCGCGCGGAGTGCCTGGTCCGGCTCGGTCGCCCCGACGAGGCGCGCTCCGAGTACATGGAGCTCGCGCGGACCGATTCCCAGCCGAGGGCGCGTCAGGAGTGGGCGTTCCTGGCCGCGCAGAGCCTCTTCGACGAGGGGAGGTTCGAGGAGGCGCATCGGGTCTTCGAGCGCGTGTTCACCGTCTCGCACGAGCCCACGGACCTCTGGCCGAAGGCGCAGCGCGCGGCGGCCGAGGCGCTCCGCGAGGCCCGCATGTACGAGGAGGCCTTGCGCGCGGCGAGGGTCCTCCTGGATACGGCATCGCACCCCGGCGCCCTGGCCGATGCAGTGAGATTCATCGCGGAGCTCCTCGCGGACGCCGACGGCGGCTCGGTCAAGAGGGCGAACGCCTTCATCCTGTTCCAGCGCTGGGGTCCGGCCGGCCCGGACGGCGAACCTGGAACGGGCGACGACTTGGTCGATCCGCTCGCGGCCCTGGGCTATCCCCCTATGGACGAGCGCGCCAGGGCCCTCGCGGGCCTGCTCGAAGGGCCTCCGGAGACCGCCCAGGCCTTCAGGCGCGCAGCGCTAGCGCGCGTCTGGCTCGGCCGGCCGGCGGAGGCTGCGGCGCTCTTCCTCGAGGCGCTCAGGCGCGCGCCGTTCCGGGAGCTCCGGGATATACTGTACGAGGCGGTGACGATCGGCCTGCGCGGTGCGCGGGGCTCGGCCGCGGGGCTCGACGCGGCCTTCGCCTTCGTCGCCTGGGGCCCGGCCGGTCCGGACGAAAAGCCCGGCACCTCGGACGACATCGCCGACCCCTTCGCCGGAATCAAACCGGGAGGCGTCCCCTCGCTCCCGGCGGAGGACGCGGAGGCGCTCCGCGCCGCCTCGGGCGTCCTCGAGGCGATCGTCGGCGACGCCGCTCGCGACGCGAACGAGCGCCGCGAGGCCGCCTGGGCGCTCGAGCGCGTCCACGAGGCCCTCGGCGACTGGGGCAGGCCCGGACTGCTCGAGTGGTATACAGACCGGCTCCTCGGCTCCTCCGACGGCCGGCTCCAGGAGCCGCTCATGGCCGGCGCGCTCGCCTCCGCGCGGCTCGGGCGGTCGCATCTGGGCGGCGTGCGCGAGTTCCTGCGCGAGCTCGGGGCGAGGCTCGCGCGGGAAGGGAAGGGCCTCTCCCACGAGGCCGAGCGCCAGAGGCAGGAGGCCGCGAGGCTCGCCGAGGAGCTCTCGAAGCTCCGCCGCCTGGCGCCGGAGCTGGGGCCCATGAAGCCGCGGGGGCCGGGCGAGCCCGCGGGACGCGCGAAACGCCCGCACGAGGTCCCTCGCCCGAGACCGCCGGACGCGACGGCGAGCTCGGCGCCCTCGGGCCTGGAGGCCAGGCCCGGCGAGGCGGGCCGTGTGGACCTCGCCTGGCGAGCGGCCGCAGACCCCGAGTCGGGCGTCGCGTTCTACGTGGTCTGGCGCGACGGCGAGGAGATCGCCCTCACGGGCGGAGTCGCGTTCACGGACACGGGCATCGCGGAGGAGTCCACGCACGTCTACGAGGTGTCCGCGGTGAACGGGGTGGGCATGGAGTCGGAGCGCTCGCCGCGCGTCGTGGCGAGAATGCCGCGCGACGTCACGCCGCCGCGCGTGGAGTCGGTCAGCGGCTCCGCTGAACCGACGCAGCTCCTCGTCAGCTTCAGCGAGCCGGTCGAGGCCGCCAGCGCCTGCGAGCGCTCGAACTACTGGCTCGACGGCGGCGCGGAGGTGCGCGCGGCGTCTCTGCTCGAAGACGGGAAGACAGTGCTGCTCACGACCTCGCCGCTCGCGGAGGGAGCAACCTACGCCCTCGCGGTGACGAACGTCAGGGACCGCGCGCGGGCGCCGAACCGGATCGCCCCCGGTTCGCGCGTGGAGTTCACGTTCGTCCTGGAGGGGGATGGACTCTCGGGCGTGTACTACGACAACGCGGACTTCACTGGCCGGTCCGTGACGCGCGTGGATCCGCAGATCAATTTCTCCTGGGGCGACGGCCGCCCCCATCCCGATATAGAGCCGGACACCTTCAGCGTCCGCTGGACGGGATTCGTGCGGCCGGAGCGGGATGGGAAGTACACGTTCACTGCGAGGACGGACGACGGGGTGAGGCTCTGGGTCGCGGGCACGCTCATAATCGACCAGTGGCGCGACCAGGCGCCGACCGAGTCCAGCGGCTCGATAGAGCTCCGCGGGGGAACGCTCCACGCGCTCAGGATGGACTACTACGAGAACGGCGGCGGCGCGGAGGCCATACTCTACTGGTCGAGCGATTCCATGCCGCGCGAGGTGATCCCCAGGTCGCGGCTCTATTCGCGCTCGCACGCGGGCGCGACGAGCGGTCCGGCTGGGGGCGCCCGGTAGAGAGAGCCTGCGCGCCGAGTCGCACCACCCCTCTCGCGCCGGAGCTCGCCCCGAGCCTCGCCGCGTTCTGGGAAACCCCGCGCGCCGACGAGTCGCTCGCCTTTCCGTATGCAGTCTGGGCGTCACTCGTCGTAGGGGAGTCTCAGCGCCGGCGGGGGGCCGCCCTTCTTCGAGTCGCCCTCGGCGGAGGACTTGGGCATCTCGGGCGCCTCCACGCCGGCGGAGGCGGCCCAGCGCCGCAGGGCCTCGCCGAGCTTCGAAGTGAAGTCAGGGTCCATCTCGTAGCCGAGCTCGTAGACCCTCTTGAGGGACTTGTACGACTGGTAGTAGAGCTCGCTCCCGTACCAGATCAGGGCCGCGGTCTTGTGGACCTCGGCGACCTCGGGCGCCGTCGCGGACGCCTCGGCGATCCTCGCGGCCTCCGTGATGAGCTCGCCCGCGCGCCTGTACATGGCCTCGCGCTCGGCGCCGCGGGACTCGGACATGGCCATGAAGAAGAGTATCCGCGCCGCGAGCCACCTCGCGGCCCAGTCCTTCTTCTCGCGGTCGAGCTTCAGCGCCGCCTCCGCGTGGCCGAGGGCCTCCGACGTGCGGTCGGAGCCCGTGAGCCTGGAGATCTCCAGGTACGCCTCCGCGATGTTGAAGTGCGCCGGGGCGAAGGAGGGGTCCTCCTCCAGGGCGCTCCTGAAGCTGTCGACCGCCTCCGGCCAGCGGCCCATCTTCGCGCGGCACTTGCCCAGGTTGTTGCGGTATTTCGGATTCTTCGGGTCGAGCGCCACGGCCTCTAGGAAGTAGCCCTCGGCCACCTGGAACTGTCCGCGCATGAGATAGAGGTATCCCTGATCATTCTCCATGGAGGCGCGGTCGAGCTTGATCCGCTCCTGGGGGGGTTGCTTGGAATTCTTCTCGAACTCGCCCTTCTTCCGGCGCCAGAGCTCCTCCCAGGCGGACCGCTGTTCCGACATGCTCGGTTCGCCCAGCAGGTTCCTGAGGCCCTCGCAGGCGGTGGAGCGAACGATGGGGTCCCGGTCGTCCAGGGCCTCCAGAAGCGCAGGCACCACGTAGAGCTCCTGCCCCCGCCTCTGCGAGAGGAGCCTCGCGGCGCCCTCCCGGGCCTCGCGGTCGCCGGACTTGAGCCTGCCGATGTACTTTTCGGTCAACTTGTCGGGGCCAGGGCTTCCCTGACAGCCCGCCGCGAGGGCGGCGGCGAGGAGTCGCGATACCCATCTTCGCGCCGCGACCGAGCGTGCCGTCGGACCCGCGATGCCGTTCATCGCCATATGCATCCGTGCCCCTTCCGAACTCTGCCTCGCTCTCGCCGCGGGGAGGCGCCTCGGACAAGAGCATAGGCATCCGCCGCCCGCGGTCCGTCGGCCTCACTGCTCCGCGGCTGGGAAGGCCGCGACCCTGAAGCCTAGGATGTTGAGGCGCGTGCTCGGGACGTTGCCGCTCCGCAGGGACGAGGTGCAAGTCTCCGGCCTGTCGTTCCAGGAGCCGCCCCTCAGGACGCGCATGGTCCCGGTATCCGGTCCCTTCGGATCCCGGCCGGGGCTCTTGGCGTAGTAGGTGTTCTGGTACCAGTCGGCGCACCACTCCCAGACGTTGCCGTGCATGTCGTGGAGGCCCCAGGCGTTCGCCCTGAACGAACCCACTGGAGCCGTGAACACGTGCCCGTCGTCCCACCGGAAGGTTGTCCAACCGGGGTACTTCTTCTTCGCGGAAAGGTCCGCGAGATTCGCCCAGCCCCCGCCGTCGTCGGGATTGTCGCCCCACGAGTAGCGCGTGCGCGTCCCGGCCCTGCAGGCGTATTCCCACTCCGCCTCGGTGGGAAGCCGGCAGGCCAGACCGCTTCTCTTGCTCAGCCAGTCGCAGAAGGCCTTGGCGTCGTTCCAGCTCACCAGGACCACCGGGTGCCTGTCGTCCTGCGGGAAGCCGGGATTGCGCCAGTTGGCGCCGGGCTTCCTCTCCCACCCCGCGCCCGACCACACGTGCGCCCAGCCATCTTTCTCGGCCTCGGTGCGGTAGCCGGTCTCGGCCGCGAAGCGGGCGAACTGGGCGCGGGTGACCTCGAACCTGCCCAGGTACCACGGAGCGCTGATCGTCACCTCGTGAACGGGCCTCTCGTCCGCCGCGCCGGTCATCGAGCCCATCATGAAGCGTCCCGCCGCGATGCGGACGAGCTCCATCGTCACCCCGCCGCCGAGGTCGAGCTTCAGCGCGTCCGAGGGGACTTCGCGCTCCCGCGATCTGGGGCCGGGAGCGGCCTGACTCGCCGCCGCGGCGGCCGCCTCGGAGCGGGCGAGCCGGGCCTCGACCCTGGCCATCTTGCCCGCCACATCCGCGCCTGCCCGCGCGGCCTCCCGGTAGTAGGCCAGGGCGGCCTTGAGGTCCCCGGCCTGCTCTGCCTCTTCGGCCTTCGCAGAGAGGCGGGCCGCCTCCGCCTTCCGCGCGGACTCTTCCCGCGCGGCGTCCAGCCTCCGCTTCGCATTGGCGAGCGCAGCGCGCGTCTCGGGGGCGTCCCTGTACTCGAGGGCCTTCGCGTAGAGATCGATCGCCGCCTCGAGGTCGCCGCTCTCCGCGGCGGCCGAGGCCCTTGTCTTGAAGTGGTCGTGCATGCACGAAGCGGCCGAGGTCGTGGCGTCCGTGGAACCGGGCGGGGCGTACTCCGCGGCCTTGGTATAAGCCTCCGCGGCCTCCAGGTACTTGCCCGCGAGTTTCAGGTCGAGCGCCTTGTCGGTCCACTTCTTGTATTCGGCGGCGCGCTCCGCGACAGCCGCCCTGGACGCTATCTCCTTCTGGACCTCCGCGAGGGCCCGCTTCACCTCCGCGGATTCGGGGGCGAGCTCCAGGGCCTCGGCGAGCTTCTCGCGCGCCTTCTCGAGGAGGTCCGTTTCGCGGAAGGTGCGCGCCGCCGCGAGGAGAGACGCGAGCCGCGCCTCTGCGGCCTCCCTGCGGGCGACCTCGGAGGCCTCGTCCTCATCGGACGCGACCGCGGGGGCGGCGGTAGGAGCCTCCGGGGCGCCGGGGAGCGGTGCGATTGCGCCCGAGGCCGTGGGCGGCGAGGTCGGCGCTTGCGAAAGCGCCGCACCCGTCTCCACGGCGGGCGAGGTCTCCGGCGGACGCATCTGCGTCGCTTGCGGCGCAGAAGGCGGCGGTCCGGCCGGCGCATCGAGGCTCGTTTCTTCGCGCCCGATCGGCGCGCCCCAAAAGAGGCGCGCCGCCGCCAGGACGCCCCCGGCGATCGCGACCAGCGCGAGAACGCCCAGGGCGAGCGGCAGCGCGATCCCGCGCGAGCCTGCCGCCGACGGGACCGGCTGCACGACAGGCGCGGAGCCCGGGGCGGTCCCGGCCTGCGAGGGGCGAAGGGCCGGAGGTCCCCCCGCCGCGAACGCCGGCGGGACCTGGTTCGCAGCGGCGCCGAATGGCCTCGGATATGTCGCTGGCGTCCCGGACCCGAGCCCCGCCTTCGCGATCAGCGTCAGGGTCCTCGGCGGAGGAGGGGCCATGCTCACGAGCGCGAGTTGCGTCGCGCCCGCCTTGGGGTCACTCAGGGCGCCGCCAGCCCCCGCCCCGAGCGACACCAGGTGCTCCCTGAGGGCGTTCGCCATCTGCCCGCAGTCGGCGTACCGCTCGGCGGGGTTCTTCCTGAGCGCCTTCTCGATGATGGCGCAGACGCCGTCTGAGACGTCCTCGCGCACGCTGCGCAGGTCGGGGGGCGGCTCGCCGTCTATCTTTCTCGCCAGGCCAAAGACGGAGCTGTCGCTCCAGGGCGTCTGCCCGGCCAAAAGCTGGAACAGCGTCACCCCCAGGGACCACACGTCCGCCGCGGGGCCCACGGTGCGCGCCGACAGGAACTGCTCGGGGGACATGTAGTGCGGCGTCCCCATCGCCACCTGAGTGCCGGTCACGAGCGAAGGCCCGGACGCCTCCTCGTCGACCGAGCGTGCCTTGGCGAGGCCCAGGTCCGTCACGCGGACGCGGCCCTCCTTGTCGATCATTATGTTGTCGGGCTTGACGTCCCTGTGGACTATGCCCTTTCGGTGGGCCTCGGCGAGGCCCTCGGCCGCGCCCAGGCATATCTCGACGGCCTCCGCCTCCGGGAGCCTGCCCTTCCGCTTGAGTCGGGCGGCCGCCGACTCGCCGTCCACGTAGTCCATCACGAGGAAGTAGAGGCCCGCCTCGGTATTGACGTCCGTGACCCGGACGAGGTTCGGGTGATTGATCGCGGCGGCCGTCTTCGCCTCGCGGATGAAACGCTTGACGAAACTCTCGGCCTGGTCGGCCGGTATCCCCGGCGGCAGGGCCATCACCTTGAGCGCGACGTCTATGTCGAGCCGGACGTGCCTGCCCTTGTAGACCGCCCCCATCCCCCCCTGGCCGAGCTTCTGGTACAGGACCACCCCGCCGAGGACCTTGTAGCCCTCGACCACGGGCACCGAGGCGAGGAGCGGATCGTTAGCGAGGTCGATCTCCGCCATGCTGTGTCCTCAGGGCCGCGGCGACAGCCTGCCGCCGAGGACCACTATACCCCTCGCGGCCCCACCGTCAACGCAGATGGGTTGTGGACAGGGCCATTCAGTTCTCCGCCGAAGCGTCACATGGACGCATCCCCGACCCGTCAGCGATGGGGCGTTGTGCCGCCGGCGCGCGCCCTAAGCTCAGCGCCGGGCCGCGCGCTCGGCCATGACGACAAGCGCGCGCCTCGCGTCCTCGGGGAGAGCCGGCCAGGGCTCTTCGAGCCTGGGGAGGTCCTCCTGGAGCGCTTCAGTCCCTTGCCGGACCATACCGGGGCGGCATTCTCTCGCCGGAGACTCGCCGGTTGCGGGGCTCGTTTGGGCGCATTTCCCCGCGCCTCGATGCTTCAGAGGTAAAAGCGCCGTTCGGCGTTTCAGGGCTGTCTGCGCGGTCCTATGCTGGATCCTGCGACTCGGTGCTGGGGTGAGCGACGGGGTTCGAACCCGCGGCCTTCGGATCCACAGTCCGATGCTCTACCAGCTGAGCTACGCTCACCGTCGCGCGACGGGCGACCTTGCGAACATCGCCGCCCTTTCCGAAATGATAACCCTATAGGGAGGCCCTCGCAAGCGGAAACACGGCGTCCGACGGCGCGCCGCGTGCCGACAGGCGACCGTCGCCGTGCGCCCCGTCGCGAGCGACTTTCCCCGGCCGCCGCTGTTAGATAGAAGAAGGCGCGGGAACTGGTCGGGGGCGGGGCTTGCGCGGCCTTCTTCCGCTGCCCAGATCGATGCGTTCGGGCCGCGCGAGGGAGGGGCGCGTCCCCGGACCGCATTGCCGCGCCTGGGCCATCGAGCGGGCCGGCAGGCCGCGCCCTCGAGGAGGTGCAGGATGAGACACGCCATGCAGCCCTTGCACTCGCCGTCCGGTCTCGTCGTGGGGATGGCGCGCTGCGTTCCGCTGCTGGCGCTCCTTGCGGGCCCGGCCGCGGCCGCAACCGTCATCGATACTGACTTCGGCTCCGCTGACCGCGAGGCGCTCTCCGACGGCCAGAGGCTCGATCGCGTGACGGGTGTCCTCCCGGCCGGCTGGTCCGACAACTCGTCCTGGGCCCGCGTGTGGGTCGATTACCGCCGTCTCGAGGAGGCGGGGCGCGCGTTCCTTCGCGTGAACGTGACCAAGGTCGAATACGGGAACTGCCAGCTCGTTCACGCGCTCCCGCGGATAGAGGGCGAGAGCTTCTTCAGACTAGTCCTCATTGCGCGCTCGAGCACCAGGGCGTCGGCCGAGCTCGGGGTGAGGCTGGCAGGGGCCCCCTACAGCTTTCTCTGGAGCACTGCGCAGACATTCGGCGCAGACTGGCAGGAGCTCTCGTTCGAGTTCCGGCTCGAGCGGGAGGAGCGCGACGTCGGCTTCTTCGTCGTGCTGGGAACGCCCGGGGTCCTGGACATAGCCCATCTCAGGCTCGACTGTCTCGCGCGGGAGGCTTACATCGCCGAGCTCGAGGCGCGCCACCGCGGCGGCCCGAGAAACCTGCTGCGCGTATCGCGCTTTCCCCTCGGGATGCAGAGCGGGTGGTCGCTCAGCAGGGACAGCTCCGACGGCGACGACGTCCTCGTCGAGCCCGATGCGAGCTCCCCCGGCCCGAGCGGCGCGCCTTCGCTCAGGCTCGTGTCCACCGCCGGGACGAGCTTGCAGGTCGGGCCCTTCGCTGTGCCGCTCGCGTTCGCGGAGCACGTGGCGAGCATTCACGCGAAGGGCCAGTGGAAGGGCCGGCTCGCGGTCGTCTGCGACGGCAGGTGGCTCGCCCAGCGCGAGCTCGGCGCCGGCGCGGACTGGAGGCGCATCGAGCTCCCGTTCAAGCCCGTCCTCATGGCCCGCGCGTACTCGCTCAGGATAGAGGGATCGGGCGACCTCCGGCTCGATGCCTTCCAGGTCGAGCCGGGGAGGACGGCCGGTCCCTACTCGTCGCAGATGCCCTTCGAGGTCTCGCTCGCCTGCCCCGGCGAGGCCGGCTGTGCGCGCGTGCAGTTCGAGGACGAGCGGCCCGAGCTCGATTGGTGCGTCACGGGGCCCGATGCCCCAGGCGCAGTGCTCGCAGGCAGGGTCGTGAACGTCTACGGCGACGAGGTGCCGCTCGCGCCCCGACCCCTGGGGAAGGGTTTCCTGCGCAGGGGGAAGCTGCGATACGACGCCTTCGCCAAGAGGCCCCGCGGCGCGTTCAGGGTCGAGGCCTGGGTCGAGTGCCCGCGCGGCACGCGCGCGAGCGCCCCGAACGAACTCGTCGTCCTCAGGCTCCGCAGGCCCCGCTACTGGATGAGGCTTGCGCCAGAGTCTCCCTTCGGCGTCCACACGAACTCGACGAGACGCCACGTGCTCATGGCCAAGGCCGTCGGGGCGAACTGGACGCGGCTCCACGACGCCGGCACCGAGTACATCGGCTGGTATCACCTCGAGAAGCGTCCCGGCCAGTGGTCGTTCAGGGATCGCGAGATCCGCCGCTACGGCGAGCTCGGCATGAAGGTGCTGGGACTCCTCTCGACCGCGCCACCCTGGGCGAGTCGCTTCGAGAGACCCCACAACGGCTACTTCGACCAGTACTACCAGCCGAAGCGCCTGGAGGACTACGCGAACTACGTCCGCACCGTGGTCGCTCGATACAGGGGCGAGATCGACACCTGGGACGTGTGGAACGAGCCGTGGATACACGCCTGGTGGCCGGTCCGGTTCGACGAGACGAAGAAAGACCGCGAGGGCTACGTCACGAGCGAGCGCCCCCAGGCGGACTTCGCCGCGCTCGTCCGCACGGCCCGCGAGGCCGCCAAGGCCGCGGAGCCCTCGTCGAAGATCCTGGGCGTGAACTCGACCACCAGTCCCCCCGGCACGGGCAACTTCGGCGGCGACGAGTGGACGAAGGGGTTCCTCGAGGCCGGGGGCCTGGAGCACTCGGACGCCGTCTGCTACCACGACTACATAGGCGGCGGGCCGAAGCTCTGCTGCCCGGGCGACGCGGTGGAGACGGGCTTCCGCCGCGCGATGGGGCCGATCATCGAGAAGCTGGGCCGGATACCGCTGCCGGTCTGGATGACCGAGGGCTCCTCCACACCCGGCAGGTACGAATCGAGCTTCTACAACCATACGCTCACGTACCGGCCCTCGGGCGACCCGGTGGACGTGGCCGACAGGCTGTGCCGCTTCGTCGTATCGCACCTCGCGCAGGGCGTGAAGAAGGTCTTCCTCTACTCGATGCACTGCCACAGCTACTTCGGCCAGCCGGCTGAGTACCGGGTGTTCGTGACGGAGGAGGGCTACCCGGACGTGAGCGCCGCTGCGCACTCGACGATGGCCTGGTATCTGGAGGACATGGCCTTCGTGAAACGGATCTCTCCGGCCGAGAACGTCACGGCCTGCCTCTTCGAAGGAGGGGGCAGGTCGGTCGCCGTCGTCGCGCCGGCCGGCGGCCGCGAGGGCTGGGTGCCGCCCGCCAGAAGGGGCCTCGAGATCGCCGATCTCTTCGGGAACCCCCTCGCCGGGGGGAAACCGCTCGGCGACACGTTGCTCTACGTCTCCGGGCGGATGCCGGTCGGGGAGCTCGAGCGGCTGCTCGTCGCGCAGCAGTGAGCGGCGCTTGAGACGTTCTTGACCTCGCCGTACGCTAGGAGCAGGGTCTGACGACGTGCCCGTGCAATCGTCGAAGAAAGGAGCTTTCCGTGCCGTCGGAACTCCTCCTGGCTCGCTACGCGCCGTCCACGCTCGAACCGAAGAACTCCATAGGCTCGAAGTGGCTGAGGCTCCTCGACAGACTGGACCTGGCCTCCGCTGTGAAGGGTCGCCGGACCGCGGTCAAGATGCACCTGGGCGGTGGGACGGGCTTCACCACGATCCATCCGCTTTTCGTGCGGAGGCTCGTCGAAAAACTGAAGGCCGCGGGGGCGAGCGAGGTCTTCGTCACCGACACCCCCGCCGCGGTCCGGTCCGCCGCGGAGCGCGGATACACCCAGGAGACGCTCGGCTGCCCGATCGTCTCCGCGACCGGCACCGCCGACCGCTACTGCTACGCGAGGCGCGTCGAGCCCCCGGTCGGGACGCTCTCCGAGGTCGAACTCGCCGGCGAGATCGCCGACGCCGAGGCCCTGGTGGACCTCTCGCACGTCAAGGGTCACGGGGACTGCGGCTTCGGCGGGGCGTCGAAGAACCTCTCGATGGGCTGCGTCACGCAGCGGACCAGGGGCCGTCTCCACGCCCTCGAAGGCGGGCTCAGGTGGGACCCCGAGAAGTGCGATCACTGCGAGACCTGCGCCGAGAACTGCCCCAACGGGGCGATATCCTTCGACGAGAACGGCCGCTTCTCGGTCTTCTGGCACAACTGCAAGCTCTGCCAGCATTGCGTGCTCATCTGCCCGAGGCAGGCGATCTCGATGGAGGGCGGCAAGTACGAGGAGTTCCAGCGCGGGATGGCGGCGACCTCGGCGCTAGTGCTCTCCGGTTTCGCGAGCGGCTCGCGGCTCTTCATCAGCTTCCTGACGGATATCACGGTCTTCTGCGACTGCTGGGGCATGACGACCCCGGCGCTCGTCCCGGACGTTGGGATAATCGCCGGGCGGGACATCGTCGCGATCGAGCGGGCCTCGCTCGATCTCGTCCGGACAGAGGACCTGATCCCCGGGGCGCTCCCGAAAGGCTGCGAGCTCGGGCCCACGGGGCACCTCTTCGAGCGCATACATAGGAAGGACCCCTACGAGATCGTCCGCGCGCTCGAGAGGCTCGGCCTGGGGAGCCCCGAGTACAGCCTCGTGGAGGTGGACTGAAGCAGGCGCCGGCCGCGAGCGGCCCAGCGGCTACTCGCTCCGTCTCTCGGCGTCCCTGGTGCGCCCTGGCGACATACCTGCCGCCCCCTCGTCGCCCGTGATTGGGCAAGACCTCGCGTGATGGCAGGGACCCGTCTCGCGGAGAGGCGGAGCGCGTGGCGTCGGGCGCTCAAGGGCCTGCGCCGGTCTCCCCCTCGGACGCGGCGGGGGTCTCCGCGGCTGCCGAGGGGGCCGAGACCTCCTCGCGCCAGAACCTCACGTCGTCGATCTCGTAGACGCCCGGCGGCCAGTAGCAGTACACGACGATCCGCACCTCTTGGACCCCGTACCGCGAGGGCACCTTCGGCGCGGCCCAACTGAACGTGCGCCATTCCTTCGGACTCGTCCGGCAGTGCATCGGGGCGCGCCAGACCTCGCGCATCTCGCCCTTCAGGAGCCTGTAGCCCTTCACGAACACCTTGGGGTAGAAGAGCTCCGTCGAGGGCCCCTTGAGCGCCGCGGAGAGCATGTAGCCGGCCCCCTGCTCGACCCTGATCGGGTGCGACGTCACGTGGACGCCGTGCGTGCCGGCTACCGTGTCGTACTTGGCGCCGGCGGTCGGGGTCTTGCTAACGCTGCGCGCCCGCCCCTCGTCCAGTTCCTTCTTGTGCGCCTCCCATTCGCTGAGGTAGACGTCGGTGTCCACGCGGAGGCACTTGCCCTTCCCCGAGGGGCCGCCGTCCACCCAGAAAGTCGTGAGATTGTCGAACGGCCCCCAGCCGACCGGGACGCCGGCCTCCCCCGCCTCGAAGTCCCCGTTCGCGACGAGGTTCGCCGGGGGTGGCGAAACGATGCGTCTGGGAGGCGTTCCGTCGGATGCGCGCTCCCTTTCCGCCGGGGGCGCCTCGCGCCTCTCCTCGCGGAGCGTGGGGCGGTCGAGCCAGTCCGGTTCCCCGGCCGCGGCGGCCCGGAGGGCCGCCATCGAAACGAGCATGGACAGGGCAAGAAGAGTCTTCACGTCGGCGCTCTCCATTCCGCGCTCCCGAACACCACCCCTCGTCTCGCCCCGCGCCGAGCCCGGCGGACCGTCTCCTTAAAACTAATCCGGCTGGAGATCGTGAGGTCACAGCCCCTGAATCATCGTGGGGGCTCGGCGGACGATTCCGGGGGGCATTCACCGAATCGCTTATCGTCACTCAACAACTGAGCTCCCTCAGCCCACAACGGGTTGGGATGCAGGCGTGCATCAGCAACTCCGGCCCTTTCCCGCGCGGAGGGCGCAGTCCGGGCCGGCGACCCGTAGCCCACCACGGGCCGGGGGCCTCTTCGTCGACCCGATAGGCATGTTCACCGATTTCTCCGCCGCCTCTTTCTCGACCTCCCCGGCGGACGCCGCGCGAGGGGCCTCTCGAGCGCGCCTGCGCAAGGGCGCAGCGGAGATCGCGCGCGTCCACCTCGAAATGCTCGGACCCAGAACCTCCTAATGCAACCTCAAGACGAACGGGCCTTGACACGGCCGGCCCTTCCCATACATTTGTGGGCGATCTGCCCAGTCCCGACGGAGCTCGCGGCACAGGGGAGGGATTCGTGGCCGAAGTCATTCTGGAGCACGTGACGAAGGTCTACCCCGGCGGTGTGACCGCCGTGAGGGACGTGAACCTTCGCATCGCGGACAGGGAGTTCGTCGTCCTCGTCGGGCCGTCGGGCTGCGGCAAGTCGACCACGCTGCGCATGATCGCTGGGCTCGAGGAGGTCACCGAGGGCAAGGTCGTCATAGGAGGCAGGGTGGTGAACGATGTCCCGCCGAAGGACAGGGATATCGCCATGGTCTTCCAGAACTACGCCCTCTACCCGCACATGACCGTGTACAAGAACATGGCGTTCGGCCTCAAGCTGCGGGGCTTCCCGAAGGAAGAGATCGACGCCCGCGTCAGAGAGGCGGCCAAGATCCTGGGGATCACGGAACTCCTCGACAAGAAGCCCAAGGTCCTCTCCGGCGGCGAGCGCCAGCGCGTGGCCGTCGGGCGGGCGATAGTCAGGCAGCCGAAGGCGTTCCTCTTCGATGAGCCGCTCTCGAACATCGACGCCAAGCTCAGGGTCGAGATGCGCGCGGAGCTCAAGAAGTTGCACCAGCGCCTGGCGACCACGATGATCTATGTGACGCACGATCAGGTCGAGGCCATGACGCTCGGCGATCGCATCGTCATCATGAAGGACGGGCTCGTACAGCAGGTCGACGACCCTCTCACGATATACCACCAGCCCGTGAACAGATTCGTCGCCGGGTTCATCGGTACGCCGCCCATGAACTTCCTCGCCGGCTCCGTCGAGCGAGCGGACGGGGGGCTCATCTTCACGGACGGCGAGCTCCGGCTGCGGCTGCCGGACCGGATGACGTCGGTTCTCTCCTCGCGCCTCGGCGCGAAGTGCCTCTTCGGTATCAGGCCCGAGGACCTGGCCTGCGGGCCCCGGCCGCAGTCCGCCAACTGGGCCGAGCTCAGGGCCAGGGTCGAGGTGGTCGAGCCCCTGGGCGACGAGATGCTCGTGTACCTCGCTACGACGAGGCAGTCCCTGGTCGCCAGGATCCGCGCTGATCGCCGGATCGAGGTCGGGGCGGAACTTGGTGTCGGCGTCGACGTGGACAAGGCGCACGTATTCAGTGCGGAAACGGAGGAGAACCTCACCAGGATCGGCGGATCGCAAGGTGCAGTCCGGGGGGCCGTGCCGGCCGCCCAGGGCACCGGTGCCGGAGGGCACGCGTAGGCCGCGGGGGCGCGTCCCCCCGGCGGTATCGATAGCCGTCCAGAGGGGAGCCCGTGTCGGGCTCCCTGCTTTTTGCTGCGACGCGCGCGGAGGGAGCAGTGAGCGAGGAACTCCTGAGACTAGTGGACTCGATCCACCGCGACAAGGGGGTGGACAAGGAGGTGCTCTTCGCCGCGGTGGAGGAGGCCATGGCCGCCGCAGCGAAGAAGCGCTACAAGATCGAGGGCGATGTCGCGGTCAAGATCGACAGGACCACCGGGGATATTGAAGCCACGTACGACGGCAAGAAGCTCGACCTGACCGGTTTCGGCAGGATCGCCGCCAGGACGGCGTACCAGGTCATGACGCAACGTATCAGGGAGGCGGAGCGCGACGTCATTTTCGAGGACTTCGACGCGAAGGTGGACACCCTCGTCACAGGGACGGTCCAGCGCTTCGAGCACGGCTCGATAATCGTGAACCTGGGCCGGACCGAGGCGATACTGCCCCGGCAGGAGCAGGTCCCGACCGAGACCTACCGCGCGGGGGACCGCATCCGCGCGTACGTCCTGAGCGTGAAGAAGAAGGGCCAGAAGGTCGTGATCATCGTCTCCCGCACCCACCCGAACCTGGTGCGAGAGCTCTTCGCGCTGGAGGTGCCCGAGATCTCCGACCGCATCGTCGAGATCAAGGCCGTGGTCCGGGAGCCCGGTTTCCGGACGAAGGTGGCTGTGGCCTCCAACGACATGCGCGTCGACCCCCAGGGCGCGTGCATCGGGGTGCGCGGGACGCGGATACGCAACATCGTCGACGAGCTCGGGGGAGAGCGCATCGACATAATCCCGTGGAACGAATCGCCTGAGATCTTCATAAAAAAGGCGCTCTCGCCCGCGGAGGTCACGTCCATCGAGCTCGATCGGGACGCCCAGCGCGCACGGGCGATAGTGCCGGAGGATCAGCTCTCGCTCGCCATCGGCAAGCGCGGTCAGAACGTCAGGCTCGCCGCGCGCCTCACTGGCTGGCACATCGACATCCTCACGGAGGCCGAGGCCAAGCGCGAGAAGGAGGCGATGCGCGCCGAGATGCAGAGACTCAGCGAGATCATCCCCGGGCTCCAGCCCGCCACCGTCGAGACGATGACCCTGAGCGGTTTCAGTACGCTCCACGCGATCGCGAAGAAGGGGCCCGAGAAGCTCCTGACCGTGAAGGGCGTGACCGAGCTCATGGCACACGAGCTGTTCGACTACGCGGTCAGGCGCGTGCAGGAGCTGGAGGAGGAGAAGGCGCGGCGGCTCGCGGAGGAGCGCGCGGCGATGCTCCAGGCGGCACAGGCCGCGCCGGCGGACGGCACTCCCCAGGCGGGGGTGCCCGCGCCTGGCGCCGATGCCCAGGCGAAGGCGGCGCCCCAGGAGGAGGGGGGCCCATCCCCTTCAGCTCCAGACGCGGCCCAGGGACCCCCGGGGAAGGCTGGCGGTCCGGCGTGAGGAGAGCGAGAACGTCGTCGCTCGGGCGGCGGGGGATCGAGGACCCCGTCGGCCTCGCGGTGTGCGCAGCGGCGCAGGGACTTCGGCCTGAAAGGCCAGGGCGATGAAGGTCAGCGATCTGGCTAAAGAGCTCGGCATGACGGGCAAGGAGCTCGTCGAGCGGGCGAAGGCCCTGGGTATCGATCTGAAGAGCCACACGGCGGCTATAGACGAACGCCAGGCCAGGATGCTCCGCGCGATCTTCCCGCCCCCGTCGGCCCAGGACAAGGCGCGTGCCGCCGCGCAGAAGGCGAAGGCCGCGAAACCCAAGGCCGCGCCGAGAAAGAAACCCGCGAAGAAGAAGGGCGCAGAGGAGGAATCCCAGCAGCCGGCGCCTCCTGCCCAGGTCCAGGAGGCCGTCCCGGTGGAAGGGCGGACACCTGGGGAGGTACCAGTTCCCGCAGTCGAGACCGCACCGACCTCCGGGCCCGTCGAGGCGGAAAAGAAGGAGCCTGTCGCGGAGGCCGTACCGCGCCAGGTTGCCCAGCCCCCGGCGAAAAAGAAGGGCGAGAAGCCGAAGAAGCAGAAGCCCGCGCCACCCGCAGCACCCATCATCCAGTTCCAGTTCGTCGGCGAGGCGGACGCGCCAGCAGCGGCACCAGCGGCGCCCGCTGAGGAGCCGCCTCCGCCCCCGGCGCCGGTGATCGAGGAGATACCGAAGACGCGCATAGAGGCCCTTCTCGCCGACCGCAGGTGGGAGAAGCTCGGCATAGTCCCGCGCGTGAAGTCCGCCCGCGCCCAGGCGGAGAGCCGCTTCGGCGGGCGGATGCACCACGCGCGCAGCAGGCGAAGGGCGGGCGCGCGCGCCGGCGAGGCTGCGCGGCCCAAGCAGACAACCGAACAGCCCAGGGGCGAGGTCGAGATCACGCTGCCCATCACCGTGCGGAAACTCAGCGAGACGCTCGGCCAGAGCGCGAGCTCCATCATGGCCAAGCTTCTCACGCACGGGGTGCCCGCGGGGATCAACGACATTCTCACGGTGGAGAGCGCCCAGCTCCTGGCCATGGAGTATGACGTCGACCTCAAGGTGCGCCGTGCGCGCGACCTGGAGGAGGAGCTCGCCGACCTCGTAGCCAAGCCGAGCGAGAGCGCGATGCTCCTCCCGCGGCCGCCGGTGGTGACGTTCATGGGCCACGTGGACCACGGCAAGACCTCGCTCCTGGACAGGATCCGCTCGACGAACGTTGCGGCGGGGGAGGCGGGTGGTATCACCCAGAGGATAGGCGCCTACACCGTGAAGCGCGGCGACAAGTCGATCACCTTCATCGACACGCCCGGGCACAAGGCCTTCACCGAGATGCGCGCGCGCGGCGCGCACGTGACCGACATCGTAGTTCTCGTCGTGGCCGCCGACGACGGCGTCATGCCTCAGACCGAGGAGGCGCTGAGCCACGCCCGCGCAGCCAAGGTGCCGATCATCGTCGCCCTCAACAAGATCGACCTCCCGAACGCCAACCCCATGCGCGCGAGGCAGCAGCTCGCGGGGCTCGGGCTCAACCCGGAGGAGTGGGGCGGCACCACCGGCGTGATCGAGTGCTCGGCCGCGACGGGCCAGGGAATCGATGCGCTCCTGGAGCGGATACTCCTGGAGGCTGAGCTGCTGGAGCTCCGGGCCGACCCCTCGCGCCCGGCCCAGGGGTATGTCCTCGAGTCGAAGGTCACCGAGGGCCGCGGGATAGTGGCCACGGTCCTCGTCCGCGACGGAACGTTGAAGATGGGCGACATCATCTTGTCGAGCCACGGGTACGGCAGGGCCAGGGGCCTCTTCGACTACACGGGGAAGCCCATCGAACAGGCGGGCCCGTCTGTGCCCGTGGAGGTCACGGGGCTGTCGGAGCTTCCCGACGCCGGCGACAGGTTCTACGTCCTGGATAGCCTCGAGGCCGCCAGGGAGATCGCCGAGCAGCGCAGCCGCGCCTCCCGCGAGGCCAGACGAATCGCCCCTCGGCACGTCACTCTGGAGACCCTGAGCGAACGGTTCGGCGAGGGCACCCGCGTAGAGCTGCGCATCGTCCTGAAGGCGGATCTGAAGGGGGTGCTAGACGCCCTGGTGCCCCAGCTCGAGGCCCTGACGACGAAGGAGGCCGCCGTTTCGATCATCCACCAGGGCGTCGGTGCCATCTCGACGAACGACGTCCTGCTCGCCGACGCCTCCGACGCCATATGCGTCGGCTTCGATGTCGGCGTGGACCTGGCTGCGCGGGCCCTCGCCGAGGAACGCTCCGTCGAGATCAAGCTCCACCGCGTGATCTATGAACTCATCGACGAGGTCAAGAAGAGCCTCGAGGGCAAACTCGCCCCCGAGCGACGCGAGGTGATCACCGGCCACGCAGAGGTGAGACAGACCTTCCGCGTCAGCCGGGCGGGCGCGATCGCGGGCTGCTTCGTCCTCGACGGCACGATCGAACGACAGAACCGGGCGCGGGTGCTGCGCGGCGGCACGATCGTGTTCGACGGACAGATCGGCGGGCTGCGGCATTTCAAGGAGGACGTGCGCGAGGTCCAGAAGGGCCTAGAGTGCGGGATCAAGATCGAGGGCTTCGACGACGTGCGCGTCGGCGACCAGATAGAGACCTACCGGATCGAGGAGGTGGCGCGGAAACTGGCCTGACCGGCCCGTGCGGCCGGCGGAACGGGCGGGAGCGGTCCGGGCGAGGTGCGCGGACCGCCTGGCGGGAGGGATCGCCATGACGGTCGGCGCGCTCAGGGCCGAGCTCCTGATCCACGGGGCGCGCTCGCTCAAGGAGAAGCGCCAGGTTCTGAAGAGCCTCAAGGACAGGATCCGGAACGGGTTCAACGTCTCCGTTGCGGAGGTGGGATACCAGGACCTCTGGCAGCGCGCGGCGCTCGCCTTCGCGGTGGCCGGGACGGACGGCGCCTACGTGCGCGGGGTCCTCGACGAGCTCGTCAGGTTCATCGCGCGCGAGGCGAGGGTGGAGCTCGCGCGCCACGAGTCTGAGATCTGCGAGCTCGGGTCCGGCGAGTAGGGGGCTGCGGCCCCGGCGAGTCCTTTCGCCCCTCGCGGCGGGGGAGTCGTAGCGGCAGGCGCCAAAAGACGGAAAGGCGGCTCGCGTGTCCGGCAACAGGGCCGAGAGGATGGCGCGCGTCATCAGGGAAGAGGCGAGCCGGGTCATCCTCTACGAGCTCGCCGACCCGCGCATCGGATTCGTGACCGTCACGAAGGTCAAGGTCTCCGCGGACCTCCAGCACGCGCGCGTCTATGTCTCGGTGCTGGGCGACGAGGCCGCGCGCAGGCGCACGATGAAGGCCCTAGACTCGGCGATCAACGTCGTGCGAAAGGCCGTGGGACCTAGGCTCAAGACGCGCACGATGCCCTCCATCGAGTTCGAGTTCGATCCTTCGGTCGAGGGTTCGATACGGGTCTCGCAGCTCATCCGGGAGGCGCGCTCGAGCGATCCGGACGGCGGAAGGCCGCGCCAGGACATGGCGGATGAGAACGCCGCCGGCGCGCCCTCTCCGGGGCAGGCGGGGACAGAAAGAGCGCCAGCGTGCCCCTCCGCGGACCCTGATCCGAGCGGCGCCGAAGGCTCCAGCGAAGGGGAGGCGCCCGGATGAGCGGGCACGACGCGGACTCGCGTGGGACCCCCCCAGGCGCCGACGACCGACCGACCGGCGGTCCGCGCAGGGCCGCCTCAGCCGTGCTCGCCGCGTGCGGCGCGGCGTTCCTCCTGGCGCTCGGTATCTGCTCGCCCTCGCTCCTCAACCCGAGCCTCCCTGCGGACTCGCCCGCGCTCGAACTCGCGAGACCTCGGGCCGTGGACCTGGGTGCCGCCGGACCAGCGTGCGCGTGGCTGGGCCATGCGGCATCGAGCGCCATCGTCGCATTTCTCGTCACGAGGCTCTCGGGGAACGCCCTGGCCGGGGCGACATCGGGGCTAGTCTTCGCGGCGCACCCGCTCCACGCGGAGTGCGTGGCCTGGAGCGAGGCGCGAGCGATCCCGTTCGCCGCGGCCCTGGCCCTGGGCGCCTGCGCGCTCTGGTGGTTCTGGAGGCCCGCCTCCGCATGGGGCGCCGTCCGCCGGGGTGTGGCCCTGGCGATGCTCGCCCTGGCCGGGCTCCTCGCCCCGGGCGCGGCCTTCGTGCCCGTGTGTCTCTGGGGCGCCCTGGACATCCGCGGCGCGCGCAGGAGGGGGACGGCCGCGAGCGCCATGGCGCCCGGGCGCAACTGGCCCCTGATGCTCGTCGCGCTCCTCGCGGTCTTTGCGGGAGTCCTGAGGACCGACCTCCCGCGCCGGCCGATGCCCACCGGCCCCGAGGGGTTCGCCGCGTGGCTCGACTCCCTGGGTTCGATGGTCGTGCCTTGGCGGCTCCTCCCGGACTATGCCGCACTGTACGCCGATGCGGGCGCGCTCTCCGTGATCTGGGGCGTGGGCGGGCTCGTGGCGATCGGGCTCGTCGCGAGGAAGCTGGGCAGGCGCGTCCCAGCGCTCATGGCCGGCTTCTGGTGGGCGATCCTAGCGATGACGCTCTCGCTCGGCGTGGACCATGTCCACCGGGCGGACTGGGCGCTCTACGTCGCCTCGGTCGGCTTCGCGTGGGCGGCGGGGGAGGCGATCGCGCTATTGCCCGCGAGGGCTGCCGTGCCCGTCGCAACGTTGGTCCTGGCCCTGTACGGGACGAAGTCCGTGTTCCAGCAGAGGGCCTGGAACTCGCCCGACTCGGTGCTCGCGCAGTTCGAGTCTTTGCCCGACGCCGCACAGGGAGAGCTCGCGCTCCGCTACGCGAGGCTCGGCGAGGCGAAGGAGCAGGACGCCTGGAGGCTCGCGCGCCGCGCCGAGGTCCTCGACGCAGAGGGCAGGCGCGAACTCGCGTCGGCGCTCCGGGAGCGCGCCTCCCGGGCGAGGCTCGAGGCGAGCAGGTTCTTCCGCCGCTCGGAGAGTGCGCTCCTCAGGCGTGAGTCCGCAGGGCCGCTCGACGCGCGCGCGATCGCCGCCCGGGGCGAGGTGGCGTTCAGGGCCGGCGACTACGCGCGCGCGAAGGAGCTCCTGGCGGATTCGAGCGGCAAGCTCCCCTCTGCGCGCGAGCGCTCGCACGCGCTCTTCATGCTGGGGGAGATCGCCTCGCGTGCCGCATCCGACGCCGCCGCCGCGGCCGCGCACTACAAGGACGCCATAGCCGCCGATCCCTCGAACGCGGACGCTCACTTCAGGCTGGGGGCGGTCCTGGCGGCCATGGGGAAGACCGAGGAGGCGATCGAGGCCTATCGGCGCGCCGCCTCGCTCAGGCCGCACGACGCGGCGTTCCAGAACTCGCTGGGGGCGATCTTCGAGCGCGCGCTCCGGTTCGAGGACGCGGAACGCGCCTACGCGAAGGCCGTCCAGGTCGAGCCCGATCGGGAGGATTACCGCGCGGACCTGGAGGCGGTCCGGCGGATGATCAAGGGCCGCAAGATCGACCCGGCGGGCGCGCAAAAGGCCTTCCAGGAGGGAGAGGCCCTCGAGGCCCAGGGGAGGCTCACGGACGCGGTCGAGAGCTACAGGCGCGCCATCGCCCTCTCCCAGGGCAACCACGCGGCCCACTATAGGGCGGGCGTGTGCCTGGCCGCCTACGGGTCCGGGCTCAGGAAGTTCGACGAGAGGCGGCACTACCTCTCACAGGCGATAGAGCACTTCAGGGCGGCGACGGTGCTCAGGCCGGGCGAGGAGACCTATCTCTTCGCCCTGGCCCAGGCCCACTCGGACCTCGGGCAGGTCTCCGACGCCGAGGAGGTCCTGCGCGCGATATTGAGCGCGAACCCGCGCTCGGGCGTCGCGCACCTGAGGCTCGCCAGGCTCTACGCGCACGCCCTGGAGGATGTCGGGCGCGCCAGGGAAGAGCTCAGGAAGGCCGAGGAGCTCGGAGCGAAGCCTACCCCCGAGTTCCTCAAGACCCTCGAGGAGATCGAGGCCGAGAAGGCCGCCGGTCCGCCGAGCGAGGAGGAGACCGCAGCTCTGGAGAAGGCCGCCGCCGCCACCGGCGAGGGGGATATACTCCTGGGGAACGGGGAGCCGTCTTCCGCCGCCGACTCCTACGCCCGCGCCTACGAGATCCTGGCGATCTCCGGCAGGCGCTCCTTCGTCGAGCGCCGCGCTCGCGCGGCCGCCCAGGCGGCCGCCGCGTACGAGAAGGCCGGGCGCCTCGCCGAGGCCCTGGAGTGGTACCGCAGGGCGCTAGCCCTCGCGCCGGCGAGCGCGCTCTATGCGCGCGAGTTCGCCCGACTGGAGCTCGTGGTATCGCAGGCCCGAGCCGCGCCAGGGGGATCTCCTGACCGTTCCGGCCAGGGCCGGGCGGGATCCGATGACCCTCGACGATCCGGAGGCGAAGCGAGTGGGCAGGAGCGGTGACGCGAGGCTCCCCGTCCGTGGGGCCCCCATCGCCCGCATCGTGCGCGAGCTGGGCCCGCCGGGCCGTCGCGCCCAGGTCCTGCTTCTCGCACACGAGAGGCCGGACGGGGACGCCGTCGGCTCCTGTCTGGCGCTCGGGTCGATCCTCCGCGCGCGCGGCCACCGCGCCCGCGTGGTCCTGGCCGACGAGGTGCCTCGCAGGTACGGGTTCCTCCGCGGGGTGGACAGGATCGCCGCACCGGAGGAAGTGCGTCCGCGCGCGCCGTACGTCGCCTTCGCCATCGACGCGACCGACCCACACAGGCTCGGGGCGGCTGGAGGGCTCTTCGAGGCCGCCTCGCGCAGGATCGTGATAGACCACCATGCGTCCAACAGCTTCTTCGGCGACGTCAACTGGGTCGACGGCCGCGCCTCCGCGGTCGGCGAGATGATCTACGGCATGGCGAGCTCGCTCTCGTGGCGGATCCCCCCCGATGCGCACGAGGCCCTGTACGTGGCCATCCTCACCGACACAGGTCGCTTCTCGTTCGGGAACACCACGGCGGGTTCGCTCCGTGTCGCCGCCGAGCTCGTCGAGGCCGGGGTCGACCCGGAGAAGGTGGCGCAGCGCATATACTCCAGCAGGTCTCTCGCCGAGTGGGAACTCGAGGCCCGCGCGCGATCGAGCCTGCGGCTCGAGCTGGGCGGGAGGGTCGCGACGATGGAGCTCTCCGCGGAGGACTTCCGGCGGACCGGCACCACCCCCGCGGCAGCGAACGACCTCGCCTCGCTGACGCGGACCATCGAGGGCGTGGAGCTCGGGCTATTCTTCTACGAGATAGACGGCGGCGCGAGGACCAAGGTGGGCATCAGGACCTCGCACGCCGTGGACGCGAACCGCCTCGCTGCGCGCCTCGGCGGCGGAGGGCACCCGCAGGCGGCGGGCTGCGTTATCGAAGGGCGGCTGGACCTTTCCCGTCGCAGGATGCTCGAGGAGGCGGAGCGCTTCCTCCGCCGGAGGCGATAGGCCATGATCTGGGCGGTCATCATGGTCGGTGGGACCGGGACGAGACTCTGGCCCGCGAGCCGCGCCGCGAGGCCCAAGCAGACGATGAAGATCGCAAAAGACGAGAGCCTCCTCGCCGGGACATACTCGCGCGCGAAGGCCCTCGCAGGGGAGCGCGTTCTCGTGGTCGCCACGGCCCGGCTCGGCGAGCTGATCAGGCGAGAGCTCCCGACCCTCCCGGACGGGGCGCTAGTCGTCGAGCCGGAGGGCCGCGACACCGCCGCCTGCGTGTGTCTGGCCGCGCTCCACGTGTCGAGGCGCGACCCGTCCGGCGTGATGATCGTCATGCCCACGGACCACATCGTCGAACCCGTGGAGCGGTTCCTCGCGGTCGCGCGCACGGCGGCAGCGGTCGCCGAGCGCGAGAGGTGTCTGGTGACGGTGGGCGTCCCCCCGCGCTGTCCATCTACCGCCTACGGCTATGTCCGCCGCGGCGAGCCTATCGCGGGGGAGTACGAACGGCCTGTCTTCCGCGTGGCGGAGTTCCGCGAGAAGCCCGACGAACCTACCGCTAAGGAATACATCGCCTCGGGCGAGTATCTCTGGAACTCGGGGGTCTTCGCATGGAGGGCGGACGTCATACTGGAGGAGCTCGCGCGCTACCTCCCGAGGCACCACAGGCGCCTGGTCGAGGCCTCCGCCTCCTTCGGCGGTCCCTGCGAATGCGATAGCCTCGCGCGCGCCTACGCGGGCATCCCGCGCGTCTCGATCGACTACGGGGTCCTCGAACGCGCGGAGAAGGTCGCGGTGGTGGAGGCGGATTTCCACTGGGACGACGTGGGGAGCTGGACCGCCCTCGCGGCGCATCTGCCGCACGATGCCCACGGCAACGCGGTCAGGGGCGAGCTCGTGGGGATAGACGTCGCCGACTGCGTCGTAGTCGCGCCCGAGGGGAAGCTCGTCGCGGCGGTGGGCGTCCAGGGATACGTCATCGTGGACACGCCGGACGTGATCCTCGTCTGCCCGCGGTCGCGCGACCAGGACGTGAAGAAGATCGTCGAGAAGCTGCGCGATTCCGGCCGGAGCGAGTTCCTGTAGCGCGCGGCGCAGGGCGGGCGCCCGATCACCTTGCCGGCCCCCGCCGGAGTCTTTCGCCGCGGCACAGGAATCTGATCCTGAAGAGATCCACGAACATGCGCAGCGGATCGAGTCGGCCGACCTTCGTCGAGCAAGACTCGCAGGTGTAGACGAGCGGGAGCTCCGCGACGCGCATCCCGCGCCTGAGCGCGCGACAGAGGAGCTCCACGTCGAACGCGAAACCGTCGGTGGCCATGTCCGCGAAGAGCTGCCTCGCCTGCGGTCCGCGAAGGAACTTGAGCCCCGTCTGGGTGTCCGTGAGCCGGACGCCGGCCACGAGATCCACGAGCCGGCTGAAGACCCTCCCCATGAGACGCCTGCGGCGCATGTAGCGCCGCGCCGCGGGCGATACGTCCCAGCTCGAGGCCGGATGCGCCCGCGAGGCGAGCACGATATCGGCGTTCGAGAGGGCCGCGAGATACGGCCCCGAGCGGTTGTGCAGGTAGTTGCCGTCGGCGTCGGTGATCATGACCACGTCGCCCCGCGTCCGGAGCACGCCTTCGCGTACCGCCGCCCCCTTGCCCATGTTTCGCGGGAGCCTGACCACGAACCCGCGCGCGCCGAGCGCGCCCTGAGCGCAGGCGGCCGTGCCGTCCTCGCTTCCGTCGTCGACCACCAGCACCTCCGTGCGCAGGGGCTGCGAATCGGCGAGGAACTCGTCCAGGAGCGCGAGCGTGCGCGGCAGCACGGACTCCTCGTTGAAGGCCGGGATGACGACCGAGAGTTGCGGGCGCTCGCCCGCGTCGGGCGGAGGTCTCACGGTGTGTCGAATATGCGTCCGTGCACGGGCTCTGTCAATCCTCCATGTCTTCGGGGCCGAGTGGTCTCCCGAGCCAGGGCCGAATCACCCGGGGCTGTCGAAGAACGTTGACAGCCGCGTCCTGCCGGTCACGATTTGCGCAATTGAACCGGCCTGGCGGCGGAGACCGGCGAGGGGGGGGAGGATGCGCATCATGTCGAGCCTCAGGTGGCTGGCAGGTGCGGGGCTCGCGGTGTCGCTGGCGGCCGCGGCGCTCGCGGGGGAGGCGCCGACCTCCGCAGGGACGATCGCGCCCGTCGAGGCGACGGCCTCCGGGGCCGAGGCGAGCAGCCCCGTCATGGTGATCGATGGCTCCGGCCTCCGCGAGGACGTCGATCGCCCGGGCGTCTTCACGCATCTGAGCAACCGCTGGGCCGACGGCGGCTGCATGTGGACGAGCAGGGGCGAGCCGGTCGGCAAGGCCGGACAGTGCTGGCTCCGGCTCGACCTGGGGAGGAGCGCCCGCGTCACCGGCCTCCACGTCTGGAACTACAACGAGGCCGGAGGCTGGAACCGGCGCAGCATCAAGACATTCGACCTCTTCTCGAGCGAGGACGGCGAGCGATGGACCGAGCTCGGGAGCTTCGAGCTGCGCTGCGCCTCCGGGAGCGACTCGGAGGCCGGCGAGCCGATCCAGCTCCCGAAGGCCGTGACGGCGCGGTATCTCAAGATCGTCCCGACCGCCCATTACGGACGCGACAATCTGGTGGGGCTCGCCGAGATCCGCGTCCGCGTCGCGGACGTGAAGCCGTCCGACCGGGTCCTCTCGCCGCGGCCGCCCTTCAAGCCCCGCTACCAGAGGACGACGTACGCCCCGCGTCCGCTCGGACAGCCCTTCCCGGGCTCGGAGAACATCGCCTGGCCCGCGGACGCCGGCGTCGTGGACGTCACGAAGCCCCCCTACAGCGCCAAGGGCGATGGCCGCACGGACGACACGGCCGCCATCAACCGCGCCCTCGCGGAGAACAACGATCGCGGGGCGATCGTGTTCCTCCCTAACGGGATATACCGGATCACCGATACGATCAAATGGGGCCGCGGCGAGAAATACACCACGCTCATGGGCCAGAGCGAGAAGGGAACCGTCATCAAGCTGGACGACCGCGCGCCGGGCTTCGGCGACCCGCGGAAGCCGAAGCATGTCATCTGGACGGGCGGCGATCCGGCGCAGCGCTTTGGGAACGAGATCGCGCACCTCACGATCGACACCGGCGCCGGGAACCCGGGCTGCGCGGGCGTCGCCTTCGTCGCGAACAACCAGGGCGCGATCCATCACGTGACGATCGTCTCCGGCGACGGGCAGGGCTTGCAAGGCCTCCACCTAGGCGCCGCGGTCGAGAACGGACCGCTCCTCGTGAGGTCCGTCACAGTCGTCGGGTTCGATGTCGGCATCGCCGCGAGCAGTTGCATAAACGGGCAGGTGCTCGAAGACGTTTCGATGCGCGACCAGAACATAGTAGGGATCAGGAACCACGGTCAGGCGCTCTCCATCCGCCACCTCACGAGCCGGAACGAGGTGGAGGCCCTGGAGCTCAAGGGTGGGCTCACCGTTCTCATGGACTCGCGCCTGGAGGGCGTGGGCGAGGCGCGCAGGATAGGCGCGATCCGCCCCGGTGGCGGGCTCTACGCGCGGAACGTGGAGGCGCCGGGCTACGCCTCGGCCCTCGCGGGCGGTACGGGCGCGCGACTCGCGGAGTACTCGTCGAAGGAGGCGGTTACGCTCTTCGACTCGCCCAAGCGGGCGCTCAACCTCCCGGTGAAGGAGCTCCCGCCGGTCCCATGGGAGCCGCCCGAGAAGTGGGTCTCGCCCCTCGCGTACGGCGGCAGGCCCGATGACGATACGGACGACTCCGACGCCATCCAGAAGGCGATCGACTCGGGCGCAGCGACCGTATACCTCCCGCGCGGGCTCTGGCGGATCGGCAGGCCCGTGGTCGTCCGGGGGAAGCTCAGGCGGCTGGTCGGCTGCCGCGGGACGATAGACACGATCGGCGCCCGCCAGCGCGACGAGCCGCTCCTGAGGATCGCCGACGGTGACGGGCCCGTGGACATCGAGCGCCTGAACGGCCCGTGGCACGGGACGCCGGTGCTCGTGTCCGAGACGCGGCGCACGGTCACGGTCCGCCACTGCGGGAACGTGAGCATGAGCTTCTCGGGCGGGGGCGAGGTGTTCCTCGACGACGTCGTCAACAATCCGGGAGCGCGGTTCGAGTTCCGCGGCGTCTCCGCGTGGGCACGGCAGTTCAACGCCGAGCCCCGCGGCCTCCACGTCCTCAACGACGGCGCGAGGCTCTGGATCCTCGGGATCAAGACCGAGAGCGAAGGCACGCTCATCGAGACGCGGAGCGGCGGCTCGACCGAACTCCTGGGCGGGCTCTCGTACACGTCCGGCGGGAGCGGCGGCGTGCCGATGTTCGTCGTCAAGGACGCGAAGCTCTCCGTGGCCATCATGGAGGTATGCTGGGACGACCGGTACTACAGGACGATCGTCCGCGAGACGCGCCGCGGCGAGACGCGCGACTTCAAGAGCGACGATCCCCGCTGGGGCCGGAACCTGCCGCTCTTCTCGGGGCAGTGACGCTGTGCATGGTGTCGGGGCGCGCCGCGGCCTCGTCTATCGGTCCGGGGGGTGGAGCTCGGCCTCGACGCGCCTGACCGTCTCGGGCGGCCGGCGCGTCCCGACCGGGCTCGCGGGGTCGAGCGGTACCCCATCGCAGGTCCGACCGCAGCGGCGATCATGAGGATAGGCCTGCGAAGCCAGGCACTCACGGCCATCGCGACAGGACCTCGGTCAGCCCCGCGACGCAGCGCCTGTACCGTTCGAGCGCGCGGGCTATCTCGGCCTCCGGCTCGGGCCCTGCCCCCTGCGCGAGGATCTGAGCGTGCCCGGCCAGGACCATGACGGCGTCGTTCATCTCGGCGAGGAGCGCAGATACCTCTGCCAGCCTCGTCGCGCCGGTCTCCCGCTCGTCATGCCCGGGCGGAGCCGCCATCGGTTCTCCTCCCCATGCCGTAGCGTCGCATCAGACCTGGCAGCAAGCCGTATGCCTCCGCCCGAGCGGGCAGCCTTGCGGGGGAGCAGCAGATACGCCCGGGTGAGGCCGCTGGAGCCCGGCGCAAAGCTGCCCATCGCGGCCCCGCGGCCGAGATGGGGCGAATCACACCACTCGGGCGGGGCGGATCGCCCCAGAGGTGCGGCCTGCAAGGACCGTGGTCGGGAACACGCGGTTTCTCGTGCGCCGCGACGAGGCCGACGCGGCGGGTCGCTTCGGCTATGGCGAAGGGCGGTGCGCACCCGGCGGAATAGCGAGACCGCCGCGCCGACCGGGCTATACGTTATCGGGCGGGAGCGCGGGCCTTCTCCACGGCCATCGCGTCGATGGCCGCCCTGATCTGCGGCAGCTCGCGCGCGGAGTCGAGAAGCGAGGCCCAGCCCTTGGAAACACCCTCGCGCGAGCGGTGGAGCGCCCCCAGGAGCAGCCACTCGGCCGCGCGCTTCACGCGCTCGACCACGGCCGTCCACTCCGCGGTCGCCGCGAGCTCCGCGCGCAGCTTGCCGCCGCCTTCTTCCGCCTCGGCCGACTCGGGAGCCGAAGGAGCCAGTTCCGCTGCAATCTTTGCGTTCGCGGCGCGCCTCTCCATGATCCTGGCGAGCTCCGCAGCGTGCTGGAGGATGTCGGAGGCCGGGCCCTCCAGCTTCTTCATGTCGTCGAAGGACCGCTCGCCCTCGGCGAGTGGCCGAGCCGCCCGGATGTCGGCGAGCAGGTTCTGGGCTGCGCCGTCGAAGGTCAAAGGGTCCGTCGCGCCGGGTTCGCTCTCGCCGACCCTGTATGGCGCCGGCATGCTCTGGTGGGGGAGCCCCTTCGCCTCGCCTCCCTGCGCGGAGTGCGCGCGAAGCAGGGGCTCGACCGCGACCCAGACGTCGGGCCCCCGCACGTGAGCGACCTCGCCCACGGGAACGGGGCGGGTTCCCGTTCGCGCCATCCGCTCGCGGCCGGCCCCGGCTCCCCCGGCGGACGCCCCCCGGCCCGCCCCGCCGCAGCCCGCGAGGGCAAAGGCCACGCCGAACGCCGCCAGAGCGCCCGCGGCTCTCCTCATGCTCGCCCCCCGTCGCTGTGTCGAGAATAGCGTCCTCTGCGGACCCGTCAAGGACAGGAGCCGTCGAGTCATATATCGATGCCTCGGCGCCCCGGCATGGACTGTCTTCCGGGGCGTGAACGGCTACTCCGCCTCGTACCTGCCCCGTCGCCTCTTTTTCGGCCTTCCGGGTCAGCCCCGCGCGAACCCATGATGCGGGCGATGGCTGGCTCGTCAAAGCGAGGTGTCCCCGGAAGCTCGATCAGTGCGTCATCGCGTAGACGAGGATGCTCGCGCCGAGCCTGAGCGCATCGCGCGGCGCGACGCCGCGACAGAAGGGGCACTCCTCCTGCTCCCACCCGCAGCCGAGGTCGAAGGGGCTGTATATCACGGCGAGCGTGCCCCTTAGCGAGATGGCCTCGAGCACCGGGGCCTTGAGCTCGGGGTTCGTCTTCCGCACGGCCGGCGTGTACTCCACCTCGCGCACCTGGACTCCCGAGGCCGCGTAGAGTTCGTGCTCGACGGGGAGCGGCTCGAGCCTGGACTCCGGAAGCACCCGCGAGATCTCCCGCCTGAAGGCGAGGTCGAACGCCTTCCTTCCGCAGCAGGCGTCCGCGACGAGCACGCCTCCCGCCTCGAGGAATCCCCGCAGGCGGGCGACCTCCTCTTCGGCGAGGACGAAGTCGTCGTGGCCCGTCATGTAGAGCACCGGGTAGTCGAAGACGTCGTCCTTCCTGAGGTCCACGGCCTCGCGCTTGAAGCGCACGCCGAGCGTGGTCTCGGCGGCCACGTACTTGAGCAGGTTAGCCGCCGCGGCCGGGTCCGGGTCCCAGTCGCCGCCGTGCACCACCTGGCCGAAGACGAACCGCTGCTCGGCGGGCTCCTGCGCCTCGTGATATACCTTGTCAGTGGCGAGGAACCTCCCGAGCGAGTAGAAGGCCTGGGCGTAGGCCAGGATGTTCACGCCCAGACGCGTGGCGTCCTCGCCCCCCGCGGCGGGCGACCAGACCCTCTTGCCTTGCTCATGAGCGTGGCCCGACCAGCCGCAGGAGAGGTCGTAGGGGCTGAGGAACACGGCCGTCCGGCAGCCTATCGAGATGCCGAGGAGTGTGGGCTCCGAGCGGAAAACGCCCTTGCCCTCGACCTGGTAGCCCACCTCGGAGATGTCGTACACCGTGTGGAAGACCGGGTGGTCGGCCGCGAGCCTGACGGCGCGCCTTCGGGGGAAGATCACGTTCATCTCGCGCGCCCACGCCTTCAGGTACTCGTCGGAGCCGCAGCAGGCGTCGCAGATGAGCGTGCCGCCGTCCTGGAGGTACCAGCGGAGCTTCTTGCGCACTTCATCCGAGAGCTCGAAGCCCTCGTGGCCGGTCAGGTAGAGGACGGGCACCTCCGCCGGGTTGAAGCTGAACTCTTCGAACGTGACCTCCGTCGAGCCGCGCTGGACCCCGATGTCGTGGGAGAAGCGCCGCATCAGGCGTATCAGGTCGTCGGGATCGGTCGTCCAGTCCTGATAGCGGAAGGGCTTGCCGGACTCGTCCGTCCCTTCGACGAGCTTGCCGTAGCGGACCTTGGCGACGAGCACCGAAGGGGTCGGCTCGCGCTTCTTCTCGGTCCTGCGGAGAGGCGTCGCCGGCAGGGGCAGCGGCGGGAAGGACTCCCCGCCCGTCCGCCGCTGGGGCTTCGCCTCGGGCGGAGGACCGCAGCTCGCCGCGAGCGCCGCAGGGCACGCCGCACATGCCGCCAGGCACACCGTCAGGAATCTCGCCCAGGGCGACACATCTGCCCGGTACATGTCGCGCCCCCAGATCCGCCGGTCACGACCGGGTTCGACGCGGGCTTCGGCCGCGGCCTCGTCCCTCGGACCTTGAGCTAACTCACTAACCGGCGACGGCATGCCGAGTCACGCCGAACGCCGCCGGATTCGTCGAGTCCGCGGCGCTAGCACCCTCTGGCCTTTCGGGCCGATCCCTGCGCACTTGCAACTAGACTTCTCCGGCACCGTCCCCGATCTCGAGGAGCGTCCGCCAGGGCGAGTCGGCGCGGCCGGCGTCGGGGGCGGGCCGCGAAAGCACCACGACCTGCGCCCGCGAGACCCTGCCTTCGAGCCTCGCCTCCTCGCCGCCCGGGAAGGCGACGATGTCCTCGAACCCGCCCCGCCTAACGCGGGCGCCAACCGCGCGCCCCGACGGGAGCAGGACGGGTTCGACCGCGATCGAACTGGCGTCCTCGCCGCGGAGGGGATAGAGCACCATCACGACCTGCACGTCCGCGCCCGCGAGCTCCACTCGCGCCCTGCCGGGCTCCTCCGCGCGAAAGCCGCAGTCCGTCGGGCAGGGGAGGGCCGCGAACAGCGTCCCGGCGGCGAAGCGCCGGCCGTCGGCGCTCACCGAGAACGCCTCGGGCTCCGGCTCGAGCTCCAGGGTCCAGGTCCCGCCTCCCTCTCGGCGCAGCCTTTCCGCCAGGACCCAGTAGCGCCTCTCCACGTGGACGACCTCGCGCCTGTGGAGCCCGCCGCCGGGGAGCCCCGAGACCCGCCGGACGTAGTCGCAGGGAGGACCGACGCGCGAGAGCTCGCTCTTGGGCAGGTCTCCCTCGGCGTCGCCGCCCGCCAGTGTCACCCGGAGGCGCACGGCGGGCGTCTCCGTGCCCCCGCAGGCGGCCACGATCTCGTGCGACCCTTTCGTCCTCACGAGCAGGCAGTCCTGTTCGCTGCTCTTCATGAGATAGCAGCCGCTCTCGGAGAAGGCCCGGAAGCCGGCCCCAGCCGCGCCCGCCCTGCGGGCTAGACCCACGAGCTCCGCAGCCAGCTCGAGGCGCGAGCGACGCTCCGAGCCTTCGCTCGGGTCGGTGCCGCGCCGCAGGCCGCAAAGCGTCCCATCCGGGAGGAGGAGCGAACGCAGGAATTCCAGGGCATCCGCTGCGGGGCGGAGTACATCAAGCGTCTCGCCCGCGCCCGCGGGAACGCTCTCGGGAGCGGCGGCCCCTTCCGAGAACCCTGCCCTCGGGGGAACCTGCGCGGCGAGCTGGGCGAGCGCCCCCGTCACGAGGGCATCCACGAGCGACTCGTGGGGCTCGAGCGCGCCCCCCTTCGGACCGCCGTCCGGGAGGACGCCCGTCGCCGCCGCCTCGGCGAGGAGTCTCCTCCCCTCCGAGGCCCAGGTTGCCGCGGCCTCGAGTTCGTCGAAGAGCGCCGCCGAGACGGCGAGGGCCGCCCCGGCGCGCGCCAGGGCGCATGCGGCGTTCGTCGGCCGATGGCCGGGTCCGAAAGGTGTCCGACCCGGAGGCCCCTCGGACTTCTCGGCAGGCGCTCGGGAGAGCGCCCTCCGAGCGGAGGAGTCCTGCGCGGACTCGGGCGGTCCATCCGCTGGAGACGCGATGCCGAGCCGCGCGCGCGCGAGGAGCGACGCGCTCTCGTACACGAGCCGCAGGAAGAGTCCCGCCACCTCCTGGGTGAACACCGCAGAGCGCCTGAGCGCGATGAAACACGCGGCCCAGTTCAAGAGGCGCTCCGCGAGGCACGGAGAGTCCCACGCGGGGCCGTCGGGCGGGACGCGGGCCGCCCAGTCGACGAGCCTCGACAGAACCTCCGAGAGCAGGGCCTCGTCGTCGGCGCTCGCCGACGCGCGGGCGAGCAGGGCGAGTTCCGCATGCTCGTGAGGCGCGAAGTCCGCCAGGCTCTCCCAGCGGATCGGCTTCCCGAGGAAGACCCACGCAAGCGGCCCCTCGCCCGGACCGGCTCGAACTCCGCGCGCGCCGCGGTCGGGAAGCCTGAAGAACCCCCTGGAGACGAGTCGCGCCTCGTCCAGGACGCGCCCTCCCCCGCGGAGCAGCCAGCGCGAGAGCCCCTCCGGGATCGACTTCAGGCGCAGACGCTCGAGGAGCGCCCTCCCCGCGCGCGAGAGGTCGCCCGACTCGAACGCCGAGCGCACATCTTCGAGGCCGGGTTTCCGGAGGTCGAGCAGGCCGAACAGCGCCTCCGGCCTCGCGAAGATTTCCTCCGCGCGCGAAAGGGCGCGGACGAGCTCGGCCTCCAGGCCCGAGGCGGCCTGCCCCGCGAGCCTGTCGTCGCCGATCTCGAGCAGGACCGCGAGGAGCGCCTCCAGCCTCGCCCGCAGGTGGCCGAAGGTCGGGTCTCCCGGAGGCCCGGCCCGAGCGTCCCTGGCGACACCCGCGTCCAGTCCGCCCGTCTGGACGGCCTTCTCGATGCGCTCGAGCGTATCATGGAAGGCCTGGAGGCGCCCGTGCGTCTCGGCCCGCGCGCGCGTGGAACGCAGGAGCCTCGCGAGCAGCGCGCGGGCGCGCGCGGCGCCCCTCCGGAGGGGCTTGACCAATCTCGACGCGCGGCCCCGGGGTTCCGAGGCGGATCCCGCTGCGCCCTGCTCCGTCTGGGCAGCCGCCCGCCTCGCCAATGCCGCTCCTCCCCCGCCCGGTGGAAGGCTCCGCCCAAGACGACACCACTTCGACGCCGGGCCGTCAAGGGCACGTCGCGGGACGAGTCGAGTAGTGGCGAACGTCATCGGTGGCCGACCGCGCAACTGCATTTGCGTCCGCGGACGCGGCAGGGTATAAGCGCGCGGGAAGCGGTTGAGGGTCTAGTTCGCCGGAGGTCCGGCCTGGAAGACTCGAAGGGAGTTGGAACTTGGCAGTGCGTCTCAGGCTCAAGCGAGTGGGCCGTACCAACAGGAAGCTGTTCCGGATAGTGGCCACCGACCAGAGGGTGAAGCGCGACGGCAAGACGCTCGAGGATCTCGGGCGCTACGACCCCGAGGCGAAAGACGACCAGTCGAAGGTTCAGCTCAAGGTGGACAGGGTTCAGTACTGGCTCTCGGTGGGCGCGAGTCCCTCGGAACCCGTGGCCGCCCTCCTGCGGAAGGCCAGAGTGCCCCTCAGGGCCGCGAAGAAGCCCGCCGGGACCGGGACGGCGACGTAGCGCCCGGAGCGGTCGAGGCCGAGCCGCGGCAGGCCCGTCCTCCGGCCAGGTCGTGCATGTAGAGTGCGGCGGACTCCGATCCTCAACTGCTGCGCCAGGGTCGCCTGCACGGGCCGGCGGCTCGGGAGACAGCCCCCATGCGGATCGACGTCATCACGATCTTCCCGGAGATGTTCGCCGGCGTGCTCGGTTCTAGCATGCTGAAGATCGCACAGGAGCGGCGCAAGCTCGAAGTGCGTCTCGCGAATCTCCGGGACTTCGCCGACGACCGCCGCCGCACCGTGGACGACAGGCCGTTCGGCGGGGGGCCGGGCATGATCCTGAAGGTGGAGCCGATCGTCAGGGCCGTGAGGGCCCTCGAGGCCGAGCCGCCCCAGCCCGTGAGGCTCCTCATGAGCCCCCAGGGCGAGCGCTTCACCCAATCGATCGCGCGCGAGCTCTCCACGAAGGAGAGGCTGCTCATCATAGCGGGCCACTACGAGGGGTACGACGAGCGCGTCAGGACCCTGCTAGAGCCGAGGGAGATCTCGATCGGGGATTACATCCTCACGGGCGGGGAGCTCCCGGCGATGGTCGTCATCGACGCGGTCGCCAGACTCATCCCTGGGGTCCTGGGCGCCGAGGACGCGAACGAGTCCGAGTCGTTCAGCTCCGGTCTCCTCGAGTATCCCCAGTACACCAGACCGCTCGAGTTCGAGGGGGAGCGCGTGCCAGAGGTCCTGAGGAGCGGCGATCATGCGCGCATCGCGCAGTGGCGACGCGCGCAGGCGATCCTGCGCACCCGATCCAGGCGGCCGGATCTCTGCGGGCCTGTTGACAACGCGGACGATATCCGCGATTCTCATGGCGAGGGGCGGGGCTCCGGGCCCGAGCGGCCCGGCGGATCGAGCTGAACGGGAGGCGCAGCGTGTCCAGCATCGTCGACGAGATCGGGCGCAAGTACATGAAGCGGCAGGCGGACGCCGGCTTCCGGGTCGGCGACACCGTGGACGTTCACGTGCGGATAAAGGAGGGCGACAAGGAGCGCATCCAGGTCTTCACAGGGACCGTGATCGGCCGGTCCGGCGGCGGCGTGAACGAGACGTTCACGGTCCGCCGGATCGTGCAAGGGGAGGGCGTCGAGCGGGTGTTCATGCTCCATTCGCCGCTGATCGACAAGATCGAGGTGCGCAAGACGGGCAAGGCTCGGAGGGCAAAGCTCGGATACCTCCGGGACCGCTCCGGCAGGAGCACGCGGCTCGCCGAGCGGCGTGAGGAGGCAGGCGAGACGAACGAGCCCGCGGCGAGCGCGTCAGCAGGCGAGCCACCGCCGGCCGCGACGCCCGGGGGCGAGGGACGCTAGAGCTCCGCGGGCCAGGGCCGCGGGCGTGACCTGGCTGCGGTGACGGTAGGCTGGAGCAGAGCGGCGGATTCCTCTGCACCGCCGAGGGGCACGCCCCGGGGACCGATACGTGCGTGACGTCATAGCCGTGATTCTCGGCGGGGGGCAGGGCCGGAGGTTGCGGCCGCTCACCAGCCAGCGCGCCAAGCCTGCCGTCCCGGTCGGCGGCAAGTACAGGCTGATCGACATCCCGGTCTCGAACTGCATCCATTCCGGGATCACCAGGATGTACGTATTGACCCAGTTCATGTCCGCCAGCCTCCACAGGCATATCATGCAGACGTACCGTTTCGATGCCTTTTCCGACGGTTTCGTCCACATACTGGCCGCGCAGGAGACCCCCCAGCGGATGGACTGGTTCCAGGGCACGGCGGACGCGGTGAGGCGGTGCCAGCGGTACGTCGCCGCCCACAGGCCCAAGCAGGTCCTGATCCTCGCCGGCGACCAGATCTACCTGATGGACTTCCGCGCGATCTTGGAGTTCCACAAGGAGAAACGCGCGGACGTGACGGTAGGCGTGGTGCCGGCCACGCGAGCGGAGCTCGGCGGGCTCGGGGTCATGCGGGTGGATCCCTCGGGGCGCGTGATCGAGTTCGTGGAGAAGCCCCGCGCCCCAGAGGTCATCGACAAGCTCGCGGCAGACACGGCGTACCTGAGCGAGCACGGTCTGGCGGGCAGGGGTGAGCATCTGGCCTCCATGGGGCTCTACGTCTTCGAGTCTGTGGCGCTCGCCACGCTCCTGGCAGACACCTCCAAGGTGGACTTCGGGAAGGAGATCATCCCGGAGGCGATACGCGAGTTCAAAGTCATGGCGTACCCCTTCCCGGGGTACTGGCGCGACGTCGGGACGATCTCGTCCTATTACCAGGCGAACCTGGAGCTGACCAAGCCCGACCCGCCCTTCTCGTTCCACAGGCCGGGCTTTGAGATCTTCACGAGGGCGAGGCACCTGCCGCCCTCGAGGGTATTCGACTCGCGAATCGATCGCTCCGTGATCGCCGAGGGGTGTCTTCTGGACCGGACGACGGTGGAGCGATCCGTCGTGGGCATCAGGACGATCGTGGGGGAGGGGAGCTTCGTGGCCGACAGCGTCCTGCTCGGCGCGGACTACTACGACACCGACGAGGACGCCGAGGTGGCCGCGGCCCAGGACCTCCCCCCCACCGGCATCGGCAGGGGCTGCCGCATCGAGCGCGCCATCGTCGACAAGAACGCGCGGATAGGCGACGATGTGGTGATCCGCGACAAATCGGGTGCCCCGGATTTCGAGGGCACCAACTACTGGATAAGGGACGGTATCGTGGTGGTCCCGCGCGGCGCGGTGCTCCGGCCGGGGACGAGGATCTGAGGTCGCCATGTTGAAGCTGGTCGTTCGAGAAGGGGTGGACGCGGGGAAGCAGTATTCCTTCCCGGATGGCAAGGACAGGATCGTCCTGGGGCGGCAGGGCTCCTGCGAGGTCCCGGTGCTCGACTCCAAGGCGTCGCGCAGCCACGCGGAGATATATCGCGAGGGCTCGCGGTTCCTAATACGGGACCTGAAGAGCCGGAACGGCACGCTCGTCAACGATAAGCGGATCCAGCTCGACGAGGAGATCAAGCCGGGCGACAGGATACGCATCGGCGACACGGTCGTCGAGTTCGTGGGCGAGTCGGCCGACCAGCCGGCCGAGACGCGCAGCGAGACGAGGAGCGAGACGAAGATCGACGCGCAGGCCGCCATCAGCATCCCGGGCTACGAGATCCTGGAGCGCATCGGCGAGGGCCCGATGGACGTCGTCTACAGGGCGCGCCAGGTCTCCATGGACAGGCTCGTCTCGCTCAGGGTGTTGAACGAGAAGTACAGCAAAGACGAGGAGTTCGTCAGGCGTTTCCAGCGGGAGGCCCAGGCCGCTGCGAAGCTCAGCCATCAGAACGTCGTCCACGTGCTCGACGCCGGCCGCTCGGGGGATGTCCACTACGTTTCTCTCGAATACATTGACGGGGAAACGGTCGACAAGCTCCTGCAGCGCGGAGGCCGCATCGCCGTCGACAAAGCCCTGAAGATCGTGATCCAGGTCGCCAAGGCGCTCAGGTACGCGCACGAGAACGGGATGGTCCACCGCGACGTGAAGCCGGAGAACATCGTGGTCGCCGCGGACGGGACCGCCAAGCTCGCTGGCGTGGGGCTCGCCAAGGCCTTCGACGAGTCGGGGAGCGGGAAGCAGAAGCTCTTCGGCACGCCTCACTACATGGCGCCCGAGCAGGCCCTGGGCAAGGCGGTGGACGCCAGGACCGACATCTACTCGCTCGGCGCGACCTTCTACCACATGCTCACGGGGCGGACGCCCTTCCAGGGCTCGACGGTGGTAGAGGTCCTCAGGGCGCACGTCGAGAGCGCGCTCAGCCCGATCCAGGAGGCGGCGCCGGAGGTCCCGGACTCCGTGGCGTTCATCGTCGAACGGATGATGGCGAAGGCGCCAGAGAAACGCTACCCCTCGGCAGAGAAGCTACTGGCGGAGCTCGAGAAGGTGGCCGCCGACTCGAGCGCCCTGGTGGAGCCCCTGGAGCCGGGCGAGTCCTCGATCAACCGCGCCACTACCGCCCAGCCCGCCAGGAAGCACGTCTCCAGGAGGAAGACCATCGTCGCGCGCCGGTCGGACGCCTTCACGCCGATCGCCATCGCCATCGGGGCGGCGGCGTTCCTGATGCTGGCGATCTACATCGCCATGTCGCTCGGTCGCTCGAGGGGCGCGGTCATGAAAGGCCCCGCCCAGCCCCAGCCGAGCCTGCGGGACGTCCAGCCGTACGAACCCACATGGCCGCCTTCCCCCGCCGCCAAGAAGGCCGGGGCCGGGCCGGAGCCTGCGGCCGCCGCCGGGCGCAGCGAGGCGCCGCGCGCGACGGAGGAGAAACCCGCAGCCCAGAGGCCTGCGGCCGCCCCGGCGGGGGATCTCGGGGCAGTCGAGCCCGTCGAGCCTGCCGCGGGCGAGCCCCCTGCGAAGAAGCCGTCTCGGGCGGGACCTCCCGCGAAGGAGACGCCCGGCGCCGAGATGGAACTCCCCTGAGCGGCGAGCCGCCGGCGCAGTTGACGCCTCCCGGCCTGAGATATAGTAAGGCACCCATCAGCGTCGGGGAAGGCGCAGAGCGGTCCGCCGGGGGCGACTGCGGAATGTCCCCGCGTTGGCACTGAGAGGAGCCCGAGATGGCTGGAAAGATCAAGGTGGGCATCATCGGCGTCGGACAGATCGGCAAGCACCATGTCAAGCAGTACACGGGGATGCCGAACGTCGAGATTGTAGCGGTCGCCGACATCGACGAGGCCGAGGCCAGGCGCGTCGCGGAGTCGGCAGGCGTGAGGCGCGTCTTCACGGACTTCCGCGACCTTCTGAAGGTGGACGAGATCGAGGCGGTCGACGTCTGTCTCCACAACAATCTCCACGCCCCCGTGTCCATCGCGGCGATGGAGGCAGGCAAGCACGTCTACTGCGAGAAGCCCCTCGCCGGGAGCCTCGTGGACGCGAAGGCCATGGTCGAGACGAGCAGGCGCACCGGACGCAAGCTCGCGATGCAGGTCGGGACGCTTTTCAGCAAGGAGACGAAGGCCGCGAAGCGTCTCATCGACGAGGGTCATCTGGGCCGGATATACTACGCCAAGTCCAGCTACTACCGCCGCCGCGGCAGGCCCTACGTGGACGGCTACGGCACGTCGAACTTCGTTCGCAAGGAGATCGCCGCGGGCGGAGCGCTCTACGACATGGGGATCTACCACATCGTACAGATACTCTATCTCCTCGGCAACCCGGCGGTCCTCACGGTGAGCGGCGCGACGCACCAGGAGGTCCCGATGTACGAGGACCGCAGGAAGAACGGTTGCTACAGCGTCGAGGAGCTAGGCCTGGGGTTCGTGCGGCTCGCGGGCGGGATCAGCTTCTTCATCGAGGAGGCCTGGGCGATAAACCTGGGCGGTACCGACGGGTCGAAGATAGCGGGCTCGAAGGGCGGGATCTCGCTCGAACCGTTCGCCTTCCACTCGACGGTGGCGGACATGGAGATGAACGCCAGCTTCGACCTCGGCGCGGCGGACTTCCGCTGGCACAGTTGTCTGGCGGACTTCGACGCCTACGACGGTCCACAGCAGCACTGGATCGCCGCCCTCCAGGGCCGCGTCCCCCTCATAGACACGGCGGGGCTCGGCGTGGCCATGATGGGGATCGCCGAGGGCATCTACCTCTCGCAGAAACTCGGCCGCGAGGTGACCCTGGCGGAGGTCGAGAAGGCCTCGGTCTCCACGGCGATCAAGCTCACCGAGCCGCCGCGGCGGAGCGCGGCCTGACTCGTCTCCGCCCGGCCGGACGCGGCAGAGGGTCGGCTCGCTGATCCGAAGGGACCCAGTGGCCTTGAGCAGCGACACCTTTCGCCGCATACGCGGCTCGCTCGACTCGATGCGCGTGTTCGACGTGCACTCTCACCTGGGCGGCGGCGGGCACAGACAGGCCCGCACGCTCGCTGACATCGTGTCGTATCACTGGCTCGCGGTCGAGCTGTCGCGTGCGGCGGGCCGGAAGTTCCAGGCCGATCCCTCGAACGACCCGGAGCGCTACATCAGCGAGGTGCTCCCCTTCTTTCCGGCCATCGCAAACACCTCGAACCACTTCGCCCTGGTGGGCCTGCTGCGGGACCTCTACGGCTTCCGTGGGAGGACCCTCGACGAATCCAACTGGCGCGAGGTCGATGCGCGTGTGCGAGCGCACGCCGCCGACGGCTCCTGGCTCGGCGAGGTCCTGGACCGGGCGCGGGTCGAGAGGGTCCTCGTCGCGTCCAGGGATGGTCTCCCGGACGGGAGCGGCCGCTTCGTCCCTTATGAGTATGCCGAGTACCTGTACGCCCCTCTCCCGCGGAGGCCGAGGCCGGACGCCGCCCGTCCCGAGAGGCCGCCGCGCGAGAAACCCGGGAGGCTCATCGGGGAGGGCGACAAGTTTCCCTCGACCCCTGAAGAGCTGGAGGCGCTCATCGGCACAAGGGTAGACTCCGCGGCGGCGCAGTGCGGCTCGCGCGCGCTTCACGTCTGGCTCGGCTGGGACTGGCGTTACTCGAGCCCCGACGCGGGCAGGGTCGCGGCCGTCCTCCCGCGCCTGGCGCGCGCCTCGGAGGAATCCCCCGAGGCGGTCGCGCGCGAGGCCGAAGGGCTCTCGCCTGATGAGCGCCGCCTGCTCACGAGCTTCTGCGCGGACGCCGTGGCGAACGCGGCGGGTCGTCGCGGGATGGTGATCCAGCTCTTCCACGGCATGACGCCTTACGCCCCCGGTTCGCCCGGCAACGTGAGCACCTGGGACCCCGAGTTCCTGCGCGGCCTGGGGCCCCACTTCTCGGCGCACAGAGACGCGCGCTTCGACCTCTTCCTGGGGACGAGGATCCCCGGCCACGAGGCGGCCTCCATGTCCCGCGTGCACTGGAACCTGATGGTGAGCGGGGCCTGGTGGCACGCGTTCACCCCCTCGACGATGGTGTCCTTCTTCCGCGACCGCCTGGAGATGCTGCCAGCGAACGCCTGGAGCGCCTTCTATTCGGACGGCTACATCGTCGAATGGATCTACGGCAAGCTCCTGGTCACGAAGCAGTGTTTGGCGCTCGCCCTGGCCGGAATGGTCGACGAAGGCTTCCTCGCGGAGTCCGACGCCCTCGAGATCGCGCCCAGGCTCCTGTACGACAACGCGGCGGCCGCCTATCGGGCTTGAAGCGAGGCCCGGCCGCCTTCGCTTGCGACCCGCGCGCCTCCGGGGGCCGCCGGCCGTCTTGACTCGGCCGAGCGCGGACCTCACGATGGCCTCGCATCATTGCAGGCGGGAGAGTGCAGTTGCCGCGCGAGAGGCCTCGGGTGCTCCACGTCATCACGCGGATGATCCTGGGCGGCGCCCAGGAGGACGCCCTCCTCGCGCTGGATGGCCTCGCCAGAAGCGGCGACTGGGAGGTCGGCCTCGTCACCGGGCCCGAGACCGGCCCCGAGGGCACGCTCCTCCCCAGGGCGCGGAGGCTCGGGATACCTGTCCGCGTCGTAGGCCCGATGAGGCGCGAGGTGCGGCCCGCGCTCGATATCGCCGCAGCGGCCGAACTCAGGCGGCTCTTCTCCGAGCTCCGGCCCGACGTGGTGCAGACACACAGCTCGAAGGCCGGGATACTGGGGCGCTGGGCGGCGCGCAGGGCCGCAGTGCCGGTGGTGATCCACAGGGTACACGGGGTCGCCTTCGGGCCGCACGCGAGTCCCTGGCGGAACGCGCTCTATGTCGCCCTGGAGCGCGCCGCGGCGCGGCGGGCCGACAGGCTCGTCGTCGTCGCCGACGCGATGAGGCTGGCGTGCCTCGAGGCCGGGATCGGAAGGCCCGAACAGTTCGTGACGATACGGACCGGCGTGGACGTCCGGCCCTACCTCGCGGCGGACGAACGCCTGCGCGAGCGGACCCGCCGCGAGCTGGGCATAGCGAGCGGCGAGATCGTCTTCGTCAAGCTCGCGCGGCTCGCCCCGCTCAAGGGCCACGAGTACGTCCTCCGGGCCGCGCGCGAGCTAGAGGGCGAGCTCCCCGGCGCGAGGCTCCTCTTCGTAGGCGACGGGGCGCTGAGGCCCAGGCTCGAGGCGCTCGCGCGCGAGTTGCTCCCACCGGGCAGGTGCATCTTCACGGGGCTCGTCGAGCCCGAGCGCGTGCCGGCGCTCCTGGCGGCGAGCGACGTCCTCGTCCACGCGAGCCTGCGGGAGGGGCTGCCGCGCTCGCTCGTCCAGGCGGGCCTCGCCGCGCGGCCGGCAGTGGCCTTCTCGGTGGACGGCGCGCCCGAGGTCATAGAAAACTCCCGCTCGGGGTTCCTGGTTCCCCCCGGCGACGTGCGCGCGCTCGCTGAGAGGATGCTCGAGCTCGGCCGGGACCCGGCGCTACGCGGTTCGTTCGGCTCCCGCGGGCGCGAGCGCTGCGCGAGTCTCTTCGGCGCGGAGGCGCTCGTCCGCGCGACTGCGGGGCTCTACCGCGAGCTGCTCGAAGAGAAACGCCGCGCCCGCGGGTGACGCCGCCGGGAGGCATGCCGGCTCAGGCCAGGGCCTCCAGGGCGATCTTCGCCCCTATGCCGAGGAGGACCAGCGCGCCCGCGACCTCTGCGGCGCGCGAGGCCGCCGCCCCGGTCGCCGAGGCGATCCGGCAGGCGAGCGACACTCCCAGGGCGGAGAGCGCCGCTGCGACGAACCCTATCACCGCGGCGGCGAGCCACACTCGCGCGCCGAGGAACCCGAGGCCCATCCCGACGCCGAAGGCGTCTATGCTCGTCGCCACGGCGAGCACTAGGAGCGGCCAGCCCCGCCCCGAATCGGGGCCGGACGGGGCGCGTTCGCACGCGGCGGCGCCCGGCGGGTCTTCCCGGCGGCCAAAGACCGTGGAGGCGAGCATGTGCGCGCCCACGAGCCAGAGGATCGAGGCGGCGACCCAGTGGCTCGCCTCGTGGAGCGCGCCGCTGGCGGCCCAGCCGGTGGCGTAACCGGCCAGGGTCATGCCTGATTGGAATGCGCCGAAATGGGCCGCGATCCGGCAGGCCCGGCGGGCCGGAGCCTCCGAGCCGCACAGGCCCAGGCCGACGGACACCGCGAAGGCGTCCATCGCGAGCCCGAGCGCGATCCCGCCGAGCGCGAGCGCGTCCATGGTCTCCTCCGGTTCCGGGTCAGTCCACGTAGAAAGCGTACACGCGCGACGAGGCCCCGCCCCAGGTGCTCTCCAGGACGAACCTCACGCCCTCCAGGCGCTTGCCGAGCTTGATTCTCACGAGGCGCTGGTGGTTGTCGCGGATGGCCGCGAGCGGCGCCCAGGCGCCGCCAGACAGCCCCTCTAGCCTGAAGGCCCTGGGCATCGCGTCGGGCACGCGCGTCTCGTGCGGCACGAAGTAGCTCATCGCGATATGCCTGTCCAGGGCGCTGTCGAGGACTAGCGTAGAGTCGCTCACGTCGGAGGGCCGAGCGAACCGGTACTCGAGCCACGCGCCAGGCGGGCATGTCCAGGAGTGCGCGTCCGGGCCGACGGGCCGCGAGAAGCCGTCGCGCACCGGCTCCGGATCGCCCTCCGAGGCCGAGAGCGCGGCCGTCCGCGTGAGTTCGCTCAGTTCGAGCCTGACGCCGGGCAGGTAGCAATCGTCCCTGAGCAGGGTCTGCTGGAGCTCGCGGATGCAGCCGAGCAGTTCGCGCGGCTCGAGTCCCTTCCTGGCCGCAAGCGCGGCGGCCGTCCCGACCGCCTGCCCCATGCTCGCGCCGGTACCCATGACGCGCGCCGAGCTCATGGCTACATGCGTGGCGCTCGCGCACCGGCCGGCGAACATGAGATTAGAGATGTTGCGCGAGAATAGCGACCTGTATGGTATGCCATATGGGCTCGGGGCCTCGTGGAACACCGTGGCCGGGAAGCCGAGCCTCGCCCCCCGGAAGCCCGCGGGGTGATGGTCGTCCATCGTCCAGCCGCCGTAGGCGACGACGTCGTCGAAACGCCCGCCGGACTCGACGTCGAGCTGCGTGAGCACGTGCTCGCCCACATACCTGCGGCTCTCGCGCTTCGCGGGGAGAAACTGCACCCAGTCCAGGGCCCAGTTCTCCGCCCCGTGGTCGCCGCGGTTCTTGATGTGGTCCCAGACGCCGTAGACGATCCTGAGGAGTTCGTCGCGGAGCAGCTCGGCGTCGCGGAGCGAGTCCTGCTCTCCCCCGAGCTCGATCCACCAGTACCCCATCCCGATGGACCTGTGGCCGGCCGCCCCGTAGGGCAGTTCCGAGTCGCTCTCGAACCTGTACGCCCAGGGAGGCGGCTCGAACGGCTGCGGGGCGTCGTGCTCGCGCGCCTGGAACATGCACGTGAGGCCCATGGTGCGGAGGTCGGCCCTCTCAGGGGCGAGCGACTCGCCGAACTCGGAGCGCGCCTCGCGCCCGACGCGGAAATCGGCGCCGGTGAGCGGGGCGAGGACGGCATCGCCCGAGCAGTCCGCGAAGATGCGCGCCTTGACAACATGGAAGGTCTCCGTGGTGAGCTGCCACCCCGTCACGGACTCGATCCGCCGGCCGTCCATGTGCGCGTCGATGCAGGTGCAGTTGAGGAGGAGCTCCAGCCCCGGCTGGAACCGCGCCTTCTCGTAGAGTATCGCGTCCCAGACGGAGAAGCTCTTCTGCGGATTCCTGCGGAGGTTCTCCAGCCTGAGTTCCTCGAGGATGCCGGTCTCGCGCATGTTCGGGAGCGCGCCGTGCCTGTCCGCGCCGCCGATGTGGACGCGGCACTCGCTTGACGAGTTCCCGCCGAGGACGGGCCTCTCGTGCATGAGGAGCGTCCTCGCCCCGTTCCGAGCCGCGGCGAGCGCGGCGGTGAACCCGGCCATCCCGCCCCCCACGACGCACAGGTCGACCGAGTGCCTGACGACAGGGAACGTCCCTCCTGCCATCTTTGCCGCCCTCCCGGACGCGCCGCCGCTCGTGCGCCCCGCATCGTAGACGCACGCGGCGGCCGGACGCAAGCCGAAGGTCGGGGCGGCCTGATTGGAATAATGCGGGCCGGCGGGTTGCGAAACCGCCTCCCGCAGGGGAGATTTCTTCCGGAAGGGAAGGGAGGAGATCATGCGGATGTCCGAGCACGACGGTTGCGGCGTGGCGGAGCTGCACGAGGACGACTTCCAGAACCCCTCGCTTCTCGAGGACGTCTTCCAGAGGCTGATCGAAGGACTGAAACGTCGCAAGCTCGTCGTGGACCTCTCTGCGGTCGAGTCCGTCATGAGCCTCGGCATCGCCGTGCTGGTCGCCGCGCAGGGACTCGCCCTTATCCACAAGACGCGGATCGCCTTCGCCGCGGCCCGGCCTGGCGTGCAGCGACTGCTCGAACTCACCGGGGCCGACAAGGCCATCAGGCTGTACCCGTCGGTGGAGGAGGCGGTGAAGGACCTGAACGGTTCCTCCCGCCGCCGCGCCTCGAGCGGCAGGCGCCGCTGACGCCGCGAGGAGGCCCCGCCCGCGGGGCCTTTCTTGGAGGATGCGGTACCCGGTTTGCGCCGCGGCCGCCGGCGGTGTAGGAGGCGCGGCGCGGGCGCGCGCTTCCCGACGCCCCGCGGGCGACCGGATCCCATGGGCGAGCGAGTCTTCCAGCGCGGCGATGTGCGCGGCCTCTTCGACTGCCTGCTCGGCTCGTCGGAGTCCCTCGCCGACCGGGTCCTCGAGCTGGCCGCCATCCCCGCGCCTACGGGTGCCGAGGCGGAAAGGGCCCGCAGGGTCCGGGAACTCTTCGCCGCCGCGGGCCTGGCCGACGTGCAGATCGACGCCGCAGGGAACGTGCTCGGACGCGCAGGACCCGCCGGCGGCGCGGAGCTCCTGGTCTCGGCCCATCTCGACTGCGCCTACGCGGCCGTACCGGAGGTGCGCATCGAGCGCGTCGGGCACTGGCTCGTCGGGCCGGGCGTGGGGGACAACTCGGCGGGGCTCGCCGCCCTCGTCGCCGTCTCGGGCGCGCTCCGCGAGCTCGAGCGCTCTGGCGGCCCGGCGCCCCGGCGGCCGGTCCTCTTCGCGGCGACCGTAGGGGAGGAGGGCGAGGGCGGCCTGAGGGGGATCAAGGCGCTCCTGGACCGGCCGGAGGAGGGCATCCGCGAGGCGATTTCGATCGACGGCTCGCTCGGCTCGCTCGTCACGCGCGGGATCGCGGTGCGCAGGTACAGGATCACGGTGCGCGGGCCCGGCGGGCACTCCTGGGCCGATTTCGGCCGCCCGAGCGCCACGGTCGGGATCGCCCGGCTCGCCGAGGCGCTCTCCCGACTCCGGTTGCCGCGGAGGCCGCGCACGACGCTCAACATAGGCGTGCTCCGCGGCGGCACGGCGGTCAACGTGATCCCGAGCGAAGCCTGGCTCGATCTCGACCTGCGCTCGGAGTCCCCCGGGGAGCTGGCGAGGCTCGAACGACGGGTCCTCGCCCTCGCCCGGCGCGCGGGGCGGGGACTCGATGTCGCGTCCAGGCTGCTCGACGAGCGGCCCTGGGGCGTCATGCCGCGCGGGAGCACGCTCGGCGCCGACGCCGCCAGGGCCCTCGCCGAGGTGGGCGTGAAGGGCCGCGAGTACGCCGGCAGTACCGAGGCGAACATCCCCCTGAGCCGCGGCGTGCCGGCGCTCGCCTTCGGCGTCGCGCGCGTGGAGGGGGCCCACTCGCCGGACGAGCGCGTCGATGTCGAGTCGCTCGGTATCGGCGCTGCGGCCTTGTTTGCGCTCCTCCTGCTCAGGACGCAGTCCTCGACGTTCCCGTGCATGTCATAGAGGCCCCAGGCATTCGGCCGCCTGCCTCCGACGGCGTGAGTCTTCCAGTCGGAGTTGTCGCGGAACAACGCATAATCGCCGAGCCAACTGTCGTTGTCGGGGTCGTGTCCGCTGTCGCCGAAGCAGAAGCGCGTCGTCGAACCGGCGCGGCAGGCGTACTCCCATTCGGCCTCGGTAGGAAGCCCGATCTGCCTCCCGACGCGCTCCGACAGCCCCTTGCAGAACTCGGTCGCGTCATACCAGGACACGTTCTCGACTGGCAGGTTCGCGCCCTCGTGGCGGCTCGGGTTGGTGTGCATGACGGCCAGGTACTGCGCCTGCGTCACCTCGTACTTCCCAAGGTAGAAGCCCCTCGTGATCGTCACCTCGTGCCGAGTCTCGTCATCTTCGCGGTCGGCCTCCGACTTGGGGCTGCCCATCATGAACCGCCCGGGCGGGATGTACACGAGTTCCATCGTCACGCCGTCGCCGAGGTCCAGTGTCAGACCGGCGAGACGGTCCGCCGCCGCAGGCGCGCCACAGCGAGATCGGCGACGCCCGGAAGGCCATGCGGAGGAGGGGCGCGCCACGGGCCCCGGCGCGGCGCGGAGCGCGCGCTACCTGCCGGCCGGCTCGACCAGGACCGGCCTGCCGTCGGGCGTCTCGAGTCTCAGGTAGAAGCCCCAGCCTCCGCCCACGTCGAGGCACTTCACGAGGAACAGGTTCCGGCCCTTCCGAAGCCTGATCCCCTCGACGCGGTCCTGGTCCGGCGCAGGCGCCCGCTGGCCCGGGAACTCGTGGACGAGCTTGCCGTTCAGATACACCCGCGCCATGTCGTCCGAGCCGAACTGGAGGACGAGGTCCTTCATCTCGGATTGGCACTCGAGCTCCGCCGCCGCGTAGGCCGCGGAGGATTCCTTCCCGCCGAAGGCCGCGTCCAGGTCCACGTAGTCCGAAGACGAGCGTCCCTCTGGCGGCCAGGCCTTCCACTCGAGGCCTGCGGGCGCCGCCCGCGGCGAGAGCTTCGCCTCGTCCTCCACGAACGGGATGGCGAGCGCCTGCTCCCACTTCGCGGCCTCGTAGGGGAAGGGGCCCAGGAGCACCCAGTCCCGGACGAACTTGCACGCGCGGCCCTCCTCGCGCGCGTCCGGGCCGAGGAGTCTGCTCCTCCCGGGGGCGGAGCCCGGCGGCGCGGCCCCGGGAGCGCGATCCTGCGGAGCCTCGACCGCGGCCCCGGCCGCTGGCCTGAGGAGGTCGCGCCTCCTGAGCTTCATGGCGATGTCGTTTCCGAAGCGCGGGAGCTCGACGACGAGCACGCCGCCAGAGGCCGCGAGGAGCTCCGACCGGATGGGTTCGCCCCTGACCGTGTCCCAGAGCTCGACGCTCCAGGTCCCGTCTTCGACATCGTCGATCCGGACGCGGACGCCCTCGACCGCGACCGGCTCCGACGGATAGCGCGACATGGGCTCGACCGCGTACACCCAGGCGTACCCGCGCGAGCGGCTCATGTAGGCCAGGGCCTGGACCTCCTGCGGCGCGCGCTCGACGGCGAGGCTCCGGCCCCTGAGCTCGGGGTCGCGCCTGTCCTCGCCGCGGGCGAAGTTCGCGAGCGCCCGGTAGTGCCAGTAGAGGTCCCTGCGATCGACGAAGTCGAACCACCAGAGGAGCGGGCTGCCCGCGGCGGGGGTCATGTAGCTCCCCCAGAGCCCGGAGTGGAGGTCCGCCTCGAGGCCCGCCTCGCTCGTCCCGTTCCAGTTCCCGCCGTACTCGGTGATCATGAAGGGCTTGCCGAAGCGCGAGTGGTTCTGCCCGGTCGCGACCGCCAGGTGCGCGAACGGGGCGTCGTCGCCGCGGTAGCCGTCCCCGACCACGTAGTCGATCTCCTTCATCCTGGCCATCACCGGGTCGACCGTCGCGTAGTTGCCGGAGTAGTGGGTCGTGAAGAGATGCGCAGGATCCATGGTCCTGAAGTACGCGATCATCTCCCTGTGCCACAGGTGGTCCGTGCGGAGCGGCGCGTCGTCGCTGTCCGAACCCGGCCTGCGGCCTGCGAAGCCGTGGCGGGAGCCTATCAGGTCGAGTTCGCTGATGATCTCGAACCCGAGGATCGTCGGGTCCCAGCCCCAGCGGGCAAGGATGTAGCGCGTCTTCTGCCTGTAGAGGCGCTTCGCCTCGTCGTTGGTGAAGAAATCCTCCGGCCTCGGGAGGAAGCCCCCGGAGCCGGCGTTCCTCAGGTTGAAGGGGCTGTACTGCCACTCGGCGTCGCACCAGGTCGAGTACTTGCCGTGGTTGTCGATGACGAGCTGGACTCTGAGCCCGAGGTCTCTCGCGCGCCGGAGCAGGTAGTCGAGCCGCCAGGCGTTCGCGAGGTTGTAGCGCCCCAGGCCTCCGTAGCCCTTCCATTCCCTCAGCCACTCTATGTCCACCCACCAGCTCGCCATCCAGATCTCGACGAACGTCTCGCCGCTAGAGGCCATGCGCTCAAGTATCCGGTCGTAGGTGTAGGTTCCCTCGTCCGGGGAGAGCGGCCAGCCCAGGACGAACGAGCACCTGGGGTCGTTGGGCGAGCGGAAGTTGTGACCGATCGGATAGTAGGGTTCGCCATTGTCGAACTCGAAACACCTCGGGTCGCGCTTGGAGACGCGCACGAAACCGGGATGGTCGGAGCCGTCGACCATGAACGAGCGCTCGCGCGTGACGAGCTTCTCGCCGCCGCAGTCCACCTCCACGCGGAAGCGGTGCTCGCCGATCTCGCGCGGGGCGAATCGGACCTTCCAGACGGCCCCGCCGACGGGGGTGAGCTCCTCCCCGGCGGAGGTGAGGCGGCGGCTATACTCCTGGTACAGGAAGCCCGGCACGCGCCACTCGGTCCCAGAGGGCGCGCGGATGCACGCGTCCACGCGGACCTCCTGGGGGTCGAAGGGGTTGGAGAACTCGCGGGTGAGCTCGAGGCTCGTCTCCCACAGCGAGAAGGTCCGTGTGCGGCCTGCGAACGAGAAGTTCGCGATCCCGAGCGGCGGCCGGGGCTCGTCGGCGAGCGTCCAGCCGCGCACGTTGTCGAGCAGGACCTCGCCGATGTAATGCTCGTCCCCGAAGACCGCGAAGCCCAGGACCTGGGTCTCGCCCGCGAGGGCCTCCTGCCAGCGCGCGAGGTGCCCGTGGGGAACGAGATCGGTGGTCGCGGGCCGCAGGTCTACTGTAACGGTATTCCAGGCGCCGGCGACCAGCCTGGAGGACGATCCCCCGGGCGCATATTCCCCGGTCTCGGACCGGACGAAGGGTCTCGTCGAGAGGGCCTGGAACCACAGCCCGTCCTTGTTCTTCAGGAAGAATAGCGAGCGCACACGCCCGGGGGCGTCGGCCGGCACGTAGACGTCGTAGGTCACGTACCTGTACTCGCCGATCGTCGCCGGCTTGAACGCGACGGTCGCGCGGGGGAACTCGACGGGCAGGACGAGCGCGTATCGGCCGTGGCTCGCGCGCGAGTCGGTGCGCCTCGCCGGCACGTTCGAGGGCTCGCCGAGTCCCGGGGAGGCCTCCCAGCCCTCGATGACCCAGCCCTCCGAATCCTCCTCGAAGCTGCGCAGCGGGTCGCGGCCGAGCCTGAATCTGGCGCGGTCGGGATCGCCCGGGGCGACCCCCGGCGGCACGTCCGGACGGAGCTCCCCGGCGGCGCTCTCCCGGAGAAGCGCGAGCGTCGCGAGGGCGACTGCGAGGATCCTCATGTGGTGCGTTCCGGTCACCTGCTCAGGTGCAAACAGTCACCGGGCGGCTCGGGTCATCGGGCGCGGGCGACGTGCGAGGCGAACGAGGGCCGGATGAAGGCGGATTGAACGACCATGGGACTCGCCGCATTTCGCTTGACTTGCGCAGGGACCGGGCTATCACCGCCCCTGCGCGCCGGAGCGCGCTAGAGCGGCACTCCTGCGAGGGGCGTGTCAACCCCGAGATCGGACTAAGGAGGCGTAGGAGATGGGCAAGCTCAGGTGGGGCATCATCGGGACGGGCGGAATAGCCAGGACCTTCGCCAGGGCACTGGGGCAGTCCTCGACGGGCGTGCTCGTCGCAGTGGGAAGCCGCTCGAAGGAGCGGGCCGAGAGGTTCTGCCAGGAGTTCGGCGTAGGGCGGGCCCACGCGAGCTACGAGGCGCTCCTCGCCGACCCCGAGGTGGACGCCGTCTACATCTCCACACCGCACCCCATGCACGCCGAGTGGGCGATCAGGGCGGCCGAGGCCGGCAAGCATATCCTCTGCGAGAAGCCGCTCACCCTGAACCACGCGGAGGCGATGGTCGTGGTCGAGGCGGCGCATGAGCACGGCGTCTTCCTGATGGAGGCGTTCATGTACCGCTGCCACCCCCAGACCGCCAAGCTCGTCGAGCTCCTGCGGGAGCGCGCGATCGGAGACGTGCGCGTGATCCAGGCCACGTTCAGTTTCCACAGCGCGCGCAACCTGGAGGGACGGCTGCTCAAGAAGGCCCTCGGCGGGGGCGGGATCCTCGACGTGGGCTGCTACTGCACGTCCATGGCGCGGCTCGTCGCCGGCGCCGCGACCGGGAAGGACTTCGCCGAACCCCTGGAGGTGAAGGGCTGCGCTCGGATCGGCCCCGACAGCGGCGTGGACGAGTGGGCCGTGGCGTCGCTCAGGTTCCCCGGCGACATACTCGCCGAGCTCGCCACGGGCGTGCAGCTCGAGCAGGAGAACGTGGTCAGGATCTTCGGGAGCGAGGGGAGCATCCTCGTGCCTTCGCCCTGGGGCCCCGCGCGGGACGGGGGGAGCTCGAAGATCATCGTGAACCGCCGGGGCGAGAAGACCCCACGCGAGGTGGTCGTCCAGGCCGACCGCCCGCTCTACACCATCGAGGCGGACACCGTGGCCGCGAACATCGACAGGCGCGAGGCCCCCTCGCCCGCCATGACGTGGGCCGATACGCTCGGCAACATGAAGACTCTCGACCGCTGGCGCGAGTCCATCGGGCTCGTCTACGACTCGGAGGGACCGGACGCGATCCCAGCCCCCGTCGGCGGCAGGCCCCTCGCAGTGCGCGCCGGGAACCGGATGAAGTACGGCCGCATCCCAGGCGTCGAGAAGCGCATCTCGCGCGTCGTGATGGGGGTCATGGGGCACCAGGTCCCGCACGTGACGGCGATGTTCGACGACTTTTTCGCCAGGGGAGGGAACTGCTTCGATACGGCGTACATATACGGCGGGGGCAAGTGCGACAGCGTGCTCGGCCGCTGGGTGGAAGCGAGGGGCCTGCGCGACCAGGTGGTGATCCTGGCGAAGGGCGCGCACACCCCCTTCTGCAACCCCAGGGACCTCACGAGCCAGCTCCTCGAAAGCCTTGACAGGCTCAGGACGGACTACGCCGACATCTACATGATGCACCGCGACAACCCGGACATACCCGTGGGGGAGTTCGTCGACTGCCTGAACGAGCACCTCCGGCAGGGGCGCATCAAGGCCTTCGGCGGGTCGAACTGGAGCCTGCGCAGGGTCGAAGAGGCCAACGAGTACGCGCGGCGGAAGGGCCTCGTCGGGTTCGCGGCCGTCAGCAACAACTTCAGCCTCGCGCGCATGATCGCCCCGCCGTGGGACGGGTGCATCTCGTCATCGGACGCGGAGTCCCGCGAGTGGTTCAGAAGGACCCAGATGCCGCTCATGGCCTGGTCGAGCCAGGCGCAGGGGTTCTTCGGCGGGAGGGCGCGCCCGGACGACCTCTCGGACGGGAATCTCGTCAGATGCTGGTACAGCGACGACAACTTCCGGAGGCTGGAGCGGGCCGCCGAACTCGCGCGCAGGCGGGGCGTGCCCACGCCTGCCGTGGCCCTCGCGTACGTCCTCTGCCAGCCCTTCCCGACCTTCGCGCTGATCGGGCCGCAGAAGATCGAGGAGACTCGCACGTCGCTGCAGGCGCTCGAGCTGGAGCTCTCGCCGGAGGAGCTCCGCTGGCTGAATCTGGAGGACTGACGCAACCCCTGAGGGTCGATCCGAGCGGGCGGTCCCGACGGCCCCGGACGGCACGTGCGGCGGTCGTTCCTCCCCCCCGTGCGGGACCTGTTCTTGACGCGGTGCTGGCTGGAAGCGACCATATCCGTGAGGCGGGGAATGGGACGACGCCCACGGCGCGGCCCCTCGCTCTTGGAGACGCACCCTGTGCGTTTGAATAGCATCCCGCCTGCGGCAGGCTCGACGACCGCAGCGGTTTCCTTGCAGCACTCGGAGCTCAGTCCCGGGGCAGCGGAGGCGCCTCGGGCGGAGCTCCCGCCCGGAAAGACCTCGCAGGGCGCCGACCCGAAGAGCCCCACCGAGTATGCGAATCCCCCGGTCAGGCCCAGCGTGTCTATGGGGCCGCCCTTCCACTGGCGGCTGCCCGCCATCATGCGGAAGCACATCTACACGGGGGCGATGGGCGCGACGTACTTCCAGCTCGTGGCGGGCTTCTTCCTCGTGGCATACGGCCGTAGCATAGGCATCTCGTACCGTTCGTGGGGCATTCTGGGAGGGCTCACCTCCGTCACTACGGTGCTCCAGCTCGTCGGGGCGCATCTGGCCGCTCTATCCGGACACCGGCGCGAGATCTGGTTCACGTTCGCCATGGGCGAGCGGCTCGCGAGGGGCGCGGCGATCGTGGCGTCCTTCTACCTGTCAGGGTGGGATCCGCTCTTCGCTAGCGTGGCGTTCGTGCTGCTCACGTCGCTGGCCGTGGCGTCGGGGGCGCTCGCCACGCCCCCGTGGTTCAGTTGGCTCGCAGACCTGATACCGCCGGACATGCAGGGCAAGTTCTGGGGCCGTCGCGAGGCGTGGATCGCCTTCGCCACGACGGCGGTGATCGTTCCGTTGGCGATCCTCTACGACCGAGGGAGGGAGGCGGGTCTCGCGATCCCGGCGCTCCTCGTGGTGTTCGCGGTGGGGCTGTCCCTCGGCTACATAGACCTCTTCATCCACAGGACGATCCCGGAGCCGGCCATGAAGCCCGGCGCGCGGTCGAGCCTCGGCAACGAGGTCGCGACCGTCCTCCGCGACCGGGCCTTCCGCCCGTGGCTCGAGTTCGCCTGCGTTTGGAACTTCTCGATGATGCTTGGCGCGGCCCTCTGCGCCCTCTACTTCGTCGAGCTCTTCGACGCGAGCTTCACGAACGGCATCCTGGCGATGGTCGTCGTGCCGCTCGCCGCGCAGGTGCTCACGTCGCCTCACATCGGGGCGCTCATCGACAGCTTCGGCACGAGACGGGCGCTCGTGTTCGGTCACCTGGTCTGGGCCTTCCTGCCGATCCCGTGGCTGGTGGCGAGTCCGGCCACGGCAGTCTGGTGGTTCGCAGGGTCGAACCTTGTCGGGGCGCCCGCCGTGAGCGCGGCGATAAACGCGGCGACGAAGTACGTGACGCGCTTCCCCAGAAGCGAGGACCGCGCGATGTACTGGGCCGTCTCCTCGGCGTTCGCGAGCGCCGCGGGGGGCATCGGGGCGGTGGTCGCCGGGGAGGTGCTGGAGCTCCTGAAGGGCTGGTCCTGGCAGGTAGGCGGCGTGGCCGTCGGCGGGTTCCACGTGCTGTTCTCGATATCGATGGCCCTCAGACTGGCCTCGATCCTCCTGATCAGGAGGCTGCCCGCACCGGCGTGCGAGCTGGAGCTCGCGACGCGGTGCCGCGTGACCTCGAAGGCCGCCTGAAAGCGATACGACGCCCTCGCGCACGGGCGCAAAACGAAAAAAGCGGTCGTCACGATGAACGATCAGGTCTCGGACGCGTCTTCGGACGCGTCTTCAGATGAGCCCGGGCAATCCGGCGACGCACGGACCGGGACCTGCTGTGACCGGAACGCCCTCGGAATCCCGCCGGACGTCCGAGCGGGCCCCCCGTTCGCCTGGCGCCTCCCCGCGATCATGCGCAGACACATCTACACCGGGGCGATGGGCCACAGCTACGGACATCTGCTCGGCGGCATGCTCCTGGTGGCCTATGGCCGCGAGATCGGAGTCTCCTACCGGGCCTGGGGCATCATGGCGGCGCTGAGCTCGTTCACGGTGCTCTTCCAGCTCGTGAGCGCCCACCTGACCGAGCAGATCGGGCACAGACGTGCCATCTGGTTCGCCTGCGCCATGGCCGAGAGGCTCGCCAGGGGGCTCGCGATCGTCGCCGCGTACCACCTCTCCGGCGGGGACCCCATCTTCACGAGCGCCGTCTTCGTCGGATTGATCGCGGTCGCCAACGCCTTCTCCGCGATGGCGACGCCTCCGTGGTGGAGCTGGCTCGCCGACCTCATACCCGCCGATCGCCACGGCCTCTTCTGGGGGAGGCGTAGCGCGTGGATAGCGCTAGTCGTGATCTCGGTCTTCTTGCCCAGCGCGTACCTCGTGGATGTCGCGACGGACCGCGGCCTCAGGATGCCGGCGATGCTGACGGTGTTCGCCCTGGGTCTCTTCCTGGGATACACCGACCTCTTCATCCACCGCACGATCCCGGAGCCGCCGGCGAAGGCCGGGAACCGCAGGGGCCTGCGCGCCGAACTCGCCACTGTGCTTCGCGACCGACTCTTCAGGCCGTGGCTCGCCTTCAGATGCGCGTGGAACTTCTCGATGTCCCTGGGCGGCTCCATGATGACGATATACTTTCTCGAAAATCTCGGCTTCAGGAACAGGCTCGCGGCGGCGGCGCTCTTCGTGGTGATCGTGCCCCTGCTCTCGCAACTGGCCGGGGGTCGGTACGTCGGCGGGCTCGTCGACAGGCTCGGCACGAGGCCCGTCCTCGCATGCAGCCACGTGGTGTGGTCCTTCACTCCGATGTTCTGGTTTTTCGTGACCAGGGATACGAGCATCTGGTGGCCGGTGGCCTGGCAGCTCGTGAGCGGGCTGGCGACGAGCTCGGCGGAGAACGCGGGCAGCAAGCTCGTCACGCGACTGCCCAGGCGCGAGGACTGCGCGATGTATCTGGCGGTCTCCAACTGCCTCGTCCACGTGGCCTCGGGGCTCGGGGCCCTCGCGGCCGGCGAGGTGTTGACGTTCCTCGAGGGCATGTCCTGGGACCTGGGCGGGTTGACGCTCGACGGCTTCCACATCCTCTACCTAGTGTCGACATTCCTGCGCCTGGCCTCGACGGCCCTGACGCGTCTGCTCCCGACGCCGGAGGCCGAGCGCGACCGCATCCTGAACGGCAACAGGGGCTCGAGCAGGCTCGTGTCGCCGAATCGATGCGCCAGTGCCCCGGCCCGGAAAGGCGCAGGGGCGTCCACCCTGGCGAGAGCGAGCGATCCAGACGCGGCTCCCACGGGCAGTTGACCCGGCGCGCCGCACGGTGTAACTGTATTCTGGGCGGCATCGCATGGGAGCGCGACAGGCCCCGCCGGGGGTCCCTGAACGAGGCGCCGCCCGAGGGGCCGGAGGGCTCTTTGACAACTGGACGTCCGCGCGACGGTGGCTGCGGCCGGCGGGCGGACGCGCGACTAGACGGCCGCGCCTCGCGAGGCCTTCGGGCCCGTGGGGTGAGGAAAGTCCGGCCTCCGCAGGGCAGGGCGGTTGGTAACGCCAACCGGGAGCGATCCCAGGGAAAGTGCCACAGAAAACGTACCGCCCGAGGGCCTCACGGCCCCGGGTAAGGGTGAAAAGGCGAGGTAAGAGCTCACCGCGCCTCCGGCGACGGGGGCGGCACGGCAAACCCCGCCCGGAGCAAGCCCGAATAGGGGGAGAGGCGTCGCCCGCGCCGTTACGATCCCCGGGTAGGGTGCTTGAGCGCCGGGGCGACCCGGCGCCCAGAGAAATGGCCGTCCACGACAGAAGCCGGCTTACGGTCGCGCGTCCGCCCGCCGGCCGCGGCCGCTCGTACGTCGCGAACTCGACGCGCCGGCCGCAGCTCCGGTGTCCTCATGCTTCATCTGGAAACGCTCCGGTCGCGCCGACGAAGGGCCCTGCGCGCACCGAGGACCGGTCGGCGCCGATCCGCGTCATGATCGTATCTCTGCTGTTGCGTTTCCCGGCTCCTCGTGTATCTTTGAATGTGCGCCGGGCGACCGACGTGGGCGTTCGGTCGACAGGGCTACAGGGACGTTCGTCGGCTGAGCTGCGGGATCGCCGCCGGGGTTGGGAGAACCTCCCCCCTGCGGAGTCTGTGCCTCCCGTGGCGAAGAGACCGCGTGCATCGGGAGGCGAGGTTGGACAGGCGCAGGAGCACGCGAGTGATACCTCCGCCGAGCGGCCGGGCGACGCCGCCGTCGGCGCCGAGGGAAGCACTCCGCCCTGCGGAACAGACCGGCGCAGCGAGGCGCGTGGCGGAGCCTAGGACCGAGCTCTCCGCACGCACGACAGGAGGGTTGAGCCTCGGCACCAAGTTCGCGCTCCTCGTCGCGGCGCTGATCGCCCTAGTGGTGCTCTTCTGGGGGGTGGTCATCTCCGGCGTGATGAGGAGCGCGATGGAGTCGGCGATAATTTCCAAGGGCGCCGAGACCGCCAGGGCCATAGGGCTGTACGCGAGAAAGCTCCTGGAGGGTCGAGCGCCGGGCACGGCGGTGGCGCACGACCTCGCGGAGCTCGCCTTCATAGGAGGCAGCCAGAGGAGCGACCTGCTCGACGTCGTCATCAGGCCGGCACAGGGCACCCCGATGACCATGCTCAGGACCCCGTTCGCCTTCCAGCCCGACGCGGGCTCCGAGGCCGTCCTCGGCGCGAGCGGCGTCAAGGTGCTGCGCGGCACGGTGGTCTCCGACCGCGGGTCGCGGCGGGCCATAAGGATCGAATCGCCAGTGCAGGGCGCAGGAGGCTTCGCCGGTACCGTCTGGGTAATCATCGACGCCCAGAGGATCGAGGACAGCCTTGCGAGCCTCTGGGGACGGATGATCGGCGCAGGGGTCGTCTTCCTGCTCGTTGGTGTGGGGGCGATGTTCCTCCTGGCGGGGCGGGTGACGCGCCCGGTGAACATACTCATCGAGGATATGGAGCGCGTGAGCCGCGGCGACTACGACCACCAGACCCGCGCCACGTCCGGGGACGAGATCGGCCGGTTGGCGATCCAGTTCAACAAGATGACCAAGGCCCTGCGCGAGGCGCGGGAGAAGGAAAAGGAGGCCGAGCGGCTCAGCCACGAGCTCAACGCCGCCCGCGAGATCCAGGCGACGCTCCTTCCGGCCAAGATCCCGCAGATCGCCGGCTTCGACACCTTCCCTTTCTACCGCTCGGCGAAGGAGGTCGGGGGCGACTACTACGACTTCTTCCCTGTGGACAGGGAGCGGCTGGCGGTGATCGTCGCAGACGTCTCGGGGAAGGGCATACCCGGCTCCATGGTGATGGCCCAGACGCGCACGCTCATCAGGATGCTCGCCCCCGAGTGCGGCTCGGCCTCCGAAACGCTGAGGCGCACGAACTATCTGATCTCCCGCGAGATCAAGCGGGGGATGTTCGTTACGGCCTTTTTCACGATCCTGAACGTCCGCACGCGGGAGCTCACCGCGTGCTCGGCCGGCCACAATCCGATGGTGATCTTCAGGGAGCGCACGGGGCAGTGCGAGATCGTCAACCCCAACGGTATCGCGCTCGGCTTCGACAGGGGTCCGATATTCGACAGGACCCTCCAGGAAGCGACCATCCGGCTCGAGATGGGCGACCGCATAGTGCTCTACACCGACGGCGTCGTCGAGGCCATGAACGCACAACACGAGGAGTACGGCGACGAGAGGCTCTACAAGTTCATCGCAGAGCACGCTAGGATGCGTTCCAAGGACTTCGTGAACGCGCTGATCAGAGACCTGGACGCGCATAAGGGCGAGGCGGAGCAGCACGACGACATTACGATCGCGACGACGCGCGTCGTGCCAGTCTAGCGCCCCGACGCAGGAGTTCTGCGACAGGGCGCCGCAGGGCGTGCCGGAGGCTCGGGGTCGGCGTGCGGCGCGCAAGGGAAGGGCCAGTGAGCGAGCCCGTCCGACGAGAGTTGACGATTCCGAACGAGACGCAGTACCTGGCCGCGGTGCGGGAAGGCGTCCGCGAGGTGGTCACGCTGGGCCGGTTCCCGGAGAAGGAGCTCAACAAGCTCACGCTCGCGGTGGACGAGGCCGTGACGAACGTCATGGAGCACGCCTACGAGTACGACCTGGAGGGCGAGATGCACATCCAGGTGGTGCTCGAGGCGAACGACACGCAGTTCGTCGCCTGCATCCGCGACTGGGGGAAGGCGTTCGATCCGACGGCGGTGCCGACGCCCGACCTCACGCGTCATGTGGCCGAAGGCCGCAGGCACGGGCTGGGGATCTTTCTCATCAGGCAGATCATGGACGAGGTTTCTTATCGCAGCACCCCTGAGGGCTGCAACGAACTGCGGCTGCTGAAGCGCGCAAAGGCGTCGGAGCGGGACGTGCGCGGGGCGGTCGCGGTCAGGGGCGGCCGGGGACTGTAGGTGCCGGGCGTCCTCGGCGGAGGCGAAAGGAGCAGTCGATGCCGGACTTCTCGATCTCCCGCGAAACGCTTCCGAACGACATTGAGCTGGTCAAGGTGTCCGGGTTCCTGGACGCCCACACCTTCGAGCAGCTCGAAGAGGCACTGAACGAGCTCTTTTCGCAGGGCCGGTACCGCATAATCGTCGATCTGACGAATGTCGATTACATCTCGAGCGCCGGCGCGGGCGTTTTCATCGCCGCCCTCTCCGAGACCCAGGAGAAGGGGGGACAGATCGTGCTTCTCAACCCGACAAAGGGGGTGCTGGACGTATTCGACCTCCTGGGCCTGACGCAGATATTCAGCGTCGTCAAGGACAGACAGGAGGCGGTCGCGGCGTTCTGACGCGCGAAGGGGGGACATGACCTGATGGGCGAGACCTCGAGAGACGAAGACAAGCCTGGATCTCCACCGGCCTGCGACCGCGGGGAACAGGTCGCGGGCCACGCGGCGCCGAGCCGATCCGAGAGTTCCCAGGCGGTTCCCTCCGGGCGCGAGGCCCGGAACGGAAGGCCCACCGTGCTCGTGAGCGCGTGTCTCCTCGGGGTCACCTGCCGTCACGACGGGACCTCACGCGAGAGGCCGGAGCTCCTCGCGCGCCTGAACGGTAGCCGCCTCGTCCCGGTCTGTCCCGAGCAGCTCGGGGGGCTGCCGACGCCGCGTATCCCTTGCAGGATAGAGGGCGGCACCGGCACGGACGTGCTCGCCGGGCGCGCGCGCGTCGTGGACGAGAAGGGGCTGGACCGCACAGAGAACTTCCTGCGCGGCGCGGAGGAATCGGTGAAGCTCGCGCGGAAGTTCGGAGCCACGAAGGCGCTCCTCAAGTCGAGGAGCCCCTCCTGCGACGCGCAAGGCGGGGTCGCCGCCGCGGCGCTCAGGACCCAGGGGCTCGACGTCGAGGGAGTCGACTGAGCGGAGCGGTTCGTGGAGCTCGGCGCGGGCATCCTGGGCTTCGGCTTCATGGGCAGGATGCACGCCTTCTGCCACGCCGCGATACCCCACTACTACGACCCGCCGCCCGCGAGGACCCGCCTCGTCGCGGTCGCGACCTCGCGCGAGGAGACCGCCCGCGCGGCGCTCGGCGCCGGCTTCGAGTTCGCCACGACCGACTGGCGCGAGGTCGTCGAGCGGCCTGGCGTCGACATCGTGCACATCTGCACGCCGAACGCGCTCCACGCCGAGCAGGCGATCGCTGCGCTCGAGGCGGGCAGGCATGTCTACTGCGATAAGCCCCTCGCCGCTACCCTCGAGGACGCCGAGCGCATACGCGACGCGGCCGCGCGCTCGAGGGGGCGGTTCCAGGTAGTCTTCCAGTATCGCTTCCTGCCCGCGGTGATCCGCGCGAAGGAGCTGGTCGACGAGGGCTTCCTCGGGAGGGTCCTGCGCTTCAGGGCGGAGTATCTACATTCCGGCTACGCAGATCCCTCCAGACCCATGAGTTGGAGGCTCGATAGGACGCTTTCCGGCGGCGGGGCCCTTTACGACCTGGGGAGCCATGTCACGGACCTGATGCTCTACCTGCTGGGGCCCTTCGCGTCGGTGAGCGCCGCGCTCGAGACGTTCGTGAAGGAGCGGCCGGACGCCCGCGGGCGCGCCGTGCGCGTGGAGGTGGACGACGCGGCCTATCTCACCGTCCGGACGCGCCTCGGCGCCGTCGGCACGATCGAGGCGAGCCGGGTCGCGACCGGATCGGCCGACGACCTCCGCTTCGAGATCTCGGGCGAGCGCGGGGCGATCCGCTTCAGCCTCATGGAGCCTAGCTGGCTCGAGGCCTGCGACTTGTCGCTCCCCGACACTCCCCACGGGGGGCGGAGGGGCTACACGCGGATCGAGTGCGCCCAGCGCTACCCCGGAGCGAGGCTGCCGAGTCCCCGCTGCGCGATCGGCTGGGAACGCGCTCACGTCGAGTGCCTGGCCGCGTTCCTGCGCTCGATCGCCTCGCTCGGCGCGCCGCGTCCCTCGGCGGAGGACGGCCTCGAGGTCCAGCGGGTCCTGGACGCCGCGCAGAAGAGCGCCGCCTCCGGCCGATGGGTCGACCTGTGAGCTGGAAAGCGGCGCAGGTCCTCATCGCGCAGGGCCGCCGCTACCCATCGCACGGCGCAGCTTCCGGAGCGAGTGGAACAGCCTGCTGCGCAGCGTTCCCTCCGGCTCGCCGGTGATCGCCGCTATCTCCTCGTACGACAGCCCCTCTATCTCCCGCAGGACCAGGAGCTCGCGCTCCTCGGGCTGGAGTCCCGCGAGCGCCGAGCGGAGCCGCTCCAGGTCCTCTGCGAGCTCGGCCCCGGAGGTCGTCTCCCGAGGGTCGTCGCGCGCAGGCTCCTCCTCGCCGAGGGGGCGGAGAAGCTTCCTCTCCCGGCCGGCGCGGCGCAGGACGTCGGCGGCCAGGTTCCGGGCGATCCCGAAGAGCCAGGTCCTGAAGCTGCCCGATTCGGGCCGGTACTGCTCGCGCCGCTCCAGGACCCTGAGGAACACCTCCTGCACGAGCGAGGCCGCCTCGTCGGGGTCGCCCACGAGATACGACAAAGCCCTGAAGACGCGCGCCGAGTGGCGGTCGTAGAGCGCGCCGAGCGCCTCCGTGTCGCCCGCGCGGACGCGCGAGAGCAGCGCCTCGTCGCTCTCGAAGGGCCCAGGCATGTCTCACGAGGGCGTTCTGGCCGGGCCGCGGCCGCGGGCGTGGCGCTCCGGGGACCGCACGACGCGCCTACTCCCCCGGCAGGCGGGTGCCGCCGCGCTCGTCCTCGGGATCGAGCCCGAGGACCCATTCTTTCCACTGCTTGTCGGCCTCGGCGGCGGAGATCCCCAGGTACACGAAGAGTTGCTTGTGATCCGTCGACTTCCCCGCCTTGAGGTCGAACAGGTACTGGTTCAGCGCCTTCTGGCGCCTCAACGCCTCCTTGTTGTCCGAGGATCTCAGGAGCCAGTAGATGAAGCTCCAGGCCGCGCCGTAGTGCGACGGCCCGAACTCCATCTGCGTCGCGCCGAGGAGGTTCTGGAGCCCCAGGGCCTGCCCGTGCTTGATCTCGGCCTGGAGCATCATCAGACGCTCGCGGGGGACGAAGCCCGTCTCGAGTCTCCCGGCGACTGGGTTGTAGCGGCTCTCCTCGAAGTACACGGCGAGCCCTTCGTTCAACCACAAAGGTATCCGAGGCCCCACCGCCCGGTGGAGGAACTGGTGCGTCGCCTCGTGGAGGAGCACCTTGCCCGGCTCCATGCCCCGCTCCTGGACGTAGGGCAGGACTATCGTCCCGCCGTTCGCTGTGGTCCAGAAGCCTCCGGTCATCGGCGAGATGGGTTGGCGGAGCAGGCCGCTCCCCACGGCCAGGAACTCCTCGCGCGTGCGCGTCGCCCAGATCGCTATCTTGGAAAGCGTCATCTTGAACTGGAAGATCCGCAGCATGGCGACGGCCTGCGCGTCCATCATCGTGCCGATGTACCGCGCGACCTGCGGCGAGGTGTTGGTCCTGACGCGGTAGTACGTGGCCTCGAAGGTGAACGCCTTGTCCCAGGGCGTGGCGGGGAACTCCCGCACCTGTCCCATCTCGAGGAAGTCCCGGTACGCCCTCTCCTGCTCCGCCGTGAGGCCGGAAGGCCCCGCGCCCGCCCCCCGCGCCGCGCAGGCGGCCACGAACGCGCATCCGAACCGCAGAACCGCCGCGAGTCGCATGGCGCCCTCCTCGTGCAAGGGCAATATGGCCCGCCGGATGCCTGGTGTCAAAAAGCTGGGGCTGGTCCGAGGACACGTCCTGAGGTTTTTCCGGAGGCCCATTCACCGGTGCGGCTCTCGCGGCGAGTGCCGGGCGGCGCCGCGCCGCGGCGTCGATCGCGTGCGATAGCGGGCGCCGTCGCATCGTGGCCGGGGTCTCGCGGGCGGGCATCGGCATTCCCGCCGAGAGAACTGAACGACTCCGAGAGACGAGCGTAAGCCTTTGACACGCGGCGTCGGCGCGGGGAGCATGAACGTTGCGGGCGAGGGCGCGCCGCCCGGAGGGCGCCCGGCCCGATCGCGATGCGACCATATCTCGCAGCAGCCGTCGTCGTGCTCGCTACGACGCCGAGCGCCCTCGGCGAGGAGTCCCCCCGCCAGAGGGAGCTCCGCCGCCTGCGCAGGGCCCGCGAGGCCGTGCTCCTTCTCTCGTGCGAGACGGGCGTCTGCTCGGGCACGCTCCTGGACGCCGCCTCCGGCCTCGTCGCCGCGTCGAAGTCGAGGCTCGAGGCCGCCGGCTCCATCGAGGCCTTCCGGTTCGTGACGAAGCCCCAGGAGGGCGAGGCCGAGGTCGTCGAGCGCGAGCCCCTCGGGCGGGCCGAGCTCCTGGCCCTGGCGGCAGGGTCGGACGCCGCCTTGCTCAAGGTGAGGCCCTCCGCCGGGCTCAGGCCCTACGAACGCGCGAACAGGACTCCTGCCCCGGGCGACCGGGTGACCGTCGCAGGCGTCATGGGCGGCGTGAGGTTCCCCCACGCGACCGACCTCTGGCCGCGCGAGGGGACGATCCTGGACCTGCCGCCGCTCGGGTCCCGCGCGCTCCGGTCGAGCGCGCCCGTCCACCTGAACAGCGCGGGCGGCGCGGTGCTGGATGCCGACGGGCGCCTCGTCGGGATCGCGACGCCCATCCGGCTCGACGGCCGCGAGCCGGGCGAGGCGACCGGGGCCGTGACGCCGCTCGCGCTCTACGACGCCCTCCTGCGCGGCGAGGATCGCCTCGAGGACGCGTCGGCGTTCGTCGCCCCTCGCGGCGGGGGGCCCCCGCCGTTCATAGCGCTCTCGAGCGAGCCCGGCGGTCCGCCGGGCAAGCGCGTGGACTTCACTGGAGGCGTATTCGCGATCAAGGAGTCGCGCACGGTGCTGGCGAGCGGATGGTTCGTCCTCGACCAGCACGACGCCCTGGAGTACTTTGCGTGCCCCGTGAAGAACGGCAAACTGCACGAGACGGTGATAGCGCTCGACACGGACCCGGCGATCATCAACCTGGCCATGATCGCCCTGGGCTACCAGTCGGGAGGCGGCGTGCAGCGGCTCGGCGACCCAGCGAAACCCATCGGCGACCGGGTGAGGCTCTTCGTCGAATGGGACTGGAACGAGGCCGCCGCTATCGCCGCATGGCTCGCCAAGCTCGACCCGCCCTGGCAGAGGCCGAGCTTTCGCGTCATCGTCGAGAAGGTCCAGGAGGGCGAGATCAAATGGGAGAAGGGGCCCGTCGTCAGGGTCAGGGCCGAGGACCTGATGTTCGGCGTCGGCGACGGCGCGCCGATGGTCCGCGCCGGGTTCATATACTCCGGTAGCAGCTTCGGGGTGAACGAGGAGACCGGCAGGCGATTCTACAAGGCCACGGCCGGGGGCGTGCTCGCCGCGGTCTACCGGGACCCCGACGCCGTGTTCAACACGCCCTTGGAATCGGGCGAGGACGACACCTACTACCGCGTGCGCGACACGATCTGCCCCCCGCGCGGAACGAGGTGTCTGCTCATCATCATGCCCGGCGAGTAGGCCGCGCCGCGCGCCCCGGGTCGCGTGGCGCGCGAGAGAGGTCGTCGGGCGTCGCTCGGCGTCTGGAAGCCCAGCGGCTGGTTAGCCTCCGGCGTTCCTCGCCTCTCCGACGGATCCGCACCCGCCGACCCCGAATCGGCCCGGTGAGGCGGGCCGCCCGAGCGGATCCCGCCGGAGGGCGCCGGGGCAACGGCAAAGTCGCTGGCGAACGAGACAGGCACTCACTACGATCGACGCCATGAGCGTGGACTGGGTGGCACTCGTGGGGCGCCTCTCCCGCGGGCGCGTGCTCGTGGTCGGCGACGTAATGCTCGACCACCACATCTGGGGCGACGTCGACCGCGTCAGTCCCGAGGCACCGGTACCGGTCCTCGACGTCCGCGGCGAGGAACGTTCGCCGGGGGGCGCCGCGAACGTGGCGTGCAAGATCGCCGAGCTCGGCGGCCAGGCGATGCTCGCCGGCGTCTGCGGGCGCGACGAGGCCGCTAGGCTCCTCCTCGACGCCGCCGCTGCGTTCGGCGTGGACTGCTCCGCGGTGCTCGAGGACCCCGGCAGGCCGACGACTGTCAAGACGCGGCTGCTCGCCAGGAGCCAGCATCTCCTCCGCGTCGACCGCGAGGTCCGCGATCCGATCTCCGGTCCGGTCGAAGAGGAGCTCGAGCGTCGCCTCGCGCGGGCGCTCGACGGCTGCGCGGCGGTGGCCGTGGTGGACTACCACAAGGGCACGCTCACCGAGGCCGTGCTCCGCGCGGCGCTCTCGCGGGGCAAGGCCATCCCCGCGGTGGTGGACCCCAGGGGCTCCGGCTACGGCCGTTACCGCGGCGCCACGGTGATCGCGCCGAATCACCGCGAGCTCGAGGCCGCGGTCGGGCACCCGGTCCGCACCGAACGCGAGATCGCCGAGGCCGGGAGACGGCTTCTCAAGGAATCGGAGGCCGCGGCCATAGCCGTCAAGCGCGGACGGGAGGGGATCACGCTCGTCACGCACGAATCCGTCGAGCACGTGCCGACCGTGCCGGTCGGAGTCTACGACGTGACGGGCGCCGGAGACGGCGTGACGGCGGTCTACACGCTCGCGCTCGCTGGCGGCGCGGCGCTCAGGGAGGCCACCGAACTCGCCAACCTCGCCGGGGGCATCATAGTGCAGCAGCTCGGCGTCGGGCGGCTGAGCCGGGAGGCGCTTCTCCGCGCGGCCTCCGCGCGCTCGGGCCAGCTCGTCGGCAAGGTGGTGTCGCTCGAGCTCGCGGTGGAGGCGGCCAGGCGCGTGCGTCTCGGCGGCGGGAAGGTCGTCTTCACGAACGGCTGCTTCGACCTGCTCCACCCCGGACACGTGTACCTTCTCAACGAGGCCGCCCGCCTGGGCGACTTCGTGATCGTCGGGCTCAACTCCGACGAATCCGTCAGGCGCATCAAGGGACCAGGGCGGCCGGCGAGGCCCGAGCTCGACCGCGCGCGGGTGCTCGCCGGGCTCGCGAGCGTCGCCCAGGTCGTGATCTTCGACGAAGACACGCCCATGCGGCTCATCGAGGCGATCAGGCCCGACGTGCTCGTGAAGGGCGGCGAGTACGAGGAGTCCCAGATCGTCGGCGCCTCGTTCGTGAGGTCCTATGGCGGAGAGGTCGCCAGGATCCCTCTGCTAGAGGCCCCGGGGACGAGCGAGATCATAGCCCACATCAAGACGCCTTCGGTCTCGGCGGTGCCGGAGCGGCGCGACTGGCGCGACCAGTGAGGGGGCGACGTGCGGGACAGGATCGGGCGGATTCTGGACGAGGTGCGCTCCGTGCAGGCGGCGCTCCTGAACGCGCCCGGAACGGTGGAGGCGATCGGGCGCGCCGCGGAGATCGTGGCGCGCGCGCTCCGCGACGGGCGCTGCATCTTCCTCTGCGGGAACGGAGGCTCGGCGGCCGACTGCCAGCACATCGCCGGGGAGATCGTGGGGCGGTTCAAGCGCGAGCGCGCGGGCCTGCCGGCGATCGCGCTCACCACGGACACGTCCATCCTGACAGCCGTGGGGAACGACTACGGTTTCGCCGAGGTCTTTCGCAGGCAGATCGAGGCGCTCGGGTACGCCGGCGACGTGCTGATCGCCTACTCGACTAGCGGCAACTCCGAGAACGTCCTGAGGGCCGTCGACGAGGCCGCCCGGCGCGGCATGCGCACGATAGGCCTGACCGGCGCGGGCGGCGGGCGCATGGCGGGGGCCGTCGAACTCCTCATCGCGGCCCCCTCGAGCTCGACGCCGCGCATCCAGGAATGCCACGCGATCATCGGCCACGTCCTGTGCGAACTCGTGGAGGAGGAGCTCTCCGGGCGCGAGGAGAAGAACCCTTGAGCCGAGAGGTCGTGAGCTCGACGCGGGCAGGCCCCGTCGCCGGGCCTTACAGCCAGGCAGTGAAGGCGGGCGGGTTCGTCTTCTGCTCCGGCGTACTCCCGCTCGACCCGGCCACGGGCCAGTTGCGCGCCTCGAGCATCGAGGAGGCCACCGAGCAGTGCCTGGCCAACCTGCGGGCGATCCTGGAGGCGGCGGGCTCCTCACTCGCCGACGCGGTGCAGGTCTCGGTCTACATGACGGACCTCTCGCTCTTCCCGAGGATGAACGCGGTCTATGCCAGGTTCTTTCCGGCGGAGCCGCCGGCCCGCGTGACGATCGGCGCGAGCGCGCTGCCCAGGGGCTCCCCGATCGAGATCGCCCTGACGGCCGTCTGCCGCGACGGGGCGCAACCCGGCGCGCGAGCCTGACAGCGGAGTCACCGGCGCGCGGGTGCGTCCGGTTCCGCGGCGGCCCTCAGGAGGTCTGCGCGGTCGACTTCGCGAAGCGGCTCGAGCCTGTAGGCGAACCGCCGCTCGTCCCGTATCAGGCCCGGCCAGAGGAACTCTGTGAGCAGGCACAGTGGGAACCTGGCGTAGAATGGCGCCGACACGGCTTCCCGTCGGACGAGCGTCTCGAAGCCCTCCTTGCGGAGCTCGACCTCGTACACGCCGTAGTGCCTGAACGGCACGCGGACCGGCGTCGGATCCATCCGGACGCCGTTCAGGAACACCTCTGCGAAGGGCGGCTCGCTCTCGATCGCGAGGGCGCGCTCGATGCAGCCGGACGCGAGCGCCGCGGCCGCCGCGAGCAGGACCGCCCGCGGGCTCAGGGCCTGCCGAGCTCGCACAATTCGGCCTCCATGCCTTCCAAGTCGAGGAGCGCGCAGGTCGCCCGGCCCTTGAGCCACCCTCCCACCTCGCCGGGGTTGAGCCTGAGGGGCCTCCCCGGCTCGATTGTCGGCTCGTGCGTATGGCCGAAGATGAGTGCGTCGGCGCCCTGGGCGAGCTCCTCCGGCACGCGCTCGATCTCGTGCACGAGCACGATGCGCCTGCCCGCGAGCTCGAGCTCGCGCGGGCCCTCGGACACGTCCAGCAGCTTCGCGAGGCCCTTCCGCTCGCCGTCGTTATTCCCGAAGACGGCGAAGACCCCGCCCGGAAACTCGCGCAGGACCTTCGCGGCGAACGGGGAAACGATGTCCCCCGCGTGGAGGATCGCCTCCGCGCCGCGCTCCTGGAGGAGAGAGAGCGCCCGCCGCAGGTTGTTCAGGTGATCGTGGCTGTCGGAGAGGATGCCGAGCTTCATGCCCTAGCCCTTCGACGGCGAGCGTAGGCCGGCCCTGCCCCGCCGTCAAGCTGGGGCACGTCCGAGGTTGCATTAGGAAGTTCTGGGGTACGAGCATTTCGAGGCGGACGCGCGCTATCTCCGCTTCGCCCTTGCGCAGGCGGGGTTCCGGTGGTAAAAATACATCGAGTGCGGCGCAGTCGCGATATTCTCGAGCCCGAGGACTGTGTGCATGTCGGGTACGCCCGTAGCTCAGCAGGATAGAGCGGCGGTTTCCTAAACCGCAGGTCGCGCGTTCGAATCGCGCCGGGCGTACCAGACCGATACACTGCCGGTCGCCGCTCCAGACGCCCCGCGCCCGGCAGGTGACGGGCTCCTGAGGAAGCTCGAACCTCACCTCAGTTCCGCCAGTATGCCAAAAAAGGGAATCGGCGTCTGGCCCGTCCGCGCGGACCCCCTCCGGTTCGGTCATGGTCTCCGCCACGGCCTCCCCTCTCGGCCCGGGCGGTCGCTCGGCGATCGGGCCGCGGCGACGGCCCTCGCGGACGAGGACGCCGAGCAGTCGCTCTAAGCTCTTTTTTCGGGAGGCGGTGCTGGGCGTAGCACAGGGTGGAGCGATGCGGGACCTCGGCCGGGCCGATCTCTCGGCGCAGGTCGGACCGTCCTCGGTGCGTCCGGACCGCGCCGCGACAGTCGGGCCGGAGAAGCGCACGACGACGAGGCAGGCGGAGAGTCGGTCCGGTATACCTCTTCATTGTGGTGCGGCGGGAGTAGAGAGGCATGGCCTCTCGGGCGGCCGCGCGGCTTCAGGGCCGGTGCGGACTCGGTCGTGGAGGGTGCCGCACCACCGCCCTCCGCAAGACGTCCGCCGCCCCTTCAGTTCGGCATCCCGTCAGAGAGAGCGCTGCAAGGCGTCACACGAAGGACCACCGACATTGGCTGGGCGTAACCCTGACACAGGCTAATGGAGCTACCAGATCGGTCTCGCGTATAAGGACGCCGTCATGCGCGACCTGGTGATGCCGATGCTCGAATCGGGAGGGCGTCTGCCGCCGGAGAGGGCACTCGCTGCCGAGTATGGCGTGAACACGGGGACGCTGAACAAAGCCCTCCACGAACTGGCGCGCGAGGGATTTCTCGAGCGACGGGTGGGCTCGGGCACGTACGTGATCCCGAGGTCCAAGGCGGGCGCAGCCGTGGGCATCTACTACGGCGGGCGCGTGTTCGACGGCCTGCTGGAGAACGTCTTCTACGGGGCTCTGGACAGGCACCTGCAGCGTGAGCTCTCCGGCGCAGGGCGCCTGTTCAGGCACTACGTGGACATGCGGCTGCCGGAGTCTCGCGGCGAAGCTCCAGGAGAGCTTCGCGACGACATCCAGGCGCTGCGCGTCGCCTGCCTGATCGTGCCGCGCGCCGCAGAGCAGGATTACGGCTGGCTGAGGGGACTGGCGATCCCCGCGGTCGGCTTCTCCGTCTCCTACGGCGGGCCGTGTGTCGCGTGCGACCCCAGGCCCGCCGCCGCGGAGGCGGTGCGCCATCTCGTCGCGCGAGGGCGCAGTCGAATAGCGCTGATCTCGCCTCGGGGCGGAGGCCCCGAAAGGGGCTTCCTGGAGGGGATCGAAGACGGCCTCCGGTCCTGCGCCGGGGCGGAGTTCGTGGGCTGGTTCGACGCTTCGACGGACCCGCACGGGCGCGCCTGGCGTCCCGAGCAGAGGGGCCTGATCGCGTTCAAGAGCGCCTGGGCACACACGCCGCGGCCGGACGGGATTCTCGTCTTCACGGACGTCTGGGCACTGGGGGTCGTGCAGGCGATATCGGAGGCGGGTCTGGCCCCGGGGAGGGAACTAGACGTCGTGGTTCACGCGAACGAGGAGACCCTGTTCCCGGAGCTCGCGGGGCTCCCTCGGATGCTCCTCTCGGTGCGCGAGGTGGCTGCGGCGCTGCGGGTGCTCGCCGAGCGGCTCGAGCGAGGGGAGAAGACCGGGGATGTCGCGATCCCGCTCAGGTTCGCGGCCGCCCCCGATCAGGCGAGCGGCGTCGTGCTGGGGCAGGGCTGACTTGCCCCGTAGAAACCGCCCAAGCGGGAAGCGAGGCGCCGGGCGCGGCGTCACAGCCGGGGCGAAGGGAGGACCTCCACGCGCGGGTCCTGGCCCATGAGCTCGTGCTCCGCGATGCGACCACGGCGCGGCGCAGCCCGCCGGGGGCCGCAAGAGCCGTGGCGCAGTTCGTCACCGGTGCGGCCATTCCGCTCTTGGTATCGCACCTTTCGCAAAGGCCCAGGGCCGCCCGGGCCGCGGCCGGCACCGATCCCGTCAGACGCGGCGAGGGGCGGAGACGGCCGGTCGCTCCGGGAGAGCCCCGCGTCGGCGCGAGCGGCCCGGCCCAGACGGACCCGACGAAGAGGCGACGGACCCGGAAGGACCGAGACATGATCCGGCTCGCACTGCTCGCGATTCTCGCGGCGTCGGCGCTCTGCTCCGCGTCCGCGGCGGCGCCCGACGACCCAGGCGACCCCCCGGGCTGGGGCCCTCCCGTCGGCGGGAAGATACCGCTCCTCCCCGGCGAGAAGCGCCCCAGGAAGATATTTGGCCACTACATGGGCTACATCGGCCTGCGTATCGTGCTCCCGCATGAGGGCTGGAGGAAGCTCCGCGGGCGCTGAGAACCGGCCCCCCCGCCCCCTGCCCCCCCGCCCCCCGGCGCGGCTCCGAGGTCTCGGAGCCGGTTCCGCGAGCGGCGGCGGCCCGCACAGGCAGGCGTTCGGCGGGTCGCTCGACGGAGGCTCCGACGAGTTGCGCGAGTCCGTCTCGAGGCTCGCCTCGAGCGCGGCGATGCGCCCGAGGGCCGCCTCGACGGCCGCGTTCTCCATGCCATCGGAACGCCTGCCAATCGGCCGGAGCACCGATCCGACGAGCAGGGTCATTCCGTTCTACCACGGAGGACTAGGGTGCATGCTCGAGCGGGGTTCGTCGGTATATACGCCAGGGCTGTTCGGTTTCCTCTGCGGGGACGCCGATGCTCGCCGCAAGACCCCGACCGCGATGCGACGGAGCCAGCCCCGCGCGACCCTGGCCAGGTGGACGTCTCGGCGTCGTGGCGACTACGCGCCGGTACGCTAGAGACGAGACCGCCAGGACGCCGGGGCGTCCGCTCCGGGCCCTGGCCCGTCACCTCGGTCGGAGCACGATGAACCGCGTCCCGTCCCTGTCGCGGACGAGGAGAAGCAGCCTCTCGCCTGGCCCGAGCGCGGCCACGACCTCGGCGAAGTCGGCGCCCGTCACCACGCGCCGGCGGTTCGCCTCGAGGATGACGTCGCCAGGCTTGAGCCCGGCGTCCTCGGCTGAGCTCCCGGGACGCACGCGCGTCACCAGCAGCCCTTCGGCCTCCTCGTACCCGAGTTCCCGCGCGAGCGCGGGCGTCAGGGGCTGCAGGAAGAGCCCCAGCTTGCCGTCGCGGGCGGCTTCCCCGTCCTCTTCTTCACGAGGTTCGCGCCGCCGAGGCCTGCTGGAACTCTCCTCGGTCGGGAGCTCCTCGAGCCGGGCCTTCACGTTCAGTTTCTTCCCGGCGCGCATGACCTCCATCGCGACCTCCGAGCCGACGGGCGAGTGGGCCACGCGGTTCCGGAGGTCGCCGGCGTTCTCGACGGGACGCCCGTCGAGGGAGAGGATCACGTCGCCCCGCCTGAGCCCAGCCCGCTGGGCGGGGGAGTCGGTCATCACTTGCGTGACCACGACTCCGCGCGGCTCCTGGAGCCCCAAGGCCGCGGCCAGCTCCGCCGTCACGTCCTGGATGCCCACCCCGAGCCACGAGCGCGTGACGCGTCCTTCTTTGACGAGCCTCTCCTGGATCGTCCTAGCCAGGTTCGAGGGGATCGCGAAGCCTATCCCCTGGTAGCCGCCAGAGCGGCTGAAGATGGCGGTGTTGATCCCGATGATCTCCCCGTCTATGTCGACGAGCGGCCCCCCCGAGTTCCCGGGGTTCACCGCGGCGTCCGTCTGGATGAAGTCCTCGTAGCTCGCCGCCCCGACTATACCCCTCCGGCCGCGCGCGGAGACGATCCCGAGCGTGACGGAGTTCTCCAGGCCGAAGGGGTTCCCGATCGCGAGCGCCCACTGCCCGACCTCGACCTTGTCGGAATCGCCCAGGACCCCCGCGGGATAGCCCCTCCCGCCGATCCTGAGCACCGCGACGTCAGTGGGCTCGTCCGTCCCGACGAGCTTCGCCGGGAGGACGCGGCCGTCCGCGAGCTTGACCTCGATGCGGTCGGCGTCGCCGGCCACGTGGTGGTTGGTCAGGATGAGCCCGTCGGCGCTCACGATCACCCCGGAGCCCTGCCCCTCGGCGCGGGGCCTGGGGAAGCTGCGCGGCCCGAAGAACTCGTCGAAGGGGCTCCACGGGAGCACCAGGGGCGCCGCGCCGCCGCGGAGGCTCTTCTCGACCTTGATGTGGACGACCGACGGTCCCACTCGCTTGACCGCGTTGACGAAGGCGGCCTGGAGCGAGCGCACGATGCTCTCGCCGCCGGGGGCGGACGAGGCGATCCCGAGCGCGAGGATCGCCGCGAGCGACGCGCGCATCCGCGAGCACACCACGCCTGCGGCCGTCCGAGCCCTGACGTCTCCTCTCGACCGCGAGTCCCCCATCATAGTATAGACCTCCCTCCACTAGTCTTCGGACATGCATCAGGACGCTCGCGGTGCCCTGGCCCTTCAACGACGGGCCACGAGCCCCGTCACATGCGCCACCCGGTCCTTCCAGAGCGGCGGGAGAGCGCGCGCGCCATATCGCGCGCCTCCGAGCGCGCCCTGAGTTCCTCCCGCCTGTCGGCGTATCCCTTCCCGCGCGCGAGCGCAAGCTCCACCTTGGCCCAGGGCCCCTTGAAATAAACCTTCAGAGGCACGAGCGTCAGGCCCCTCTCCGCGACACGCCGCGCGTAGCGCCTGATCTCGGAGCGCTTCATGAGAAGCTTCCTGTCGCGCACCGGGTCGGGGCGATCGAAACCCGTCTTCTCGTAGGGAGCGATGTGGCAGCCCACGAGGAAGACCTCCTCGCCCCTGGGCCTCGCGTAGGCCTCATCGAGGGAGATGCGCCCGAGCCTGACGCTCTTCACCTCGTTGCCGGTCAGTGCGAGGCCTGCCTCGACGGTCTCCAAGATGTGGTAGCGGTGTCTGGCCTTCCGGTTCTGGGCCACGGGCCGCAGTTCGTCCCGACGATCGTCAGCACGGGCCTTCACGGCCTCTCCCCGGGTTCGGGACGCCCTTCGAAGAGGTCTGCGAGGCGTCCGCCGCAGCGCGGGCTACACCTGGGTTTCGGCCCGGCGCGGTTCGATCCTGGCGAGCAGCGGCTCGATATGCTCGGCAAGGAACTCATCCACCTGTTCGACCGCCCGGCCGACGAACCGCATGGGGTCCGTCAGGGCCGGGAGGTCCTTGACTGCACCCGAGAAGAGCGGGTCCTCGGCGAGCCTCTCCAGAAAATCGTTCTTTTTGCCGCGCTCGAGCACCTCGCGCGCGGAGCTCTGCGCGTGCTGGCGAAGGTGCTCGTGGAGCTCCTGCCGGTTCCCGCCGGCGCGCGTCGCGGTCATCAGGATCGCCTCCGAGGCCATGAAGGGCATCTCATCCGCGAGATTCTTCTGGATCACGCGCGGGTACACGACGAGCCCAGAGGCGATGTTCTCCCAGAGCACCAGGACCGCGTCGGCGGCCAGGAACGCCTCCGGTATGTAGATGCGCCTGCCGGCCGAGTCGTCGAGCGTCCGCTCGAACCACTGCACCGAGGCGGTCCAGACGGCCTCGTGGACGAGCACGGCGACGTGCCTCGCCAGCGAGCAGATGCGCTCGGAGCGCATGGGGTTTCGCTTGTACACCATCGCGCTCGAGCCGACCTGGCTCTTGCCGAAGGGCTCCTCGATCTCGTGGCGGCTCTGGAGGAGCCTCACGTCGTGCGCGAACTTGGAGGCGGACTGCGCCACCCCGGCGAGCGCGCCCAGGACCTGGCTGTCGATCTTCCGGGGGTAGGTCTGCCCGGTCACCGGCACCACGCGATCGAACCCCAGTTTCTCCGCGACTCGGCGCTCCAGGCGCTTGACCTTCGCGCTGTCGCCGTCGAAAAGCTCGAGGAAGCTGGCCTGCGTTCCGACCGTACCCTTCACGCTCCGACAGGGGAGCTCTCGGACGATGCGCTCGATCTCGAGCACGTCCATGGCCAGGTCCTGCATCCAGAGGCAGGCGCGCTTGCCGACCGTCGTCGGCTGCGCCGGCTGGCCGTGCGTATAGCCGAGACACGTAAGCGACTTGTACTTGCGCGCGAAATCGGCCAGTGAGCGCAGGACCGCCGCCGCGCGGCCGAGCAGGAGCTTCAACCCCTCGCGCATCTGGATCAACTCGGCGTTGTCGGTGATGCAGGCGCTCGTCGCCCCGAGGTGGAGAATACCGGCCGCCTTCGGCGCCTGGAGGCCCCAGGCGTACAGGTGGGCCATCACATCGTGCCGGACCTGCTTCTCGCGCTCATCGGCCGCCTCGAAGTTCACGTCCTCAAGGGTGGCCCTGAGTTCGGCGAGCTGGTCCTCGGTGATCGGCAGGCCGAGCTCGCACTCCGCCTCTGCGATCGCCAGCCATATCCTGCGCCAGGTCGTGTACTTGAAGCGGTCCGAGAAGATCCTGCCCATCTCTGCGGAGGCGTAGCGCGTCCCCAGGGGATTCTCGAAGGAGTCACGGGTGCTCATCTCTGCATGGTCTCCCTTCGGCGAGGCTGGATGCTACCCGCACCGGCAAGGTGCGTCAAGGCGCCGGCTCGCAAGTGGAGTTGAACGGCCCTGGCGCGGTCATTCGCTTGAAAACCGCGGCGGCGGTGTGGTATGTATGGCGTGTCGGACCGGGCGAGAGGCGTCCGGTCGGCGAGGAGAAGGGGAGGGCCAGGACATGGCGCGCAAGGTGACGCTGTTCACGGGGCAATGGGCGGACCTGCCTCTTGAGGAGCTCGCGAAGAAGGCGTCGAGCTGGGGCTATGACGGCCTGGAGCTCGCCTGCTGGGGCGATCACTTCGACCCGAACGTCGGCGCCAAGGACAAGAAGTACTGTGACGAAAAGAAGAAGCTCCTCGCGAAGTACAACCTGGGCGTCTGGGCGATCTCGCACCACCTGGCCGGGCAGCTCGTTCTCGACCCGAACGACGAGCGCTCCGACGGCTTCGCGCCCAAGGACTGCGCGGGCTCGCCCGAGAAGAAGCGCGCCTGGGCGATCGAGACGATGAAGAACTGCGCGAGGGCCGCGAAGAACCTCGGCGTGAAGGTGGTGAACGGGTTCACGGGGAGCTCGATCTGGCACCTCGTCTACTCGTTCCCGCCCGTCGACCCGAAGATGATCGAGGCCGGCTACAAGCTGCTCGCTGAGAGGTGGAATCCGATCCTGGACGTGTTCCGCGACTGCGGCGTGAAGTTCGCCCTCGAGGTCCACCCGACCGAGATCGCCTTCGACATCGTCACGGCCCGCAGGGCGCTCGAAGCCCTGGGGAGGAGGCCCGAGTTCGGGTTCAACTTCGACCCCTCGCACCTCTTCTGGCAAGGCATCAACCCGGTGAAGTTCATCTACGCCTTCCCCGACAGGATATTCCACACTCACATGAAGGACGCGATCGTCACGCTCGACGGCGAGTCGGGCATCCTGTCGGGCCACCTGAACTTCGGCGAGAGGGGCAGGGGCTGGGACTTCCGCTCCCTCGGCCGCGGGGGCGTGAACTTCGAGGAGATAATCCGCGCCCTGAACCGGATCGGCTACTCCGGCCCGCTCTCGGTGGAGTGGGAGGATAGCGGCATGGACCGCGAGCACGGCGCCCGCGAGGCCTGCCAGTTCGTGAAGAGGCTGGACTTCGAGCCCTCGAAGCGGGCGTTCGACGCCGCGTTCTCGGAGAAGTAGCCGCGCGGGCGCCGGACCGCCGCCCCCTCGGGCCTCTGGATGGCGCGGGCATGGTCTCCGCGCGGCTAGGCGTCGTGTGGATACTGGCCGCGAGCCCGGTCCTCGCGGGGGCGGCTCCCTCCGATCTCGACTCCGTCCTGAGGCCCTACGCGGGTCCCTCTGTCTGCGGCGTGGACACCAAGACGCTCGCCGGCAAGGTGATGTGCGGGTACCAGGGGTGGTTCGCGGCCGAAGGCGACGGTTGCGGCCGAGGCTGGTACCACTGGCAGGGCCGTAGCGGCTTCAGGCCCGGGAGCTGCTCGATAGACCTCTGGCCCGACGTGAGCGAGCTCGACCCCGACGAGCGTTACGCCACGGCGTTCAGGCACGCGGACGGTAGGCCAGCCGAGGTCTACAGCGCCTTCAACGCGAAGACAGTGATCCGCCACTTCAAATGGATGCGCGACTACGGGATCGACGGCGCCTTCGTCCAGAGGTTCGTCACGGAGGTGAGCCATCCCGCCGGCCGGCGTCAGTTCACGACGGTCCTCGCCCACTGCCGGGAGGGCGCTAACCGCCACGGGCGGGCCTACGCCGTCATGTACGACCTCTCCGGGCTCGGCGCGGGCTCCATGGGCAAGCTGATGGACGACTGGAAAATGCTCGTGGATCGGATGCGGATCACGAGCGACCCGGCATACCTTAGGCACAAGGGGAGGCCTGTCATTGCACTGTGGGGCTTCGGCTTCAGCGACGGTCGGAAGTACACGATCGCCGAGGGCATTGAGCTCGTGAGGTGGCTCAAGACGGATCCCGTATACGGGCGGCTGACGGTCATGCTCGGAGTGCCGACCTACTGGCGGACGCTCGAGCGCGACTGCGTCAGGGACCCGGCGATGCACGAACTTGTGGGCATCGCCGACATCGTGAGCCCCTGGACCGTGGGCAGGTTCGGCACGCCCGAGCAGGCCTCCGAGTTCGCGCGGAACGTCATGCGGGCCGACATCGCCTGGTGTCGCGAGCGTTCGAAGGACTACATGCCGGTCGTGTTCCCGGGCTTCAGTTGGCACAACATGAGGCCCGAGTCGCCACTCGGCCAGATCCCGCGCCTGGGAGGCCGGTTCCTCTGGACGCAGTACGTCGAGGCGATAAGGGCGGGCGCGACGATGATCTACCAGGCGATGTTCGACGAGGTGGACGAAGCGACGGCGATCTTCAAGTGCACGAACGACCCGCCCGCGGGTGAGTCGAGTTTTCTCACCTACGAGGGGCTGCCGAGCGATCATTACCTGTGGCTCGTGGGGCAGGCGGCGAGTATGCTCCGCGGCGAGCTTCCGATCGCACCCGAGCCGCCGGCGCGGGCCGGGCGCCCGCGGCGGGGGGACTGACTTGCCATCTGCGTCTGCGGATGCGCCGCACGGCTCCGGGAGGCGACCGCGTGAACCTGTCCCGGCCCCGGAGCGTTTAACCTCCCGGGAGCGCGCATGAACGCATCGAGTCCAGGGGCCGTCGCGCCCGACCTCTTCGCACTACTCGCCCTCGCTGATCGAAGGAGGCGCGCGAGGCTCCTCCTCGAATCGGTCGGGCGCTGGATGTGGCCTGCCCTGGCCGCGGCTGCGTTCCTAGCGGCGGCGCACAGGGTCTCGGGGGCCGGGTGGCTCGCCTGGGCGTGGCCGCTGCCCGTGGCGCTCGCCGCAGTCGGCGGGGCTGCGGTCGGGCTCCGGCGCGGGGACCTCCTCGCGGCCGCGGCCGAGCTCGACAGGGTGGCCCGGCTCGACGCGGCGCTCGCCACGGGTCTCGAGGCGGTACAGGGCCGGATCCGCGGGCCCCTCGCCGCGGCCGTGACCGCGCAGGCCGAGCGCCTGGCCTCGGGGCTCCGCGCCGAGGCGGTGAGCGTGCTTCCGGGCGGGCGCTCGCGCTATCTCGCCGTTCCGGCGGCGATCCTCGCGGGGCTCGTCCTGATCCCCTCAGGTCCTGCGGCGCGCGGAGAGCGCATGCTCGTCTCCGCGAGCGGGCCTGCGCCCTCCGGCGCGAGCGAGGGCCTGCGCCGGGGCGCGGTGCCGGAGGACCTCGGGCGGGCCGCCTCGCCCCGAGCTAGGGACGGAAAGGCCGCGCCCGAGTCCCGCGCCGGGTCGGTCCGCCGGAATCAGGACCAGGCGGAGCGGGCGGCGGACTTCCTCCATGCGCCGCTCAAGGCCGGCCGCAGGTCGGCCGCAGGCAGGGCCGCACCCGGCCGCGAGGCGGCCGGCGAGACGAGCCCCTCGGCCGCTCGGCCGGAGGCCGCCGAATCGCCCTCGGCCCCCCGTGCGGCCGCCGTCGCCGGCGGCCCGCTCGACCTCGGCGAGGCGGCGGTCCTCGCGGAGCGGTTCCCCGAGTACGACGAGCTGATCCGCAGGTATTTCCTCGGGCCCGGCGGGGCCGGATAGGGGGCGTGGGGCATGAACTTCGGACGGACGCTCGCGCTCGCGGCCGGCGCCCTCGCGGCGGTCTCCTCGGCGGCCTTCGCGCAGTTCGGGATCCCTCCGACGGAGGGGACCAGGCGCCGCCCGGAGATCGCCTCCGCGCCCCCCATCGAGTGGGTCGAGAAGCTCGACGAGGCGGTCCAGCGGGCGCGCAGGCTCGGGAGGCCGCTCTTCGTATTCTTTCACGGCTCGCTCAAGGGTTCGCGGCTCATGGAGGTCGGGACGGTCAACACCCCGGAGGTTCAGCTCCGCGCGACGCGGTTCGTCTGCACCCAGCTCGATCCGGAGGCGGACCTCGAGACGGCGAAGCGCTTCGGCCTCACCGTGAATCAAGGGATCGTCATCGCCGAGGCCGGCGGCAAGCTCCTCGCGAAGCTCGAGGGCAATCCCAGGGTCGAGGAGATCGCCGCCGCGATGGACGCCGCCCTGAAGGAGTTCGGCCCCGTGCCCACGGAGGCCGACCTCCGGGCGCTCGACGAGTTGCTCGCGCGCGCCAGGCGCGAGCGCTCCCAAAAGCAGATCTCTCAGGCGGCGAAGACGCTCGAGCGCATGATCAAGACGAAGGCGCGCTGCGAGTCGGTGCTCCAGGCGCAGGCCGAGCTCGACGAGATCGTCGCCGAGGGCGCGAGGGCGGTCGAGGAGGCGAAGGCCCTCGCCGCCGCGGGGCGGGCGACCGAGGCTGCTGTCGCGCTCCGGGAGATCGCGAAGACCTACGAGAAGCTCCCGCCGGGCGAGCGCGCCAGGGAGGAGCTCGCCGCGCTCGGCCCGGACCGGCCGCGCGAGCCGGACCCCGCCGCGGCGGCCAGGGCGAGGCGGCTCCTCGACGCGGCGGCGAGCGCCCGCGCGCGCGGCAGGCTCGACGAGGAGGTCGAGGCCCTGACGCAGGCGGCGGGGCTCCTCTCGGGGGAGGAGCGCGCGCGCGCCGAGTCCAGGCTCGCCGAGATCAGGTCCGACCCGGAGCTCGCCGCGAGACTCGCCTCGCAGACGCGCGAGCGCGAGGCGAAGGCGCTCCTTGCGAAGGCGAAGTCCTGGATCAACAATCGCTCGCCGGAGAAGGCGCGGGGCTTCCTCGAGGAGCTCGCGGCCAGGTACGCCGAGCTCCCCCAGGCCGAGGAGGCTAGGGAGCTCCTGAAAGGTCTGGGCGAGTAGCCCGCGCCGGCGCCGCCCGGTCGCCGGGCGGGCGGTCGAACCTCTCGGGCGGCAGCCGCGCTCTTATTCGGGGAGACGGCCGGAGACTGTTTCGCCCCGGAGAGGAGGAGGTTGTGAGATACGGATGGCTCGCGCTCGCGCTCGCCGTAGCGGCAGGATGCTCGGAGGCCCGGAGGCCCGCCGGACCCCCGCGCGAGGTCTCGCCGCAGCCCGGGCCGCATGCGGACGCGCACCTCGCGGCCGCGGAGAGGGCGGTCGATTTCCTGCTGTCGAGGCAGAACCCCGACGGGGGATACTTCAGCATGCAGGGCGCCCCCATGAGCATGGTCGGCGTCACCGCGCTCGTCGCGGTCGCCCTGATGGACAGCCCCAGGGGGCTCACGGAGGGCTCGAGCCCCGTCCTCGCGCGGGCGATCCAGTTCATCGTGAAGTCGCAGCAGCCGTCCGGGGCGATAGTCGTCCCCGGGCAGGGCCTCGACAACTACCACACCTCGGCCGCAGTCCTGGCCTTGAAGCGGACGGGCAATCCAGCCTACTCCGAGGTCCTGGAGAAGGCGAAGCAGTTCCTCCGCGGGCTCCAGCTCGACGAGGGCGAGGGACTGGACAGGAGCAATCCCTTCTTCGGCGGCGCGGGCTATTCCCCCGGCGCGAAGGTCTCGGACATGTCGAACACGGCGTTCTGGATAGAGGCGATGCGCGAACTCGGCGTGAAGGAGGACGACCCGGCGATGCAGAACGCGCTCGTCTTCGTCCGCCGCGTCGCGAACAATCCCGAGGTGAACGACCAACCCTGGGCGAAGGAGGTCGCGCCGGAGGACTTCGGCGGCGGCGTCTACCGCCCGGCCGCCGATCCCTCCCGGAAGGACGTCGACATCTCGAAGGCGGGCCGGCCGCCCGGCCGGACGGGCTGGCGGAGCTACGGCAGCATGACCTACGCCATGTTCAAGAGCTTCATCGACGGCGGCGCGAGCCGCGACGACCCGGCCGTGCGCGGCGCGCTCAGGTGGATCGAGGCGAACTACACCCTGGACGAGAACCCCGGCATCGGCGGCGACGGGCAATACTACTACTACAGATTGTTCGCGCGCGCGCTCAAGAGCTGGGGCTCTCCGAAGCTGGCCGGCCACGACTGGGCGCAGGAGCTCGCCGACAAGCTCGTCGCGCTCCAGCGCGCCGATGGCTCCTGGGCGAACCCCAGAGATCGCTGGCACGAGGGCGATCCTGCGCTCGTCACGGCATACGCGCTCGAGGCGCTATCTATCGCGATCGACGAGCTCGCCAGGCGGAAGTAGGCGCCTGGCCGTCGCGCCAGGGAGGTCGGCTTGATTCGCAACCGGAGGGCCTGGGTCGTGCCGTGGGTCCTTCTCGCCGCGAGGGCGGCCCCTGCGGGTCCCGCTCTTCTCGCGCCGGAGGAGCCGCCGTTCGCGGTGAGCGGCTTCACGCTGGAGCGGATGCGCAAGGACGCGACCGGCGGCTCGAACCGCGTCACCGCGAGTTTCACCGTGCAGGCCGGGGCGGTGCCGGTCAGCGACCTCGTCGCGAAGATCGACTACGTCGACTACGCCGGCAAGGTCCTGGCCGCGGCCGGGCCATCCCGGATCGGCGACCTCGCAGTCGGCGAGAAGAAGCAGGGCTCGGTCTCGGGGCTCTATGTCCCGCTCTTCAACGGCTACGTGATGAAGTTCACTGGCGTTTCTGGTGGAAAGAGCGCCGAGTGGCGCTTCTTCGGGGCGTCCGGCGCGGACCAGCCCACGTATCTTCCATCGAAACCGATCCCGAAAACGGCGCTCCTCGTGCTCATGGCGAGCGAGCTCGAACAAAGCGCGAACTCCCCTCGGGCGAATCTCTATCTGCGCGTGAGGAATCTCGGCGCGGCCCAGGCCCGCGAGGCGGCCTGCTTCGTCGAGGTCCGCGGGAAGGACGGCAAGAGGCTCGGCAACCGCGTCCGCGCCCCGCTCGCTGGCGAGCAGGGCGGAAGGCCAGGGGTCGTGAACGGCGGGGAGGAGAGGCTCTTCGTCATCCAGTTCGCGCGCTTCCCGCAGTTCGAGAACTTCGCGGTCGAGCTCGATTGGAAGCAGCCGCCCGCCGAAGAGATGCTCTCGGGCGGCGAGTTCACCGGCGCCCCCGAGGTGGAGCTCGCGCATTTTGCGTTCAAACGCGGGCAGTCGGATTCCCTCGAGATCTCCGCCGTCGCCAGGAACGGCCTCGACCGGCCGATCGAGAAGCTGCGCGTCACGCTCAGGCTCCTCGAGAGGCCCAGAGATCCGAAGAGGCCCGCGGGCTCGACCGGCGGGCCGACCAGGGTCGTGAAGACGGTTGAGCATGTCATCCCGGGGAGACTCGCGCCGGGCTCGACCGCGCCCTTCAGCGCGACCGCGACCGGGGTGGGGAGCTTCGACGACTTCGAATACGAGGTGAGCTACGACGAGCCCGGCCCCGGTCAGGCCGCCGCTGGCGCTCCAGGCGGCGGGCGCCAGCCCGCGCCGCCGGCGGTCAAGATCGCCGAGGCGGTCCGGCGGCCCGACGGGACCGTGGCCATCTCCGGCTCGGTCGAGCAGGCCGGCCCGGGCTCCGTGACGGGCGTCGAGATCGTCCTCTCCTTCCTCCGCGCCAGGGACGGCGAGCAGGAGGTCGTGAAGAAGCTCGTCCACAAGCTCCCAGGGACGCTCTCGCCGGGTCGGAGCGCGGCGTTTTCGCTCGCCGTGCCCGACTGCCCCGCCTTCGACGAGTACTTCTTCGAGGTGCGCTTCGAACCGGCGTCGGCCGAGGCGCCCTCCGCGGAAGCCCTGTGAGGTCCAGGCGCAAGCGCGTAGTCCTCACGAACGACGACGGCCTCGGCGCGGAGGGGCTCGCGGAGCTCGCGCGCGTGCTGGGGACGTTCGCCGAGGTCCTAGTCGTCGCGCCGCGCGAGGAGAAAAGCGGCATCGGCCACGCCGTGACGCTGCGCGGTGTCGTGAGGGCGCGCGAGGTCCGCTTCGACGGGGCGCTCGAGGCTTATGCTGTGGAGGGAACCCCGGCCGACTGCGCGAAGCTCGCGATCCGCGCCCTCTTCGCTCGCGAGCCGCCGCGGCTCGTCGTCTCGGGCCTGAACAGGGGCCCGAACGTCGGGGTGAACGTCTTCTACTCGGGGACCGTCGCCGCCGCGCTCGAGGCGGCGATCAACGGCGTACCGGCGGTCGCGGTGTCGAAGGAGCATGGCGAAAAGCTCTCCTTCCGCGAGGCCGCCGAGGCTGTCGCGCCGCTACTCCGCCGAGTGCTCGAAAAGGGCCTGCCGCGGGCGCATGCGCTCAATGTCAACGTCCCCGACCTCCCGGCGGACGAGCTCGGGGGCTTCAGGCTCGCGCGCGTCGGACTCTCCGGTTTCGACGAGAGCTACAGGGAGCTTTCCCCTTCCGAGCACCGCGGCCGCACGAGGAGGTTCATCCTCGAGGGTGTGATGCGCTTCCGCGACGGGGGCGGCCCCACGGACGCCGAGGTTCTGCGCGCGGGATGGATCGCAGTCACCCCGATGGAGCTCGACCTGACCTCGCGGGGCCTGCGCCTGGCGGATCCGCGCCCGCGGGCGCGGTGCAGGTGGGCCGAGCTGCTCCAGTGAGGTGCTCCGTGCCACGCCTGCTTGCGCGAGTGCGTCCGAGGGCTATCCTGCCCGCATGAGGCTCCCGATAGTGACGCTCCGCGCGAGGCGGAACTCGCTCCATCCGTGGATATACAGGCGCATGGTGAGGGCCCCGCGCAAGAAGCTTCCGCCGGGCGCGTTCGTCGAGGTCCGCTCGCGCGACGGCGAGTTCGTCGCCCGCGGCATCTACAACCCGAGGAGCGAGATCGCCCTGAGGATCCTCACCGAGGACCCGGGAGAAGAGCTCGGGCTCGAGTTCTTCGTCGAGCGCTTCCGCCGCGCGAAGGAGCTCCGCGAGGAGGTCCTCAGGCTCCAGGAGCGCACGGACGCCTACAGGCTCGTCCACGGCGAGGCGGACGGGCTCTCGGGGCTCGTCGTGGACAGGTTCGCGGACGTCCTCGTGGCGAGGCCCTACTCGGCGGGCTACGCGCGCGAGTTCGAACTCGTCGCGCGCGCACTCGGGGAGCTCTTCCCGGGCGCGCGGATCGCCGTCCGCGCGGACGACGCCACTGCGCGGCGAGAGGGATTCGACGCCGCCGAGCTCGCCCGGCGCTTCCCCGCGCACGGGCGCGTCACGATCCGCGAGAACGAGATCAGGATGCTCGTGGACCTCGAGAGCCCCCAGAAGACGGGCTACTTCCTCGACCAGCGCGAAAACCGCGCGAGATTCGCCCGGCTCGTGCGGGGGAGGAGGGTCCTCGACTGCTTCACCTACACGGGGGGCTTCGCGATCTCCTGCGCGCGCGCGGGGGCCGCGCGCGTGACCGGCGTGGATCTGGACGAGAAGGCGCTCGCGCTCGCGCGCGAGAATGCGGCGGCGAACGGCGCCGAGGTCGAGTTCGTCCACGCGGACGTCTTCGACTACCTGCGCGAACTCGCCTCGCGCGGCGAGCAGGTGGATGCGCTCGTGCTCGACCCCGCAAAGCTCGCGGGCGTGAAGGCGGAGGTCGCGCGGGCCTGGCGCACCTACGGCGACCTGAACCGGTTGGGCGTCTCGGTCGTGCGCGAGGGCGGGCTCATCCTCACGTGCTCGTGTTCGGGGCTAGTCTCGGAGCGGGACTTCCTGTCGATCTGCGCGCGCTCGGCCGCGGAGGCGGGCGCGCATCTCCAGGTCTTCGAGGTCGCGGGCGCCGCGCCCGATCACCCGGTCGCGTCAGAGTTCCCCGAGGGACGCTACCTGAAGGCGGTCTTCGCGAGGGTCCTCAGGGCGCCTGGAACGACGAGGCGAGCAATGCCCGCGGCCGAACCACGCCCGGGCGGCGACCAGAACTGAGCCCGAGGCCGGTCAATCGACGACGACCGTGTCGCCGTAGGCAGGCACCGTCGCCTCGCAGCCCAGCCTCTCGCGGGCGAGCGCGGCGAAGGAGTCGGCCGCGGCCGGCTCTCCGTGAGTCACGAAGACGCGCTCCGGCCGCCGCCCCGAGGACTCCAGCCACCTCAGGAGCCCGTTCCTGTCCGCGTGCGCGGAGAGGCCTTCGAGCCTCTCGACCCGCGAGCGCACCGGCACCGTCTCGCCGAAGATGCGCACCTCGCGGGCGCCGTCGGCGATCTGCCGGCCGAGCGTCCCCGCCGCCTGGTAGCCCACGAAGAGGATGGTCGACTCCGCGCGCGGCAGGTTCCGGGCCAGGTGATGCTTGATCCTCCCGCCCGTGCACATGCCCGAGCCGGCGATGATTATCGCGCTCCCGCGGATCCGGTTGATCGCCTTCGAATCCTCGACCGAGCTGACGAACCTCAGGCCGGGGAACTCGAAGGGGGACCGCCTCGAGCGCATCCGCGCGAGCATCTCCTCGTCGAAAAGCTCCGCGTGGCGCTCGAAGACCTCGGTGACGCTCACGGCCATGGGGCTGTCCACGAAGACCATGAGGTGCGGTATGCGATCCTCCTCGAGGAGCGCGCTGAGGTAATAGAGGAGCTCGTGCGCGCGTTCGACCGCGAAGCTCGGGATGACCAGGTTCCCGCCCGCCTCGACCGTCGCGTTCACGATCCGCGCGAGCTCCGAGCCCACGTCGCGCGCGTCCCCGTGGAGCCTGTCGCCGTAGGTGGACTCGATGACGACGCAGCCGGAGTCGCACGGCGGCTCCGGGTCGCGCAGGATAGGCCTGCCAGGTCCGCCCAGGTCGCCGGAGAAGACGAGACTCGCGCCCTCCCCGGCGCCCCCGCCGCGGGAGCGGAGGCATATCGACGACGAGCCCAGTATGTGCCCCGCCTCGCGGAACACGGCCTCGAGGTCGCCGCCCACGCTCACGCGCTCGCCGTAGCGGACGGGCGAAAGAAGCCCGAGGCACCTCCGCGCATCCTCTTCGGTATAGAGCGGCTTCTCGGGGAACCGGCCTTTGCGGCGCTCTCGCTCGTGGCGCCTGCGCTTGTGCTCGGCGTCCTCCTCGTTCAGCCGACCCGCGTCTGGGAGGAGTATGCGCACGATCTCGGCGGTGGCCTCGGTACAATAAACAGGGCCGCCGAACCCCTCGCGCGCGAGGACCGGGACGAAGCCCGAGTGGTCGAGGTGCGCATGCGTGAGAAGTATCGCGTCGAGCTCGCCCGGCCGGAACGGCACGCCCTCCCAGTTCCTGTGGAGTAGCTCGCGCTCCTGGTAGAGCCCGCAGTCGACGAGGACCTGCGCGCTCCCGCACCGGACGAGGTAGCGCGACCCGGTGACATTGCGGGCCGCGCCGAGGAAGGTGACTGAGATGCTCATGGCGAGCGTGGTGGCGCCCCCGGCCGCGCTCACTTCTTGGTCAGGGCATTCTTGATGTCCGCGAGCGTGCTGTGGATGCCGAAGAGCACGATCAGGAGCTCGCAGTATATCCTCACGACGAGCGGCCCCACCAGCAGCATGAAAAAGCCCCAGAGCACCATCCAGCCGCCGCCGTAGCTGCTCGTCGCGCCAGCGACCACGCTCCCCAGGCCGACGACGACGCATGCCACGAGCCCCAGCCAGAAGACGACCTGGATCACGATCGGGGTGACCATCCTCCTGAACGCCAGGAAATCGTTCATCCTGAGCAGCCTCCCTTCGGGCGGCGCAGGCCGCGCCGCGATACCGATCGGGAGGCTATCCCGCGCCGCTGCGGGCCGTCAACCGATCCCGAGAGACAGGAAGCCATTTCCCGCCGAGCCGGCGGTCGACCGGGCGGAAGCGTTTTCGCGGGCCTCGCGAGGAGCGCCCGGGGCGCGCTCAGCGGCGCGCCGCGTCGGGGGCGGGGGCCGCGGCGAGTCCGCGCCGCAGCGAGAAGGCCGCCCACAACGCGAGGAGCGCGAGGAGCGCTCCCGCCCCGGCGGAGCGGTCCGCGGCGCAACTGAAGCCTCCGCCGCCGCCGCCCGTGGGAGAGCCCGGCGTCGAGTCGAGCTCGTTCGCTATGCCGTCCGAGTCCCAGTCGTCGTCCCCGTCGGGCACGCCGTTCCCGTCCTGGTCCCCGCTCAAGGGATCGAACCCGTGCTCCGCCTCGAAGCCGTCCGACATCCCGTCGTCGTCGGAGTCGGCGTCGGTCGGGTTCGTCCCGCGCTGGTACTCCTCCCGATTCGTGAGCCCATCGGAGTCCGCGTCCGCGTTAGGGTCGCACGCGGCCGGGCTCCCGAAGTACTGCGTCTCCCACGAGTCGGGGAGCCCGTCCGAGTCCGAGTCCCCGCCGCCTCCGCCGACGCGGTAGAGCCTCGACGCCGGCACCACCTGCTTCGATATCCCGGGGCCCTCCCAGCTCACGACGAGCCCCGCGCCGCCCCCCGCCTCGAAGAACTCCACGCGCAGCGCGTGCTTCCCGGCCCTGAGACCGATACTGCCCGAGCGCTCCTGCATCCCGTGGAGGCCGTCGTTGTCGACCACCTTCTGCGAGCCGATGTAGAGCGCAGAGCCGTCGTCCGAGGTCGTGTAGAATGTGTACACCCCGTCCGAGGGCGCCTGGACGTAGCCCGTGAACACGGCGCCGACGTTATCCGCGCGGCCGGAGGTCGCGAAGTTGCCGTCCGTGCTCGGGTAGTCGATCGCGCTCACGGTGTCCGTCTTGTACGCCGTGAGCGAGCCGAAGTTCGGGAGCGCCCCCGGAGACGAAAGCTCGTAGTAGCTCACGTTCAGCCCGCTCACGGTACCAGAGGGGTTCTCCGGGTCGCGGAGCGTGGAGACCGTGAGCGTCACCGAGTAGCTCTGCGGCGAGTTCGAGGCGTTCGAGCACGACACGGTCACCGTTGCGGTATACGTGCCCGCGGCGAGTCCCGAGATATTCACCGAGTTCGCGAGCGTCTGCGAGTTCCCCGAGCCGGAGCGCGAGACCGAGAGCCAGTTCGAGCCCGAGCCGTAGCTGATCGATGTGGTCACGTCCGCGAGCGTCCCCGAGCCCGAGTTCGTGACCGAGACATTCTGCGAGGCCGGGTTCGCGCCCCCCGCCGTCGCGCTGAACGAGAGCGACGTCGGCGAGATGGCGAGCCTCGGCTCCGAGCTGCTCGAGACGCTCAGGCAGACGAGCGTCCCCTCGTGGCTGCGGACGAAGATCTTCCCATTCGAAAGGACCGGGCACGTCCAGGTCTCCCCCGCCACCACGTCGTTCGCCCTGCCCAGCTCGCTATAGCTCGAGGTCGAGAGCTGCACCCTGACCAGGTCGCCGGATACCGTGAGGGCAAGAAGCTCGTTCCCCGCGACGATCACCGAGCCGTGGCTGCCGAAGGAGCCGCCGGACCACATCTGGGCCCCGCTCGCGAAGTCGATGCACTTCATCGAGCCGCCCTCGTCGATGCCGTAGACGTAGCCATTCCAGAGCACCGACGAGTTCGTCCAGTTGCGGAGATTGGCGTTCTGCCAGACGGCGCTCGTGACCTGGCCGGTGGTCGGCTGGATCACCCCGCAGCCGAAGCCGTAGTTGGACGACGCGAACACCCTGTTCCCGGAGACGATCGGGTCGGCCGCGTTCACCCCGTAGCTCGTCGCCCAGCCGTACCACCAGACCAGGTTCCCGTTGGCCGCGTCGACGCCTACGAGCTCGTTGTCCGTGAGCAACGCGAGGATCCTCTGCGAACCGGAGGTATAGGCCACCGCAGAGGAGTAGCCCGCGGAGCCCGCCGAGCCCCACACCTTGGCCCCCGTGTCCTTGTTGAAGGCCGCCCCGTGGTCGCCGACGTTCACGATGACGAGATTCCCCTCTACGAGGGGCGAGCTCGAAAAATGCCACGATATCTGCGAGGCGCCGACCTCCGTGCGCGCGTTCTTGCTCCATACGATGTCCCCGTTCGCCGCGTCGAAGCAGTAGAGCTGGCCTTCGTGCCCGAGCGTGTACACGCGGCCGCCGTAGACCGTCGGGGTCGCGCGCGTGCCCTCGTAGGAGACCGAGCCGCAGGCGTAGGACTTGGCCCAGACCTGGTTGCCGGTGGCCGCGTCGAAGCACCAGACGGTGTCCTGGTTGTTCGCCCAGCCCATCGTGTAGACGCGCCCGTTGCTCACCGCGACCGACGAATAGCCCCAGCCGACGGACTTCGTCCAGGCCTGGCTGGGAGGCCATGCGGCGATGGTCTCGGAGGTGATCCCGTTCCTGTCAGGGCCCCGCCACTGCGGCCAGTCGACGGCCCGCGCCCGCGCGGCGAGCAGGACGACGAGGAGCGAGCAGAAAGTCGATGCGCCCCGGATCCGCGTACATGTCATCGCCAAATACCTCCTCGCGCGCCACCGTGGCGCATGCGGACCCCTTCTCCGCAGCCGCGGTCGGCGACCGGGCCCGCTGCGGCCTCTCGAAGAATAGACGCGCCGGCGCGCCTAACGTCACGCACGGAATCGCGGACGCGAGTCCCGACCAGGGCCGCACAAAGGCGGTCGAGGCATGTCCCCTCATTCTTCCTTCTAACGACGGTCACCGAGGCTGCGTTCGGCGTTTCTCGCCCGGAAACCCGGCCGGCGCCGCCGCGTCCGGGTCTGCTCTGCGGCCTCCCCGGGGGCGCTCACGGCGTAGCCGTTGCCGACCGCTGGGGTTCCTCGCATAATCGCCCCGCCGCGGCGGCGCCGGCCGAGGGCGCCGGGGACTCGAGGCTTGCCGCCCCCCGCACAGGGCGCGGTTCGCGGCGTCGAACGACGGCAGGGCGGCCGCCGGGCCGGGGGGAGCGGGTTTGACCGCGCTCTACATCCTCAGGCGGGTGGCGATCTTCCTCCTCGTCGTCTGGGCGGCGGCGACGCTGAACTTCTTCCTCCCGCGCCTGGCCCGCGGGCGCGACCCCGTGCGCGAGAAGCTCGGCCAGCTCGCCGCGACAGGAGGACTCGAACAGTCGGGCATCGAGGAGATGGTCAGGGCCTACCAGGCGAGGTTCGGCCTGGACAGGCCGCTATTCCTCCAGTACCTGAGCTACCTCGCCGATATGGCCAGGTTCGACCTGGGGGTCTCGCTCTCCAGCTATCCGGCGAGGGTGTCCGAGTTGATCCTGGCCGCGCTCCCGTGGACGCTCTCGCTGCTCGTCGTCTCGACCTTGCTCGCCTTTGCGGCCGGGACGCTGCTCGGGGCCGCGTCCGGCTGGCCGCGCTCGCCCAGGGCGCTCGCGTGGCTCATGGCGCCGTCGGTGGCCCTCTCGGCGGTGCCTTACTACCTCTTGGGCCTCGTGCTCGCGTACGTGTTCGGTCTCGCGCTCGGAGTACTGCCCGTCTCGGGCGGGCACTCCGCCGGGGCGGCGGTGGGCTTCTCGCTCGAGTTCGCGCTCGATGCGGCGCGGCACGCCGCGCTCCCGGCGCTCTCCGTGGTCCTCTCGGCCACCGGCTTCTGGGCCGTGACGATGCGCGGGTGCGTCGTGATGGTGTCCGGGGAGCCCCACGTCGAGTACGCGGAGGCCCTGGGCCTCCCGCCGAGGACGATCTTCTTCAGGCACGTCCTGAGGAACGCGCTATTGCCGCAGACGACGTCGCTCGCGCTCTCGCTGGGGCAAGTGGTCTCGGGCTCGATGGTCGTCGAGGCCGTCTTCGCGTACCCGGGGATGGGCTCGCTTCTCTTCCGGGCGATAGCCGTCTCCGACTACCCGCTCATCCACGGGATCGTGTTCCTGGTGATCGTGGCGGTGGCGGGGGCGACGTTAGTCCTGGACCTGGTCTACCCGCTTCTGGACCCGAGGGTCGCGCGGGAAAGGGGTGTCTGAGCCATGGACCAGGCCGGCCCGCTCAAGGCCGGGACCCGCCCGAGGTCCGGCCTGAAGAAGCTGGCCTCGGCGATGCGGAGGAGGAGGCGCCTCGCCGCGGGGCTCGCGATGCTGGCGGCGCTCGCGCTCTTCAGCCTGGGGGCGAGCCTGGTCGCGGGTCCCTCGCGCGCCAGGCCCCTTTCCGCGGCCCCGGGTCTCGCCCCCTCCTGGGCGCACCCGCTCGGGACCGACGACCACGGGCGCGAGCTCCTGGCGGCCGCGGGCGCCGGTGCGATGACGACGATCGGCATGGGGCTCCTCGCGGGGGCCTTCGGCGTCGCGCTCGGCGCGGCTGTGGGGCTCGTCTCCGGCTACGTCGGCGGAGCCCTGGACGCCGCGGTGAGCGCCGCGGTGGACACCCTTCTCACCGTGCCGGGGCTCATGGTCCTCGTGACGATCTCATCGTCGCTGCGCGAATCGATCGGCCCCGGCACGATGGCGCTCGTCGTGGCCTCTCTCGCCTGGATGCGCCCCGCGAGGGCCGTTAGGGCCCAGGTCCTGAGCATGCGGAGGAGCGCCTACGTCGACATGGCGAGCCTCAGCGGCATGGGCACGGCCCGGATACTCGCGCTCGAGATCCTGCCGAACCTGATGCCGTATCTCGCGGCCTGCTTCGCATCGGCGGTCTCTTCCGCGGTGCTCGCCACGATAGGCCTGGAGGCCCTGGGGCTCGGCCCGGAGGAGTCGCCCACGCTCGGCATGACGATCTACCGGGCGGTCGCGATGGGCGCGCTCCTGAGGGGGATGTGGTGGTGGTGGGCGCCGCCGGTCGCTCTCCTGGTGGTCCTGTTCACGGGTCTGTTCCTCGTCGCCTCCGGCCTCGACGAGGTGGCGAACGCGCGTCTGGCCCGCGTCGCATCGCCGCCCTCGCCCGGGGAGCGCGCCGTGTGGCCGAGCGCCCCCGGCGCGCTCCTCGAGATCCGCGACCTGAGCGTCCGCTACGAGACGCGCGCGGGCCGACCGGTCCAGGCCCTGAGCGGCCTCGAGCTCGCGGTGCGTCCCGGCGAGCGAGTGGCGCTCATCGGCGAGTCCGGGAGCGGGAAGACCACGCTCGCCCGCGCGGTGCTCGGGCTCGTGCGGGGCCCGGCCCGGCTGACGGGCGGCGCGATCCTCTTCGAAGGTACGGACCTGGCGGGGCTCGCCGAGGACGCGATGAGGCGGCTCCGGCTCGCCAGCATCGCGTACATCCCCCAGGACGCGATGAGCTCGCTCAACCCCGTGATGCGCGCCTGGGACCAGGCGGAGCTGGCCATGGCCTCGCACGGGCTCGCGCGTGAGGAGCTGCGCGAGCGCATGGCGAGGCTCTGGGCGCGCGTGGGTCTTCCGCCCGAGGCCGCGAAGGCGTATCCGCACGAGCTGAGCGGCGGCATGAGGCAGCGCGTCTGCATCGCCATCGCGGTATCTCTCCGGCCGCGGCTGCTCGTCGCCGACGAGCCGACGAGCGCCCTGGACGTGGTCGTCCAGCGTCGCGTGCTCCAGACGCTCGCGGCGGTCCAGAGGGAGACCGGCGCCGCCGCGATCCTCGCGAGCCACGACGTGGCGCTCGCCGCCCAGTTCGCCGACCGCATCGGGGTGATGTACGCAGGCCGGCTCGTCGAGCTCGGCGCCACCGAGGTCCTGCTCGGCTCGCCGCTCCATCCCTACACGAGAACGCTCGTCGCGGCGGCCGGGTCCTTGTTCGAGCCGCATGGAGAGGAAGCGCCCTCGCCGAGCCTGCCCTCGACGGGGTCGGACGCGCGCCCGTCCCCGGCACCAGAAGCCGCGCGCGGCTGCGCGTTCTTCCCGCGTTGTCCGTTCGGCTCGGCGCGCTGCGCGGAGGCCCGGCCCCCGTTCGCCGAGGTCGCGCCGGGGCGGTACGTCGCGTGCTTCGCCGCGGAGGCCGATCGGGGACCTGCGTCTGTGGGCTCCCCGCTCGCCGAGCCCGCAGCGGGGCAGAAGGACATTGCGCGGGAAGCAGACGGACGAACGGAGCAGGCTCTCCGCCCCCCGCCGAGGGAGGCGGCGCCCATCCTCCAGGCCGTGGAGCTGCGCGCGCGCCTGCGGGCTCGCTCCACGTTCGGCGACCGCTCGGCGTTCGAGCTGGGGAGCGTGTCTTTCTCGCTGGACGAGGCTCGCCCTTCATTCCTCGCGGTCGCCGGCGAGAGCGGGAGCGGGAAGACCACGCTCGCCAGGCTGCTGGTCGGATTCCTGCGGCCGAGCTCCGGGCGCGTGCTCTACAGGGGCAGGGACATCTGGGCGCTCGACCGCCCGTCCCGGAGGCTCTTCCGCAGGGAGGTCCAGGCGATCCTCCAGGACCCGTACGAGGTCTTCAATCCGTTCTACAAGGTGGACCACCTGCTCCTGGCGCCGGCCAGGGCCTTCGGCCTGGCCTCGTCGAGGACGGGAGAACTCGCGCTCGTCGAGGAGGCGCTCTCGCAGGCCGGGCTCGATCCGAAGGACACGCTCGGCCGCCGTCCCTGGGAGCTGAGCGGCGGCCAGAGGCAGAGGGTCGCGCTCGCGCGGGCGTTTCTGCTCAGGCCGAAGGTGGTCGTCGCGGACGAGCCCGTCTCGATGGTGGACGCCTCCCACAGGGCGTCGATACTGAGGGGCCTCCTGGATCTCCACAGGAGGCTGGGGGTCTCGCTCGTCTATGTGACCCACGACCTCGCCACGGTGCGGCAGGTCGCGGGGTCGCTCCTGGTGCTCTTCCGGGGCGCGGTCGTCGAGACGGGGCCTGCCGCGGAGGTGATCGCGGCGCCAGCGCATCCGTACACGCGGGAGCTCGTGGCCTCGGTGCCGACGCTCGAGCCCTCGCGTCGATGGGAGGAGGCCGCAGGCGTCGACCCGAACCCGGCTCCGCCGGAGGTCCTGACCGGACGGCCGGCCGGGTGCGCGTATCTCGAGCGCTGCGCGAGCGCGACGGAGCGTTGCCGTCGCGGCCGGCCGCCGCTATTCGATCTCGGCGGCGGGAGGGCGGCGGCCTGCTTCCTGTGCGAGGACGGCGCCGCCGGGCCGGAGCATACCTCCTGACTTCTCGGGAATACGACGGGGCGGAAGACCGGATGAGGAAAGGGGCCCGCCGGACGGAGAATCTCTCGCGAGACGGGTCGATCCGAGAGGCCAGGCAGGCGAACGAGATCGCCAAGGGAACGAACGCCGCCGTGCTCGACACGCTCGCCAGGTGCCTGGCCGCCTGCGGCGACCGCGAGGGCGCCCTGGAGGCCGCCAGGCGCGCTGCGGCCCTCGACCCGGCGAGCGGAGAGATCCGGGCCTTCCTCGAGGAGCTGGAAGCCGCCCGCGGCAGGTGACGCCCCTCCGAGCGGGCAGGTCGCGCCGGCGGGCGGGGCCGCCCCCCGGTCTATAGCGACTCGGCCATCACGTTCCCGAGTCATCTTTGATATCCACTAGAGGCAAACGGGCTCCTTCCCGATGAATCAGGCGGTCAGCTCCGCAAGAGACGGCGATCGGCGGCCGGTCCCCGAGGTGCCTAGTGCGTATACTCATCGAATGGGTCGAGGAAAACTGGGGATGATTCAAAACGGAACTCCCTTGACGGAGCTGGCGCGGCAGATAGACTGCCTCTGCGTCTGTACGGGGCACAGGGACCGGGTTGGTCCTTTTCCGCCGCGCGCGGGGCGGGTACCCCGGGAGGCATGCGGCGGAGCGCCTCTGGAGAGGAATCGCACTTGCGCTTGCAACTGGTCGGCAGGCACATGGAGATCCCCGCTTCGGTCAAGGCGTTTGCCCAGGAGAAGGTCAGGAGGTTGGAACGGTACTTCGACGGCGTGACCAAGGCGCAGCTCATCCTGAGCCCTGACTTTGTCGCTCGCCCGAGTGCCCGCCGCGGCCAGAGAGAGGCGCCGCCCTCCGCACCGGAAGCCGCCGACGGCGACGCGCGCACCTCGGAGGAGGCGGACCCTGTCGATACGCCCCAGGAGCCCCGCGGCCGCGTGCGGTCGGGGTCGGAGGTGTCCGGACACCTGACGTGCGCGGAGCTAGTGCTCGCGGTCCGCAGGGAGCACGCTCCGTTCGTGGCGCGCGCCCGAGGGGAGGGCTACCAGGCGGCCATCGACATGGTCGTCGACAAGATGGAAAGGCAGCTTTGCAGGCACAAGGACAAGCTCAGGAACAGGCGTCAGCCCAAGCGAGGACTGGCGGCAGACACCTGACCGGGGCATGCGACAGATCCAAGGGGAAGGAGCAACCGTTGAAACTGGCAACGATAGTGCCTTGCGATGCGATCATCGACAACCTCAAGGCGGCCGACAAAGAATCGGTGCTCGTGGAGATGGCGGAGGCGCTCGCAGCGACGGGGCGCATTCCGAAGGGTTCGGTGAGGCAGATCGTCAAGGCCCTGATGAGCCGCGAGGAGCTCGGCTCGACAGGCATCGGCAGGGGCGTCGCCGTGCCGCACGCTAAGCATGAGAGCGTGACGGGTCTCGTCGCCGCCTTCGGGCGCTCCAAGAAGGGCATCGAGTTCGCCGCACTGGACGGCCAGCCGGTACACCTCGTATTCCTACTGCTCTCGTCGAAGGACAGCTCGGGCCAGCACCTCGAGGCCCTGGCCAGGATCGCGCGGCTGGTCAGGGACGAAAGATTCTGCCGGTTTCTCCGCGAGGCAAAGGACGCCAAGGAGCTCGCGGACCTCGTGCAGGAGGCCGACGCTCAACTCGACGCCGCGAGCGCCTGACGTCACGGCCGCGACCGGTGCGACTGCCTCGCGGCGGATGTCGTGACTCGCCTTTTGCGTCGAGCCCGGCCGCCGGTGAGGGCGGAGGGCAGGGGAAGGACGAGGGCCAGGGTAGCGCTCGCGCCGCGGGTCCTGCGCAATCTGCGGTGAGGGTGGTGCCGGTACGTACCCTGGCCAAGAGGAAGACCCGTTCATGTTCAGAGCGCTCAAGTGGCTCTATCCCGGCATGCGGGTCAAGAGGTGGATAGCGGTCATCTTCCTCGGGGTCTTCCTGTCCAACCTCGGCGCGGTGGCCCTCATCTTCGGGCTTCTCGCCCAGGAGCCCGTCTCGGCGAGCAAGTGGTACGGCTGGGCAGCGCTCTGCTTCCTCCTAGGCGGGGTGTTCCTTCTGACCGGCGTCTACCGTCTGATGAAGTCGCTCGGGGAACTCCTCGGCAAGGCGCCGAGCGGTGCACGGGCGAGGGTCGCCGACGGCGGTGACAAGGAGCTCGTGGACATAGCCTTCGAACAGCGTTACCTGAGCCTCGGGCCGCGCGTCGTGGCGCTCGGCGGCGGGACCGGGATGAGCACGCTCCTGGAGGGGCTGAAGGAGTACACCTCGCGCATCACCGCCGTCGTCTCGGTCGCGGACGACGGCGGCTCGAGCGGTAGGCTGCGCAGGGAGTTCGACATGCTCCCGCCCGGAGACATCCGCAAGTGCCTCGTGGCCCTTTCGGACGAGTCGCCCCTCCTGGGGAAGCTCATGCAGTATCGTTTCCCCGAGCCGGACGCGGCCCAGGCCGAGCCGCGGAACGGCGCGACCCCGGACGGGAGCGGCCGGGAAGGGCCGGGCGCGAGGGAACCGGCCCGGGTCTGCCAGGCGGAGCCGCTGTCGAACCTGACCATCGGCGGACACAGCTTCGGCAATCTCTTCCTGACAGTGCTGTGGCGGCTCACCGACGACTTCGCCGAGGCGGTCCGTCAGGCCGGCAGGATCCTCTCGATCAGGGGCCGCGTGATCCCGGCTACGCTCGACCGGGTTTCGCTCGTGGCGACGTACGAAGACGGTTCAAAGGTCGTAGGCCAGCGGCAGATATCGATCGCTGCAGGCAATGGGAAGGCGCCCAAGCGGATCCGCCGCGTGGAGATCGTCCCCAATCCCGGCCCGGCCTCGCGCGAGATCCTGGATGCCATAGCCGCGGCCGACCTCGTGGTCGTCGGGCCGGGGAGTCTCTACACCAGCGTGCTGCCGAACCTGCTGATCGAAGGCATCGCGGACGCCGTCAGGCGGTCGGGGGCGCTCAAGGTCTATGTCGCCAACCTCGCGAGCCACGAGGCCGAGACGAGGGGTTTCTCGCTCAAGGATCACATCGACGCGATCCGCGAGCATGTGGGCGAGCTCCCGTTCGACGTGGTGCTCGTCAACTCGGGCTCGCTGCCGCCGTCGGTCGAGAGGGAGCTCGCCTCCTCCGGGGGCAGGCTCGTAACCTACGATCCCAGGGAATTCGCCGGCGACGGCTACGGCGTCAGGTTCGCCGAGGCCGACCTCGTGAGCCGCGACAGCGCCCTGCGTCACGACCCCAGGAAGCTAGCGCGAACGTTGGTGTCCCTCCTCGCGGAGGAGAGGGAGCGCGCATGAAAAGGCCTCGGAAGCCGCCGCCCCCGGCGCACGAGCGAGAAGGACCCGGCGCGTCAGGCGTTCCTCTGACGGCCGATGCACCCAGGGGAGCCCACGCGACGGCGAGCGATACCACGGGGCGTCCACCGAGAGGCCCCGTCGGGCCCGAGCCGCAGCGCGGGGCTGCGGCCGGTCAAGGAGGAGCCCCTGCGACGCCGGCCTCCGCGGAGCGCAGGGTCACGCTCAGGAACAGGTACGGCCTGCACATGCGGCCGTCCAAGCAGGTCGTCGAACTGGCCAACAGCTTCCCATGCGAGATCACCATCACCGCCTGCGGCCAGGAGGTGGACGCCAAGAGCATCCTGGGCCTGATAGGGCTCGGCGCCGAGTGCGGCGCCGAGGTCGTGGTCCGGGCGAAGGGCGAGCGCGCCGAGGAGGCGGTCTCCGCCCTCTCGGCGCTCCTGGCCTCGCTGCCGGAGCTCCACGGAGAGCCCGCGGAGGCAGAGCGGCGCGGGCGGCCCGCGGGTCGGGCCGGGATGGCACCCTCGTAGCGGGCTGCCAGGGGGTAGCGCAGCGGCGTCTGTCGCCCGACGATCGGCGGCGGAGCGGATAACGGAGAAGACCTGTGGAGATACTCAAGGGCATCGCCGCCTCGCCGGGCTACGCGATCGGACGCGCCATCGTCCTCGAGCGCGAGGACGCGCCCGTCCGCGAGCGCTTCGTGCCTCCGGAGCGCGTCGAGGCGGAGGTCGAACGCTTCGACGCGGCCGTGCTCAAGGCCAGGGCCGACATCCAGGCCCTCCAGGAACGCATGCGACGGGAGGTCGGCGAGGGCGCGGCCGGAATCTTCGGCGCTCATCTCTGGGTGCTGTCGGACGCGACTCTCCGCGAGGAAGTCCTCCGCAGGGTGCGGGACAACCGCTTCTCGGCCGAGTACGCGCTCGACAGGGCGCTCCAGAAATACATCAAGCGCCTCCGGGCGATCAGCGACCCGTACCTCTCACAGCGAATACAGGACCTGGAGGACGTCGAACGCAGGCTCCTGAACATCCTGCGCGGCGAGAGCCGGCCCGACCTCGGCGATTCCGTCCAGCGGGCCGTCGTCGTGGCGCACTCGCTGAGTCCTTCACAGACCGCGTCGTTCGATCGGAACAGGGTGATCGGGATCGCCACGGACGTGGGCGGACGCACGGCGCACGCGGCGATCCTGGCACGCGATCTGGGGATTCCGGCGGTCGTGGGCCTGGAAACCGCGTCCGTCAATGTCGGACCCGGGGAGATGGTGATCATCGACGGCCAGCGCGGACTGGTCGTGATCTCCCCCGACGAGCGCACCCTGAAGCGGTACAGGGCGCTCGAGAAGGAGCACCTCGGCTACGAGCGGAGCCTGACCGCCGAGAGCCACCTGCCGGCCGTGACCCGAGACGGCGTCCGGATCTCCATGTGGGGCAATATCGAGTTCCCGGAGGAGATACCTTCGGTCGTCGAACACGGGGCGGAGGGCATAGGCCTGTACCGCACCGAGTTCCTCTTCCTGAGCAAGGGCAGGATCCCGACCGAGGCCGATCACCTGGAGGCCTACCGGGCCGCACTGAGCTTCCTCGGCGGCCGCCCCATCTACATCAGAACGGCGGACCTGGGCGCGGACAAGCTGACCGCCCTCCACCCCGGGATCCCGCACGAACGGAACCCGTTTCTGGGCTGCCGCTCGATACGTCTCTGCCAGGCGCATCCCGAGATCTTTCGGACCCAGCTCAGGGCGATCCTGAAGGTCGCCGGCGAGGGCGACGTCAAATGCATGCTGCCCATGATCACGACCCTGGAGGAGCTCCGCTGGGCCAAGTCCCAGCTCGAGGACGTCCGCCGCGAGCTCGCCCGCGAGGGGTTCGTCTGCCCAGGGGGCCCACAGGTCGGCGCCATGATCGAGGTCCCTGCGGCGGCGCTCATGGTCGACTCCATCGCGCGCGAAGTGGCGTTCCTGAGCCTGGGGACGAACGACCTGATCCAGTACACGCTCGCCGTGGACAGGACGAACGAGCACGTGGCGCACCTGTTCACGCCGGCAGAGCCGAGCGTTCTCAAGCTCATCAAGTGCGTGATCGACGCCGGCGAGCGCCACAACATACCGGTGTCGATGTGCGGAGAGATGGCGGGGGACCCGGCCTTCGTGTACCTCCTTATCGGCATGGGCCTGAGGATCTTCAGCGTGGCCCCAGCGCAGGTGCCCCAGATCAAGCGGCTCATCAGGTCGATCTCGGCCGCTGAGGCGCGCCAGTTCGCCGATTCCGTTCTGGCATGCGAGTCGCGCGATGAGGTTCTGGCGATGCTCGAGCGTTCGCCGGGTCAGGAGCCGACCGGCGCAGGCATCGGCGAGGCCTCCCACCCGTGAAAGCGCGCCTTCGGCCGCTGTGCGGTCGATGAGCCGCAGCGGGCGGAGGCGACGGCGTCGGCACGCCATACGCGCGCCTCGCGGGCCCCCACATGGGAGCGTCGGGCGACGTGGCGCACATGCCGCGCCCGAGGGGGCGGCGAGCAGAAGGGGGAGGTCCATGCGCGGACACTCCATCGCGATGCTGGGGACGGGGCTCATAGGCAGCTTCTATACGACGACCCTCCACGGCCAGCGGAGGTGCGACCGCGTGCGCATGGTCTATTCGCGCACGGCGGAGCGCGCCCGGGCGTTCGCGGAGACGCACGGCATCCCCAGGTGGTCCACGAGCATCGAGGAGGCCGTGAACGACCCCGAGACGGACACGGTGATCGTCGGGCTTCCGAACAACCTTCACAGGGACGCGGTGCTCGCGGCCGCGAGGGCGGGCAAGGCCGTGCTCTGCACGAAGCCCCTCGGCCGGAACTCCGCCGAGGCGAAGGAGATGCTCGAGGCGGTCGAGCGGGCGGGCGTCTTCTCGGGTTATCTCGAGGACCTGGTCTACACGCCCAAGACGCTCAAGTCTCTCGCCGCCGTGAGGGACGGCGCCATCGGCAAGGTGCTCTGGGTCCGCTCGCGAGAGGCCCACCCGGGCCCCCACAGCGACTGGTTCTGGGACGTGGAAACCGCCGGTGGCGGGGCCATCGTCGACATGGGCTGCCACTGCATCGAGATCATCCGCAGCTTCGTAGGGAAGGGCAACCGGCCCATCGAGGCGATGTGCTGGGCCGACACGCTCGTCCACCCTGTCGAGGCGGAGGACCACGGGATCGGTCTCGTCAGGTTCGAGAGCGGGGCCATCGGCCAGTTCGAGGTGAGCTGGGCCTTTCGCGGCGGCATGGACCTCCGCGACGAGGTGTCCGGCGTCGACGGCACGATCTGGCTGGACCACTTCCTCCGCACGGGCTTCGAGATGTTCACCAGCGTCGGCCGGGGGGGTTACGTCGCCGAGAAGGCCGAGACCGAGAGGGGGTGGCTCTTCCCGGTCGGCGACGAGGCGCACGAACTGGGCTATCTCCACATGTTCACCGACATGTTCGATTCGATGGACTCCCGCAGGGAACCCGCCGAGACGTTCTTCGACGGCTACGTGGTGAACGCCGTGATCGACGCCTGCTACCGCTCGGCGCGCTCGCGCCGCTGGGAGCCCGTGGAGCTCGCCGATTGGCGCGGCTCCCGCGCCGACCAGGGAGCCCTCGCACAGAGGGAAGTGGACGGCTGCATCCTGATCAAAGAGGAGAAGCTGCCCGACGGCAGGGTCAAGCTCATCCTCAAGGACAAGGCGACGGGCAGGGTGACCCAGAGGGTGACCGGGGGCTGACGCTACCGGAGCGTCTCGAGGATCGCGCGGACGGACGCGCGCGCGGCGCAGACGACCGTGTCGGCGGCGCCGTAGTAGATCGTGAGCTCGTCGCCGTCGACCACCTGGCCGTTAGTGAAGACCACGCTCCCTACGAAGCCCTTCTTCTCATACTCCGCGACGGGCTCGAAAAGCGGCTCCTCCGACCTCGCGACGACGCGCGAAGGGTCGCGCAGGTCCAGGAGGAGCGCCCCGAGGCAGTATCTGCCCTGGTGATCCGCACCGTGGTAGATCTCGAGCCATCCGCGGTCGGTCCTGATCGGCGCCGCCCCGGCGCCGACGCGCTCCGAGTCCCACTTCCCGGGCCGGGTCGCGGCGAGGAAGCGATGGTCGCCCCAGTGCACGAGGTCCTGGGAGCGGGCCACCCAGATGTAGTTCCCGCCCAGCCCGACCCCGCTCGGCCTGTGGAGACACCAGTACGAGCCGCCCACCTTCTCCGGGAAGATCGCGCAGTCCTTGTTGTGCGGGGGCAGGATCATCCCGTGGCGCGCGAAACGCCGCCAGTCGCGGGTGCTCGCGAGCCCCACCCCGACCCCGCGGAACGACACCGCGGAGTAGGTCAGGTAGTACGTGCCGGCGATCTCGACGACGCGACAGTCCTCTACGCCGAACGCCTCCAGCTCCCCCGAGCCGACGAGGGCCGGCGACTCCTCGACCTGGAAGCGCACCCCATCCTGGCTCGACGCCAGGCGCAGGTGCGAGAGCGTGGTCAGGTACGTCGTGCCCCGGTACACGAAGCCACGGTCGCCGCTCGCCGTGAGGCCGGGGTCGTCCCGGCTCACCTCGAGGATCCGCATCCCGCCGGGCGAGTCTGGGTCCAGAATGGGCGTGCTCACGCGACCGGGCCGCTGCTCGGGACGCTCGGCCACGCGCAGGAGCAGCCACGTCTTCCCGGCGTAACGGAAGGCGCCGGGATTCAGCAGGCACTCGACCCGCAGCCCCTCGGCGCTCGGCCGGACGTCGGCCGGGCGCAGGAGCGGGTTCTCGGCGAAGCGCTCGAAGACCTCGTGCATGGCATCCTATTCTCGGGCGACGCCCTGTCTACGCCGCGCGGGCTCGCCTCCCGCAGGCGAGCCACGCCGACACGCCCTTTTCGGCGAGGCCCAGCCTCTCGACCTTCGCGGGGCGGGACCAGCCCTTGACCTCCCTCTCGCGCCGCATCGCGGAGCGCAGATCGGGCCAGGTCTCGGAGTATAGGAGCCTGACGGGCCTCCTCGTCCGCGTGTAGCGGGCCCCGCGGCCGGAGTTGTGCGCCTCGAGCCTGGCGCGGACGTCCTTCGCTATGCCGACATAGAGCGTGCCGTCCGAGCACTCGGCAACGTACAGGCTCCAGGTCTCGGAGGGCGTCCTGGCGTTCGAAACGGTCCGCATCGCGGCCTGCCTCCGGGGCGTGCTGCCCTCCGTCCCCCCGATCCCTATCGGCCGTCTTCCGCGGCAGCTTGAGCCGCTCCCCCCGGCGGCCCGCAACATATGACGGGCATAAAATGGCGATTGGCGGCCGGTCCCCGAGGCGCCTAGCGCGCATGCTCGCCGAACGGGTCGAGGAAAACCGGGAATGATTCAAACTGCGGCGCGTGCCGCTCGGCACCTGGCGCAAGAGCCGTGCCGGCGACGCCCCCGGCACGGCTCTTGCGCTCCTGGTGCCGCGCCATTCGTGAAGGCTTCGGTCCTCGGCCTCTCCGGAGATCATAGGAACTCAGAAAACGTCGAAGGCCGCAATGGATAGTGGTGCTCTGAGTCAACCCGATAGGCGCAATGATTCAAGCCAATTTCCCCTTGACTCTGCCTGGGTTCTCTAGTAAAATCCACTTACTGCCTCGGAGGGGCGAGGCGGGTCGGCATGGGTGCGGTTAGGGAGGTAGTCATGCGGTTGGCAAGTCGTGCTGCGGCGTGGGGTCTCGTCATCGGTGGTCTGGCGGGAGCGATGGTCGGCTGCGGGCCTAGCGGGGGAGGCGACGACACGACGCCGCCTGCGCCGCCGGTCATCACGAGCCCGATCAACGGGTCCTACACGAACGACTCCACCCCCACGATCAGCGGCACAGCGGAGAAGAATAGCACGGTCGAAATCTTCGACGGGATGGAGCCCCTCGGGACCACGACCGCCAACGCCGCCGGGAGTTGGACGTTCACGCCAACGGCCGATCTCGAGGATGGCGCGCACACGCTCACCGCGAAGGCCACGGACGCCGCGGGGAATACGAGCGCGGCGTCGGACGCAGTCGTTGTCTGGATCGACACCCAGCCGCCTGAGGCGCCGACGATCACGAACCCCGCGAACGGGCTCGTGACGCACAACAATATGCTCACGATCAGCGGCAGCGCGGAAGCGAACACCACTGTCCGGGTCTTCGACGGGACGACTCTCCTCGGGACCGCGGAAAACGGCCCTGGATACTGGACGTTCACGCCAACGAGAGCGCTCTCGGAGGGCGCGCACACGCTCACCGCGAAGGCCACGGACGCCGCGGGGAATACGAGCGCGGCGTCGAACGCGGTGACGGTCACAATCGATACCGTCCCGCCGAACGCGATGGCCGCGCCGACGGACGACGGCGACTACACGGCCGACACCACGGTGAAATTCCGCTGGACCGCCGGGACCGACAACCCCGGCGGCACCGGCGTCGCCCGCTATGAGATCGTCGTCTGGCGCGAGACTGCCACGGGAAACGTCGATATTGCGACGGCTTCCGTGCCGGCCCCTGGCCTCGAATACGAGGTCACCGATAGCACCGGTGCGCAGGCCGGCGACGTGTACAAGGCCAAGGTCCGCGCCTACGACTTCGCAGGCAACGCAGGCGACTTCTCGCCAGCCTCCGACGGCATCGTGTACAACCCCGACGTGCCCGGGAAGGTGGCGAAGCCCTCGTCCATTCCGGCGGGGCCGTACACGAATCAAACCGTGATCAGGT